>Ga0209381_1000216_pt1 | contig 162993 bp, 97 predicted proteins | sample DewCreD2012metaG_FD_184111 | JGI IMG/M metagenome (GOLD analysis project Ga0209381, IMG submission 184111) | Hot spring sediment bacterial and archeal communities from British Columbia, Canada, to study Microbial Dark Matter (Phase II) - Dewar... ...
GCCAAGAATTCACGTTGGGCAGACTTGCTCATGGTTGGTTCTTGAGTAACCATGAATATGAGTCAACGTATCAGCGGCGCCCTTGTCCACCTCCCAGCCCCGGTAACATTTATCCTGAGTCAACTCGCCCTGGCTTTGGTAAAATTTAGAGCCGTGACAATCGGAGATAATTTCTCTATATTTGAGCCGTTGCCCGCAGAAAATTCAGAGTAGCCGTGGTCCGGCACGGAAATTCAGAAGCCTGCGGGATGGTGTATGTCGTCAAAAACAAAATCGTCGCGACAAGGCAAAACGCCTAAGCCGCAGCACCGTCCTCGGAAAGGCCAAACCTGGCTTTGGATATTATTGGTGCTCACCGCCGTGGCCGTAAGTTCACTATGGTGGGATCGCTTGCTTCCCCCACCTCCCCCAATGCCCAAAATCCCCGTTGCTTTGAATAACGAATTCAGCACCAACCAAACATCACCAAAGACCAACGCACCCACCGACCCGGGCGAACAAGCCATGGCATTGTTGAATGAAGGCGTTCAACTTTTTGCGCAAGGTAAGATCCAGGAAGCCATTGCCAAGTACAAGCAAGCCGCGGAAAAAAATCCGGATGACGAAGATGTCTATTACAACCTCGGTATTGCCTATGCTGCACTAGGCAAAACAAATGAGGCAGAAACGGCCTATCGCAAGGCTATCGAGATTTTTCCCGAACACGCTGAAGCACACAACAATTTGGGAAATTTATTGATGCGCACCGGTCGCCGTCAGGAAGCGGAAAAGGTGTTTCAAGAATTGTTGCGATTTGCTCCGGACAACTCCAGCGGGTACAACAATTACGGTTCCCTGCTGGCCCGCATGGGACGATTGGATGAGGCCATGAAACAGTTTGAAATGGCGCTGACCAAGGACGGTCAACACGTGGAAGCCCGCTATAATTACGCCAACGCCCTGCTGTTGCAGCGCCAGTGGGATGCGGCCATTACAAATTATGAGATGATCCTCAAGGAGCGCCCTAATTGGGCTCCAGCCCAGAGACGCCTCAAGGAGGCACGTGACGCCAAAGCTCTTTCCGAGGGCAAATAAAATTTTGATGGTTGGTCCCGATGCGCGCTGAACTTGACGTCAAGAACCTTGGGAGGCGTCACCTCCGCAGCCTAGGTCCTCTTCCAAAAATTTCACCACGTCTTTGAAGCGGGGTACATTGGCGGGATTGACCGCCATGAGGTCAATGTGAGCTTGTAAAGATGTAGCAGCGATTTCCTTTTTTGTGGCGGACATTTCGCTTGTGCAGGCCGGTTCATACTCCACGCCGTCCAAAGTCAAAGTCTCGCATAACGAAAAATATTGCAGCACGCCCAACGTCTCGAAAAGGTTTCTAACCCTCTCGTTGATGCGATACAGTTCCACTTTTGGGGGACCGGACGGTCCGGCCGGAGTTTTGATGGCAAATCCCAACAAAACCCCCAGAAAAGTACTGTCCATCAAATCGCACCGGCTTAAATCAAGCACAAATCGGGTGACGCCTCTTTGGTACAGTTCCTGAAGCAAACGCTTAAACTGAGGGCTGCATTTGACGTTGGCGCGTCCGTTGATGCGAAGCACGGCGGTGCCGGCGGTCAGGCAGACCTCCAAAGGACATTCATTGGCATTCATAGGGTTGCTGTTGAACTGCGCTGATTTCCACGGGAGCTTTCCATCCCCACCAGTCGGGTCAATGCTTGTTGCAAAATGAAGGCCTCCTCTTGTCCGGAAGTCACCATCTGAATGTTGGCCTCCAGCAGGATTTCCATGCCTCGCACCAACTCGGCCAAGGTATAGCGCGAGCAGTGCTCCAAGGCGCGGAATAACACAAACGGATTAATGCCCAAAGGGCTGAATTTTTTGTCCCGGGCAAAACGCTCTTCAGGCCATTTACTCATTCGAGTTTTTACTTCGGCATAGGTCATGCCGGGGCGCAACAAACCTTCTTGGACGAGAATTTTGGCCATCAACATGGCACGCAGCTTCGCAATCAGGCCGTAAATCAAACCAATCTCAGAACGTTTGCGGTCCGTTTGCATCACCCACAATTCCTCGTCCAATCTCCGAAACAACAAGGCCAAATTGCGCTCCCCGAGCGCGTCACCCAGCGCAAAAGCTCGGGCCACCTTTTGACGTGAAACCACCGCCTCCACATCAGACCGCTCAATGTTGTTGCGTTCGCCAATGTACAGGGACAACTTTTCCACCTCGACAACTAATTGAGCGGTATTGGGGCCCACAGCCTCCACCAATTCAGCGGCGACGGCATCGCTGATGGATTTGCCGCGCAACTGCGCCTCGCGTTGGACAAGGTCAGCGGCTGTTGTCTCCCAATCGCGGTCATCGGCAGACAGGGCCTCGAAAAGTTCCACCTTTCCGATTTTTTCAAGTGTCTTGTAAAACGACTTGCGCCGGTCCACCTTGGTGGCCGAAATCACCAATCGCACCGAAGCCCAGTCAAACTTTTCCAGCAACGCGCCCAAATCCCGCAAAGCATCTTGCACCTCCGGAGCGCTTCCGATTTTGCGCTCACCAGGGGCCTCGTCAGCAAGAAAGTTGCACCCCTTGAACCAAACCGCCTTGCCGCCACCAAAAAACGGCAGGGTTAATAACGCTTCGCGCAGTTTGCCAATGTTTTTCAGCGCCTGATCCGCGCTCGTGGCGCTGGCCTCAATCATCTCATGATCCATGCCACCCAATTCGCCAGACCACTTGTCAAATTGCTCGCGGGCGCGGCGCTGCACGGCGAATTCATCGCTGCCACCAATGAAAACCAGCGGGCTGGCCGATGATTTTGGAGAAGGCATGGCCTCAAAAGGGATTTCGGGCAAACGGCTCAATTACTCAGGTTCGTTTCCCTCACCGGCGGCTTCATTGTACCGATGCAAATACTCGGTCATGTCCTCCACTTGAGAGAACAAACTTTGAGTCACATAAATCGGCCGCTTCAGCGCAGTCGCCAAAGCCAGGCAATCGCTTGGCCGTGCGTCCAATTCAAGAATCTTGCGCCCCAGCTCATTCTGTTGCTGCAAGATAAGGCGGGCAAAATAAGTGGAATTTTTAACCTCGGTGATGATTACCCGCTCCACAGTGACTCCCAGCCCTTTGAAAATGTTGATCATCAAATCGTGAGTAAGAGGGCGTTCCTTGGGTATGTCGCGCATGAACATCCCGATGACCGCCCCCATGTTGTTCTCCACATGAATGACAAAAACCTTTTGCTCGGTGCCGACAAACAGCGCACAGCCGTTGCTCGAGGGCACAATTCCCCGGATTTCCACCGGTATGACATCTGATTTCATACGCCGCTTTAATGTACTCCCAACCCCTGCCCTCCGACAACTCGAAACTGGCTATTTCAACATTGCGGGACCCCGTAAAAACAGACAAACTCCACCGCCGTGAATTCGCAGGACAAAATCCTGTCCCGCAACGAGTTGGTCCCGTGGCGCGAGTCCCTCCGCCGCGCAGGCCGTCGCTTGGCCGTGACCAATGGCTGTTTTGATTTGCTCCACGCCGGCCACGTGGCGTACTTGGAAGCCGCGCGCGAAACCGCAGACGCCCTGTTGGTGGCGGTGAACTCCGATGCCTCCGTCCGCCGCCTCAAAGGTCCTCAGCGCCCCATCAACGCCGAAATAAACCGTGCCCGCGTCCTGGCGGCTTTGGCGTGCGTGGATGCGGTGACCATCTTTGATGAACCGGATGCCACTACCGTTTTGGCCATTCTGAAACCGGACATTTACGTTAAAGGTGGAGACTATACGCTGGACACAATAAACCAAGACGAACGCCGATTGGTCGAAAGACTTGGCGGACGGGTGCTTATTCTGCCCGGCGTTCCCGGCCTTTCCACCACCCAAATCCTTCACCGCCTGCAACGAGAGGATTAGCCTGTTTTTCCAAGCGAAGGAAGTTAAACGGTAAGGCTAAAAGCGGGTTCTTAGGGAGGCTAATTATATTAAAAATTTCTTACAAGCATAATTGACAATTATATATCTTGATGCAGATTGTTTTTAATAAACGTTTAAACCCTTTCTAATAAAAAAATGCCAGCAAGCCCATCGGGCGGGAAGGCGGTTTATCCGTCATTTCGCCATTTTACTGCCCTGCTTATTTTGTTGTTACTAGCGGCATTGGCCGTTCCGCCCAATCGCACGAACGACCCGCTGGACAGCGACGGTGACGGATTGCCGGATGATGAGGAAATCCAGGTTTATGGGACCAATCCCAACCTGGCAGATACAGATGGTGATGGAGCCGGCGATGGAGAGGAAATCAAGGCCTCAACCAATCCGCTGAATTCAAACAGCGTCTTTCGCGTTTTGGGTCCCCCGCAGCGAACGATTGAGGGACATTGGCGTCTGACTTGGACCACCGTTAGCAACCAAATTTATCACTTGCAGCGGGCTTGGAATGATAATCCTGCGAGCACCAATTGGCTGACCATCGCATCACTCACCAGCACCGGCACCACGGCCGCTTATGTGGACCCCATTAACATGCCCCGAAGGTTTTACCGGGTGATGCTGAATCCAGTGGCCCAAACTAATCTTATTGGCAGTGGCTCTTCTGCCTTTTTGCCATTGGATGACCAGAATCAACCTTTGGAAACAGGCCATATTTCCATCCAAACCGACGGTTTCATAAGCCCCTTCGAGTGGAGACCCGGAGGCAATTTGCCAGGTGGATCCCGGCAGGGTTTTTATCTGCGATTTCCCCAAGGGGCGCGCTTGATCAGCGGTTTGGTCCAGACCCTGCAGTTTAACACTGTTGTTGCCGGGTTTGGCCCGGACTCGCCTTTTCAACTGGCATACCCGATGGCGGTGACCAACGGGCCGTTGCGGAGTTTGCCGGTGGGCGATTTGGACGTGTCCCTGCTGGCGAATTTATTTGGCCTGCCGGAAACCAATGGATTGGATGTCATTCTCTTTGGGCGGTTTCCGCTCAAATTGCTGACCGGCGTATTCCGCGACGACGGCTTGCACGGCGCTCAAGTGGCCTTGACCGGCATGAATCTGCCACTGCCTGAAATCAGCACTGCGTATCCGGGCTTCAAGTTGGATTTATCCCCCAAGAGAGGTTTGCGCCTGGCGCTTTCCGGCAAGTTCAAGCTGCCCGACAATTCCGGCTACGTGCCTCAAATCACTGTTCCCACCGACCGTCCCTTATGGATGGACTTAAAACCAGATGGGGACATGCGCCTGGGCGGGCGCGCTGAGGTGGTCTTTCCTCAAGGCCCACAGTTTACCGTGGACCTAACCTTGGATGACCCACATTACCACATGGCGTTAAGCGCAGGTAATTTGCATGCCTCGTTGTTGGATTCATTGGCCACGTTGCTGCCACCAACACCCACAGCGCCCACTTCTACCGATGCCGCAACTTTGAACGCCGCCCGCGCCCGTCTGGGGTGTTTTCGCGAAGCCATCAGCCACTTCAGCGCTGCTACTGTGGGCGCAGCCCCGCCTGGTGTGGACAGCCGACCTGAAGCCCCAGCCGAAGCCTTTGCCACCGCTACGAGCACCCTCCGCGCCTGGGGTTTTGCCGGAACCTGCACACAGCAACTTCCCGGTTCAGGCCTATCGCAGGCCTTAGCGCATGCCGCCCAACAGGCGGCTGGCCAGCGTGACCTTAAAGGTGTGCTGGAGCAACACTGCGCCCTCCTGCGCCTGAAAGCTGCGCAGTTGACGGGTGGATTGCAGTTGGACTCTGCGCAGCAACAGGAGTTAGATCAAGCCCTCGTCACCAGCACTGCCGCAATCATCTCCCGCTCGCAAGCTCCAGATGCAGTGGCCTCCTTGGACAACCTTAAATTAGTCATGCAGTGCCTGCTGGAAATGGAACAACTTCGACAATCGGCAGCCCTGCCGATTGATCCGTCAATCTACCCTGCTCTGCAGGCATTAATGCAAAGATTCATGGACAATTACACGGCCCAACTGGGTGTTGTAGGCAACGTGTATTCACCCTTAGCTGAACGCATTGCCGATATGAACCGCTTCCAAGTCATGGAGCATTTGCGCGTGCTGGTGGAAACACTGGCCATCGCACAATCCCTGGGCTTGGATGCCCAGATCAATGCGCCCATTGCGGAGTGCATGGGACAATTAGCGCTGCGCGCATGGTCCATCCTTGACGCCGCACTCACACAAGCCGAGGCCCAAGGCGATTACGCCGCCTTTACTGATGCCTTGGAAGATGCGCTGGAGTTTATTGCTTTGAGCCAAACCGGCATATTTCCTGACCACCCTGCCTTGGCTCAATTGCCAGGTGCCGAAACCCTGAACAGCTTTCCATCTCGGCTGGAAACCGTGTTGTTGGCTGACATGAATCGTCCCGCCTTGGAGCGCAGCTTGGGTAATTTGCGCCGGGATATGGAACGGCTTACCCGGATTCTGCGCGAATTACCGCCCGGCTTCAATTACACCCCTGCACCCATCGAACGCGCCTATGAGCGGCTGGAATCGAAACTTGCTTACAGTTTCAATGTAATTAGTCTCCTCACGCTGCCGGACTTGGAGGTGTTGCTCGGTGCGGGCATTGCCCACGAGGAATTCCGCGCACGCTTTAACCTCCCCGCCGGAGTCTCCTGGGAAACAGTCCGTCTGCCGGAATTAATCAACCGGCTGGCTGTGAAAGCCGTGCAAACCAACGCTTGGTCTGAATTGGACCACGCCGTGGAATTGTTGCTAAAGGAATCCGACAGGCTCGCCACCAACAACCTCCCCATCAGCCGACGCGTCTATTTGCAGCAAGCCACCGTGCTGGCTGCCGCGGCGCGCACAGTGGCCGTGAATCTTTGGCAGCGGGAAAAAAATTATCGCACCACCAATCCCTTGATGTACGCCGCGGACATGGTGCTGCCAGGCGAGATTTTTGTGGACCGCGTAGCGGGTTCGGTTCGTTACAACCATCGCACACGATATTTGGAAGGCGCCTTCAGTGGACAACTGCGGTTGCCCAAATACCAGTTGTCACTTACCGTGCAAAACGCATCGCTGACCAGCGGCGGTGCGTTTGATTTGAACATGTACGGCCAGCTTGGCTTGGGAGTGCCCCCAAACAACCTCGGCACGTTGTCCATTACGCCGCGCCGCCCACTGCATTTGGCCCTCACGCCAGATCGCCACCTGACAATAGCCGGCAGCGGACGTGTAGCCTTGCAAAACGGCATGACGTTCGAGGCGTTTTTAACCTTGGATGATCCTACTTATGAATTTGGTCTGAGTGCCAGCGGCCTGCGTTTCGACTTGGCCACCAACGCACTGGGTTATATCCCGGTGATTGACCGCACTCGTTTGGTTCAACTTGGGCCGGACGTACGCCTTGCGTTGAATGATTATCTTTCCAGCATGAGCGCAGCGGCGGAGTCACTTTCAAGTCTGGCTGACCCGCCGGAGTTTGCCCCAATAGGCGAGCCGCCCGATTTCAGCGAAAGCATTTTCACCGTCTCCACTGATCCGTTGAATGCTGTGGCCAATGGTCTGGTGCTGGTCTTGGTGGCACCTGCCGCCTTGGGGTACGTGGCCGCCGATGCCACCGCAGAGCAAATCCGAGCCGCTACAACACCTGTCGCCCAAGGACTGGTGCGCGATATACGCCGCTCACTGGACCGTCTCCAACGGGACCTGGACAAAGCGCGCGCGGATTTTTCCACAGCCGCTGCTGACCAGCGCGCGGAAGCCCGCCGCACCCTCATTAGGGTGGCCAGGGACGCCGGAAAAACGCTGGTTCAGGTGGCTGAGGCCAGCCAGAGGGTGTTGGAGAAACAACAAGAGGGCACGTTGGGCACCGAAAACACCAACCCCGCGCAAACCCCGGAAGCAACAGCGGCCAGCACCGCGCACCGTCAGGCGGTGGAAGCCGCCGCTGCCGAGGTGAGCTCGCCGGTGAATGTGGACACCGAACTGGCCTTGCTTTCCAGCATTACTGATTTTCTGAGTTCCGAGGTGATGTTGGGCGGCGACGTGGGCGAAGTGGATGTGGCCATTCGCAATTACACTGGTAATGTGCGAAACCGCTTGCTGGCCGAACATGGAATGAATTCCAGTGGGGTGGTCACCAATGCCGCAAAATTCAACCACTTAACGGATGAGCAGTTGAGCAAATTGATTGAGGGGAATGCCAAACTGGTCGAGGTTGGACTAGCCTCCAATGATCCTGCGGCACTTGAGGTGTTTCAACAAGTAGCCCGCGTCGCGTTGGTGCGGCGCATGATGTTAAACGCCGAACAAATCAAACAAGCCCGGCAGGCCCGCTACACCATACCCGCTGCCGGCATCCGCGACGTGGACGGTCTGCGCCAGGATGCCGAATGGCCGCTGCTCGTAAAGTCCATGCAACTTATGACAGATTTCCAAACCATGGGCGTGGATAACGCGGCCATGCCGGCAAGTTATGATGGGACCCCCGGCGAAACCACGGCCGCCAACGAATACGCACGCTTGTTGGAGGGGCTTTCCGCCAACTTGGGCAAGCGAGCCTCTTACATGGACCCGTCTTCTCCACAGTATGACCGGGATTATGCTGTGCTGTTGCGCCAACGCGATTTGCAAGCCTGGCTGGCTGAGTTGAAGGCACGCGAGCAGGCCGAAACATTGCAGCGGGCGCGCACCAACAACACCGTGCCGCCGGGCACACTGGCCTCTTTGCAAGCCAACATGAACCTTATGGCCAACCGCATGTTTAATGATGTTCGCGCTTGGGCCAACGCCTCCCCCGTCATGCAATTTCCTTTGAAATCCGCTTTGCGGTTGGGGCGCGAACTAGCAGGACTGGGCCGTTTGTTGGAAACGGCGGGTGAATCGTCTGGCCAGGGTTTGCGCGGTCTAACCCAGTATAATCTCAATGCCAACCAAGCTCAGTTGGAAGCTTTTAGGCTGGAAATTTTCCCAAAATATACCGCCCGTGTTACTGCTTTGGCGGACGCGCAAAAGGCATGGTGGATTTTGGCTCGCGTCAACGAAGTCCTCCTCGAAGGTGTGGCCGGCAAGGCTGCTAATGACCTCACTCTCATCCAACAAGCCGGCGTCGCCGCCACGGAAAACACCCTCGACCTCGGCGGCCAGGTATTGGCGGCGTTGCATAACAACATCCGTCTGCTCAACCGGCCTGTTGAATTGCGGCTGCCCGGCGACCTTGTGGTGGAGCGCATCTCCGGTTCCATTTATTACCGGCGCGACACCGGCTACATGCGCGGCACCTTTGGCGGACGCTTGGAATTTCCCGATTTGCAGAACGCCTTTTTTGAAATATCGAATGCCACCTTGGACAATCAGCTTAATTACTCCATTGCAGCCGCCACCGGCGGCCCGTTGCCATTCGACGGTGTGCGCATCCAAGCCTCCGTTTTGGCCACAGGTGCAGTGGGGCGCGCTCTTTCGTTTCAAGGCGCTGGTACCTTGACGCTGACCAACGGCCCGGACTTCCAAGTGGCCTTGGCATTCGACACCACCACCCGCACGCTTTCATTCGACACCCGTGCCACCGAGCTTCAATGGTGGAGATTAACTGACAAACTCGTGTTGTTTGATGCCGGCTTTGGTTTTACTGTGCGTCCTGACGCGCAATATGGCCAATTGCGTGCCTCCGGCTCGGCGGGCTTTTTTGCGCGGTCGGCACTCGCCACCAATCGCCCCCCTCATCGAACCAATTTTTATCTGTTTGCCGAAGGTGTCACCGCCACGGCAACGTTCCAGCCTGGCCGCGTGGATTTAACATTCAGCAATGGCACATTGCACTTGCCCGAATTCTTCAGTGCCGGTCTATGCCCGAACACACCTGCCCATGCTGGCCCCTCGATCGCACTTGATCCGACCCGTCCTGTGAATGCGTGGTTTTTAGCATACGGTTCACAGGGGGAACCAGAGGTCGGATTTTCCGGCGAGCTGGATTTTTATAATGTCGGATTCAAGGTGCCTGACCTGTCTGGCTTTGCCGCAGAACTATGCACGGCGCAGCTCATTTTCAACAGCAGCGAAATCCCGCAATTCACAAACATCAATGGCACTCTGCATATTCCCCTGCCCCGCGGCCAAACTTCGCGGGTGGACATCATGGAAGGCGCCTGGAAGGTAGATGGTTTTCCCAGCGGTAAAATCAAGCTCGCCAGCGATTTGGTGCTTATCAACCTTGGGGGCACAATCGTGAAGCTGCTGGGCGCCGGCAATGCAACCTGTCCCCAAGGCAACGGTATTACCGTCTTTCCCGCTGCCCCGGGTGAGCTGCCGCGCATACGGTTAGACGGCGCCATCGAAGTGACCTTGCCGGCGAATTTACTCACCAGCGTCACCGGCGATGTGGCGCGGGCCACGGCATGCGGGGCTTTGGATTGGACCCCCTCTCAAAAGCCACAACTTACACTCGATACAGTGGCCTTTGGCGGGACCTTTCATCTTGGAGGGCGTAATGGCTTGGTGCTGACCAACGGCAGTATCACATTGCGAAACCTCCAAAATATGTTTGATGAGCAGGTAAATCCCCCCAATCCATTTGCCATCGAATTGGGCGGCGTGATTTTGGTTCCCGACGGACCGGGCTTTGGTTTGCGGGACACTCGATTCGTCTTCAATAACTTAAACCCCCAATATCCCGGGTTGCCCCAATTTATTCCCGGAACCATGATTTATGATCAACACCAGTGGGAACTGGCCAATTTGATTCCATTTCAGGTACGCCATGCCGAACTGACTTTCCGGCGTGGTGATCTGCCAATTGAACAACTCCTGAGCCCGACCAATATCGTTGTAACCATCAGCGCACGTTTGGCAATTCCTCCGGATGAACCGGTATTTCAAGGTGAGGTAAATGATCTCAAAGTAACTTTTGAAGCGGATGGGACCCCTGTTTTTGGCTTGCAGTCAGTCCGCCTGGCGCTGGATCCCGGCCTAACGCTCACACCGATCTCGGATATTGAAGGGGATATATTCATTGGTGGATTGGATCAAAATCCGCCCAATCCATTTTTCGCCGGACGTGTGGGAGGTAGCTACCAAACGTACAAGCTCAATTTCCTCATGGCCTTCACGCTTACCGGACCGGTGGGCTTTTGCATTGATGTTAACTTTGGCGCCGCAGGCGTACCGCTGGGACAAACCGGATTCCTCTGGACCGGCGCCAATGGCGGTTACCATTTTCTGAACGAGTTTGGTGATCCCTGCGAATTTACTGCTTACATTGATCCGGAAACTGGCCGGCCCAAGTCCGCTCCCGCTCCTCATTTACCGCCGGTGCCCGCGCCCAAAATGAGTTGGTCGGCATTTCGTAACTTTTTGCAGCGCGCCCGCCAGCAGGCTGAGCTGTTTGCCCAAAGCGTTCCGGGAGGTGGAAATCTTGTTCGGACCGCCCTTTCACCGAATTCCCCGGGATCACAACCAGTCGGGCCGGTGAATGAGTTTAACATCCCCTGCCCCGATGATTGTCCGCCTCCCACGGTGAACATTTTGTGCATGCCGCATCCCAACCAAGAAAAGTTCCCCGGCAAAATCATCCTCAAGTTTTCCTCAATTGACGAACCCACGCTTAACAACGTGTTTGGCATTACCCAGCAGCGTATTCAGGACTTGAAAAATCAAGGCGTCAGCCTGTCCTCCAATCTTGCCAACAACATCCGGCTGAAGGTGGCGGAACGCGTGCCCAGCGCAGACCCGTCCATCGTGGGTGCCACCGCTGCCGAGAAACTCAACCAATTTCGCGACGAATCCTTGAACCTCTTGGAACAGAGCATGCGTGAAACTTTTGCCGCTGCCATCAACGAGCAACAAGGCGCGGAACTGATTTACACCACGGTGCGCGACCTGGTGGAAGCCGGTCTGCCTTGTCCGGATGTCACTTTCAAAGTGGGCGGAACTTTTAGTTACGTGGGTGTCTCGGCTTTTGCCAACGTCACCGGCGAAGGCACCATAGGGACTACTGGCTCTGGCGGTGTTGGCGGCAAGCTGAATCTTCTTGGTGTCCCTTTGACCCGCGCCAAATTGTTTGTCTCGGCTACCGACAGCCGCGGTCTTCCCAACCCCTCCGTCTGCGGTGATGTACAAGTATCCCTTGGGCCTTTGGAACTAGGCATGCTTCGGGCAGATATGCGTTGCGATGGATGTGTTTCCGAAATGCTGGCTACCTTTGGCAATTTTGTCGTTGGACTCAGCCGCACTACCCTTGACCACATTCTAAACAAAGTTGCCCCTCAATATGTGGGTTACGCTGCGGCCACTTTGCCCAGCTTGATGAATGATCAACAAAAAATCGCTTTTATTGGTGAATTAATTCAACTCCCTGGCGACCTCGCTCCACCGGGCCTGAAGGAAATGTTTATTAACGCACTGGGCGAAGGTTTCGATCGGCTGAATCCCGAACTGCGTCTTTGTGGAGAAGTACAGCCCAAAATTTTCAGTATTCCGCTGGGTTACAACCTTGGGGGTGTCGCCGCCTATGCCAATAAAACCAATATCATTGCCGTGGCCTCAGGCTCGCCGGCGGCCTTGATGGCCGAAGTATTGGGGCGTACGGTTGTTGGATATGTTGCGGCCTATGCCCTGGCGTTTTTCTCCATGTTCTCTCAAGAGGAGCTGATGCTGGCCTACAGTGTAAGCTGGCCGGATGCAGGTGACATGCTGCTGGCGGGATTAGATGGACGACTCAACAGCCCGCAGGCCATCACTCAATATCTCGATGAATCGTTCGACTATATGAACGAAAATGCCATCTATTCCTTTAGTTATTCCCTCAGTCCCATGGGATTAAAGTCGTTTGACGCTCAAGCTCGACTCATCATGCCCAACTTAACAGCACATCCTGCTTACACCGGCACATGGATACGTCCTGAAGACCGGCAGCCTCCCCTGCCCTCGCGGTTGGATTTGCTGCTTTCGGCATTAACGAATCATCTGCCGGGAACCAGTGCCGGATTAATCGCCGACGCAAACTGGAAGGGCCGCGCAGAAGACCTCTTTCTGGCATTTCCAGAGGGTTCCCAAGAACGGGCACTCGTAACGGGACGAAGCTTTGCAGAAGATTATTTTCCGCATGGAGGTATTATCGGAGGCGCGTATTTGGGCGTGCCTCGCGCACTGTACGATGCGCCACCTGCTGAATTCCGTGCCGCGCTGAGCCCGGAAACCCCACCGTTGGAGCGTCTGTTGTCGGCCATTACCTATGTGCAGGAATATATTTTGGCCATGCAACCGGCAGGCGCACTGGGCTTCTACCTTCCCGCTCCCAACCCGCCCAGCCTGACGGATACCAACGGCCAACCGCTGTCAAAGCGTGCCCTGCTTGAATCCATCAACCGTTTCGACTTCCGCGGTATCAATCCCGGTCCGCCCTACCCGGTGGAGGAGGTCTTCGTAACCGGTTATCTGGAGGGCAAACTGCTCGGTGTGCCCATTGGACGGGCAAAGCTGGACATCATTCCTCCTGACCTCGACCAAGGACGGCCCGCGTATTTCCGCGCCTTGGCGCAGGTGCCGCCAAATCAATGGCTGAGCGAATTCTCCGATGGCGCGGTGCTGGAGTTTGAAATGACCCAATGCCCCACCATCAGCATCGAACGTAATTTCACTTTGTATTTGGAGCGACTCCAAAGCCAGTTGGCCGCTGCCACTAGTGACGCGCAACGGAATGCATTGGCCCAGCAATTCCTTGATGAGATCGCCGCAAATCTGCCGAAGATCAAACTGGAAGCCACCCTGACCAACTTCCACTTCCCTGCAATCTTGGAGCCTTTTGTATCCGCCAATGGCGCGTTTTCCTTCGGTGCCTATTCTCCGCGCTTCGAACCGAATTATCAGCCCGCCAACACCTCTCCGGTGGCCCGGGCGCGGCGCGAAGGCGGGCTGGCGTTTCAAGGCAACGCACGATTCAAAGCCGGTCCTGTGACTTTGGTGGACATCGCAAATGCCGAATTCTCAGTGCTGCCCAAGGCCAACGGCCTGCCGGCTTTGAGCGCCCAATTAAACGCGCCGGTCATCCCTTATGAATTGCTTACCTTCCGCAACGTGTTGATTGACTTCACCACGGACCCAAGCCCACGTTTTAGCGCTGCCGGTGATTTGGAAGTTTTCAACATCGGCAGCTTCCGTTGCCTCCCAAACAGCGGTCCATTGCTCAGCGGGCGGTTGATGGTTGCCGAATCCAATGGCCAACCAGCCGTCAGTCTTTTCATTAATCCCGCCCGCCTGGCTCTGCCCTCTTTGACAGGCGACACCCTTTTGCTCCACGGTGCAACGCGGGAGGAACCCTTTACTTTCAGTACCAGCGGCCCTTGGAACGCCACGGTGGAGCTGACCAACGATCTGAACCTTTTAAACATTGTTCGCCTGGGCGCTGGTGGCTTATTCAGCCCAATAACCCTGTCCGGTCAGGGGACGGAAAGCGCGTCATTCGCCATCCACTTCGGACCTACAGCCTCCGTCACCTTGTTTCCCGGACAGGGCGGCCTGGAGCGGCAGGTGACCTTGCAAGCCGGGGTTAACGGCTCCTTGCAGGCCGCGAGCGACGGCACATTTCAATTAACAGCCACCCTCGGTGGCGGCGGGCTGAATTTTTCCGGCATTGCAGTGCCCGCTGGCGCCACACTTCAAGCCAACCAAAATGGGGTGCTGTTCACCTGGTCCATTGGCGGCGTCAACGGCTCACTGGGGCTTTCCCGAGACGGCACTCCCACCTTTAACGGCGAGGCCGAATTGCCGCCGTTGAATTTTGGCGTTTTTCGTTTGACCGGTGCCGACGGTGGCAATTTGCGCGGCGCCTTCAATGAAGATGGATTCGCCGTGAACTCCGGAGCCAAACTCACTCTCTTGGCGGATTGGTTGAACAATCAGTCGCTTACTTTGCAGAGCTTTACCGCTAGCAATAATGGCGCGGTGCATGTGCGGGTTACCTCACCCGGGGGTAATCTGTTATTGTTCTTGTCGGGCTTTCCTTTTGATTTAACGGGTTTCACATTTCACCGCAATCCCACCAATGGCGGCGACGGTCAAGCCACATTGACCTTGGAAGGCATCTTGCGCGAAGGGGCCTTCCCGGGAGTGCCCCCTTTGAATTTTACCGGCACCGTTTCCAGCGCCGGCCAAGTCCACATGGGAACGTATGCGCCTTCGGCACTGTGGTTTAGCTTCCCCACGCGCAGTTTCAGCGCCTCCTTGGATTTTTCAGCCGCCCAACGTGTTGGGCGCCTGCAAGCCTCCTTCAGCTTGGGTAATGGAATCGGACTTTGGTCCCTGTTGGCAACCAACTGGTTCACCGGCGAATTGAATGCTGACGGCACTTTTGCATTTGCCGCCACTGATTTAAGTGCCACCTACAACGGCTTCGGACTGGAAAATGCACAATTCAGCTTTATCCGCCAATCGCCTGATCAAGCACCCCAAGTGCGTTTGGAAGGCGATGTATTGCTGCCTGGTTTCCCGGCCATCCGATTGGCGGGTAATTTTCAGAGCGATGGCAGTGTGTCGCTGATACCTGTGCCCCCCCTGCCTGCCGTTCCATTGCCCTATCCGAATTTTGGCGGCAATATCTCACTGATTCTAAATCAAAGCGGTTTCTACGGCAGCGGAACGCTTCAAGTACCCCCTCTGCCATCCGTGAACGTGTCAGGAAACATTGCCAACAACGGCGCCTTTTCCCTCTCCGGCTCACTCGGTAATTTCAACCTGCTCGGCTTTTCGTTAAATGGCGGCACGCTAAAATTAGAGCGCCCGGCAGGCGGGGAGGCCACTGTGTTATTAAATGGCAGCCAATTGACGGTGCCCAGCCTCGCAGGCTCCCACGTAGTAAGCGGACAATTCACGAACAACGGCACATTCCGGCTCATCGGTAGCCTGAACAGCCCAACGTTCAGCGGGCTTCCAGTGCCGGGATTCAGTGGTGCAGCCAACTTGGTACTCACACACGAATCCCTTACCTTAAACGGGACGTTAAGCACTTTTTCGGGTGTGTTAAGCAAAGTAGTGCCCGAGGGTGCCGCGCAGGGCACTGTTCACATTGCTCCGGATGGTGGACTTCGCTTGACCGCCTCGTTGAACATCCAACCTTTGACCAATAACCTCTTTACCATCACTCCTATCAGCGGGTCCTCCTTCTCGGTCACGCTGGACAACAACGGGCTTCGCCTGCCAACGGGCGCCCAACTCAAATACGGCACCGACTTCGCCGTGCCCATTTCCCTGCCGGAAATTGTGATGGGTTCGGACGGCAATTTTTCGGTCACTGTGGGCGAACCGGTACCCTTGACGCTGACTTGGCGGCAGTTCAACTTCTCTCAAGTACGTTTTACCCTGCAACGCTCCGGCCAGACCTTGAGCGTACCTACTTTCAGCGGACAGATTCATGTTCCTCACTTGGGGCGCTTGGTGCAGCTCAGCGGCAGTCTGGCAAGTGAAGGTACCTTTAACCTGACGGGCACTTTTGGGGGTACGGTGGATTTGAGCGCCATCACTCCTTCGCTGCCCATTACAGCTATGGCCAATAGCAGCTTGAACTTCTCTCACGAGGGTTTGGTGGCATCCGGCACTCTGGGGGGCGGCGTGCTGGACCGCATGAGCCTCAGCAGCACTGCCACGGGAACGCTGACCATTACCCCAACGTCCATCACGTTAGGAGGTACTGTCAATTTGCAGCCGATTCAACTTGGTGCCATTCGAATCGAATCCAGCGCTGGGGGTGGTTTGATTACTGCGAACTGGAGTCTCAACGAGCTGCATTGTCCGGCCAACCTTAGACTGCTGTTTAATGGTGCTGTTTTGTTCAACAATAGTCTGCCGAATTTTGCAATCCATAACGATGGCACCTTCATCATCAATGGGTCCGTAGGCATCACCCCGATCACTTTGGCCGGTTTTAGTCTGAGCGGCGGAAACTATTCAATCAGCCGTTCGGCCTCATTGACTAGTATCAACTTTAACAAGACAACCTTGCAAATCCCCGGCTTCACCAGCCCGTTCAATGTCCAAGTCAGCGGCGACCTTCAAAGTGATGGAACCTTTTATTTGGAGAACAGTGCCAGTCTCAGTGGCAGCTATACTCCTGCTACCACGCTTTCGATTAACTTTAGCGGTGCCAGCGCCGTCCAATTTGACCAACAATCCCTCCGTGTCATCGGTACCTTCAGCGGCGGGGCCTTGGGAACGATTAACTCGGGCATCAGCACCACCGGCACTCTGTTGGTCCAGAACAACGGCGTTCTTACCCCCTCCGCAACCTTCACGCTGCCGGAGTTGTTGCTGCCCGACAAGACCAGCGGCTTTCATTTGGCTCCGCTGGCGGGCGGCAACTTTCAAATTGTCGTGGACGCATCCGGTGTTCGCTGGCCCGCTGGAGCGCGCCTGCACTATCGCAACACCGCCCTTGGCAGCTTCACCTTGCCGTCTTTTACCATTCCCCGCAGCGGCAATTTCTCCCTGAACACTCCCGCGGTGGAAATGACCTTGGATGGGTTTTTGTTAAATGGGACGTTGACACTCGCACGCAGCAGCGGAATCACCACGCTTTCTGTTAATGCAGGCAACACCTTGAGGCTGCCCGGGTTGGGCGCCTCTGTAAACGTGTCCGGCACCGTCACCAACAACGGCACGTTCCTGATTGTGGGTACCACCAGTGGCAGCCTGTCTTTGCCAACAACTTTTCCCGTATCGGCTTTTGAAAGCAGTTCGGCCGTGACTTTACAACGAAGTGGCGGAGTCACTCGTTTGTGGGTCTCCGGCAATGTGACAGGTGGTTGTTTGGGCGGCAGTGGCAATGATGACCTCCGGCCAGTTGGCGCCGCCGCCACCTTGGACATCACTGCTGGCGGGACGTTGACCCTCGGCGGCAACTTGTCCATCCAACCCTTTAGCGTTGGCGCTTTTCAAATCGAAGGGGGTTCCGCAGGTGCCAACGTAAGTCTGCTGTTTACCAATAATACTTTGCGGGCCACAGGTGCCCGGCTGCGCATGACAGTCGCAAACATTCTGGACCGAACCATTACCCTGCCGGATTTCACCATTCCCGCCAACGGGCAGTTCAGCGTTCCTCTTTCCTTGGGCAATTTGGGCGTGCGCAATTTCCCTTTCACCAACGTCACCTGTCAATTGGTGCGTCACGCACCCGATGGCAGTGGCGTGAACGATTTGAGCCTGGGCAATTTTGCCGGCAATTTGGGACTCAACAATTTCGGCCAGCGGTTTGTAGGCGGGACGCTCTTTTCCTCGGGCGCACCATCGTTTGACTGGGAGGGTAATTTAACCTTGGCGGGTTTCAGTTCGGCCCGTGGTTATCTGCGTTTGCGCTCCAGCGGTATGAGTGCCGGTGGTGAATTTAATTTAACCTCCTCCGGTCACACCTTCCACGCCGGGTTGGCTTTCAGCGGCAATATATTTACAGATGGCACTTTTAATTTATCGGGTAATGGCACGTTATCCATCAACAATTTGGAAGTATTGTCTGCTAATTACACCTTAAATCAAAACGGCATCACTGGGTCGCCTACCCTCCGGTTCGGTGATTCGGACAAGTTGAGTTGGACACCCGGCAATTTCACGTTGCGCTCCGCCACAGGAGTCAGCTTTTCCTCGAGCCTGAATTGGAGTCAAAACCTCAGCATTTTGGGCAGCGCGAACCTTGCCAGTCTAAATATCTCGGCTGCGCTCAACTCCACCGGCGGCAATGGAGCATTCGAGGTCCGCTTGGGAGGCAGAATCACCGTTGCCGGTAATGAACAGAGTTTTGACCAAACCTTGAGTGCCAATCTTGAATTTCGCCGGAATTTTCCGCCTCCCCTCGGCCCCTGCGTAGATTTTGATTTGGCTCCTCTTCGCGCCAAGGATTGCAACTTCAACTGGCCTTGATATGAATGGGTGTCCCCACATTCAAACCCCTCTAACTTTATGAAACTCCCCAATACCACTCTTATTGCCGGGCTGATTCTGACCTGGTTGGCCGGATCCGCTCTGGCACAATCCACCGCCTTTTCCTATCAAGGCCGCTTGATGGAAAATGGCGCGCCCGCTCAAGGGGCATTCGATCTGCGCTTCACTTTGTTTGAAAGCGCCACCAATGACACACCGCTTGTCCCCGCAATCTACACCGGCGCCGTGCCGGTGGACGGAGGCTTGTTCATGGTGCTCTTGGATTTTGGCCCCGGTGTGTTCACCGGCCCGCCGCGCTGGCTGGAAATCGCCGTGCGCCCAAATGGCTCAGCGGCGCCCTACACGCCCTTGTCGCCGCGTCAATGGATTGCTCCTGTACCTTATGCCTGGCATGCAAACACTGCATCCAATCTTTTAGGGCGGGTCAGCGACACCTTGTTGTCCACGAACATAGCCCGGCTGAATACCGCAGCCACCTTCACCGGCAGCCTGACATTTAACCCCTCAGCCGGCCCACCTTTTGCGGTGGGCAATACCAGCCGAATTGCTAGCCTAAACGCAGATTTGTTGGACGGGCTGGACAGCACGGCATTTGCCCGCCAAAGCCACTCACATTCCGCAGCGGACATTACCAGCGGGGTTCTGCTAGATGCACGGTTGTCGGGCAACGTACCTTTGTTGAATCGAGCACAAGCATTCACTGGCAGCAACGCTTTTACAGGCGTTCTAACGGCCACCAACCTGGCCAACGTTGTGCATGGAACATTTTCCGGAAATGGAGCGGGGTTGAGCAATCTGCCGGCGGCGCGTTTGACCGGCGTAATGCCGGACGCCGCAGTGCCTGCAGGGGTGGCGCGGTTAAATTCCAACCAAACATTTACTGGAGTTGTGGATTTCAATCCCCCATCAGGCCCCCCATTCACCGTCTCGCGCACTAACCAGGTGGCCAATTTAAACGCCGACCTGCTGGACGGCTTGAACTCGACCGCCTTCTGGCGGGTAGGCGGCAACTCCAACGCCGGCAACCCCGCTCAATTGGGTACACTGGACAACAGCGCCCTGGAACTGCGCGTGAACAACATTGCCGCCTTACAATTGCTGCCGAACGACATGGGCGCTTCCTTGCTGCTCAATCCAAATGGCAACACCATAGCCACAGGTGTCCCTGGAAGCACCATTGCGGGCGGTTATTTTAACACTATTACCAATAATTACGCCTTTATTGGAGGCGGTGCGATGAATCAAGCAGGAGGAGCGCTCGCCGCTATTGGTGGCGGAATGAATAATCAAGCCTCTGGTTATGCCGCCGCGATTCCGGGCGGCTCTGCTAATGTGGCGGAAGGCAATTCGAGTCTGGCGGCTGGCTCGGGTGCCAGAGCTTTACACCATGGGACGATGGTCTGGTCCGATGCCAGTAGCGCTGGCGCATTTATCTCCACCGCGCCAAACCAAGTGCTCTTTCGTGCCGCCGGCGGGATGGGTATTGGCACCAACGCACCGCAATCCGCCTTGCACGTTGCCGGCACCGTTCAGGCGAGTGGCATTAAACTGCCCAATGGCGCGGCGGTGGGAGCAGTTTTGGTGTCGGATGCCTCGGGCGTGGGTGGTTGGCAGCTTGCGCCCGTGCGTGTGCAAACCAATATCACCAGCCCAAATTTGGTTGGTGGCCACACCTCCAATTTCGTTGCGGCGGGTGTCGTCGGCGGCACGATTGGCGGCGGGGGCAATGCGGTGAGCTCCAATCAAGTCACCGTCTCCTATGGTACAGTGGCGGGCGGACGCGGCAATACGGTGAGCGGTTCCGATGGCGCGATCTCCGGCGGCTTCAGCAACCTGGTTTCCGGCGCGTCAGCGGCAGTTGGCGGCGGCTTTCTGAACACTGCTTCCGGTGCATTTGCCACGATCAGCGGCGGTGAAACAAACCGCGCCACTGCAAGCCATGCCACCGTGGGCGGGGGCCGGGCTAATCAAGCTTCAAATTTGGGTGCCACAGTAAACGGCGGGCATAACAACCAAGCCACAGGCGCTTCGTCCACCATTGGTGGCGGCACCAATAACCTTGGCATATCCACCGGAGCAACTGTGGCAGGCGGTGGCAATAACCAAGCTTCGGGCGTCTATAGTGCAGTGGCGGGGGGGCTGGCCAATGGGGCCAATGGCTCCTACACCAGCGTGGGTGGCGGATTAAGCAATCGCGCCATCAATGCCTACGCCACCATACCCGGCGGCCTAGATAATTATGCAGAAGGATTGGCCAGTTTTGCGGCTGGTGCCCGAGCTCAAGCCAAGCATACTACAGCTTTTGTATGGGCAGACAATTCCACTACCACACCATTTGCAAGCACCGCAGATCATCAATTTCTTATACGCGCCGTCAACGGAGTTGGCATTGGCGCCGCGCCGCAGGACGCCATGCTGGATGTCGAGGGCAACTTGCGCATTAACGACGCTGACCTCTTTTTGCGTGGTGGATCAGACCGAAATCACGGTTTTGCATGGTATGGTTCTGGCAAACCATTCGCCGGTGTCACGCCGGACGGACCAGTTGTTTATGGCTGGGCGGGCGGCGCCCTGGGCGCTCGTAGTGGTGGAGATAAGATTGTTCTGTCGTGGAATAGCTCGCAGCAGGTTGGCATCGGAACCACCACCCCGGGCAATCCACTTGCCGTGGAGGGTGTAGGCACAACTTTGGGTGGAGTTGCTGGTTTTAACGAAGTCGTGGCGCGCTTTAAGCGTACCGGCAGCGGTCATACCGCAGTAGCCGTGGATGCCCTGGCGGGCCAAGATGCCGTTGTGTACCTTGCCGAAAACGGTGTAGCCAAATGGAACTTGCGCCATGACAGTGCCCCAGATGGAGCGTTCCAACTGCGCACCACTGACGGTGCCGTCCACCTAAACGTTTTGCCTGACGGCCGCGTGGGCATGGGCACCACCACCCCGGGATCACGACTGGAATTGTTTGGTCCAGATGTCACGCTTCGCCTGCGCAATGTTAACGATGCAGGTGGCAGTTTTCTGGTCAACACCTGGTCCAGCCTCCAACTCGGAATCTACGCTCCCACCAACGCCGCCTTTGGCATTGTGCCCGCCGGGGAGCAACGCACCTTCTTCGCCATTGCAAACTCCGGTGCGGTTGGCTCCATGCGTGCCTCGCCTGGAATCGTCAGCTTCCGCAACATCCTCGACGACGCTAATGGCAGTCTGGTGGTGGATGCACAAGGGGCAAACACAGGCTCCTTGGTTAATGGCCTGCGTTTGGGCGGCACGAGCAGCGGCGAAGGTCTCGCCTCCAAACGCAACAGCGGTGGCAATCAGTCGGGTCTGGACTTTTACACCGCTTCGCAAGCCCGCTTGAGCATCGCCAACAATGGCAATGTAGGCATCGGCACCACAACACCCGGCGAGCGGTTTTGGGTCGAGTCCCCCAACCAAGCCGTGGCCGTGATGCGCGGCACCAGCACTGGAGGCACCTGGCTTGGTCTGGAAAACGGTTCCGCCGGCGGTCAGCGTTGGTCTATTATCAGCACGGGCAGCGGCAACCTCGAGGGCGCCGGACGCCTCCTCTTTTATACAAGCCAAAGTGGATCAACAAAATTGCGCTTGGAACCCAATGGCGACCTCGTTGCCGCCGGCACTGTTACCGGCAGTTCGGACCGCGACCGAAAAGAAAATTTCGGCACAGTAAATCCTCTGGAGGTGCTGCGCAAGGTGGCGAATCTCCCCCTTGCCACCTGGAATTACAAGGACGACAGCGCCCAAGTTCGTCACTTGGGACCAATGGCCCAAGATTTCTACGCCGCCTTTCAATTAGGTGCCGATGACAAACATATTGCCATGGTGGACGCCGATGGTGTGGCCTTTGCAGCCATTCAAGGTCTCTGCCAACTTGTGGAGGAAAAGGACAAAAAAATAAACGACTTGGAAAAGGAATTGGCGGCGTTACGCGCTGAAATGGAAAACCAAAAAGCCTCAGATGCACGTTGGGAGGAACGGTTGCGCGCCTTGGAGGATACGGTCAGGTCTTCTTTGGGGTCGCGGTAAAAAGTCCAATAAGCAGGCAAAATCAGGATTTTGATTGGACGGTTGGAGAAAGGGTGATTATCCTGTGAGCAAGGTGGCACAAAACGTGCCCGGAGCTTGAGCGTTGCCATGAAGACCAGGAAAACGCCGCAAAAGTCGCCCAAGACAAGTACGAAGGCAAAAACCACTCCTTCCCCATCCAAGGTCAAAGCAGTCCTTTCGCCCAAGAAGGCCCCTCTTGCTGCCGCTGCTGCTTTGAAAGCGGAAGAGAAAGTTTCTAAACCAAAAAGGGCGGTCGCTAGACCTTCAACCGTCAAGTCGCAGACACCAAAGAAGAAAATCACTCCTCAAGGAACGAAAGCCGCCAAGTTAAAGGTCCCTGCCATATTGACGGAGGGAGACGTTCCTCCCCCGCCGGCCGCTCATGGCCCCGGCCAGAAGTTTGCATTGGGCCCTACGCCACCACCTGCCCACGTGACAGGAGGCGAGATGGGGGAACTGCCGGAGTCATACGGAACAGGGATGCTGTTGCTGACCGCGCGGGACCCGCACTGGCTTTATGCGTGGTGGGATTTCACGGCAGAGCAGTTGCGCAGTTTCAATCGCCGCTCCGCTGAAGGGCACCTGACGTTAAGGGTGTTCATGGACAAGGTAGGTGGCAAGCCGCACACAGAGGTGGGAGTGCATCCGGAATCGCGCAACTGGTTCGTGCACGTGGGCAAGGGAGGCGCCCGTTATGTGGCGCAACTGGGGTTTTACAACAAGCGACGGCAATGGACCAAAGTGGCGGAATCCGAGTCCACTTTCACACCACCAGACAGCCTGGCAGACGACCTCAGCGCCCGCTTTGCAACAGTGCCGCCCGATGTCAGTTTTGAGCGGCTCGTGGAAGTGGTAAAGGAAGCGGCTTGCCAGCATCTTCCCTTGGCACAAGCCATTTCTGAAATTGTCAGGCCCGCCTCCCACGACCCCGCCGGCTCCACGGGCGAGCATGCCGTCCCGGAAGAGTTAAAGGTCCCTGGCGCGATAACGCCGGCCCATTGGACACCGGAGCAAGAGCGTGCTTTGGCACAAATGATTTCGATTGATGCTGTGCGACGGGTATGGATTGGATCCCTCGAAATTACCGAATTGGTGCGACGCCGCTTGGCGCGCGAACTAGCTTCGCAAGCGGCCATACCCCAAGCAGCCGCATTGGGGGCCGTGGCGAGTCTGGCCAGTCCCTTTGGCGGCCAGCCATCGGGTCCGAAAGGTTTTTGGTTTAATGTGAATGCTGAGTTGGTGATTTACGGAGCCACCGAACCCGATGCCTCGGTCACCATTGCCGGAAGGCCCATTCAGTTGCGACCAGACGGCTCGTTCAGTTACCGCTTTGCCCTGCCCGACGGTCTGTATGACCTGCCCATAGTTGCTGTTTCAGCCGATAAATCCGAGGGACGCGGTGCGGATTTACATTTCAGCCGGCGCACCGATTACCAAGGCGAAGTGGGAGCGCATCCCCAAGACCCTTCCCTGCAACCGCCCCTTCCTGAAAATCTTTGAGGAATTGTAACAACATAGAAGCCTTGTCGGCAGCGTTTGCTGCCGACTCAATGGCTTTGTTCACCTGGAGTTGATTTCTACCATGTTGGGATATCACGCCATCATACTTCACGCTCACCTCCCCTTTGTCCGTCATCCGGAACATCCAAAGTTTTTAGAGGAAAACTGGTTGTTTGAGGCCATCACGGAATCCTACCTGCCATTGTTGGAGGTCATTCAAGGATGGCAACGGGACGGATTGGCGGCACCCATCACTTTGAATTTGTCCCCCACGCTCTGCGCGATGCTCAGGGATCCTCTCCTTCGGACGCGCTATGAACAGCATTTGAATGGTTTGCTGGAGCTTGCGGAAAAGGAAATCCACCGAACCCATTGGGATCGCCCATTTCACGAACTGGCCTGGATGTACCATCAACGTCTAAGTCGAGCGCGGGAGCTTTGGCACGCCTGCGGGGGAGACTTGGTATCGGCCTTCGGGCGTTTACAGGAGCAGGGGCGTATTGAATTGGTGGCCTGTGCTGCCACACATGCCCTGCTCCCCTTGTTGGCCCAGCATCCGCCGTCCATTCGCGCCCAATTATTGATTGGGAGGGATTACTATCGCGAATGTTTCGGCTGCGATCCGCGAGGAGTTTGGCTTCCGGAATGTGCGTATGCACCAGGCGTTGAAAAGGTTTTGCAAGAGGCCAACATTCGGTGGTTCATCTTGGATACCCATGGCGTACTGCATGCCAATCCGCGGCCTCGTTATGGAGTCTTTGCCCCCCTATATACGCCTAATTGCGTTGCTGCTTTTGGCCGGGACTTGGAATCGGCACGGCAGGTGTGGAGCCGTCAGGAAGGTTATCCTGGTGACCCAAGGTACAGGGACTTTTACCGCGACATAGGCTACGACTTGGACTTTGATTACGTTCGGCCGTACTTGCCAAGTCCCAATTTGCGAGGCTTTACAGGCTTCAAGTATTACCAAATCACCGGTGACACTCCTCACAAGATGGTGTATCATCCTGCAGCAGCACGCGACGCAGCCGCAGGCCATGCCGCCCACTTTTTGGAGTCCCGCCAACGGCAAGTTGCCGAACTTGCAACCGTGATGGATTTGCCCCCTCTGATCGTTTCGCCCTATGATGCGGAACTGTTCGGGCATTGGTGGTATGAAGGGCCCCTGTTTTTGGATTTTTACGTCCGCAAATTGTGCTGCGACCAACACCAAATCAAACTCATCACGCCGAGCCAATACCTGCGGCGACATCCGACACATCAAATAGCCACGCCAAGCACCTCCAGTTGGGGCGAGGAAGGCTACTGCAAACTTTGGCTGAACGAATCCAATCAATGGATACTTCCCCATCTGCATGTGGCCCAGGAGCGCATGAGCCAGTTGGCCCGGCACCACCCGCACGCCGATGGATTGAAAGCGCGGGCCCTGAAGCAAGCCGCACGTGAATTGCTGCTGGCCCAGGCCAGCGATTGGCCGTTCATTTTACGCACCGGAACCAGTCCCGACTACGCGCGTCGCCGGGTCAAAGACCATTTGTTGAGGTTTATTGCCCTGCACGAGCAACTGACCACCACCCGCGTCTCGGCAGATTACATCCAACGATTGGAGTCAACGGACAACCTGTTTCCTGAAATCAACTATCACTATTGGGCCTGAGCGCAAAGTAACCTAGACGAATAAGGATTGACGGTGGGCTGATTTGTCAGCAGGAAAGCCGTAAAGTACATTCATGCTGTGGTTCAGCGGACATATATTTGGCTCGGCTGCTTTGTAATGGGATGGAGTGCTTTGGCCCTCTTGGGGGCTGCTCCGATTCCAAATGATGGATCCGGACGGCCTTGGCTCATCTCCAAACAAGGTTGGCGATTGGTGGATGCCAAAGGACGGCCAGTTGTTCTAAAGAATAATCCTCAAGCCAAAGATGTTTCTTTTGCCCGGTTGTTGGCTTTTATTCAAACCAACAACGTCAATCAACTAACCTACCGCCCGGGGCAATTTGCCTGTACCGAATTCGCTGTAAAATTGCACGACGATGCGGAAGCGGCAGGCATTCGTTGCGCTTTGGTAGGTGTGCGTTTTCAACGTGGCACCGGCCATGCACTCAATGCTTTTCAAACCATGGACAAAGGCTTGGTGTACGTTGATTGCACCGGTTCACCCCGCCCCTCTCCCGACCCTGCGCGCTATGATACCATTGGTTATTTGAAGGTGGGACAGCCATACGGCCGATTACCGTTGGAATTGGGCGCGGTTGACCCCAATCGTTACGAGCGCTACACCTATGTCATGGGTTTATGGCGGTGGGTGGAATTGGAATCTCAGCGTCTTCAAGCTCCCTCCGGCCCCGAAACGCCCGATGGGGGTGTCTTGAGTCCGGAGGAAAAGGCCGAACAGCGGGCGAAAATTCGCGCCCAACTCAAGCGATTGCAAACGCGATATGACATGAATCCCGCGCCGGTGAAATCCGTAGATATTTGGTGGTAAGGATTTGCAAACTAGAATGCGGCGACCTGTCGTGGAATTTGCAAAACGGCCCTGTGCAATTTTTTAATTGTCCAAAATCCGGTCTTGATTATCTTTTACGTGCATGCGGGCGTAGTTCAATGGTAGAACGGAAGCCTTCCAAGCTTCACACGTGGGTTCGATTCCCATCGCCCGCTCCAAATTTTTACTCGCTCCATCCCTATGAAAGTGTTGCTTGCTGAAGATGATTTTGCTTCGAGAGAAATGCTGGAGACCATTCTTAAACGCATGGGGTTGGAAGTGGTTTCCTGTGTAGATGGAGCCGCTGCGTGGGAAGTGCTTCAGGCCGACAACCGCCCCCCTCTGGCCGTCCTGGACTGGCGCATGCCCGAAGTGGACGGCGATGAAATTTGCCGCAGAGTCCGCAGTGTCCCTGCTTTGCGGCATCTATATTTGATTCTGGTGACCGGCCTTAGCCAGCCGGAAAATATTGTGGCCGGACTGGAGGCCGGCGCCAATGACTACCTCACCAAGCCCTTCAATCCGGTGGAATTGGAGGCGCGCATTCGCGTGGGATTAAGAGTGGTTCAATTACAAGAGGAGTTGATGGCCCGCATCAAGGAGCTTGAATTAGCCATGTGGCACGTCAAACGCCTGCAAGGACTGCTCCCCATTTGTGTGATGTGCAAAAAGGTGCGGAATGACGATAATTATTGGCAACAGGTGGATGCCTATTTCGCCGAGCATGCCAATGTTAGATTCAATCGCGCCCTTTGCCCGGAATGCGCAGCCAGCGAAGCGCGGAAATTTGAGTAACCCATCCGCCGCTTCACACTAAAAACAAGAGGATCAGGACAATAACAGAAACAACGGCCATCAAACCGGCTGGCATGAACTTGCCGGTTTTGAGCAATCGAAAAGCAAAAAATCCCGCAAGGACCGCCGTCAACAAGCGCCCCACCCATGGAGGCAAAACGCCGAGTGCGCACAAAGCCAATGGAATGGCAAACGCAGTGGAGGTCACCAAGGAAACCATGCTGCCGGCCTTAAGGTAACCCATAAGCCCGCCCACCACCAATAACACCACATACACCCACAAAATTACTTTCGTCATGGCAACCAAGATAACTCCATTCGCAGCAAGAGCAAATGGGTTGGATCCCCTTTGCAAGCAGGCGAGGCTGTGAAAAGTGAATCAGCCCTTGGATTCACTCTCCGGAAACTCAAATACCACCTTTTCCTTCTCGTCCAGGACCAGGGCTGCCTTGAAGGGTTTTCCAGTCTTTTTGGAAATAAAACCGGGCAGAACATCAGTGCGGCGTTCGGAGAGGAGCTTGCTCATTTGAGCAGGTTCCAAGGGTTGTTGAAGAATCACCTTGCCCACTTTGAATTTGCAAGCCCGACTTGTCGCTTGAGTGCGCTCGCACAAATAAGCATCCGGCCCCTCAAAGACACGTCCGCCGCATCGAGGGCACTTGCCCAAAGGTTGTTGTCCGGTGAAATCCAGCGGGGCGGAAGGTTCCTTTTTAACACTCTTATCAGCAGATTTGGAACGGGCTGGCCGCGCAGCGAATTCAAATCCAACCTTGCCATCTTTCCCAAGCACCAGATGGGCATCAAAAGAGCGGCCGTTGCGCTTGGACACAAATCCTTTGAGCAAACCGGTCTTCCCCTCGGCCAATAGTTGTTGAATTTCCTCCGGCGTAATTTTCCGTTGGAGAATGATGGCGCCTGTCCGAAAATCACAACTCTTCTGATCGCCGACGGCTTTTTCACACAAATAAGACATGCCGGCTCCAAAAACTTGGTGACCGCACTTGGGGCACTTGCCCAAAGGTTTTTTCCCGGTGAAATCCACTGGCGCGGCAGGCTCGTTTTCTCCGTTGGCATTCATTCCGTTCTTGCGCTCACCATTGCCAAAGTCGAGCTCGATATTGCCATCATCGGCCAGCCGCAGCATGGCGGCAAAGGGAAACCCTTTTTGACTGCGAAATCCTTGCAATGGACCGATGACTCGATTGGCGACGAGAGCTTCAGCTTCTTCGTGCTCCAAAATGCGCCCAGCGACAATTTTGCGGAAGGCAAAGCTGCATTTCTGACACTGGAAGTTGCGGTAATTTTCCTTGATTAATCCTCCGCATTTGGGACAGGGCGTCTTGAGTTCTCCGAAATCACCGGGCACGGTGTCGCTGTGGTAATTGCGGGCCTGCTCAACAATGTGGCGTGTCATGGCCTCAATTTCGCGCATGAATTCCTCACGCTGCATCTGCCCGCGTTCCATGAGCTTGAGCTTGAATTCCCAATCCCCGGTAAGCTCCGGTTTGCAAAGCTCGGGAATGCCCAGCCCATTCAGGAGAACAATTAGAGAGAAAGCCTTGGCCGTGGGCACAAGTTCTTTGCCGTGTCTCACGACGTATTTTTCCTCAATTAATCCTTCAATGATCGCTGCTCGTGTGGCCGGCGTGCCCAACCCCTTGGCGGCCATGGCTTCGCGCAATTCCTCATCTTCCACCAACTTGCCAGCCCCTTCCATGGCGGTGAGCAAAGTTGCTTCTGTAAAACGCGGCGGCGGACGTGTTTCCTTTTTCTCAACCTGAATCTCCGTGGTGTCCACCTTTTCTTCGGCCTTCACAGGCACCAACGACGGCGTGTCATCAGCGGGAAGCTCTTTCCCATAAACCGTCAGCCATCCCGGCTGAAGCATGACTTTTCCTTCACTCTTGAAAGGCTCCCCTTCCACCCGCGTTATGCGCGTAGTGACCAAATACTCCGCCGGCGGATAAAAAACGGCCAGAAACCGGCGGGCAATCATGTCGTAAATCTTGCGTTCGGCATCGGTCAAATGTTGGGGAGCCAACGGAGTTGGGATGATGGCAAAATGATCGGAGACTTTGGCATTGTTGAAGATGCGCTTGTTAGGACGAACCCATCCTTGCTCCAATACTGTCTGAGCAAAGGTTGCATAATCGGTGTTCACCATCGCTTGAAGCGTTTGGCGCACCGTAGCTTGGTAGTCCTCTGGAAGAGCGCGCGAATCAGTCCGCGGATACGTGATAACCTTGTGTTTTTCGTAGAGTGCTTGGGCAAGCGACAATGTGGCCTTTGCGGAAAATCCAAACCGGTTGTTGGCCTCACGCTGGAGCGAGGTCAAGTCGTACAAAAGCGGGGAAAGTTGTGTGGTGGGTTTGCTCTCTTCGCTCACCACCCCCGGCCGCCCAAGGCAACGAGCGCGAATGTCCTCCGCCTTCTGGGCATCCCAAATTCGTTCCGGGCGCAGCTCGCTGTCTTCCTTTTCACGCGCAAAATTTTCATCGAACCACCGGCCGGTATAAGTGCCGGCCTCGGCTTTGAATGTGGCGTGTACCTCCCAATAGTCCCGCGGAACAAACTTGCGAATCTTGTGTTCGCGTTCCACCAAGATGGCAAGCGTGGGAGTCTGCACGCGGCCAACAGTGGTTTTTTGAAAACCGCCACTGCGTGAATTAAATGCAGTCAGGGCGCGGGTGCCGTTAATCCCCACCAACCAGTCGGATTCGGAACGACAAACCGCGGCATTGGCCAGCGGTTGCAATTCTTCGTCCGCACGCAAAGTCGCAAATCCCTCACGTATGGCGGCAGGTGTCATGGATTGCAGCCAGAGCCGCTGGATCGGTTTTTGGGTCCCCGTGTATTTGACGATATAGCGAAAAATCAGCTCCCCTTCCCGTCCTGCGTCGCAAGCGTTAATGAGGCAATCCACATCTTTACGTTTAATTAAACGCTCCAGCAGTCGGAGGCGCGAGGCGCTTTTTTCAATGGGCACCAAATCGAAGTGCGGGGGAATCACCGGCAAATGCGCAAACGACCATTTTCCCCGCTTGACTTCAAACTCCGGTGGCACGGCCAGTTCAAGTAGATGCCCCACCGCCGAGGCCAGGAGGTACTGGTCGCTTTCGAAATAATCGTCATGTGACTTAAACCCTCCGAGGGCCTTCGCAATGTCGCGGGCCACCGATGGTTTTTCAGCAATGATTAAAGCTTTACCCATGCTATCTGTCCGGCCTTTCTCCCGCAGGAGAACGCTCCGGCAGAACAATGCCGGGGCGTTTGCGCCAAGAGATGCCGCTTAAAACATGCTCCAAGGGAAAAAGCAATCCCCAAAATCATTGTTGTCCTTCCCGTTAAATGGACAACTGCACCAATCGCTCCTGCAACTGGCCTGACCAGCGGTTGATGTAGCTGAGGATTCGGTAAATTTGCTCCAAACGTTCCAAAGGCAGCAATGAATGCCGGGCCGGATCACCGACGGGGGGTGCTTTCTCCCATGCAGCATTGAGCGTTTGCAGCTCCGCAAGCAATTCATCTCGTTTGGCATTCACGTGCGCCTGGACTTGCTGCAATTTTTCCACCCACTCGAGCCCTTTGGCAAACATTTGCACCTTGAGCATCGGCGATTCCGCCTTGCCGCGCTCCGCTAAAAAGGCGTCCACGTCCCGGCAAAGCTGCCCAACCTCAACAAACAAATCCATCGTCCCTGGCGGAATGCGCTGGATATCTTTGGGCCGCTCACCCATTTCCAATTCGTAGAGGTGCAACAAGCGGTCTTTGGGTGAACTAAGACATTGAAAAGCCGCATTTAATTCTGCGTAACGTTCATTGGCCGCCTGACGCTGCGCTTCATCGGCATGGTGAAAGCGGTCGGGATGGACTTCCGAGGAAAGTTTAAGAAAACGTTCCTTAAGCGCATCCACATCCAAAGCAGGCCGGCGCGGTTCGTCAAGCAGTGCAAAATAGTCCGTCATCCGCGTGGAAGGCCGGGTCATGCGCTGAAACTTTCCCCACAAGAACAAGTCGTGGCGGCATTGGGATTCTTCACCTTGAAGCCACCTCCTTGAAGAGCATCCACGTAATCCAGTTCGCTGCCGGTGACGTACAAGGCACTCTTCGGGTCCACCACCACTCGAATGCCTCCGCTTTCCACAAGGATGTCGCGGTTGGCCGGACCATCCTGCAAATCCATTTTGTATTGTAAACCGGAACACCCTCCACCAACGACGGCAATGCGTAAAACCCCCTGGGGGCGTCCTTGCTTTTGCAACAAGGAACGCACTTTCTCGCCTGCGCTTGGAGTCACACGCACCAACCGTTCATCTCCAACCCGGTAATTCACCGCGCCGGAAGACTGATTTTGATTCGCAGAAGCCGCTATCATATATCATCATACTATCCCGCTCCGATGAGAGCGTCAACTTGCCGCCTTCTCGCCGGCGCTGTCCATCGCCAATTTTAGATACTGACCGGCAATGGTGGAGGCGTCAAATTGTAGCTTGATTTCAGAGCATTTGGAGGACATGCGGCTCCACAATTCATCATTGCCCAACAACTCGTCAAAACGTTGGGCCATACCGTGCGGCGTACATTCAACGAAGCATGTTTCCCCCTGCCGGGCCATGAGGCTCGTAACGCTTTTTGAGCAAACACCCGGTGTATGACTGGCCAACGCCTCCAACGCGGTTGGAGACGCTACAGGATGAGCGTATCGCGAGGGTATGGATACCACCCTGGCCTCCGCCAGGAGCTGTTTTAATTTTTGCACCGGCACCACCCCCGGGACGTTCACCCGATTCTGCAATTCCTGTGGTAATTTGTGGAGTGCGCGTAAAAAGCTTCGTTCGATCTTGCCCGTCACCACCAAACGCGCGCCCGCATTGCGAACAAGCGAAAAGGCCTGCAATGAAATACGGGGTTGTTTGTAATCCTGTTGTCCCATGTGCAGAATCAACGGCTGGCGCTGAGGCAATGGCAATCCAGAATACCGTTTGGTTTCAATACAGGTGGGAATGATCGTGATTTTTTCCGGCTCAAGACGACATTCCCGCGCAACGTGAGGAACCAGCTCAGGGCATGTGGTGACCACTTTTTCGACCAACCGGTAGGTCATTGTTTTATACAGAATCCGGCCCAGCGGCCCCAACGGTCCCAGCCAGCGCCGCTCCACGTCGTGGGCCACCAAGATGGTGCGCGCGCGAAAGCGGATTGGCACGGCGCCGTTGATCAAGATTAAATCGGGTTGATATTTGGACTCCAGAAGCGCCCCCTGCCGTCTCCATGCAATAAATTTTCGCCAATCCGAAAGGTGGTCTGTGTTAATTAATACATCCAGTTGAGGAAGCTGCTCCATCTCAAAAAGCCCCCTCACACCGGCCTCTAAATTGGTTCCGTGTGTTGCAGCGCAGACGACTTGATGGCCTTCACGCAGCCACGCCCCGGCCAGGGAGAAAATAAACTGGCTGATGCCGTCCGGCCGTGTCAAAGGGTCCCGCTTGATGATGAGGATTTTCATGCGGGGTCGTTGCGAAGCACCCATACGGGGGCGTATTCCGGACATTGAGGATGAAGTGGGCGCGCTTCCCAACCATCCGGGCCGCGTTTATACTCCATAGGTTGCCATCCAAATCCCGTATCCCGCTGCAAGGCAGCTTCTTCCCAGCCGAAACGATCTTCCACCTGCCACCCTTTCAATAACAACGGCAGACGCTGAGCCCCATAGATGCGGTGAATGTTGAAGACCACCTTGTCCCGCCCCACCGGCACAGTTAGAAAGAGGTGTCCCCCCGGTTTGACAAGCCGTTTCATGAGCTGCATGGCCTTGAGGTCCCCTTCCGCATCCAACGGTTCACCATAGCGCCCCAAACCATCATGCTCGAAAGAAGATATGGATAATGCGGCATCAAAGGGTTTTATATGCGCCGGGTCGAGCGGTGCTCGTATAAATTGCAACCGATCATCCTCAAATTCAATGGGATTATAATCCACCGTCACCGGTCTTGCTCCATAATGCAGGCATATTGCTTCGTACCATGGGCCGTAGCCTTGGTCAGCGCTTCCCATGACGGCCACCCTCTGTCCAGAAATGGGATACCTTTGCAGTGCCGCATAAAGCCACTCATCCACCTGGCCATAATGACCCCACTCGCCTCGCGCCACCTGCTGACAGGTTTGTTCAATTCGTTTCTGATCGTACCGCAAGGGAACCGAGCGTGAATTGTCCTTGTAAGCATACAAGACTTCCACCGTGCCCCCCATCGTGAAAGCAGAGTGGAGTCGTCGCGGAATTAACGAGGGTGGTTTGCGAAGACAGCAACACCACGGCGCCATCGCAATGGCCATCAAGTGTTTGACAGTGCGATGCACCCGCGCGTGCCGGCGAATCCAATCTTTCCACACCATGCAATTGTTCTGCGGCAGTTTTTCCCATGCCGACAGACATGAAGACATGCTCCCCCAAAGGGGTTCCATTGTCTTCAATCCGGTGGCCATGATTAGATGCTGCGCCAATGCGTGGTAGCAAGTGAAAAGAATGTTTCGGGGAAATGACGCTGCTGCTTACATGACCGGCTCGATATGCCGCATAAAATCGGCCTCTTCCACCAATTCGCCGCTCAGGCGGGTGCCGCCAATTTCGACGACTGCCACTTGCAATCCCTCGCGGCGAGCCAGTTGCATGGCGGGAATAATATCGGTGTCCCCCGAAAAAATCACCAGACGCTCCACCAGACGTTTATAGGCCAAAGTTGCGACATCCAGTCCCACACGGATGTCCACCCCCTTTTGTTCCAAGGCGAACGAAACATCCTCTGGTTCCAAAGTCGGCACGCCGGCATTGTTTTGAGCGGCGTTGAGAGATTTACGGATGAAATTTTCCGTCAGCAGCCATCCCCGTGGTTTGAGGACCCCACGCCGCAAGGCCACCAAGTCCATTTGGCCCAACTCCTTGAAAAGTTTGGTGGCGTAAGCATTAGTGGGGCTGGTGCCAAAATCCGTGGACTTGGCATCCACCGGATTGGTGACCAACCCATCGTAGGGATAAGCATCATAATAATAAATGCGCCACGGTTCTTCCGTCTCTTGGTCCAAGGCTTGCAGTGCATTTTTTCGCACCACTTCGGCTGTAACTGTTGGTCTGCGGCTGTGACCATTACTGACGGCTTCAGACAACTCCTTGCGCAAAACTTTGGTAAACCAGCCACCATCAATCAATAATGCCACTTTTTTCATACTTAATTTATCTGGTACTTCTCCCTCCGCGGTTCATCCGGGGAAGGTCAGATGCATTGCCTTTCAAAGCAATGTTGAGGGTCAATATTAGCCCAATGACTCGTCATGCGCAATAAAAGACCACAACGCAATGCATGTGCATGTCAGTGAACCTCGACATTGGGCATTTGCGCATTTGACGGTGCAGAAGTTCTCCCGTAGGCTAGCTGGTCACGATTGGCAACATGCTAGGGTACATCATTAAAAAGATTTTTGGGTCAAAGAACGACCGGGAACTGCGGCGACTGCTCCCCTTGGTGAAGCAGATCAATCAAATCGAGCAGGAATTGCAAAGCCTGCCCGACGAGGCCTTGCGGGAAAAAACAGCTGCATGGAAGGCCCGGTTATCCACAATCCAAGACAACGAGGAGTTACAACGGGAGCTAGATACCATTCTGCCGGAGGCCTTTGCAGTCGTAAAAAACGCCTGTCGTCGTTTGCTTGGTACCGAGGTGGTGGTTCGCGGGCACACCCTCAAGTGGGACATGGTGCCCTTTGACGTTCAATTGATGGGTGGGTGGGCCTTGCATAAAGGGCGCATCGCTGAAATGGCCACCGGTGAAGGAAAGACTTTGGTGGCGACCCTTCCTGTTTATCTCAACGCCCTGACAGGCCGTGGCGTGCATGTGGTCACGGTAAATGATTACCTGGCCGCGCGCGACAGTGAATGGATGGGGGCTGTGTACCGTTTTCTGGGGTTGACGGTCGGATGCATTCTCCACGACCAGCCGCCGTCGGTGCGGCGCGAACAATATTATTGTGACATCACCTACGGCACCAACGCCGAGTTCGGTTTTGATTATCTTCGTGACAACGGCATGGCCACCACGAAGGAGGAGCAGGTTCAGCGCGGCCACTACTACGCCATCGTGGACGAGGTGGACTCCATCTTGATTGATGAAGCCCGAACTCCCCTCATCATCAGCGGCCCGGCGGTGGTCAATGCCGACAACGACCACTATCTTCACCACAAACCCATGGTGGAACGCCTGGTGCGCGCTCAGGAGCAGCTTTGCAACAGGTTTTTGCGTGAGGCCGAAGAGCTGATGAAAAAGCTGCATCCCGAAGACGGCTCCCAGCCTCAAAATCCCGAAGAACTCGAAAGACAAATCGGACTTTTGTTGTTCAAGGTGAAGATGGGCCAGCCTCGCTCTGAGGGGTTGATGCGGTTGCTGGAAAATCCCGAGAACATCCGCTTAATGAACAATGCGGAGTTGCAACTGCACGCCGACCAGTCAAAGCGCGAGCTCTACGCAACCAAGGAAGAGCTCTTCTTCGCGATGGACGAGAAAACCCACGAGGCTGATTTGACCGAGAAAGGCCGCAAATTTCTCAGTCCCAATGACCCCGATGCCTTTGTAATGCCGGATTTGATTTCCATCTATCACGGCATTGACACCGGCCCAGAAACTGACCCGCGCAAGCGCGCCGAATTGAAAGCGCAAGCCCAGGCGCAGTTTGAAGAAAAAGCCAAGACCATCCATTGCATTTCTCAGCTTCTGAAGGCTTATTGCCTGTATCTGAAGGACGTCCATTATGTCGTGCAAGACAACAAGGTCATCATCGTGGACGAAAATACGGGGCGTTTGATGACCGGTCGCCGATGGAGTGATGGACTGCATTCTGCCGTGGAAGCCAAGGAAGGGGTGGAGGTGGAAAAGGAAACGCAAACCTATGCCACTATCACCATCCAAAACTACTTCCGCATGTACACCAAACTGGCCGGCATGACCGGTACAGCGGAAACAGAAGCCCAAGAATTTTACGATATTTACAAATTGGGCGTGCTGGTCATCCCCACCAACAAACCGTGCATCCGCAAAGATTTCAATGACTCGGTGTACAAAACCAAACGGGAGAAATTTGCGGCGGTACTCAAGGAAATTCAGGAAATCCACGCCCAAGGCCGCCCCATCTTGGTGGGCACAGTGTCCGTCGAAACCAGCGAGCACCTTTCGCGCATGTTGCAACGGGTGGGGTTGGTGCACTCCGTGTTGAACGCCAAATACCACCAACAGGAAGCCGAAATTGTGGCACGCGCCGGCCAACGCGGCGCCATCACCATTGCCACCAACATGGCCGGACGCGGTACGGACATCAAGCTCGGTCCCGGCGTGGCCGAGTTGGGCGGTTTGCATGTCATCGGCACCGAACGACACGAAGCCCGGCGTATTGACCGTCAGTTGCGTGGACGTTGCGCCCGCCAGGGTGACCCGGGCTCCTCCCACTTCTTCATTGCCCTCGAAGATGATTTGATGCGGCTTTTTGGTTCGGACCGCATCGTAAAAGTCATGGAGAAAATGGGCTACGAAGAGGGCCAGGAACTCCAGCATCCCCTCCTTAACCGGTCCATCGAATCCGCCCAAAAACGCGTCGAACAGCAAAACTTCCAAATCCGCAAACGCGTGTTGGAATACGACGACGTGATGAACAAGCAGCGCGAGGTTGTCTATGGCTTCCGCAATGAAATCATTCACGCCGAAGATGTCCGCGACCGCCTCATGGACATCATGGAGGAAGTGGTCCAATCCAAGGTGATGCAATACATTACCACCGACGAAGAACGCGATCAGTGGAACCTTCGCGGACTTGCCGAGTGGATTAATCTTAACTTCCCCGTCAGCCTGCCGGAAACCGAGCTCGCCAAACTGGCTGACACGGCCACGGAAACACCGGTCCCCGGTTCCATGTTCGACGGAATGACCCCTGCCCAATTAGCGGTCTGCCGTGCCATTATTAAAACCGTCCGCGATGCCTACGATTTGAAGGTGCAGTTTGAAAATCCAGAGGCCCTCAAGGCCATTGAGCGCGCCACCATCCTGTACGCGATTGACCGCCGTTGGCAGGAGCATCTCTACAACATGGACAGTCTGCGAAATTCCATAGGCTTGCGCGCCTATGGACAGCGGGACCCGCTCATCGAGTACAAAGCAGAAGCCTTCAAGATGTTTGACGAGCTGATGGTGGAAATTAAATCGGAGGTCTGCCACAACATTTTCCGCAGTGCCTCCAGCCTCATGGCCTTTGAAAACTTTCTGCGCAACCTGCCGCAGCAAACCGTGCATGAAAGCACATCGGCCTTCGGGGCCGCTCCGGCGGCCGAGGCGGGTGCGGCACCTCCGCGCAAGGAAAGTGACATCGTCAGTGAAGCCAATCAGGCGCTGGCGAAGGCCAAACCCATACGCACCGGCCCCAAGGTTGGACGAAACGACCCCTGCCCTTGCGGAAGCGGGAAAAAGTACAAACATTGTTGTGGCCGCTGATTTGGGTGGCCATTGAACCGCCCCACGGTGGCCTGTATCGAGAAAGCCTATGGCAACATCATCGTGGCTACGCCGTGTTTTCCCACTCGTGGCTGTTTCGGCCCTTTTGGCCTTGCCATTACATGCAGATTTGGGCGATGCCTTGAATCCGCAACTATCATGGACGACTAGTCCGGAAAGACCGTGGGTGGAGGTGTTTGACATTACTCACGACGACGAGAGCGCTGCCCGTTCTGCTTTCCTTTCTGCCGGCCAATCCTCTTGGTTGCGCACCACGGTCAACGGCCCCGGGCGCATTGAATTTTGGTGGAAAGTCTCGACAGATTTCGATTTCGGTTACCTGCGTTTCAGCGTTCTTGGTCAAACGCTGGAAATTAACGGTGAAGCGGAGTGGGACTTTGTCAGCATACCCCTGCCCGCCGGACAGCACGTGTTGGAATGGACTTACGGCAAACTGCCGGGCTTTTTCATGATCGGTGATGCCGCATGGTTGGATGAAGTCGCTTTTACACCGGGCGACAATCCGCCGAAATTCGTACGAGAACCGGCTGACACCACCCTCATTGCAGGAAACGAATTGGTTCTTTCCCCTTTTGCAGCCGGGAGCCAACCGATGACCTTTCAGTGGTATTTTAATGGCCAACTTTTGCCAGGTGCCACCCAAGCCGTTTTGCGCATTCCTCAGGTGTTCACCAATCATAGCGGCGCATACCAAGTCGTGGCTCGTAATGCATGGGGTACAACCACGAGTGCCACCGCACATGTTGTGGTTGAACTAGACCCTCTGGCTCTGGCTCTAAACGCCCCTCAACTTTATTGGGAAACCACTCCCTTTGCCCCATGGGAACCTCAAAGCCTCACTTCACATGACGGCAATTCCGCCGCTCAATCTGCTCCCTTATTTGACAATGAAGCCAGCGCCATAGGCACGACAGTTGAAGGCCCCGGTGTGCTGAGTTTTTGGTGGAAGGTCTCGAGCGATGGTGATGCACTGAGCTTTGCCATTAACAATGTGGAACAAGATTTCATCTTTGGCGAGGTGGACTGGGAAAAGCGAACGTATGCCATACCGCCCGGGCGTACCGTTTTGGAGTGGGTCTATATCAAAGACGGTGCCGGAAGCGCAGGAGAGGACGCCGGATGGCTCGATGAAGTCACTTACACACCGGCCCCTTACATTACCGGTCCCAGGCTGCAACAAGGCCAGTTTGGAGTCCAAGTTCGAACTCAACCCGGTTTCCAATACGTCTTGGAGTATCAAAATTCACTTCGAGGAACCAATTGGGTGCCTTTGGTAACGGTCCCCGGAGATGGGACGCTTAGAACTCTAAGTGATCCCGCTCCTGTGGGTCCGCATCGGTTTTACCGTGTCCGCTTGACCTCCCAGTAATCCGAAACACTTCAGACTCGTCATTTTCAATCCATGCGCTACTTTAATGGCGCATGAGCCGGGAAATTCTAGGGACACATCAGAAGGCGCTGCAAATCAATCTGGACCCGACCTCCTACGGCACATTTGCCGAAATTGGCGGAGGCCAGGAAGTGGCGCGCTGGTTTTTTCGCGTAGGCGGTGCTGCCGGGACGGTTGCCAAAACCATGTCCGCCTATGACATGACCTTTAGCGACGCTATCTATGGCCAGTGCAAACGTTATGTCAGCCGCCAACGCCTCGTGACCATGCTCGACCATGAGTATCAACTTTTGGTGGAGCGCCTCGACGGGAAACGGGGGGCTACCACGCGCTTTTTTGTTTTTGCCGATACTGTGGCGGTAAAAAGTTTCCGGGGCAACAACGACTGTCATGGCTGGCTGGGCATGAGATTTCAGACCGAACCCCGAGGCGAGCCATCGGACATTATTATTCATGTCCGAATGTTGGACCGCGAAAGTGTGATGCAGCAGGAAGCGCTGGGAATCATCGGGGTCAATTTGATTTACGGCGCCCTCCATTTTCACACTCAGCCGCGCACACTCATTGCCTCCCTGTTGGACAATCTCACCACCGAACGTGTCGAGGTTGATTTGGTGCGGTTCTCGGGCCCGGCATTTGCTGGTGTTGACAACCGCCTCATGAGCTTGGAGCTGGTCAGTCATGGCCTGACGGACGCGGCCATGTTCACCGCAGATGGTGAGGTGGTCCAGGCGGCAGAGTATCTCTACAAGCGCCCCATCTTGGTCGAGCGCGGCAATTTCCGGCCGGTCACTCGTCTGACGCTGGATTTGTTGGAGAATGCGCGTGCTCAGTTCATGGAGGACGCCGGCACCACTCCCGAGGAAATGGCAGTCATCATGGAAATGACTTTGCGCAGCCTGACCACTTCCCCCGGTGGTATTGACCATCGCGATTTCCTGGACCGCGCTGACATTTTGGGCGCGTTGGGACAAACAGTTCTGATTTCCAATTATGCGCGCTTTTTCCGCCTGGCCAATTACCTCTTCCGACACACCAAAAAACGCATCGGCATTGCCATCGGTGCACCAGCCCTGCGCGAATTGTTCTCCGAAAAATTTTATACCGATTTGGAAGGTGGAATCTTGGAATCATTTGGGCGCCTCTTCAAGAATGACCTGAAGCTTTATCTCTATCCCATGCGGGATGTGCAAACTGGTCAGCTCATCACAGCGGAAACATTCCAACCGGAACCTCACCTGCGTCCGCTCTACGCCTATTTGCGTGAGAAAAAGTTTATTGAAGACATTCGCAATTACGACGCCACCTGCCTGAACATCACCTCGGCTGACACTCTGGCCCGTCTTCAGCGCGGGGACCCATCTTGGGAAAGTCTGGTGCCTCCACAAGTCGTCCAAATCATCAAAGAACGGCGACTTTTCGGGTGGCAGCCCCCCTCCTCTGCCTCTTGATGATTCTCAAGCTTTCACGAATGAACGACATAATTCTTTCCATCGAGCGTCCTTATGAAAACTAATCGTGTCATTGCCATTTTGAGTCTTTGTTTCTGCACTCTTGCCCTTCATGCGGCTTCATTGGCTTCCGAAGCACCTGCAACCGCCATGTCAACCAATGCCCTGCTCAAAATGGAGTTTATCTTTGATGAACTGCCCACGCCGCAATGTCACGCATCTACCATTGTGGAAACAGCCGACGGTCTGGTTGCAGCCTGGTTTGGAGGACGCCATGAACAAAACGAGGACGTGGGCATCTGGCTTTCTCGTTACCAAGATGGCGGCTGGAGCAAACCGATGGAAGTGGCCAACGGCATCCAACACACGCGTAAGCGCTATCCCTGTTGGAACCCCGTTCTGTTCCAACCACGCCAAGGGCCGCTTATGTTGTTTTATAAAGTCGGCCCCAGCCCCTCGCAATGGTGGGGCATGTTGATGACCTCGGATGACAACGGAAAAACTTGGAGCCTCCCCCGACGCCTGCCTGAAGACATCCTAGGCCCGGTGAAAAACAAGCCCATCCAACTGCCCAACGGCGACATCTTATGCGGTTCCAGTTCCGAACATGCCGGCTGGAGGGTTCATTTTGAACGCACCCCAGACTTGGGCCGCACTTGGGAACTTATCGGCCCCGTCAATGACGGCAAGGAATTCGGCGCCATTCAGCCAAGCATTTTGGTTCATGGAGATGGGAAATTGCAAGCAGTGGGCCGGACACGTCAGGGCAAAGTGTTTCAGATTTGGTCCCAAGACTATGGCAGGACGTGGGAAAAAATGACGACGTTGGACCTCCCCAATCCCAACTCCGGCATAGATGCGGTAACATTGAAAAACGGCCGGCACATCTTGGTGTATAATCACACCGAGCGAGGCCGCACCCCTCTGAACGTTGCCATTTCAACGGACGGTCGAACATGGCAGCCGGTGTTGACGTTGGAAAACACCCCAGGCGAGTATTCGTATCCAGCAATCATTCAAACTCGGGACGGCCTGCTTCACATCACCTACACATGGAAGCGCCTGCGCATCAAGCACGCCGTCGTCAACCCGGATTTATTAACAAGCACCCCCTGAACCCACCATTTCAGGATTAAGACTAAAGGCGCTAGTCGTCAGGGTTTGCCAGCAGTTGCAGGGGGCATTTCCCGAATTTGAATTTCCCTGAACTCAACTTTCATGGGCGGACCTTGATGCATCTGCAACGCAATAACCCCTTTGGGGAGGGCGTATTTCGGTTGATAATCTTCAACTTCGCACATCAGCATGTCGTTAATCCATAGTTTGATGAGCGGCCCGTGGGCCAAAATCCGATATTCATTCCACTCCCCGCGTTTGACGACTTTGAGCAAATCTTCAGACTTCGCAAAGGTTGTTACAGTGCGTTTGCCGTCCTTGTCGAAGTGCACTTTTTCACCGCGGCGCGCCACCAATCCACGTTCGTGTTGATACAGACAGCCCACATACTCACCGGCGGCATCAATGTCCGCTTGGTATCCCCAAGTGTCAAAGTCATCCAAAGCTTTGCTGCGAAATTGAATGCCTGAATTGGCCGGCCCCGTAATGCGCCATTGGCAGCGCAATTCAAAGTCCGCCGGCTCTCCGCCTTTCCATACAAGGTAATGTGATTTGTTGCACGGTTTGGCGGGGGTGCTTTCACTAAATAAGATACCATCCTTCACCTCCCACCACCCCGGCGAACCCATCCATCCGCTTAAATCTTTGCCGTTAAAAATCGGTTTAAATCCGGTTGTTTGGGTTGCAGTTTGGGCGAAACTTGTCACCCGGCCCCCGCAAAACAAGGCAGTCATCGCCAGCGCGCAAATAAAGTGAAAAGCGGATTTCATGTGTTCAAACCTAACAATCCACCGCAATTTCGTAAACTCCGAAACTCCAAGGAGCACTCCGGGTACCCCTTGACGGGCTTGTGGCAAAAATGATTTGGTCTCCGGGGTAAAATGGGCTAAGAATGGGTCTGAGCACATGTTAAACATTAAAACCATTCGGGCTGTGACTTTTGACGCCGGGGGTACACTATTGCGCCCCGTTGCGCCGGTTGGCGAGATTTATGCCCGTGTGGCCGGTGACTTTGGCCTGAAGGACTTGGATGCCACTGAACTGGAAAATAATTTTCAGCGGGAGTGGCGCCATAAATCAGACTTTGATTACTCAGAAGAAGCATGGTTTGCCTTGGTGCGCGGCACGTTTGGCCCTCACGCCTCCAAACTCCCGGAATCCTTTTTCGCCGCCTTGTATCAAGAGTTTGCCCGCAAAGAATTGTGGCACGTGTACGAGGATGTCATTCCAACACTGGACCAGCTCGCCAGCATGGGCATCCCCATGGGCATCATTTCCAACTGGGACAACCGCTTGCGCCCCCTGCTGGCCGATCTGAAACTTGCCACATTTTTTGATGTGATTATCCCCTCCTATGAAGTCGCCTTCCACAAGCCCAGTCCCGTCATTTTTGAAATGGCTGTCAGGCAGTTGGGCCTGCCTGCAGATCATATTTTACATGTTGGCGACCACTATCTGGAAGATGTGGAGGGGGCTCAGTCAGCCGGATTGCAGGCCCTCCACTTGGTGAGGGGCGCGCTGCACAAAACCGCCGGGCAAATCACCTCCCTTCTCGAACTCCCAACGGTTGTGGAATTGGCGGGGGGACACCTGCTGGTGTCCCAAGAGGGCACATGAATCAACTGCCAAACAATCAAGGCGAAAATGCTTCAGCCTCAATTAATTAGGGTTACTAATTCATTAAAACATGATTGACGATGTCAAGACTTTCCTTAATCTTGCAGCATATGTTCACGGCCGGTGCCGTGGTCTTCACTGACATTATTTTAATTCCATGAACTTGGTGCAGCGCATTTGGAATTCCTCGTTGGGGAAGAAATACTTGATGGCCCTCTCGGGGGTGGTGCTGGTGTTGTTTGTCATCGGCCACATGGTTGGCAACCTCCAGATTTTTCTGGGACCCGAGGCCATCAACAGATACGCCCACTTCCTCCAAAGCAACGTCGAGCTTTTGTGGCCGGTCCGCCTCTTCCTGTTGGCCATGGTCGTGCTGCACATTATTTCCGCCATCCGGCTTTCCTTGGATAACAAGGCGGCGCGCCCTGTGGATTATGCGCATGGGCAGGCCCCCTACGCAGCCAGTCTGGCTTCACGAACCATGCTGGTCGGCGGTTTGGTTGTCGCTGCTTTCATTGTCTTTCATTTGCTGCACTATACCATCAAGATTGAACCGCTGAGCAAAATCGCTGGCACCGCGTCTTCATCCCCTCTGAAATTTGCAGACCTGAAGGAGGCTTTGCCCACTGGGGAAATCCGTCCCGATGTGTACGCCATGATGGTGGCGGGCTTCAGCAATCCTTGGATCAGCCTTTGTTACGCCATTGGAGTCGGCCTGCTCTGTTTCCACTTGAGCCACGGGATTGCGGCCATGTTTCAATCGCTGGGCTTTCGCAATCATGTGTACAGTCCATTGGTGGAAAAAGGAGCTAAAGTGGTGGCCGTGGTTTTATTAGTCGGTTATCTTTCCATCCCCACAGCCGTGCTTCTGGGCCTTGGTAAAAATCACCTGGCCAAGGCCATTCAGCAGTCTCACTTAATCAAGGACGCGGAAAAGCTTAATCCAAAGGGGCTGCAACCCAATTCTTTGAAGTAACATGAAACTCGATTCACGCATTCCCTCGGGCCCCCTGGCCCAAAAATGGGACAAGTGCAAGTTTGATAACAAGCTGGTCAACCCGGCCAACAAGCGCAAATACGAAATCATTGTCGTGGGCGCAGGTTTGGCAGGGGCATCCGCAGCCGCCACCTTGGGCGAGCTGGGGTACAAGGTTAAAAACTTTGTGTACCACGACAGCCCGCGGCGGGCACATTCGATCGCGGCACAAGGCGGTATCAACGCCGCCAAGAATTATCAAAATGACGGCGATTCAGTTTACCGTTTGTTTTACGACACCCTCAAAGGCGGGGACTTTCGCGCCCGTGAAGCCAACGTTTACCGGCTGGCGCAGGTCAGTGTGAACATCATAGACCAGTGCGTGGCGCAAGGGGTGCCTTTTGCCCGTGAATACGGCGGTTTGCTGGACAACCGCTCTTTTGGCGGCGCCCAGGTTTCCCGCACTTTTTACGCCCGGGGCCAGACGGGCCAGCAGTTGTTGCTCGGCGCTTACTCGGCTTTGATGAGGCAGGTGGCCGCCGGTACCGTCCAATCGTTCACCCATTGCGAAATGCTGGATTTGGTGGTGGTGGATGGTCATGCCAAAGGCATCGTGGTCCGGAATTTGATCACCGGCGAAATCAGCCGTCACAATGCCGATGCAGTTGTGTTGGCCACCGGCGGTTACGGCAACGTTTTCAATTTGACCACTTACGCCCGCCAGTCCAACGCCACCGCCATCTGGCGCGCTTACAAACGCGGGGCAGGCTTCGGTAATCCGTGTTTTACCCAAATCCACCCCACATGCATCCCGGTAACTGGTGATTACCAAAGCAAGCTCACCTTGATGAGCGAATCTCTTCGCAATGACGGGCGGATTTGGGTGCCCAAGAAAGCGGGCGACAAACGCCCCCCCAATCAAATCCCGGAGGACGAGCGGGACTATTTCCTCGAACGCATTTATCCAAGTTTCGGCAACCTCGCTCCCCGCGATGTCAGCTCTCGTGCCGCCAAACGGGTGTGCGATGAAGGCCGTGGTGTGGGTGAATCGGGACGCGGCGTTTATTTGGACTTTTCCGATGCCATCAAGCGGCTGGGAGTGGACAAGGTGCGTGAACGCTACGGAAACTTGTTCGACATTTATCACGAAATCACCAACGAAGATGCCTACAAGGTGCCCATGCGCATCTATCCCGCAGTCCACTACACCATGGGTGGTTTGTGGGTGGACTACCACTTGATGAGCACCATCCCCGGATTGTTTGTCCTGGGGGAAGCCAATTTCTCGGACCACGGCGCCAACCGTCTGGGCGCCAGCGCCCTTATGCAAGGGTTGGCTGACGGTTATTTTGTGATCCCCTACACCATCGGCAATTACCTTGCCACACAAGACCCGGGCAAGCGGCCCGCCACTTCCCACATGGCTTTCCAAGAAGCCGAGGAAAACGTGCGTTGGATCATCAAACGCCTGCTCTCCGCCAAAGGCAAACGCACCGTTCATTCCTTCCACAAAGAGCTCGGCAACATCATGTGGGAATACTGCGGCATGTCCCGCAATGAAGCGGGCCTGAAAAAAGCGCTGCAACTCATTCCGGCATTGCGCGAGGAATTTTGGAAAAATGTGCTCGTCCCAGGCGAGGACTTGAACCTGAATCAATCGCTCGAACGCGCCGGGCGTGTGGCAGACTACATGGAACTGGCCGAATTGATGTGCCTCGATGCCCTGGAGCGTCGGGAATCCTGCGGCGGACATTTCCGCGAGGAATTCCAGTACGAAGACGGCGAGTGCAAACGCGACGATGTAAACTTTGCCCACGTGGCAGTGTGGGAATATCAAGGTCCCAACAAACCACCCGTGCGCCACACCGAGCCTCTGGTGTACGAGGAAGTCAAAATGGGCACACGGAGTTACAAATAATTGTTGATCGGCAGGATGGTTTATGAAAGTGAAGCTTAAAGTGTGGCGGCAGAAAAACGGCGACGCCCCCGGCGGCTTTGAAATTTACGAAACGCCGGACTTGAACCCCAACATGTCCTTTTTGGAAATGTTGGACGTGGTCAACGAAGACCTCACCTTGAAAGGTCAGGAACCAATTGCTTTTGACCACGATTGCCGCGAAGGCATTTGCGGAACCTGCTCACTGGTCATTAACGGCAAACCCCATGGTCCTCACCGCGGAGTGGCCACGTGCCAAACCTATATGCGCAGTTTTCGCGATGGAGACACGATTATCGTGGAACCCTTCCGCGCCAAACCATTTCCCGTCATCAGAGACCTTATCGTCAATCGCAAGGCATTTGACAAAATCATGCAGGCCGGCGGTTTTATTTCAGTCCGCACCGGCAGTGCACCCGATGCCAACAACATTCCTGTCCCCAAGGAAAATGCGGATCGCGCCATGGACGCCGCCGCGTGCATTGGTTGCGGCGCATGTGTCGCGGCTTGCAAGAATGCCAGTGCCATGCTTTTTGTGGCGGCCAAGGTGTCGCACCTGGGCTTGCTTCCACAAGGCCAGCCAGAGCGTTATCGCCGGGCCAAAGCGATGGTGGAAGCGATGGACGAGGCAGGATTTGGTGCATGCACCGTGACCGGCTCCTGCGAGGCCGTTTGCCCCAAAAACATCAGCCTCGATTTTATTGCCCGACTTAATCGAGACTTTGCAGTGGCCGTGCTCAAAGGCGACCCGCCCCAATCCGCTCAAACCACCGGCTGAGGGTCCCGCCAACTTCGCCCGTCGCGGGCCATCAATTCCTCGGCAGCCACTGGTCCCCACGTGCCGGCCGCATAAAATTCGCGGTTGGACAAGGGCGTGGACCACGCCTCACGAATCGGATCCACCAAGCCCCAGGCCGCTTCCACCTCGTCGCTGCGGATGAACAAGGTGGCATCCCCCGCCAGCGCCTCCAGGAGCAACCGTTCATAGGCCTCCGGTGTGTACGCACCGAATTCGGTGTTGTAGCTGAAATGCATTCGGACGGGGCGCACACGCAGACTGGAGCCGGGCACCTTGCCATTAAACCGCAGGGAAATACCCTCGTGCGGTTGTAATCGTAGCGTGATTGCGTTGACGTCGAGCTGAGGACCACATTCAGCCGCAAACAAGACATTCGGCGCGGGACGGAACTGCACCCGCACCTCACTGGCGCTCAAGGGCAAACGCTTCCCCGAACGAAGATAAAACGGCACGCCACTCCATCGCCAGTTGTCTATGTGCAACTTGAGAGCCATATACGTTTCGACGTTGGAATCAGGGCGCACGCGGGGCTCCTGACGATAGCCGGGTACAGATTGACCATCAATGGTTCCCGCAAAATACTGTCCCCTGACCGCATGAGTCGCCGCTTCGGCGGGTTTGATGGGCCGAATGGATTTGAGCAACTTCACCTTTTCATTTCGGACAGCTTCGCTTTCCAACGTAACCGGAGGCTCCATGGCAACAAGAGCCAGGACTTGGAGCAGATGGTTTTGCCCAATGTCCCGTAACGCTCCCGCTTCTTCATAAAAGCCGCCGCGCTCACCCACGCCAGCCTGTTCACTCACGGTGATCTGGACATGATCCACTAATTGCCGATTCCAGATTTGCTCGAAAATGGAATTGCTGAAGCGAAAAAGGAGAATGTTCTGAACGGTTTCCTTCCCTAGATAATGGTCAATGCGGAAGATTTGCTTTTCGTCCACCAAGCGCAATAAATGAAAATTTAATGCCCGTGCGCTTTGGAGGTCATGGCCGAAAGGTTTTTCCACCACCAACCGTTGCCAACCATTCTGGTCTTCGTTGCGTTGCAATAAACCCGCGTCATGCAGGTGTTGGCTCACCTCGACAAACTGACTGGGAGCCACCGCAAGGTAAAATAAAAGGTTCCGCTTCAGCGCCTCGTCCGGCGCGGCGGACAGCATTTGTTGCAAACGCTTATAAGTGCCTTCCTCATGGAAATCACCTTCGCAATAAAACACCCGTTTTGCAAAAGCGTGCCACTTGTCAGCCGGCGGCGGGCCTGAGCGCGAGAACCGCGACATGGCTGCGTGCAATTCCTCACGCCAAATTTCATGACTTTTGGGGCGGCGAGCCACACCTATCACTTGAAAAGGCGTTGGCAGCATGCCGTCCGCAAAAAGGTGATAGAGTGCAGGGATGAGCTTGCGTGAGGTTAAATCACCACTGGCACCGAAAATGACCACTGAACACGGCGTCACAGGCTTTCGCCCGCTGTCCAATTCACATTGGAATTGTTGCTCGTTTGATGGTAACTGCGTCATGGTTCCTGATTAGACTTTTTCATCGCCCCGCCACATGGTGCCATCGTCCAAATCGGATCAAGCACCAGGGCGCGCTGGTCCGGCAACGGCCGCGCGAGGGCTGCATTCGGGCGGCAAGGGTCTTCCATCCAAACAAGCCCGCACCGCTCGCGCCAACGTTGTTGGATGATAGGGTTTGGCCAAAAAATTAAATCCTTCGCGCAAGGTAAAATCCTTGGAAAACAAATCCAAACTGTAACCGCTGGAGTAGATTACCTTGAGATTCGCCTTGCGGCTTTGGAGACGCTCGGCCAAAACGCGACCGGAAATGCCTTCCGGCATGACCATGTCGGTCACCAGTAAATCAATTTGTCCCTGCTGTTCATCCCAAACGCGTAACCCCTCAACACCGTTGGCGGCTGTGAAAACCTTGTAACCGTGAAATTCGAGCACAGTGCGCACCAATTCACGCAGGGCGGCCTCATCTTCCACCACCAGAATGGTTTCGGTTCCATCCAAGGCTTCTTCACCTGCGCTCGCCTGCACACCAACCGGAGCCGCAGTCGGAGCAAATGGCAGAAAGATGTGGAATGTGGTGCCCCGGCCTAATTCACTTTCCACCTCAATCCACCCCTGATGCTGCTTCACAATGCCATAAACCATCGAGAGCCCCAAACCGGTCCCCTTGCCCACTTCCTTGGTGGTGAAAAAGGGTTCAAAGATGCGATGAATAATAGCCGGATCAATGCCTGAACCAGTATCTTTTACACTTAAACGAGCAAACCGCCCCGCACGGGCGTCCGGGTGATGTCGGCTCGCCTCTGGCGTGACTTGCACCACCGCCGTGGCTATCAGAACGTGGCCTCCCAGCGGCATGGCATCGCGTGCATTCACCACCAAGTTCAGAATGACCTGCTCCATCATCCCCACATCGGCCACAATGGGAGGGAGATCTTGGGCGCATTGAAATTCCAGCACAATGTCTTCACCCAACATTCGGTTAAGCATGCGCCCCATGTTTTGAACAGTTTCATTCAAATCCAACGTCTTGGTCTGCATGACCTGCCGCCGGCTGAACGCGAGCAATTGGCGCACTAAATTTGCTGCCCTTTCAGCAGCCCCGGCCACCTGTTTCAAAGATTCCATTTGGGGAGGGGGCAACGTGGTCTTGCGCAACAACAACGCTGTATGCCCCTGTATGATGGTCAGGATGTTGTTAAAATCATGCGCCACTCCGGCGGCCAATCGCCCCACAGCCTCCATTTTCTGGCTTTGCCGTAGCTGCTCCTCCAAGCTCAACCGCTCGGTAATGTCATGATAGATGAACAGAGTGCACGGCTCGGTGCCAAGATTGATCAGCTCGGCGGAAACAAGAGCTTTCCGCGTCCCACCATCTTTTCCCCGAAATTGACAAAGCTCTTCCCGAAAACGTCTCTCCTCCTGCAAGCGTTGGAACAATTTCACGCGGTCTTGCGGCTTCTCCCACAAACCCAACTCCTGCATGGTGTGGCCAATGACTTCCTCACGCCGATAACCGAAAAGGGAAAGGAAACTGTCATTCACATCCACGAACTGCCCACCCAACAGGGTCGCGATGCTGATGGCTTGGGGACTGGCACGAAAGGCTTTGCTGAACAATTCCTCCGAACGACGCAGGGCCTCTTCGGCCTGTTGGCGGTGTGTTACGTCCAACACCAGGGAGGATACGCCCACAACGCGGCCATCAATGGTCACCAAGGGCGTGTTAAACCATTCGCAAATGATTGTAGCTCCTGTTTTGGTCCGGTTTTCATGCACCACACGCTTGCCCCCGCGTCCGGCCAGCAGGTCCTCCCACAAACGTTTGACATTTTGACGAGCGCTTTCCGGAAAAATTAAATCCGCTGCATGCTTACCAATGGCCTCGCTTTCAGTATATCCAAAGATGCGCTCAGCCGAGGGATTCCAGTTGATCGCTTGAAATTCAAGGTTCCAGTCAATGACTCCCAGCGGCGTCTGCTGGACATGCATGAGCAATTTTTGCTGGGAATTGCGAAGTGCTTCGTCCGCCCGTTGGCGTTCAAGGTTTTCCTTGCGCAACATTTCATTGGCCTGCACGAGCGCGGCGGTGCGTTCGGCCACCCGTTGTTCCAACTCATCGCGCGCTTTCTGCAATTCCTGCTCCCGGGCCTGGATTTGTGTGAGCATCCAATTGAAACTTCCCACCAAATGCCCGAGGTCATCATCGCTGCTTTTCAGGGCGCGCAGGGAATAATTCTGATGCGCGGCAACTTCATTGGCCACACGAGCCAAATCAAGGATGGGCTGCGAAATCAATCGTTGCACCCGCAATGCCACCAGGGCAACCAACAAAGTCAATACCCCCAACACACCACCCAAGACCTGCCAAAACTCCCGTGAAACACGCGCTGGCTCTCCCTTCAAATAAACTGTGCCCCGCCGCTCGTTTTGGAACAAAATGGCTTCGGCTACAGCCACTCCATCCGGGTCAAACCATACAGAGCCACCTTGAGGTTGGGTGGGAAAGTTGTAGCCGTGCACATCCCCCCGCGTATAAGTGGCAAAAGGCCGGCCGTCTTGGGCATAGATGCGAGCGGCCAGAAAGCGGCGGTCCACCTTCAAACTGTCCATTAAATCACGGACCACCCCCGGGTCTTCCGCCACCAAGGCCGGAATACTGCTGTTTCCAATGAAGCGCGCGTGGGTTTGAAGCTGGCGCACCAAATCAGACCTGGCTTGGTTGTTCAGATATATGACCAAGGCCACAGCCGCCAAAAAAAGGGCAGCTACGCTGCTCAACGTGATGATCAGCGTCAACTTCCGTTGAATCGAACTGCCACCCAGGAAAAACATGCCGTCAGCCTTTTGCGTGGCAAATCTGGCGCCGCTGTAATTGAATCACGCCATGACCATGCCCAAAGAACGTGGCAAATGCAAGCCGGCTTTGCGCGCTCTTGCACCTGATTCCAACCACCAAAGCTGTTGCCAATGTCCTTGCTCATAAACCCGGCATCTACTACACTGAAATCCACTTGGCCGGATGCCCGACTCCAACATTATGAGCAAAACCATTTTTGAAAAAATCGCAGCGCGGGAAATTCCTGCTGATATTGTTTATGAAGATGACCATGTGGTGGCCTTCCGAGACATCCACCCCCAGGCGCCAACGCATGTGCTCATCGTCCCGCGTAAGCCTATTCCACGCATTAACGAAGCCACAACCGAAGACCAAGCCCTGCTGGGCCACTTGTTGCTTAAGGCGGCTGAAGTCGCGAGGCGCTTGGGACTCGACCAACGAGGATACCGACTGGTCATCAACAACGGAGCCGAAGGGGGAGAATCCGTTCCCCATTTGCATTGCCACATATTAGGGGGACGCCACATGCGCTGGCCGCCGGGCTAAGCGTGTCCCCTGCCCTTTTTTATGAACAATTAAAAACCAGGCAACAACACTGCTTGGAAGCGGCACATTGTATATCTTTTCATCAGCTTTTGTGTCAAAGTTAACCCGTGACAACTACTTTGGATCATGAGGAAGCACCTCTCAGGCGCTTGAGTCCCCAAGTTATCCGCCTGTGGCGGCTGAACCAGGCGCTGAGCAGTGCATTCTGGATTGGGGGAACTGCCATAGCCTGTTTAGTGCTTGCCTGGAACCGGGTGATACCTCTGCCCCTCGCCGTGCTTCTCTTTGGAGCCGTGCTCACTCTACGTCTCTTCTTGTTTTTTTGGCATCCTCGCCGCGCCTATGAAAATTGGGGTTATCGTCTGGATGACAAGGTCCTGGAAATCCATTTTGGCATCTGGTGGAAAACGATTCAGTTGCTCCCCCTGTCCCGTCTGCAACATGTGGACCTGCACGCGGGGCCGATTGAACGTGCCATGGGCTTGGCTACGCTGACCCTTCACACCGCCGGCACCCACGACGCCATCCTGGTCATTCCCGGTTTGGATGCAACGGAGGCCGCCCGCCTCCGAGATGAATTGGTGGCCAAAGGAGGCGATGATGGCGTCTGAAAACGAAGGGATGGCGAATCCGTCTCCAAAGCTGCCGCCGGTGATTCCGCCAGTGCCCCCGCCGGTCGTGGAGTCGTCGTTGCCCGATGTTCGGCCACCCCCTCTTGTTGCAGACCTAGTGCCCTTGGCAGAAGGCCGGTTGCATCCCTTTACGTTGTTGCTCACAGTAGGACAAGCGTTGCGCAGTTTTTTAATTCCTTTGCTCATTGTCTTATTTCTGGGGCGGCGCACCGAAGGCGCCGTGTTTTTCTGGATTGCGCTGATGATGGGATTATCCCTCACTTATTCCCTTATCCGATATTTCACCTTCAGCTACCGTGTAACTGCCAATGAGCTGATTACCACACAAGGATTATTGGGAAGACTTGAGCGCAAGATTCCTCTAAGCCGCGTGCAGGACGTGCGCATAGAACAATCCCTCCTCCAACGCCTGCTGGGAGTGGTGGAGTTGCAAATTGAGACCGCAGGCGGCAAGGGTGTGGAAGCGAATCTCTCGGTGCTTTCCATTACCGAAGCCGACCGATTGCGAACTTTGATTTTGGCTCAATCGGGACGCTCACCGGAGAACATTTCAGCGGCACCGACAGCCAGCAATTCGGAGGGAATCCCGATTTCTCAAAATGTTTTATGCCGCTTGACGATGGGCGACTTGGTGCGAGCCGGGTTGACCTCAAATTACATGGCCTCGGCTTTCGTGGTTTTGTTGGTAATATGGCAAAAATTGGATGATTGGCTTCCCGAGAGCGTTTATGCCCAACTTGCACGCATCATGGAGCAGTCCGTTCACCAAGCCTCCAACAACGGCCACAGTTTTTCATGGCTCATGGCGCTTGGAATTGGGTTGATGCTTCTCCTTGTTGGGCTTGTTTTTTCAGTGGTCGGCTCAGTGACCTTGTTTTACGGATTTACCTTGAGCCGGGTGGGCGAAGATTTGCGCCGGTCCTACGGCTTGTTCACGCGGCGCTCCTCAAGTCTTCCGCGGCGTCGCATTCAAGTCCTGCGCATAGACGAACCATGGTTACGCCGACTGTTGGGGCTGGCCACGTTACGGGCAGATACCGCTGGAAGTGCCGCCGGCGATGACAACGAAGAAAAAACCGGTCACGATGTCCTTTTGCCAATTGCCCGTCGTGAAGTCATTCCTCCACTGCTGCCCGAGCTGCTCCCCGCTCTGTCTGAAGAGCAGGAAACCGAGTGGCGCAAAGTTTCTCCATGCGGTATCCGCCGGGGCTTCGTCAAAGGCACATGGGCCTTGCTGGCATTGAGTGCCGTCATTTGTCTGGTTGGACAAAGCTGGCGCGGACTGTTGGCGATGGCCCTTTTACCGGCAGTTTATTACTTGAATGTTCAGGCTTACCTCCACTTGGGCTATCGTTTGGGAGACAATTTCTTTTGGAGCCGCCAAGGATGGCTGAGTCGAAAAACCTGGATTGTCCCGTTGCGAAACGCCCAAGCCATTATTGTTCACCAAAGCCCGTTGGACCGCTGGCACAAAGTTGCCGGAATTCGTGTGGACACGGCAGGCCAGACCAACACTGGCGGCGCCCCCCACCTTCTAAATGTTCCCGCCAAAGAGGCCGTCGAATTGGCCCGCCTTCTGGCCCGCAAGGCTGCCACCCTGCGTTATCGCTGGTAATTACCGCTGGAAAGACCTGCACTTTTCTGTTGACCAGATTGGTCATTCATTGTGGCATAATTAAGTATTATCAAACCCCTGACCGGGTTTGACCTGACGGAGCAACTAGACATGGCAAGAACGAGAAAAAAAGCCGGAATCACGCCGCGTTACTCGGCTGGAACAGCCAAGTACGATGCGCACCATCGCGTGCTGGAGCAAACCTATGGCTCTCTGGCAGCCTTGCGGCGAGAACTGGCCGATTCCAAGGAAAAAGTCGCTGAGCGAAAAGAATTGTTGGAGCTGTTTTCACGATGCAAGGATTCCCAGCGGGCGTGGTTGCTGCTCGAGGATTACTTTGAAAAGCTCTCCCTCTCCCGCAAGGATTTTGCCGATGGCGAATGGTGGCCCCGGATGTTGGCTGCGGAGGGAACAAACCGTCTGGAGGAACTTGCTTTCCTTTTCCTACGAACAGGCCGCTCCCTGCCCTCCGAGCTAACCCCGTATGCCAACTACCAACGACTGGCCGAACGGGACCAAGCCGAGCGCGAACAACAACACCTGCGCGCTTTGGAACAATGGTTGATTCCCCCGCCCCCTGAACATTTGGACGCTCCACGAGCCACCCTACGCTTGTTGTGCTCGGCCACTCCCTTGCCAGACACCCCATTTTTACATGAGCTCAGAGTGCACTTGAATCTTTTCCGGCCGCGTTCGGGCGTTAAAAACCGCCCCTTGGGGGAAATCCTTGAACTCAGCACCCGCAATCAAACTGAGCGCGAACTTTTTTCTCAAGAAGACTGGCAATTGGTGCAGTGGATAGCCGAACAACATGGCAGTGAACCGCCCTCCAATGAGTTTCTTAATCTCCGGGGCGCAATGCTGCTCTTGTGGCTTGTCCAATGGGGCCACACCCGTCGCCTCGAACAAATCCAGCATCCCGAGGCATTGCAATTCATGGGGGAAATGGGCGAGGTAGTGCCCGCCGTCAAGGCGGAGGGCAAGTCTCTCTATTTAACTCAGGAATTTAAATTACCCGATGGCCGCCGCCTGCCGTTAAACGCGGTTCGCCTCTTTGCTGAGCGCCCCATGCTGGCCTTGGTGGACCACCGTTTTTATCTTGTACGCAACCCGCCTTCAGTCGAGCTGCTTCAACACTGGAAAGAGCAGCCTGAAGTTCCCATCGTCAAACTCAGCTCCCGCCTGCGGCTTTTTCTACGCCGCCACAATACGCAAGATTCGGTGGACTGGGAGCAGATTTGCGTCACCCACCGGGCGCGTCCACGTTTTGTTTTTGAACTTTTGGGGGACACAGTCCGTCTAAAGTTGCTTGCTGTGAGTGAACGGGACGGCAGCCTCTGGCATTGGACAGGACAGGAATGGCAACCACACCATGACGGCAAAAACGGCAACGGCTCCCATCAAGCCTCAGACCCAAACAATCCGCAAGTCTTGGAGGACCCGCGCCTGGATGCGGCCACACAATGGTTGAAACGATTGGATTGGTTCACCCCGGAGCCCGGCCTCTGGCTTGGTGACGCTAATGAAACCTTTTTGGGAACCTTGGCCGCCATCTGGCCGAACCGGCCTGCTGAAGCCGAGTATCTTGGCAATCCGGCTTTTCAGCGTCTTTTCATTCAACCCAAACTTCTCCGCCCCAAACTCATCGTCAAAGGCAGCGGAATTGACTGGCTGAGCGTTTCTGCCGAATGGGAAGCCGAGGGAATGCGCCTGACCAAGGCCGATTTGGAACGACTGGCAGCTGCCACGAGCCGGTTTGTCAAACTTCCCGATGCTGGTTGGGTGGAGTTAAACACCGAAGCACTGGCCCAAGCCCATGAGGTCATGGCCGATTTGGGATTGGAAAACCTAAGCCCGGTGGAAAACAAAATTGACCTGGCCCAGGCCGCTCATCTGGATGCTGCCGCACTGGGACGATTCGCAGACACCGAAGAAATGCGCGCCTTGCGGCAACGGCTCGCCAACTTCAAAGGAATTCCATCAGTGCCGCTGCCGGCTGGTGTCAAAGCTGAACTACGCCCCTACCAAAAAGAGGGCTTTGATTTCCTTTGCCATCTGACCCGCTTGAAATTGGGCGGCATATTGGCCGACGACATGGGACTTGGCAAAACCCTCCAAACTTTGGCCTGGCTGGCCTGGTTGAAAGAGCAAAACCCCAAATCCCATAAACCCTCGCTCGTCATTTGTCCTGCCTCCGTTCTTCACAACTGGCGACGTGAGGCGGAAAAATTTGTACCGGAAATGCGCGTGCTGGTTTTGGAAAGCGGTCAAGCCCGGCACAATCTGCGCAAACAAATTCCGAACCATGATCTGATTGTCACCAATTACGCCCTGCTGCGACGCGATTTGGCCGAGCTGTCCAAATTCAGCTTCCGCGCGGTAATTTTGGATGAGGCACAGTTCATTAAAAATCCGAGCGCTCAAGTCACGCAATCGGTTAAGGAACTCAAAGCCGACCAACGTCTGGCGTTGACCGGAACACCTTTGGAGAACCGTTTGCTCGACCTCTGGAGCATCACCGATTTCATCCAACCGGGCTACCTTGGCACACAAGAGCATTTCCATGAATTGTATGAACCGAAAGTGACCGGCGACGGCGAAGAAGCCTTGACTCAACTGCGCATCGCGCGGCGGCGCTTGTCGGCACGCCTGCGGCCCATCATGATTCGGCGCCTCAAACAGCAAGTCGCCAAGGATCTGCCAGACCGGATTGAGGAGCGCCGCGATTGTGAACTTGGAGACCAACAGCGTAAACTCTACCTTGCCGAACTCCGTCGGAGCCGGGAACAAATCTCCCAAATCGTGGCCGAAAAAGGACTGAACCGAAGCAAGATGCATGTCCTGGCCGCTCTGACACGTTTGCGCCAAATCTGCTGTCATCCCGCCCTCGTCGGAAACGATTCGCCATCGGGTAAAACGGACACTCTTTTTGAACTGTTGGAGCCCTTGTTGGCGCAGAACCACAAGGTCCTGCTCTTCTCGCAGTTTGTCCAAATGCTCAATCTTTTAGAGCGCGAGTGTTGGCAACGTAACATTCCCACGCACATCTTGACAGGCGAGACCAAAGACCGGCAGGCCGTCGTCCAAGCCTTTCAAAACGACCCTCAAGCGTCAGTATTCCTGTTAAGTTTGCGTGCTGCGGGCACCGGTTTGAACCTGACCACCGCCAGCTACGTGATTCTCTACGACCCATGGTGGAACCCTGCAGTTGAAGCTCAAGCCATTGACCGCTCACACCGCATAGGCCAGACCCGCACCGTCAATGCTTATCGCCTCATCAGCCCGGGTACGGTGGAGGAAAAAATCTGGGATCTCCAACAACGAAAAGCCCAAACGATTGCGGACGTATTGGGCGAAGAAGGCTTCACACGCAGCCTGACCCAAGCAGATTTGGAATACCTATTCCAAGAAGATTAACGTGTACTGCATGTTCAACTTTGCCGCCCATCCGAAGTTAATTATCTTATCCGTGTGACTGCGCCGCGCAACATCACTAATTTGGCGCTCATCGGATTCATGGGCACCGGCAAAACCACCATCGGCCGCTTGCTGGCCTTGCACTTGGAATACGATTTTCTGGACACCGACCATTGCATTGAATCCGCAGCCGGCAAATCCATTCCCGAAATTTTCAACCAGGCCGGTGAAGCCCAGTTTCGCGATTTGGAAAAGAAGCTGGTGTGTGAATTATCGAAACGTCAACGCACTGTCATCGCCACTGGTGGTGGACTCCCCTGCCACGGAGACAATCTGGAGCTAATCCGTCAGCATGCCTATGTAGTATGCCTCTGGGCCTCTCCGGAAACCATTTATGAACGGGTGCGCCACAACACCCACCGCCCATTGCTCCAACATCCTGATCCTTTGGGACGAATAAGAGAACTCTTGGCCCTCCGCGAACCTTATTACCGGCAGGCTGATTTGTTGGTCTCTTCCGAAGGGCGCCCTTCCCGCGAAGTGGTTCAACACATTTTGCACGAATTCCTCAACCGCAAGTCTCAAGGCGGATAACCGCCATGTCTCACCCCCTTAAAACGGCCGTTCAGGAAGCGGCTCGCAGGCTCGGGTTCAACCTGTGCCGCGTTGCCTCAGCTGATAATCCTGATCCCCAACAAAGGCTTCGTCAGTGGTTGGAAGAGGGTTTTCACGGCCAAATGCAATGGATGGCCCGTTCACTGTTCCGACGTGAAAATTTGCAGGAGGTTCTCCCCGGCATACAAAGCATTATTTGCGTGGCAGCCGCATACCCAGCGCCGGTTGCGCCGCCCCCTGCAGGTTCCGGCTTTGTGGCTCGTTATGCCCGGGGGGAGGATTACCACAACGTTTTAGGGGACAAACTAAAGGAATTATCGGCCATTTTAGACCGTGCAAACGGTCCAGGGACTCGTAGTCTATGGTACGTGGATACCGGCCCAATTCTTGAGCGGGCTCTGGCACAACGAGCAGGCGTGGGATTTGTCGGAAAACATACCCACCTCATCAACCGCCAACACGGCAACTGGTTGCTTTTGGGGGAAATTTTGACCACTGCATGGTTGCCACCGGACGAACCGGAAAAAAATCGCTGCGGCACATGTACGCGCTGCATGGACGTTTGCCCTACTCGCGCCATCGTGGCCCCTTTCAAGCTGGATGCCCGGCGCTGCATCTCCTATTTGACCATTGAATTAAAAGGCCCCATCCCCGAAGAATTCAGGCCATTGATTGGAAATCGAATTTTTGGCTGTGATGATTGTTTGCAAATCTGCCCGTGGAATCGGTGGGCTGCCGAGTCCTCGCCTCTTTTAAGGACAGCAAGCAGAGAAGATTTGCAGGCTCCAAACTTGTTGGAATTGCTGAAGTTGGACGAGGCAGCATTTCGGCAACGATTTGCGGGGACCCCCATTTATCGCAGCCGCCGCAGAGGTCTCTTGCGCAATGTGTGTGTGGCGTTGGGTAATGTGGGAGGCCCTGAAGCGTTACCTCACTTGGAAAAAGCTACTCTCGATCCTGAGTCGCTCATTGCCGAGCATGCCCGCTGGGCCATACTTCAAATCCAACGCCGGCACTCCACTGCTTCTGCCTAAAGCAGCAATTAAGCTCAAGTGGGTAGCTTTGCGTGGGTCCCGTCGCAAAAAGGTGGGTTGTGCGTGTGTTTGCAGCCGCACAGCGCCACACGTTTGTTTTCGGAAACTTCCACAGACAACGGTTTCAGCCCTGTGCCTTTGTGCGCGCCGTCACAGAAAGGTTGGTTTTGAGACCGTCCGCAAGCGCACCACCAATGCGTGCCGGCATTTAGCGATACAATGTAAGGACCGCGTTTGGCCATTAACGGTTCCATGGGCGTTTCGGGTTCAGCCGGGTCTGCTGTGCCGCTCTCCGCGGAAGCAACCGCCTCGGCGGCAGGAGCTGGTGTTCCGGGCTCATCTTTTCGTCGGAACAATGCTTGGACGTCCGAAACATTAAGATCGGTCAAGTCAAAGCTCACCGACGGGGCGCGTTCTTGGGCAATCTGAATTTGACGGGCAATGGTCTTGGCGGTCTCCTGAGCATAAAAACGAACCGCTCCCACACTCACCTCCGTCTTGAAGATGATGACCAACATGCAGTGCTCATCTACGTTGAGCATCAACGTGCTGCAACGTTCTCCCTGCTGATAGAGGCCGGGGAATTTATCTTCATTGAGCAGACCGGCCATGAATTGGACTGCATTAAAGGAATTGGACGCCAAAGTGGCTAAGACATCCGGAGGAAAAGCCCCCTGATCGCCGACTTGATGAATCAGATGGCCGGCTTTTTCGACCAGGAGGGCTGCATCGGCTTCGGTCTTGCCGAGCAGGTCTTTCAACGCCTGGTCCAGGCACTGAAAATCCTCCTCGATCAGTTGGGGAAATCCCATATCAGGCGATTTTTCTTCCGCCCAAATTGATGAATTTGTGCAGCAACATGCGCACAATCATGTTCATCGTCTCAAACACCCCTTCGCATTTGACTGCAGTGGCGGGAAATGAAGGCACCTGCACATCGCGATTGTTCAATAGATATTCCATGTATTCGATGGGGGCCACATTGGGCAGGTCCCGCTTGTTGTATTGCAGTACGTACGGGATGTCATCGAGATTCAATTTGAGCGATTTCAGGTTGTCTATGAGGTTTTGAAAACTTTCCACATTTTCCTGCATTTTGTCATATTGACTGTCCGCGACAAAAACAATGCCGTCCACCCCGCGCAACACCAATTGCCGGGTGGTGTTGTAGATAACCTGACCGGGAACGGTGTAGAGCTGGAACTTGGTCTTGTAGCCTTTGATGGCCATGGCTTCCAGCGGCATGAAGTCAAAAAACAAAGTGCGGTCGGAGCTGGTTGCCAGCGAGACCATCTTTCCTTTGGCTTCAGGGCTGGCCACTTGTACGTTGGCATGGACCTGTTCCAAGTTGGTGGTCTTGCCGCATTTGGCCGGCCCATAATACACGATTTTGACTTGCAGCTCTTTGGTGGCTTGATTGATGATCGCCATAATTAATTGGGGTTACATTTTCGACAGCTCACGTTCCAGTTGTGCCAAATCCGTCACCGGGAGCGCCCGTTGAGGTTGGCTGACCACCGCCAAATATACCTTTCCACACTTGCTCACCCGCCATACTGCACCGTCACAAGTAAAGGTCAGGCCCTCCAAATTGCCCGCCCCCAAATCCCGCGCATACTGTGCAGTGCGTTGGAAAAGCTGCGGAGCAAAAGCCGCCACCTTGTCCGCCGCCAAAGGCGGCATCACCTGCGCGGCCACCGACAAACCATCCTCTGATGCCACAACCACCCCGGCCACACCGGGCAATTTGATGGCTTTTTGAACGGCCTCGGCCGGAGTGCGCGCTGCAATTGCAGGTGCCGCTGGAGCTGCCGCAGGTGCAGTAGGACGTGGGGGAGCAGTTGGGGCGGCCTGAGCCGGAGCGGGAGCAGCTTCTGTTGCTGCAGGCGCTGGAGCGGCAGGGGCCCCTTTCCCAACAAACATGTCGGGAATGTTGGGGTCAATCTGAACTTTTTTCTGGGGTGCCGGCAGTTTGGAAACAGCCAAAAACAATGGCGCAACCACTTTTAGCGCCAATTCCAATGTCACATCGCCCTGTTTGCTTTTAAGGCTGGGATTTGTCCATTCCAACAGTTGTTTCCAGGTGTAAGCGACTTTGCCCGTCTTCAATGCCCGTCCCATCTCCTCCACAGGCACTAAGAGATTCGCATCTGACAATTTTAATTGTGTAATCTCCGCTTTAACAGAATCAGGCCAATTGGCACTTACAGCGGAAACAGGCACGGCTACCATTCCCGGGGGAGCGCTGGGAGCAGCAGGAGCGGGAGCAGTTGGAGGCGGCGGCGCAGCGGCTGCCGGTGACGGCGCAGGGGCCGGAGCGGGAGGCTTGGCCGCTGGGGCACTCGTTGCTGCCGCCATTTGTTTGAGCAAATCGGAAGAAACCTTCAATGGTTCCGCTGGCTCCGCAGGCTTTGGAGGTGGAGGTGGCGGCGGCGGCGGAGCTGCCGGGGCTTTGGCCTGCGTCTCAACAGGCTTTGGCGAAGGTGGAGGTGGCGGCGGCGGCGGAGGCGGTGCAGGTTTCGCTGGAGCCGCTGGTGCAGCAGCGGGAACTGGTGCTGTTTTCTCCACCGGCGCCACACCAATGACAGTTGTCTTGGGCGGAGTGATTGGTTCACCTCTAGGACCAAACAAGCCTGCTACATCATCGGGAATTTCGATAACTTTTTGGTCGGTCCGACGTCCAAAGTCAGCAGGAGACAGTTTCGGCAAAATTTCACTAAGAGGTATCTCCACTAGTTTTTGGTCGTCGTCACCTGCGGACAACAAGGCCCCAGCCGGAGCCAATCGGCGCAAATCTCCAAAAGAAAATTTAACCGCTCCGGACGGCAATTGTTGAGTTACCAGCTTTTTGGGAATCAAAATTGTTTCGTTGGGATTTGCCACCTTGTTGGCCAATCCCGCCGGAAGTTTTTCCACAATGGCCTGTAAGCTTATCTGCAGTTCATCGCCCGTTGGAGTACGGGCTGCGGCTGGCGGGGCGCTCGTGGGTGCGGGCTGGGGTTGAGGTTGGGCAGGCGCTGCGGCAGGTTTTGGCGGCGCAGCGGCTGGAGCGGGCGCAGCAGCGGCTTTAGTGGGTGCAGGCGAACCGGCTGGAGCAGGCTTGGTCACGGCCGGGGCTGCCGCCGGCTTTTTGAAAAGTTGCTTGAGTTTTTCGAACATGTTCAGGCCTTTAACATGTGCTGCGATTTGGACGCTGCTAATCGGTACGCTTCAACCTATAAGGTAAAAACCGCAAACTGCAAAGCAAAATTATGCCAAACCAAACCACGCCAACTGCGGACGAACCATCGCAGCATTGACAGACAAGCCGCGCAATTTCATTCTCGCCCCGCATGTTTGAACAGGATGCCATCGTTGTAGCCAATGACAATTTTGCGGGCCAATATTACCGCTTGGTAATGAAGGCGGCACGCATTGCACCTCATGTACAGCCGGGTCAGTTTGTTCATATCCGGATTCCTTTGTTGCGTGACGCACTCCTGCGCCGACCGTTTAGTATTTACCAAGCCAAAGATGACACCTTGTCTGTCCTCTATAAAACCGTAGGCAAAGGTACGCATCAGTTGGCACGCATCAAACCAGGTCAGAGTTTGAGTGTCATTGGTCCTTTGGGACATGGTTTTTCAATTCCCACCTCTCGCGAAATTCTTCCCCTCTTGGTAGCGGGGGGGTATGGCATGGCTGCACTGTATATCCTGGCCGAACGTGCCCCCCGCCCCGGCATCGTGTTTGTAGGGGGCCGCAAAAAGGAAGATATTCTTTGCGAATCAGAATTTCGCGCATTGGGATGGGACGTGCAACCAACCACCGAAGACGGAAGTTATGGTATTCAGGGTTTGGTAACGCATCCGCTCCGAGAACAGTTGCAACAGGGGGCAAAAAACGTCCGCATTTATGCGTGTGGCCCCACTCCCATGCTGAAAGCTGTTGGAGATTTGGCGGCAGAATTCAGCGTGGAGGCCGAACTTTCAATGGATGAACACATGTGCTGCGGAGTGGGTGTATGCCTCACTTGCGTAATTCCTGTACATGCCGAAAACGGCTGGGAATACCAACGTACCTGCACTGAAGGTCCCGTATTTGACTCCAAAGCCATCGCATGGGAGGTCATGTCATGAACTGGAGCGTCCGTATAGGCAGCATGGTCATGCCCAACCCCGTAACGGTGGCTTCGGGCACATTCGGATATGGAGTCGAGTACGCCCGTTTGTTGGACTTGAACCAACTCGGCGCCGTAGTGGTCAAGGGCATTCGTCTTGGCCCCGTGCGGGGCAATCCCACACCGAGAACGGTGGAAGTCGCCAGCGGCCTCATCAACGCCATCGGCCTCCAAGGCCCTGGAGTGGACGGATTCATTGAAAAATACTGGCCATTTCTCAAAACACTGAAGGTCCCGGTCATCATCAACATCTGGGGATGTACACTGGACGAATACGTTGAAGTGGCGCGTCGCTTTGATGCCTTGGAAGGGGTCGGCGCCCTCGAACTCAACGTCTCCTGTCCCAACATCAAGGAAGGAGGCGCGCATTTTGGCACCGATGTTCGATTGCTTGAAAAAGTAGTCTCCTCCTGCCGCAAAGCCACCCGATTGCCGCTCATCACAAAGCTCAGTCCCAACGTGGCCAGCATTGTTCCTTATGCCCAAGCCGCCGAGGCTGCCGGCAGCGATGCTTTGTCTATCATGAACAGCTTCCCCGCCATGGCAATTGATATTGAGAGCCGCCGCCCGCGCCTTGCCAACATTACCGGCGGGTTAACCGGTCCTTGCATCAAGCCCATCGCCATCAAGCTCGTTTGGGAGGCAGCGCGTGCCGTTAAAATCCCCATCATCGGCATGGGGGGCATTCAGTGCGCAGAAGATGCTTTGGAATTTTTGATTGCCGGCGCTTCCGCCGTGGCGGTTGGGACGGCCAACTTTTACGAACCCCAAACTTCCTTGCGTGTATTGGAAGGCATCCGCGAATACATGCAACGACACGGTTTGGAGGATTTGAAATCCCTGGTGGGCTCCGTGAAACTACCCCGCGTTTGAGCAGCTATAAAATATTTGCGGCCAATTCCGCCAGCTCGGATCGTTCCCCTTTTTGCAACTCGATGTGAGCAGCCAGCGCCTGCTCACGAAAACGGCTCACCAAATAATTAAATCCATTCGAGGCTGAATCCACATAGGGATTGTCTATTTGATACGGGTCGCCTGTGAAAACAATTTTGGTGCCGTGTCCCACGCGGGTGCAAATCGTCTTGACCTCCAAAGGCGTAAGGTTTTGAGCCTCATCAATAATCATGAATTGGTTGGCGATACTACGCCCACGAATGTAACTCAAAGCCTCCACCACAATGGTCCCGCTGCGAAGCAGGTCTGATGTCCGCCGGTGTTCATGCCCCATGTTCAAATCGCTGAGCATTTCCAAAGCATCATGAATCGGTTGCATCCACGGATTGAGTTTCTCTTCAAGAGTTCCCGGTAAAAAACCCAGTTCCCGCCCCACAGAGACGGTGGGTCGGGCCACTACAAGACGCCGGAATTCACGATCGAGCACCGTCTTCTTCAACCCCGCTGCCATTGCCAGCAAAGTTTTGCCCGTCCCTGCCTTGCCCATCAAGGTAACCAGCCGAATACGCTCATCCAACAAGGCATCCAACGCAAAATGTTGCTCGCGGTTGCGGGGTTTGATGCCCCAAACCCCTTCACGGCAATCCAAAACAGGCACGAGTTTTTTCCCCGATGCATCCACTCTGGCCAGTGCAGTTCGTCGGGGACTGCTGGCGTCGTTCATCACGCAGTATTCATTGGGATACCGGACACCCGAAGGCAACTCCAGCTCACCGTTCATGCGAAAAGCGGCCATCTGTTCGGTGGTGACCGTGATTTCAAACATGCCGGTGTACAAATCTTGAATGCGAACATGATCCGTCTCGTAATCCTCTGCAGCCAGGCCACAGGCATCGGCACGGATTCGCAGGTTGATGTCCTTGGTGACCAACACCGTCTTGCGTTCCCTCTCAGACTCCTGCACAGCCAGGGCATGGGCCAAGATACGGCTGTCCACGCTATGGGCATGTTGGCCATTGCCGTTGTTCTGTTTGAATAAAATACGCAACAAACCACCGCTGCGGAGAGGCACCCCAGCACTCAAAGCCCCCTGCTCACGCAAGGCATCCAAGGTCCGGCTGACGGTGCGGGCGTTTTGTCCCAGTTCAGTCGCTTCACGTTTGAAACGGTCAATTTCCTCTATAACCTCGATGGGAATCAGGACGTGATTTTCCTGAAAGTTAAAAATGCTGTTGGGATCGTGAAGCAGGACGTTGGTGTCGAGGATGTAGTTTTTCACAGTTTGAAATCAGAGCGCTGACAGGAATCCATGCGTCGGTACCACTCCGCCAACCGGTTATGCGGGGCGGGCAACTGGTAATGGCCGCTGAACAAAAAGTTGGCCAGCATGCCGTAAAGGTCAAAATCCACAAAGCAGGGCCGTTCCTCCAAAAGAAATGGGCGCGTCGTCAGCATTTGCTCAAAAGGTTGCAGCCTCCGCCCCAGTTCCTCCAACAGGGTCACTTGCTGTCGCCGCCACTGGTCCAAACACCCCCGTCCAAATTTCCGTTCCTTGAATCGGATGAATTCCAAATGTTCACGTGCGGGGACAAATTCACGATAATAAATATCGTTTAATCTGAAGCACACGTCCTCGATTTCACTTTCGATATGACGCCACAGGATATTTTGCACGCCCGCCAAGGAACGCGGAAAAAGCTCCAGATCCAGCTTGTTGTCCAAATACTTGGCAATCACTTGAGATTCGTGGTCTGTCTCAAAAACCACCGTCCGCCCATCCTTGAGGACGGGCACTTGATAGTATCGTTGACGAGTCAGCCGCCAAACCAGCGAGCGATCTGTGCAAGGTATGTTTTGCAACTTGAAGCGTACACCCGAAAATTCAAGGATTCGCCGTTGCACCAGGCAAAACGGACTCCAGGGAAATTGCACTAAAACCATCATGGACAGGCCGGCATCGGAAATGGTTTTAACTGCTGGTCACGACCCCGACATGCCCGCCGGGGCTCGCAGTCCATTCCGGAGGGCGCTGGTGGGTAAACCGTATTGTGGTTCACGAATCCCTTTTAGTAATAGCCGTGCCACCTGACAAGCAATTTCCAAAAAAACTCCGCTCCGTATCGCGATTGACTTGCGGGTGCCTTCCGCGTATTTCACCCGCAATGCTTCGCAAGTTGCTTATTGGTCTGTTTGGGTTGTTTTTCGGCGCAGGCGTTCTCTGGCCTGCGGACAAAATACGCATTGCCGAGTTCAATCTGGAAAATTACCTCGACCAACCCGCCGGCACCCGCCCTGTCAAATCGCCCGAAGCCCGCGCCAAAGTGCGCGAGAGCATCCGTGCGCTCAAACCGGATGTCATTGCACTAATTGAAATGGGAACCACCAACGCCTTGTTGGAACTACGCGATTCGCTTCGAGCTGAAGGTTTGGATTTCCCACACTGGGAATGGGTCCGAGGTTGGGACACCAACATCCACCTATCAGTTTTAAGCCGCCTGCCCATAGTGGCGCGGCGCCCACATTCCAAACTCTCCTATCTCCTCTATGGCCGCCGTTTTGAAGTTAGCCGCGGCTTTCTAGAAGTGGATTTGCGCGCTACCAATGGCTACCAATTTACCCTGATCGCCGCTCACTTGAAATCGCGCCGCCCCATTCCCGAGGGTGATGAAGAGGAAATGCGCGAGCAAGAAGCCCGGCTTTTACGCGAAATCATCCTGGACCGCCTGGAAGCCAACCCCAAATTAAACCTTGTTGTTTTGGGAGACTTCAATGACACCAAGGACAGCCGGAGCGTCCGCACCATCATGGGACGCGGGAATGCTCGCAATGGTTTGGTGGACACCCGGCCAGCGGAACGCAATGGCGATACCGTGCCGCCGTTGAATCCACGCCAAGACGCGCGCCGCATCACCTGGACACATTATTATGGAGTGGAAGACTCCTACAGTCGCATTGACTACATCCTCTTTAGCAAGGGGATGGCTGCGGAATGGATTCCCGAAGAAACCTATATTTTGAACCTGCCCAACTGGGGCTTGGCCTCCGACCATCGTCCCATCGTGGCAACAGTTTATGCAGAAGACCGTTGAGACAGCAACCGGCTGCCCCGACGGTCTAGTAGAAATGTTTCGCCCGTTTTTCGCCAGGCGATGCGTGAAGGATCAGATACCAAGGCCTTACTGAAACGCTGTATCGGCTCATCCATCGGCTCGTCACTCAATTTAAACGTCTCATGATGGACCGGAGCAACATAACGGGCTCCAGCGCTGTTGGCCATTTCTACCGCCTCCTCCGGTGTACAATGATTCCAAATCCACGGGTTATACGCCGCAATGGGCATAATGGCCAAATCAAAGGGTCCAAATCGTCGGTGTTTTTCAAAAAGAGGAGTCATGGCTGTGTCGCCCGCAAACAATACGGTTCTTTCCCCCCTACGCAGAATATAACCGTTGTAACCACGCGGCTTGTTATTGGGCCACCTTCGCCCCCAATGCCGCACCTCCACCGCCATTATTTCCAAATCACCACGAACTGACTTAAAAACAAACTTTTCATCCCATTCCAATTCCTTGACTTGGGCAAAGGACATCCCATCCAAAAGCTCGCTTGTCTCAACCGCAGTTACCACAGTCGCTGTTTTTTGCAGCTGCCGCAGGGTGGGAAGGTCAAAATGGTCATAATGCGCATGGGAAAGTACAATTAAATCCACCGGGGGCAATTCCTTGGCCTGCAGTGCGGGTGCAATATACCTTTTCGGGCCTATGTTCCCCAGCCACGGCACGGGCCCCACACGCGGACTGAGAACAGGGTCAAGCAGAACCTTGATACCGAAAAAATCAATCAAAGTGCTTGCGTGTCCCAGCCAACAAACCGTCAGGTATTCCTCAGACCAACGGTCCAAAGCAGGCCGGAAAGGCGCCGGCGACATCCGCCGAAAATAATCGGAACTTAGCATGCGCAACACCCGCGCTACCCGGCTTTGGGAACGGTGCATCCACATCGTTCCGGCAGCGGCGGTAAGGCCGGTGGCCACGAGTGCGAATTTCATCCAAAACCGGCGGCTCTTTGCCATGGCATTAATCTGCTTTTCAAACCATCGTTGTCAAGGAAGCCAGCTCGCTCTTTGCTGAAAGTTGGTTTTTTTGTTGCCCAACCCCCAGCCACTTCCTACTTTTTGCGCACCATGGTCCGGCTGGCCTTATTTGACATTGACGGCACGCTTATCCGCACCCACGGCGCGGGAGTGAAAGCTTTTGCCCGGGCCTTTGCCGTCGAGTTTGGGCTTGGCAACGGTACGGAAACCATGAGTTTCGCAGGGCGCACCGACACCAGCTTGGTACGGGAATTTCTCCATCAACACGGAAGGCTTGTAACGCCTGATGACATGCAACGGTTTCAGGATTGCTATGTCTTTCTCTTGGATCACTACTTGCGCGAATCCACCGGAGGAGTCATTCCCGGCGTGAAAGAATTCATGGTTGCCCTGAAAAAAGGAAATCCTTCCGTAGTCTTTGGGTTGTTGACCGGCAACATCCGCCTGGGAGCGGAAATCAAACTGCGTCACTTTGGTTTATGGGGAGATTTTGTCACAGGGGCCTTTGCGGACGATCATGAGGACCGCAACGAAATCGCCCGCATTGCATTTGAACGTGGACGTGCCCTTCTTGGAAAATCCTTAAAACCAGCGGAAGTGCTCGTCGTGGGTGACACACCGCATGATATTCGCTGCGGCCGCGCCATCGGTGCCCGGACTCTTGCCGTGGCCACCGGTGGAGCCACGTTGGATGAATTGAAACGACACCAACCAGATTGGGCAGTCGAAAACCTCGTGGGGTTTCCAGTAGCAGAGTTGCTGTGAAGTCCCGCCTCAGGTGATAAAAAACGAACCAGTATCGAATTCTCCAGGCGGTTTTTCAGGGTTTTTCCGCCGAAAACTGGTGACGGATTCAGTTTGAGCCTCGATTTCCTGGTGAAGTTTGGCCAACAAGCGGGCCTGCTCGGCCAGCGCCAATTCAAACAAGCTTCGTGCTCTTTCTTGCCCGGCCAATGCCGGGGCTACCAAGACTTTGGGAGGATGCCCAGCCTGGGTTAAACGCCGCGCCACTTCCACTTTTAGGCAGTTGATGACCAGGCAACCTCCCAAAGTGGATGCACTTCCCACCGGCTCCTCCAAGCCATCCACATGAACCAGCGCATCGCCGGTGGGGGCCCCCGTATCAAGGACTAAATCGGCAAAATCTTGAACTTTTCGACCTTCGGGATGTCTTGAGGCGCTGACAGCCGAATGACGCAGACTGACCAAAGCCACCACCCGCAGTCCGCGCTGTTGAAATAACGCAGCCATCTCCACGGGAACCACGTTGCAACCACTTGAAGTGATGATTAAGGCAGCATCTTTCCGATTCAAAGCGAAGTTGCGAAGTATCTGCTCAGCCAAACCAGGCGTATTTTCCAAATACATGGCCTGCCGCGGCCCGTTGGTTCCAACAGGGTTGGGCGCGCTTAAAGCCAGTTCCACTATGGGGTGAAAGCCCGGAAAAGAGCCGTTGCGCGGCCAAAATTCCTCAACCATGGCCCGACATTGGCCGGTGCCAAACACATGAACCATCCGTCCGGCCAAGATGGCTTCGGCAAACCAATCCGCGGCTTGCTCAATGGCAGCCATTTGACCAGCCACACAAGCAATAATTTCCTTGGCCTTGGCCAGATAAGTTTCAGCGGGTTTCATGTGCCCATTATAACCCCAAAAACACTCAGTGACCAGAATTGTTTGGTGCGCCAATAACGGTCACGGTGTTCGTATGATGCGTGTGGGAGGTTGGTACAAAGTTGCCGCCGGATTGGTAACACCAGCACCCGGTGGAATTATCGTGCCATCAGGTCTCCATATTGCCCCTGGAGGAAGATTGGGCGGAGGCTGCACCGGCATGGGAGTGCCCGTAGTTGCATTCAGTACGCCACCTGCTTGACCGGGAACAACGGGCTTGGGAATAAAAACATTGTTGGTGTTGGGCATGAATGCCGCCGCCGGAGCAGACGGAGGTTTGATGCCGTCATTTTTGAAATCCAGTTCCTTTTCTTGATCGCGAATCCGAACACGCACCGTCTCAGCCGCAGTGTCTATGGCCAAAACCTCCACATCCCCTTCCCGGTCGCCTTCTTGGACAATGCGTGACTCCGGGGTCGCTTTGCCCGGCTCACTAATGACCAAGATGGCACGTTTATTCCCCATGATACTAAATACTCCGGTCAAATTGACCTTGATTGCAGGGGGCGGCGGGGGCGCCGGCGGAGCCGGAGGGGTTGGCGGTTTCAAATTAAAGGCATTCCTTTCGGCAATGCTTTTACCTGGAACTTTTTCTTCCTTGGTTTCCTTGGTTTCAAGCGACAACAACACCCCGCTTCCGGTCATCAAGACCACCACAATCCCCGCAATGAATCGCCATGAATACATGCCTTTACGTAACTATAAGCCCGTCAACCTTACTACACCAAGCCGAAAATAAAGTTGCGGGTCCTTCTTTGTGATGAACCACCGCCGCCGCGAAGATGGAGGCCTCTATTTTTTCTGGCGGTACACGCGTACATAATCAATCAAGTATTGCTGCGGCAGAACATTGTCGTCCATGGCGCCTCCCCACGAGCCGCCCAAGGCCAAATTTAGCAACAAGTAGTGGGGTTTCCGGAAGGGATTTTCAACCCCCTCCCCCGCCTTGTCTATCGGGTAGGTGAAGTATTTGATTTTATCGAAATAAAAATCCATCCGGTCAGGATACCATTCGACCGCATAAACATGGAAATCTGCGTAGGGGGTATTCGTTACAATGCGTCCCCCCAATGATTGATGACGGCCATCGCCGTACCAATGCACTGTGGCATGAACATTGGTGGGAGCCTTGCCAACAAATTCCATGATGTCAATTTCCCCGCAGCGAGGCCATCCCACAGTGACCCGATTGGTGCCCATCATCCAAATGGCCGGCCATACCCCCCATCCCTGCGGAAGTTTGGCGCGAACCTCGATCCGTCCATATAGAAAGCTTTGCCGTCCCAAAGTGTTGATGCTTGCAGCGGTATAATCGGCAAATTCCCGTCCAGACCGGCGGTTTTTGGGATCGGCATCGGGACGATAGTATGGATTTCGAAATTTTTCCTTACGCCCCTCAATCACTAACACACCGTTTTCCTGTCGGCAGTTTTCAAGTCGAGCCCGTGTGTAATACTGCAATTCATTATTGCGAATCCAACCCTCCTCATAATCCCACTTGGTGGGATCAGGGAGACCCGTTCTATTGAACTCATCCGCCCAAACCAACTCCCATTCTGCAGCGGCTGCTGCCAAACAGCACAAAAAGAAGGCCAAACATGCCATTCCTGCATGTGATCTAAAACGTCTCACGGTTCTCATAAAACAAGGGGGGGTTCAGTATTTCAAATACTGCTGCAACAGCTCCAACATTTGCCTGTCGAGTTTGTGGCCATGGAAATCCTCATATTGGACATCATTTCGGCCACTGTCCAAAATTCCGAAACTGCCTCGGAAATTCCACAATGCCCACCCCATTCGATGTTGTTTCCATAATTCCAACCAGTCTTTCATCCACGCCAAAGCCACCGGATGGGGAGTGCGATTGAAACAGCCCCATTCACCCACAAATACCGCTTGACCGGCAGCCTGAATTTCAACCCAAGGTTTCAGGTACTCTCGCAGCACTTGGTCCGACTGCGTGCCCGGCGGCGGCAGGAATCGCCCGTTTTCATCCACCTGGATCGCTGTTTGTTTTCGCCCCCACGTGGAATCCGGTCGGACGCTGTTGGTTCGCCCCCCGGGCCACACCAAGGCCACCTCGCGCAATCGAATCCAGTCTCCATCAACGTTTTCCACAGCGATTTCTCGTGATTCTTTGGGCAAGGAAACGGTCCATGTTAAGGGTTTAACAGGCTCATGATAGGTATATTGACGGCTCTCAGGCGAAACTTTCCAATCTTGCGACTGTGTACGAGGATCGCACACCAAATCACCCAAAGTTGCCCCATCTGCCTTGGCCTCCAACCGTGCTTTAACCGAAAGCTGTTGGACGCCCAACATAAGTTTTGTTCCCGCTGGGAAACGGCCCTGAAAAACCATCGCCGAGCGATACTCTGGCTTGTTTGGCCCATACAACATGCCGTTGACAGGCACCGGCGGCCAAGATGGGGTGGGCCATTGGTCAGAGCCTTGCATCCAACTGGCGCGATAATGGGAAATTGTGGCCGGATGGTAACCCCGTGTGGCTTGAACCAGATTTGGATAACGCAAAAATTCCTTTACAGGCTGGGAGCCCACATTCATCCCATCCACAATAATGAGTCGCTTGGGATCAACTGCTTGGATCGCTTCGATGGCACGGCTAAACACCTTCAAATATTGTTCCCGTGTATGCCGTGTCGGCTCATTGAGCAGATTGAAACTCAGCCTCGCAGACGGGATGCCTTTATACCGTTTGGCAAACATCACCCAGTGAGCCACAAAAGCATCCAAAGCCGTGTCATCTGTCCACAAGTTGGTGGGTTCCGCCGGTGGATTGATGCAAAAACCTGGTGCCCGGTGCAGGTTGATGGATACATGGATGTTATACTTGTCCCCAAAAGCAATCGCCTGGTCAAAATGCTTCAGGATGTCCTCACGGAACTTCAACCAATCGTTGGTCTCAACATAACAACGATAATCCACCGGCAACCGCACGTAATTGAAGCCCAGCTCGGAAATCCACCGAAAATCCTCCTCCAAGTAGGGTGAATTTTGGCGTAGAGTGAATTTTTCCAAGAGGTTGAATCCCCGCCAACGCGAAACATCCACTCCCCCAACCACTTGGGCGTCGCCAGCAGCACCCAACATACCAGCGACCAAACACAAGAGACAGAGCGTCGTTTTCAAAAAGGCTGATTTTATCATAAGGTTAGAAAAATAGACGATTCACGGGGGGTATTTCATCAAAAAAAATTGGGGTTGGCTTTTGCCTCATTAACTCTCCTTAAAGTCTGGACGGCTTATGCCGATAAAAAAATTGAGGGTTGGACCATGAATGTCCAACCCCCCTGGTCAAAATGGCGGCGTTATTATGAAAAACCTACTGAAAAACACGTACCGCCCTGCCAGCCGGCAGATGGAACTGGGGTTGCCCCCTGTAATCAAATTCCGCAATACGAGCCGCCGACAACGGCGCCTTCCTGGCGCACATTGGTGGTTTCAACAAATGCGGCAAGCTGCCCTTCGTTCAACTCGCGGGGATGCCATGTGCGACATCCCGGCTCAAGGAGTTCTCGGCAGTGCAAGCTGCCCTGCAGCCGTGGAGCATTGCTAAAAAATGCGGTCTCGCAGCCGGTAACCGCAAAAATCACTCGCGGTTTTTGAGCGGCACGTAAGAACGCACCGTCGGACCGACATAAATCTGGCGCGGACGGTAAATCCGGCTGTCGCCGCTTTCCATGATTTCCTTGTAATTGGCAATCCAGCCCGGCATGCGGCCGATGGCAAAGATAACCGTGAACATTTCCAACGGGATGCCTATGGCGCGCATGATGATGCCGCTGTAAAAGTCCACATTGGGATAAAGTTTGCGCTCGATAAAGTAAGGATCGCTCAATGCGGCTTCTTCAAGGCGTTTGGCAATATCCAACAACGGGTCGCTGTGCTTGAGCGCCTTGAGCAACTGGTCACAACGGGCTTTGATGATTTTAGCGCGAGGATCGTAATTTTTGTACACTCGATGCCCAAAGCCCATCAGGCGTTTGCCGCTGGTTTTATCCTTGGCCATTTCAATAAACTTCCGTCCATCATCACCGGAGTCATGGATTTGCTGGAGCATTTCTATGACCGCCTGATTGGCGCCACCATGCAAAGGCCCCCACAAGGCACATACCCCCGCGGCGGCTGAGGCAAACAGATTGGCACGGCTGGAAGCGACAAAGCGCACCGTGGCGGTGGAGCAGTTTTGCTCGTGATCAGCGTGCAACAGGAAAATCAAATCCAGCGCCCATACCACTTCGGGTTGTAATTCGTAATCTTGATACGGCTCGGAAAACATCATGTGGAGGAAGTTCGCCGTATATTTGTAGCTGGGCTTGGGATAAATGATGGGCAAGCCATGAGCCTTTCGATAAGCAAATGCGGCAATGGTGCGCACTTGGGAAATGAGCCGGGCCGCCATTAGATCGAACGTCGCCGGGTCATACCCCTTCATGACCTCAGGATAAAAGCAACTGGTGGCATTAATCATCGAGGAAAGGATGGCCATGGGGTGTCCAGTCGAAGGAAAACCCTCAAAGTGATACTTCATGGCCTCGTGCAGATTCTCGCACTTCGTCAGCATGTCGCTGAAGCGCTGCAACTGCTTGCGGTTGGGCAGTTCGCCATAAATGATCAAGTAGGCGGTTTCTATGAAGGACGACTTTTCAGCCAATTCCTCAATGGGGATGCCCCGATAGCGCAGTATACCTTTTTCACCGTCAATAAAGGTTATCTTGCTCTTGCAGGAACCTGTGTTGCCGTAACCATCGTCCAAAGTGATATAACCGCTTTGTTGGCGCAAGGTGGAGATGTCAATGGCGTGTTCTCCTTCGGTGCCTTCGACCACCGGCAGCGTGTAGGTTTTATCATCAATCGTCAGCGTTGCCGTTTTATTCATGAGCGCTCTCCTGAGTAGGGTTTGTGTATTCAGTTATCTTAACATGTCCTACGAAAAACTAATATCGAGACAAGCCAAAGCCCACAAGCGTTTTTCTCTTGAATTGCAAACTTTTTTAAGCGGAGTTGCTTTTCAAGTTCCATCTATGCCTCAAACTTCCGTCTCAAAAAGTCCTGGAGCTGCATTTCGGGCCAACTGCCGTGTTCGTTCCAAAATTTCCCCTGCATTGTCGCATTGCAAAGCGAACTCGGCCAAATCCCGCGCTTCTTTCATTTTCAAGCGACGAATGAGAAACTTGATTTGGGCAGCCACAGACGGCGCGGCACTCAACTCATCCACACCCAATCCCAATAACAAAGGAATCAAAACAGGGTCCCCGGCCATTTCTCCACAAACCCCAACCCAGATGCCCTGCCGATGAGCGGCATTCACCGTTTCATGAATCAGTTTGAGGATCGCAGGGTGGGTGGGTTGGTAAAGATGCGCCACCCTTTCATTCATTCGGTCCACCGCCAGGGTGTATTGAATTAAATCGTTAGTACCGATGCTGAAGAACTGCACCTTGCGCGCAAGGGCATCGGCCACCAAAACCGCCGAAGGCACCTCAATCATGGCACCTATCTCCATGGAGTCATCAAAAGGCCGCCCCTCGGCACGCAACTCGGCTTTGCACTCGGCAACCAAGGCGTTGGCTTCTTCGATTTCCCGCGCCTCGGAAATCATGGGATACATCAATTTGACGTTGCCACGGACACTGGCACGCAGGATGGCCCGAAGCTGCACCCGGAATATATCCCGCCGATGCAGACAAAACCGAATGGCACGCCAACCGTAAAAGCTGCTCGTCTCCGGCCCTACGTTGACATGAGTGAGGAACTTGTCCCCCCCCAAGTCCAAAGTGCGAATAATCACCGGTGCAGGATGAAGCGCTTCAGCCACAGCCAGATAGGCTTGGTATTGCTCCTCTTCTGAAGGGGCTTCCTCCCGGTTTAAATAAATAAACTCCGTGCGGAATAGACCGACACCTTCCGCCCCACAGGCCTTGACCGCCTCCACATCCGTGGGTTGCTCAATATTGGCCGAAAGGAGCACCCGGTGGCCATCGAGTGTAACCGCCGGTTGATCCTTTATCGCCCGTAATTTCTCTTGAAGGGTTACCTGACGGCGAACCAGTTGGCCATACTCAAAAAGAGTCTGGTCCGAAGGGTTGATAATGAGCAACCCATTGTAACCGTCCAACAACGCCTGCTGCCCGGTAGCCAATTCCTGACTCACCGTCTTCAGCGCCACCACAGCGGGGATTTGCAAGCTACGGGCCAATATCGCGGTGTGCGAAGTGCGGCTGCCGATGTCTGTGGCAAACCCCAGGATTTTTGTCTTGTCCAGCAAGGCCGTGGTGGAGGGGGTCAAGTCATGGCTGATGATAATGCTGGGTTCATCGAGTAGATTGAGGTGCTGCTCATCCATGCACCCCAACAAGTTGTTGAGTATGCGGTTTCCTACATCCCGCAAATCGGCCGTCCGCTCTCTCAACAAATCATCGTCAATTTGCTCCAGGGCATTGACGTATTTATCAATGGCGGTTTGGAGGGCAAATTCAGCATTGACCTTTTCCTCGGTGATGAGTTTCATCACCTCGTCCACCAGTAACGGGTCTTCGAGAATCAGTAAATGTGCAGTGAAAATGTCAGCATCTTTAGCACCGACACGGGTGCGAATTTGCTCTTGCAATTGGAGCAGTTGCTGTCGCGATTGAACCAGCGCCTGTTCAAAGCGCGCCACCTGACCGGGAACATCCGCCTCCGTCATTTCCAAGCGCGCGACTTTTTGCTCCCGGCTGCCCAAAACCAGGACTTTGCCCCGGCAGACCCCCCCCGAGGCGGGAATCCCCCTTAACACTTTTTCGCCTGTCTTTGCTGCAGCGACCATGGTAAAGTGGCATGATAAACCGTTGTATTAAAATGAAAAGCAAAACCTTGACTAAGCGGTTTCGATGATAGCCGAAACATGAATTCACCGATAAATAGACACATTATGCCCGAGTCAAGGCATGGTTCCGCTTCGAAGACTTCTCAACGAATTCTCTACAGTCGCCTTCTTTCCCTTTTATTGTTGGTTTTGGGCCTGGCAACGGTAATTGGCTGGCATTTTGGCAACGACCGTCTGATTCACTGGCGCATGGATTGGGTGCCAATGGCCTATAATTCAGCCCTTGGGTTTGCCTTCTTGGGTGCTGCCCTGCTGGCCTCCACATACCGGCAATGTCTCTTGAGCCGCCTGCTCACTGTTATTCCAATGGCGCTTGGTCTTGCCACTATTTTCCAACACCTTAGCGGCATATCGCTTGGATTGGATGAATGGATGGTCCCGGCCAGAACGGAAATTGGTGCACAATCCCCCACCCGGGTGGCTTTGAGCACCGGTTTTTGTTTTCTTATCTCGGGGTTTGGTGTCTTGCTGGTGAATCGGAAAAACCTGGAAGATTCCTGCAGTATCACTATCAACTTGCTGGGCTGCATGGTCTTGGGCATTGCCTTGGCGGCCATGGTGGGGTTTCTTCAGGGATTGGCCCCCGATCAGGCCTGGGGCCGTTTCAACTTAATGGCGTTTCACAGTGCCTTGGCCTTTGCACTGGCCAATGGAGCGTTGCTTCTGTGGCTATGGGAACGAAAACCGCCGCAATCCCTGCAACCTTCGCCTTTTTGGGCCATTGCCGGGGGCATGGGAGTATTCACCTTGAGCATTATCGTTAGTCAAACCCTTCGAAGCGAAGAGAGCCGCAATTTACGAATCAACTGCTCGGAAGCGGCCGATTTGGGAGCGGCCTCATGGACGAATCAATTAAACCATTATGAGTCCGCTCTTCAATTCCTCGTGGATATTTGGAAAACCGAAGGCCCATTGAACCAACGGCAGTTTGTGCAACTGGCAGCTTTGATCTGCCAACGGCATCCAGACTTGCAGGCGGTCCAATGGCTTGACCCGCAGGGCATCGTGCGATGGTGTGTCCCGGAAAAGGGCAATGAGGCCATCTTGGGACAACCCGGTGCCTTCGACACTCCCCGTCGGCTGGCCTTGGAACAAGCTCGCCAAAGCAACTCGCTTATCATCAGTGAAACCATTGAGCTGAAACAAGGAGGCTTGGGCTTTTTGATGTACCTCCCGTTGCAACGCAATGGGCAGTACGATGGGGCAATTGTCGGAGTGTTTCGCTATGCCGCCTTGGCTCAATACCAATGGTCCAGACTCGCAGGTATGTTCGAATTGCGACTGCTGGACTTGCGCACCGGCAGCCAGGTGGTTTTTCCGGAAAAATCTCCACCCACTGAAATTTTTGACGGGTTTGGGCAAAAACGGGAAATTCTCCACAATGGAGCGCATTGGCGATTAGAAGTCATTCCCCGGAAAGCCTTGGTATTACGCTCGATGAGTCTTCTGCCCCGAGTGGTATTGGGAGGGGGGGCAGTCATGGGAGTATTGGCCGGGTGGTTGATTTACCTGCTTCAAGCAAGCAATCTGGCATCCCGCCAATTACGCCGAGCCAATGAACTCTTACAAGCCGACATGGCCGAACGCCAGCGAACCGAACAAGCGCTCAGGGAAAGTGAAGCCAGCCTGCGCTTGGCTCAAAGGGTGGCCAATGTGGGCAGTTGGGAGCTGGACCTGAGCACCCAGCAATTATCTTGGGCCGACCAGACCTATCGAATTTTCGGAGTAACTCCTGGCCAATTTGCGCCCACTCGTCAAAATTTTTACTCCATGGTCCATCCGGAGGATAGGGAGACTCTCCGCCAACGCATTGAAACCCTTATCCACGAAGGCGGGGCTTTTGACCATGAATTTCGCGTCGTCCTCCCCGACGGCAGGGAACGCATTATGCAGGAACAAGCGGCCACTGTCTTAATGCCTTACTCAGGAGCGGCCAAGGTGATTGGAGTCGTTAGGGACATCACCGATTTGCGACTGGCACAACAAGCGCGCGAAAGGCTCATCGTGGAACTTCAGGAAGCGTTGGACAACGTGAAAACCCTGAGCGGACTCCTGCCCATCTGCGCCAATTGCAAGAAAATCCGTGATGACAAGGGCTATTGGAACCAAATCGAAGTGTATCTCCAAAAACACTCCGACGCACGTTTTACCCACGGGTTGTGTCCGGAATGCGTCAAAAAACTGTACCCCGAACTGGGCGACCTTTCCCTTCCTGGCCAATCAGCCCCAAAAAACGACCCTTGAAGAATTAGTTTTGGGAAGTCGTAATCCGCTTGAGGCCCACTTCATGGGCAATGTCGTCAAACTCTTCACGGCTGACATCATCAAGAGTCTTCCCCTTGCGAGCCAGCTTTTCGTTGATTTTGATGGCTTTCTCCGTCATGGTTTCGTGGGTTTCCTCCGAGCCACCTATTAGGGCAAAGTTCTTGCCCACCGTCACCCGTTTGTGACCGTCATCGTCCAAACCCACCCCTAGAAGGAGGGCTTTTTTCTTCTTTTTGGGCGTTTGACTCGCCATTGAGTCAGCATAATGGCAAATTTCCAAATGCGCAAATCCAAATGGTTTCCGTATTCAATTTTGCGAGCAAAAACCATTAAGATGAGTTTTTTACCGCGCCCATGTTGACTTTGGGGGAGTTTCGCGGATAGAGTTTTAGCAGAACTCCATACGCCGCCGGTGGGAGTCCCCCAAAGGTCCGGCGGCAGTGATGACCAATATTTTTGTGGCTGCCAAAGACGACTATCTATTGGACCTGCTGATGGACATGGGTGTGGTCACCCATGACCAGGTGGCACAAGCTCGGCAGGAAGCGGAAGCAGGCGGCGCCGGGGTGGTGGACACGCTGCTGGCGCGGCGCTGGGTTACCCCCCAGGACGTCACCAACGCCAAGGCCGTGTATTTTGGGGCGGAGGTGGTCCAGTTGGCGGACTTGCGCATTGAGGATGGAGTCATTTCCTCTCTGCGGCGCGATTTGGCCAAGCGCTACCGGGCTATACCCATCTACAAGCACGGTAACACCATGGCGGTGGCTTTGTCTGATCCTTCCGACTTGGATACCATTGACGCACTCCACCACGCCCTAAAGATGGAAATCGAGGTCAAGGTGGCCTCGGATGCCGAGATAGATGCCGCACTTTCCAAGTATTACGGTGCCGACGACGACCAGGTGGGCATGATGATCCAAAACATCACTGAGGGTGATGTAGCGGTTCAGGCCATGACCAAGGCTGCAGGCGAGGACGACGGCTCCGTCGTAGAGGCCGATGCCCCCATCATCCGCTTGGTCAACAACATGATTGTCGAGGCCTTCAAGATGCGGGCCTCTGATATTCATCTCGAGCCCCTGTCCAAATCCTTCCGCGTTCGCTATCGCATTGACGGCGTTTTGCACGAAATCAAAGGCCCTCCTAAAAAATTGCAGGCCTCCATCATCAGCCGCATCAAAATCATGTCCAATATGTCCATCGCCGAGCGGCGCATCCCCCAAGACGGGCGCATCCAAACCTCGGTAGGGGGCAAGATGATTGACCTGCGCGTGTCCTGCATTCCCACCAACCACGGGGAAAGCATCGTCATGCGTATTCTCGACAAAGAAGGACTGCGCCTGGGGCTTCCCGAGTTGGGCTTTTTCACCGATGACCAGCAGACATTTGAGCGGTTGATCGGTTTGCCGGATGGCATCATTCTCGTTACCGGCCCCACCGGTTCCGGTAAGACAACAACGCTTTATTCAGTACTCAATTTCATCAACCGTCCGGACCGGAAAATCATCACCGTGGAAGACCCGGTGGAATATTTGTTAAGCGGCATCAATCAAGTCCAGGTAAACGAAGTGGTAGGCTTGACCTTTGCCGCTGCCTTGCGCGCAATGCTGCGCCAAGCCCCCAACATCATCATGATTGGTGAAATTCGCGACTTGGAAACCGCCTCCATTGCCATTAACGCCTCGCTGACCGGTCACCTCGTTTTCAGTACCCTGCACACCAACGACGCCCCAAGCGCCGTCACGCGCTTGATTGATATCGGCGTCAAGCCATTCCTTGTGGCCTCTTCCACCCGTGCCATCATGGCCCAACGCCTTGTGCGCAAGGTGTGCAAGCGATGTGCCGCCCCTTATGAACCCACCGACCACGAGCGGCGGGTGTTAAACCTGGACCCCAGCACGCCCGGGGCCAATTTCCTCAAGGGCCGCGGATGCGGCGATTGCAATAAAACCGGATACCGGGGGCGCATGGGTATCTTTGAAATCTTTGTCGTGGACGATGAGGCGCGTAAATTGATTTATGAAAAAGTCCAGGCGTCCATCCTTCGCGCCAGAGCGCGCGAAACCGGCATGCGCACTCTGCGTGAAGACGGCACACGCAAAGTGCTTGCCGGTTTGACGACACCGGAGGAAGTCATACGCGCAACCTTGGCCGATGAGGATTAAGACGTGCACCAAAAGAAATAGAACCCGAGCCGAAGAACACTGATTTAACTGAAGCAGTATGTCCTATCAAATGTCAGACCTGTTGCAGTTGGTGGTTTCCGAAGGAGCCTCCGACCTGCATATTCGCGTAGGCGTGCCGCCGGTCATCCGGCTCCACGGCATCTTGCATCGGGTAGAAGGCCCCCCTTGCACCAACGAAGACACCGAGGAGTTGATGCGTAGTATTTCTTCAGACGACCACATCCAGCAGGTGCGGGAAAACGGCACGGCCGACTTCGGTTTCGCCTTTGGTGAAATGGCCCGCTTCCGCGTGTCTGTATTCAAGGAACGCGGCCAGTTTGCTTTGGTGTTGCGCCAAATTCCCAACAAACTTTTGACTTTGGAGCAAATCGGTTTGCCGCGCCAAACCATCATGACGCTGCTATACAAACCGCGTGGTTTGATTCTGGTCACCGGCCCCACCGGTTCCGGTAAATCCACCACCCTGGCCTCGATGATTGACATCATCAATCAGGAACGCGATGACGCCCACATCGTCACCATCGAGGACCCCATCGAATATTACCATTACCACAAAAAAGCCATCGTCACCCAACGCGAAGTGCACGTGGACGTGCCCAGCTTTGCCGAAGCCCTGCGCCGCGTACTCCGTCAAGACCCGGACATCATTCTGGTGGGCGAAATGCGCGACCTTGAAACCATCGAGGCCGCCATCACCGCGGCGGAAACCGGTCACTTGGTGTTTGGAACCCTGCACACCACAGGGGCAGCCAAGACCATTGACCGTATCGTCAACGCCTTCCCGATGAACCAACAGGAAATGATCCGAATCCAGCTCTCTACCGTGTTGCAGGCGGTGATTTCTCAGTTGCTCATTCCCCGCTGCGACAAGCCCGGCCGGGTGGCGGTTTATGAAATCATGATTAATACCCCCTCCATCGCGGCCCTGATTCGCGACAACAAGACTTTCCGCATCGCTTCGGACATCCAGACCGGCGCCAAATACGGCATGGTCACTTTGGACGGTTATCTGATGGAAAAATACATGCAGGGCATCATCGCCCGCGAAGAGGTCATCAACAAGTGCCAAGACCCTGTCACCATGATGCAAAAGTTGCAGGAGTACGACATTGCCAAGGCCGCCGAGGCGGCCCGGGCGGGTGTAGCCCCGGCAGCCGCCGGCGCCCCGGCCCCTGCCGCTTAAGGAACGCCGCCTATGCCCGACATGATTAACGACCCTTTCCTAAGTCTGATTCGCGACCGCGGACTGCTGGACGACATGCAGTTGGAGGAAGTCCTGCAGGAACACCAGCGCACAGCCAAGCCCATCCACCAAATTTTGGTGGACTTCGGTCTCATGGACATGGAGACCCAGTTGCAGGTGAAGGCCGAGGCTTTAGGCACCGAAGTGGTGGAATTGGAAAAGCGAGACATCCCGCCGGATGTCATAGCCACCATCCCGGCCGCCGTCGCCCGAATGTACCAGTGCGTCCCTGTGGCGGTGTACGGCAACTCCGTGCAGGTGGCTCTGGCAGATCCATTTAATCTCACCGCAGCCGACGACATTGGCGTAAGCAGCGGACGCGAAATCATCGTGGTGGTGGCCGACCCCAACGCCATCGAACGCGCCATTTCGCGTTATTACGGCGAAGAAGGCACCGATTTCAACAATGCCCTCAAGGAATTGGGCGAAGATGAGACGATTGCCAAAGAAATCACCGAAATTTCCGAGGAAAACCTTGGCGAATTGATGGACCTCGCCAATGAGACACCCATCATCAAATTTGTAAATTTGGTTCTCTATCAAGCGATCAAAGACCGCGCCAGTGACATTCATTTCGAGCCGTTTGAAGACGAGTTCAAAATCCGCTATCGCGTGGACGGTGCCTTGTATGAAATGGCTCCTCCGCCCAAGCACCTCGCCCTGCCCGTCATCTCCCGTATCAAGGTCATGGCGAATTTGAACATCTCCGAGCGACGCCTCCCTCAAGACGGACGCATCAATTTCCCTATGGGCAACCGCCAGGTGGACATGCGTGTTTCCTGCTTGCCCACGCAATTCGGTGAGTCCGTCGTGCTCCGTGTCTTGGACCGTTCAGCCGTCAACTTGGACATTGAATCCCTGGGCTTCCCCAAATACGTGTACGACTACATGTTGGAAGCCATTCAGCAGCCCAACGGCATCATCGTCGTGACCGGCCCTACAGGTTCCGGCAAGACCACAACGCTTTACTCCTGTCTTCGCAAGGTCAACACCATTGATTCCAAGCTCCTGACCATCGAAGACCCGGTCGAATATGATATCGAAGGCATCATGCAGGTGGCCGTCAACGAAGCCGTCGGCATGACCTTCGGCAAGGCACTCCGCGCCTTCCTCCGTCAAGACCCGGACATCATCATGGTGGGCGAAATGCGCGACGTGGAGACTGCCCAAATCGCCATTCAAGCCTCCCTCACCGGCCACCTCGTGCTGAGCACTTTGCACACCAATGATGCCCCGGGCGCTGTAACCCGCTTGATTGACATGGGCGTGGAGCCGTTCCTTATTTCCTCTTCCCTTATGGCCGTACTAGCCCAACGCCTGGTGCGTACCATCTGCAAAAAATGCCGAACACCGTTCGAGCCCACCGAAAGCCAACTGGCGTTGCTGAATCTCTCCCCTCATGACATTGGGGACAAGATGTTTTACTACGGGCGCGGCTGCAACACTTGTAATGACACCGGCTACAAGGGCCGGAAGGGTATTTTTGAACTCTTGCCCATCACCGAGCCCATCCGCCTTCTCATCAACGAACGTGCCCCAACAGTGGTCATCCGCCAAAAAGCGGTGGAGTTGGGGATGGTCACCCTGCGCGAAGACGGCTTGCGCAGCATCTTTGATGGTGATACTACTATAGAAGAAGTCGTTAAGTACACCTGACCGCAACGACCCTTATGCCAAAATTCAGTTACGTGGCCATGGACTCCCGGGGGAAGGAGACCAAGGGCACTTTGGAAGTCGGTTCCCAGAACGAAGCCATCTCCCGTATCAAGGACATGGGCCTGCACCCCACCCGCATTGTCGAGGTGGACAAAGACAAAACCAAGGCCAAGCCCGCCGAAGGCAAAGGGGCGCCCGGCAAAAAGGGCGGACTTCATAAAGAGATTAACCTTAATCTCAACATCAAAATCCCCGGCCTGACCGACCGGGTCAAAAGCAAGGTCCTGACCACTTTTACCCGCCAGTTGGCCACCCTTGTTGACGCCGGCTTGCCGTTGTTGCGCGGCTTGCGGGTGCTTGAAAAACAGGAAAAACATCCTTTGTTGAAAAAAATCATTGGAGACTTGGGAGCCTCCATCGAAAGCGGCAGCACTTTTTCTGAAGCCCTAGCCCAACACCCCAAAGTCTTCAACCGCCTCTACGTCAACATGGTCAAGGCCGGCGAATTGGGCGGCGTGTTGGAAGTGGTGCTCAACCGGCTGGCCGAATTCATGGAGAAAGCCCAAAAAATCAAGGGCAAGGTCATCTCGGCCATGTTTTATCCAGTAGCGGTGCTGGTGGTGGCCACCACCATCCTAGGCGTGTTGATGGTCTATGTAGTCCCCAAATTCAAAGCAATCTTTGTGGACCTGTTGGGACCGGGCAAGGAGCTCCCTCAATTCACCCAAATCGTGTTGGGCATCAGTGACATGATCGCCAACCACTTTGTCATTACATTAATTGTTCTGATCGGGTTGTTCGTACTCTTCCAAGTTTTCATTCGGACCAAGGCGGGCCGTAAAATCTTCGACAAGTTCAAGTTGAACATGCCTGTCCTTGGGCCGGTCATCAAAAAGGTGGCAATTTCACGTTTTACGCGAACTTTAGGCACCCTTATTAGCAGCGGCGTGCCCATCTTGCAGGCCCTGACCATCGTAAAAGAAACTTCCGGAAACGTCATCATTTCGGACGCAGTCATGGCCGTTCATGAAAGCGTCAAGGAAGGCGAAACCATCACTGCACCGCTGGAGTCCTCGGGTGTCTTTCCCCCCATGGTCATCAGCATGGTGGATGTCGGCGAGCAAACCGGCGCCCTGCCGGAAATGCTCATGAAAATCGCCGATAACTACGATGATGAAGTGGATAATGCCGTTGCCGCCATGACCTCCCTGTTGGAGCCTATTATGATTGTGGTTTTGGCCGTGATTGTCGGTAGCATCGTCATTGCCCTGTTCCTGCCCTTGATCAGCATCATTGACCAACTCGGCCAGGAAGGCTCCGGCCCGGGGGAATAATCGGACAAAACAAAAAACACATCGGTTGGACATTACATGGCCGCAACGGTGTCCTCAACTCCGCCAAAGTCTAATAGCTTGTTGGCGGGTATTGAGATAGGCGGCACCAAGTTGCAGGTCGTCATTGGGCGTCCCGGGAAAATCGTCTTACGACGCCGATTTGCCGTGCAACCGGAAGCTGGGGGCCAGGGAATCCGGCAAAAGCTCACCGAAGAACTGCCAGCCCTTTTCCGAGAGTACCCAGTCCAGGCCATCGGAGTCGGTTTTGGGGGCCCCGTGGACTGGCAACGAGGAGTCATCCGCTGTTCACACCAAGTCCCCGGCTGGGCAGATTTCCCATTAGCCGACTGGCTGCATCATTTAAGCGGCCTGCCGGTAAAGGTGGAAAATGACGCCAACACTGCCGCCTTGGCGGAGGCATTGTTGGGGGCCGGTCAAGATGCTGAACCCGTGTTCTATGTGACTCTGGGCAGCGGTGTGGGGGGCGGCTTGGTGGTCAATGGCGAGATCTATCACGGCGCGTTGCCGGGCGAAGCGGAAATCGGCCACATCCGACTGGATCGAAACGGGGTTATTGTTGAGCACCGGTGCAGCGGATGGGCAGTGGACCGGCGAATCCGCGATTTACGCGCAGGGGCTGGCCTGAATGGCCCCTGGAAAAACATTTTAGACGCACATCAAGGACCGGGCGGCGAAGCCAAAACTTTGAGTCCCGCCTTGGCTGCCGGGGACCCCGACGCCCTCCGCCTGCTCGAGGAAGTATCCGATGACCTCGCCTTTGCATTGTCGCATGTGGTCCATCTATGTCATCCATCGGTTGTGGTACTCGGCGGCGGTCTTTCTTTGGTCGGTGACCCCTTGCGCTCCAAGGTAGCTGCAAACCTCGGCAAATATGTGATGGAAGCCTTTCAGCCCGGTCCATCCATCCGCCTGGCTGCCTTGCAGGAAGATGCCGTGCCCGTGGGGGCCCTGCTGCTTGCAGCGCGTCTGGTTTAATCAGAATTAAATTGCAAGAAAACAACCGGCCAGCCGCTCAAGAATTATGTATTTGAATCCGGCCACCACAACGAGTATCTTGGACCACATCCCGGAACCGTTTTTTGGTATGCTGAGCGGCAGCCGAATGAATAAACGGCCAAACCGGTGCGTCCTAGATAGTGAGAAAACGTCAACTAATAACGTAGATAATGAGACCTATGAAAAAGCTGATCCTCGCCGTGGCAATGCTCCTCACAGCCGGCTGGCTTGCGGCTGCCGAGTTGAATTGGATGACCGATTACAATGCAGCCCTTGCAAAGGCCAAAAAGGAAAACAAGCTGCTCTTCATCAACTTTACCGGTAGCGACTGGTGTGGCTGGTGCAAAAAGCTTGATGCCGAAGTATTTTCCACGGATGAATTCAAGTCCTACGCCGCCAAAAACCTGGTCATGTTGTTCGTGGACTTTCCGGCTAAAAAGGAATTATCCAAAGAGCAGAAAAAGGCCAACGATGAATTGAAACAAAAATACGGCGTTCGTGGCTTTCCCACCATTGTGGTACTGAACGGCAGCGGCCAAAAAGTTTTTGAAAAGGTGGGCTACATGGCCGGGGTGGACAAGTGGCTCGACGCCCTTAAAGAAGCGAAATCCAAATAAACGACGGTTTTCTCACAAAGATATTAAAAAAACGCCCGGTGACATGTGCCGGGCGTTTTTATTTTTGCAGCATCTGTTTTTTCGGCAACGCAGTTGCCGATTAATAGAGCAATCGCAGCACTAACGCCCCCTGCTCTGCCAATGCCAGAGGCACTTCAGGCATCAAGCCGAGGATCAACATGCCCGCAGCACAAACAACAAGCCCCCACTTCGTGAATACGCTGACTTCCACGGGCCCCATATCCGGAGCGTCATCCCCCCAATACATGGCTTTAATGACTCCAAAGTAATACCATAACGAAATAATGACCCCAATAATGGCCACTCCGGCGAGGACATAATAAGCTCCTGCGTTTGCTCCTTGTTGCAACACGGCTTTAATAAGCAAAAACTTTCCGAAAAAACCTGCCAGCGGAGGTACTCCGGCCAACGAAACCATTGCCAATGTCAGGATGGCAGCCAAAAACGGTGAGCGCCGCCCCAATCCACCAAGTAAAGCGATATCCTCGGCACCGGTCTCCCGCATGACCAGGGAAATGACCCCAAAAGCCGCCAACACCGTGAACAAATACCCGGACAAATAATAGAGCGTGGCCGTAACACCTGCCACAGACAGCGTGGCCACACCCATCAAAAGATAACCGGCGTGGGCAATGCTGGAATATCCAAGCATACGCTTCAAATTGCGCTGGGGTATGGCGCACAGGTTGCCGTACAAAATGGTAATCCCCGCAAGGACTATCACCAAAGTTTCCCACTTGAGAATACTGATGGGTGTTACATTCAAAAACAATCGTAAGAGCAACACAATACCGGCCGCCTTGCTGCCCGCTGCAAGAAATGCGGTCACTGGAGTCGGTGCGCCTTGATAAACATCCGGCACCCAAATATGAAATGGAACAGCCGCAATTTTAAATCCCAGTCCGGCCAATATCAGCAGCATGCCCAACTGGAAAAGCGGCTGTGTGGCTGGACCGTTTTTGTTGAGCATTTTGATGGCAAGGATTTCGTATTCCATGGTGCCGGTCATGCCGAAGACAAGGGCAATCCCAAACACCATGAAGGCCGAAGCCAGTCCCCCCATGATGAGATATTTCACCCCTGACTCCAATGATTGCTGCGCCTGCCTCTGAAAGCCGGCAAGGATGTAAAAAGTAATGGTGACGAGCTCAATGGATACAAACAACATGGCAAGATTATTGGCGGAAGCCGTGAACATCATGCCCGCCAAAGCAAAGATGATCAGGGCGAAAAATTCCACTGCACCACCGCGTAAACGCTCAGTAAATTCAATGGCCCACAACAAAACAACAGCTCCGGCCAGCAGGAAGAATCGCTTGAAGAACAATGCGAGATTGTCCATGACATAGCTGTGGCCAAAAGCGTGTTGAGTTGAGCTCGCATCCAAAACAAAGCTCAAAATAAAAATGCCCAACAAAGCCGCCGCGCCAACCAAACCCAAGCGGCGTTTGTGCTCCGCCGGGGTGAACCAATCCAAAACCATCAGGCAAAGGCCCAGCAAAACCACCAAAATTTCAAGACTTAAAAGGGATAGATTCATCGTTTATCGCCTGATTACCGGTGCGACGGGTGCAGTGCGTTGCTTGCTTTTGGCCGGTGATGGCACGTCGTAGCCGGCCTGACGAACCAACGCCGTGACGGCGGGCTCAATGGGGCGCGTCAGCAACGGCGGATAAAAGCCAAACACCAACAAGGCCACCAGCAGCAGAGTAAATGGAACCTTGGGCCACCAACCTTGAACGTCCTGCACTTGTGTCCACTTCGAAGGTAGCGTGCCATGCAAGACCTCACGCACCGCGCGCAACATGTATATTGCGGCAATGACCAAGGCCCCCCATGCCGCCAATACCACCATCATCGGCAGCATTTTCCACGCACCAAACATCACCAGAAGTTCTCCCGGAAAATTGGCAAATCCTGGCAGCCCGCATCCCGCAAACATGGCCATCATCAGAACGGCCCCCACGTAGGGCATTTTCTGCCATAACCCACCGAGGTCTTTAAGTTCCAAAGTTTGTGTCTGTTGATTCAAGTAGCCGCTGAGGCCAAAAGTTAAAGCAGCAAGCAAGCCATGAGCCACCATCACCATGACACAACCGGTGATACCTGCCACCGAAAGACTCGCCAGACCAAGGAAACAAAAACCCATGTGAGCCACACTGGAGTTTCCAATTAACAAGTTAAGGTCGCGCTGACGCATCGCCACCCAACCGCAAAACAAAATGTTGCCCAGGCATAGGACGCTCAATATATCCACCCACGACCATGCAGCCTGAGGCAGCAGGGGCAAAGCAACCCGGATTAGGCCGTAAAGGCCAAACTTTTTAATGACCCCCGCGTGCATCATCGCCGCCGCTGGCGGTGCGCTCCCGTACCCCAAAGGAGCCCACGAATGGAACGGCCACAGGGAAACCAAGATGCCGAAGCCAAATAACAAAAGGGGAAAAATGAGGTGTTGCAAGTTGGTTGGCAGGGGTTGCTCTTGCAATTGACGCGTGATGGCTGTCAGGTCAAAGGTCTTTGCTCCGCTGTGGAGATACAACAAAACCAAACCCGCCAATGCAATCAACGCCCCAAGACTGAGATACAAGGTAATTTGAAACGTGGCATAATTTCGCCTCTCTCCCCTGCCCCACACTCCAATCATGATAAATGTGGGCACCAGTGCAAGCTCATGGAAAAAGTAGAGGAAAAACAAATCCAACGAAGCAAAGGCACCGAGAATGCCGCCGCTCATGAGAAGCAGAAGCAGGTAATATTCCTTTTCCCTCTCCTTGATAATCCGACTTACGCAGACTGCTGCAAAAGTCACAATCGCACCCATCAGCATGAGCGGCAAGTTGATGCCATCCACCCCAAAATGCAGCGCGATGCCAAGTGACGCCACCCAAGGAATGTGAGTGACGAATTGATAACCTGTCTGCTCCAAATTAAACCGGTAAAACAACACCAACGCTGAAATCAAAGACCCCAGCGTGCTGCCCAGAGCCACAAGCCGGATGACAAACCGGTAATTACGGGGTATCCACCAAATCGCTAACGCCCCAAGCAGCGGCAGACAAAATATGTTCAGCAATGGACTCATCACATTGGCTTAACGTCCCGACATCCACCACAAGACCAACGCCACTCCGGCAGCGAACAGGAAGGCATAGGTTTGTAGATTGCCCGTATGCAACAAACGAAGCGCTCGCCCCGTCAACTCCGTGGCCCCATGCGCCCCTCTGACGCCCAGACCCGAAATAATCCAAACATCCACCCACGCCGCCAGACGGGCCAAGGCATCATGCGTCAGGTAAATGATGCCCTCATAAATTTCATCCAAGACAAAACGATCACGCATCAAGCGAGACAATACCCCCAAAGACGCCGGCAATGGGTCCCTGCCTCCTCTGCCGTAAAGCAGCCATGCAGCACAGAGACCGAATAGCGAAGCGGCCAGCCCCAATAGGGCCACTTTGGGGGCATGATGGAACGGCTCAATGACCGCATTCCATAAGCCGTGAGTTTGGATTTGGGTTATAACATTGCCCCCATTGCCCGCAAGGTCCGGCATTTTACCGAGCAAAGCGGGGATCCCGATAACTCCGCCGGCAATGGACAACGCCGCCAGTAAAACCAAAGGAATCGTCATGACCAACGGAGATTCATGGGCGTGTTCCACGGCCTTGCCACGCGGAGCGCCGCAAAAAGCCACAAAAACCAGTCGGAACATGTAAAAGCTGGTAAGTCCGGCCGTCCCAACCGCCAACAAGAACAAGCCGGTTTTCTCCTGCGCCGCAGCCAATATGGCGTCCTTGCTGTAAAAGCCACTCAACGGCGGCAGCCCGCACAGCGCCAGAGTGGCAACCAAAAAGGTCAGCCATGTCAAAGGCATGCGGTGCCGCAAACCGCCCATTTTCCAAATGTCCTGCTCGTGGTGCAGGGCGTAAATCACCGATCCAGCGCCAAGGAAAAGCAACGCCTTGAAAAAGGCATGGGTGGTCAGATGAAACATCGCAGCGTTGGGATTGGACAAGCCCACCGACATAATCATGTAACCCAGTTGGGAAAGAGTGGAGTAGGCCAGAATACGCTTGATATCATTTTGCTGCACGGCAATCAAAGCCGCAAGCAAGGCGGTGATTCCACCTATCATCGCGATGATGTCCAATGGTGTCACCCCCTGCAAAAATGACAAACTCTCCGGCCAACCCACGGGCACGGTATAAAGGAAAAACAACCGGCATAGCATATACACGCCAGCCGCAACCATGGTGGCCGCATGAATCAATGCACTTACCGGTGTTGGGCCCTCCATCGCATCAGGCAACCACACATGCAGCGGAAATTGAGCCGATTTGCCCATTGCACCACAAAAAATCAACAGGCCGGCCACCCCGGCCATTTCACCCAAACGCCCCGGACGTGAGGCGAGTTGTTGACGGATTTCCTCAAAATCCAACGTCCCAAGGGTCCCCCAAATCAGAAGAATGCCCAACAAGAATCCAAAGTCTCCAAGCCGATTGGTCAAAAAGGCCTTCCGTGCAGCATTAGCCGCAGAGGGACGTTCATGCCAAAAACCAATCAACAAATAACTTGAGACGCCAACCAGCTCCCAAAAGATAAAAAGCGTGATGAGGTCATTCGAGAAAACAATGCCCAGCATGGCAAAGGTGAACAGGCTCAAACCCGCGAAGTACCTGCCTTTGTGGGGATCCTCACCCATGTAGCCCGCTGAGTACACATGGATGGCCCCTCCAACGCCCGTCACGATCAATGCCATCAACAAACTCAGATAATCCATCCGCAAAGCCATCGCGACCTTAACCCCATCCACGCGCAACCAGTCCAACCGCCACTGCGTCAAAGCGGGATACAGCCCCAGGTTGCTTTCGGGTGGAAGGGCGAACATTATAAAAAGCCCGCCGCATATAACAAAAGAGACAATCACCGCCCCGATGGATAGCCCGGCGCTCAAACGGCCATCTTGGCGCACAAAACAAGCAATGACCACCGCTGCAAAAAGCGGGGCCAACAGCGCCAGCCAAATGAGATTCTCAGGGTGCTCCATGCTACTAAAGCTTCATCGAAGTCACATCGTCCGCGTGTGTGGTCTGGCGGCGGCGGTACAAAGCCACCAACAACGCCAGCCCCACCGCCACCTCCGCGGCGGCCACCGTGATAATGAAAAAGACCATCACCTGGCCATCCAAATGATTGTTATATCGTGAAAACGCCACCAAGGCCAAATTGGCGGCGTTGAGCATCAGCTCCAGAGACATGAACATGAGGATGAGGCTGCGGCGAAGAATGACCCCCAGCAAACCCAGGCCAAACAAAAGGATGCTCACCGTCAGGTAATGCTCAAGGCCTACACTCATTTGACCTCCTTTTTGCTGAGCACCATGGCCCCCACCATGGCCACCAGTAAAAGCAACCCCACCAACTCAAACGGCAATAAATACCTGGGGCTCATTCCCTCAAAATTGAATAGTGCCCGCCCTAATGCCACAGTTTCGCCTTCCAATAATGGTTGGGCCCCCTGCCCCGGCTTCGTTGCCCAAACAGTTTGAACAAGAACAAATCCCAAGCCGACAACCGCCACCACTCCGGAGATTAACGCACCCAATTTGATGCGCTGGCGTTCCTCCTCCTTAAGGTCCAGCAGCATGATGACGAACAGGAAAAGGACCATCACGGCGCCGGCATAAACAAGGATTTGAATGGCTGCCAAGAAGTAGGCATGCAACAACACAAACAGGCCGGCCAGCGACACGATCGTCAAAACCAGAAACATTGCGCTGGTCACCGGATTGCGGCTCAATGGATTGGCCACCACCAAAAAACCGGAGGCCAGCGCCATTGCGGCAAATATGTAAAACAACAAATCAGTCATGGACGATGTCGTTCATTCCTTGCGCTCCGGATTAAACACTTCCTGTTCGCGGGCTTCGAGCGCTTTCTTTTTCCATTTCATGATGGGGTCTTGGTGCACTCCACCCAACGCAAGGAGTTTTTCCATGTTGTAAATCATTTCCTCGCGGCTCAGCCCGTTGAGTGAATAGTCCTTCATCAAAAAGATTGCCTCCTCCGGGCACACCTCCTGGCAAAAGCCGCAGAAAATGCAGCGGAGCATGTTGATTTCAAACTCCTTGGGTCTTTTTTCCACATTGCCGGTGCTCGGATCCACCTCAGGCCCCGGAGGGGTGATTTTAATGGCCTTAGGGGGGCAGACAAATTCACAAAGCTGGCAGGAAACGCATTTGGTGCGGCCCTCCTGATCACGCACCAGATAAGGAGCCCCCCGGTATCCCTCCTTCACCGTCCAAGGCACCTCAGGATAATACCCCCCTGCCGTAACAACTGCCGCGTTCCGACGCCGGAACAGCGTATTCACAAAATGCCGCCACGTGACCTTGAATCCGGCAATAAAGGCCGGCAGGAACAGCCGTTCCCATAACGTCAGTTTTTTTCGCGGCACAATCACAGCAAAATCTCCTACGCGGCGCTCCTCCACCAAAGCCACAAGGCGGTCACCAAAATATTGGCCAATCCCAAAGGAATAAAACGCCTCCACCCCAAATCCATCAATTGGTCGTAACGGAATCGTGGCAACATCCAGCGAACCCAGATAAAAAACACCAAAAAGAGGACAACTTTGGACAGGAAAATCACGATATGTAACACTCCGATGCCGAGGGTTTGCGCCGGCTTATCCAACCCAAACCATGGGAGCGTCCACCCGCCAAAAAACAGCGTGACCATCATGGCCGACGCGGCAATCATGTTGGCGTATTCCCCCATAAAAAAGAGCGCGAACTTGATGGAGCTGTACTCCACGTTATAGCCCCCGGCCAGCTCCTGTTCCGCCTCGGGCAAGTCAAAAGGCAACCGATTGGTCTCCGCAAAAGCAGCCGCTAAAAAGATTAAAAAAGACAGGGCCGTCATGGGAGATTGAAAGACCATCCAATTAGGCAACGGCAACCAACTGGCCAGCCATCCTGTTTGCACTTCCACCAACCGGCTTAAATTCAGATCACCCGCCATCATCAAAACGGGAATTACCGACAGTCCCATGGCTATCTCGTAAGAAATCAATTGAGCACTCGAACGAATGCCCCCCAGAAATGGATACTTCGAGTTGGCCGCATACCCGGCCAAAACGATTCCATACACCCCAAGCGACACGATGCCAAAGGTATAAAGGATGCCCACATTCAAGTCAGCGATCACCATTTTCTGGCCCCCCAACTGGGAACCAAACGGAATGACGGCAACAGTCACCAAGCCCGGAATCATCACCGCCGCTGGCGCCAGCCAATACCAAACAGGACGAACATGCGCCGGCATGAAGTCTTCCTTGAGAAACGACTTCACCGCATCGGCAATCGGCTGCCAGATGCCGCCCGGTCCTGCGCGGTTCGGACCCACCCGGTCTTGAATGGCCGCGCAAAGCCTGCGCTCCAAAAGCACCACATAGGCGACCATGAACATGAGGACAGAAAAAACGCCGAGAATTTTAATTGCGCTGAAAAGCGCGAATTGCTGGCCGGCGCTCAAGTTGTTAATCCAGTCCATGGTTGCGAGTAGTGGTCTGCTTCAAACGCTATACCTTCACATCCACCCCGGTGTCGCCCAGTTCTTCCCACCGCAAGCCACCCAAGCCGGGCACTTCACGCGAAAGATGATTAAACAAGGCTTCAATTGTGGCAAAACTGTTTTCGCCTGCTACGTTGTGTGCCAATTCACCCAACCACTCCACTTCAGGCCGGGCCTCGCCCGGTGGCTCCACCGCCTTCCAAAAACGTTGCCATCGGCCTTTGGCATTAATAAAACTGCCGCGCTTCTCCGCATGGGCACAGCCCGGCAACAAATAGTGTGCCCGCCTTGTGGTCTCATTCGGTAAAATGTCGCTAACGATGAGGGTTTCCAATTTCGCAAGCACATCGGCCCCAAAACCGTGACGGGTCACGTCCTCTCCCACCACAATAAGAGTGCGAATTCGCCCCTCAATAATGCCCTCCCGAATTCGCGGCAGATTGCTGCCCATCGTGTCCGCACAAAGCCCCATCACACGAGCTCCCTGACTGTTGGGATTCTTATCGGCATGTACGAGTATGGAATCAGCCTCGCCCATCCGGACAATCGAATCGGTCAGGGCCTCCAATTTCCGCGCCAACACCCGCAGGAGATACATCTCTTCGACTGTCTGCCGCGCCGAAACCACCATCGCAACAGAACCGGGCGCAGCAGCCCGAAGGCGCACACTGATTTCCGGAATCACCTTCGACCATTCCGCGACTTGTCCGCCCGGTCCCAAAACTTCTTTAATACGGTCACTGCGACCAATCCATTTATAATTCAACCGCCCGGCATCACACATCCAACAACGATTCACCGCCATGTTTTCACGTGGTGTGTAGCGGTAAATCACATTTTCACGCGAACCAATGATAATGTTGCAGCCGGTGCCACAGGAGGTACAAATGCTCTTGGTTTCCTTCAAAAACCACACCCGCATCTTGAACCGAAAATCCTTCGACGTCAGCGCCCCCACAGGGCAAATGTCCACCGTGTTTAGGGTATAGTTATTATCAAAGGATTTCCCCGGATATGCTGTCAAAGTGTTATAGCCGCCGCGGTTAACGATGCCCAATGCATCATCCCCAACAATGTCACGCGTAAAGCGGATGCACCGCGTGCAAAGAATGCAACGCTCATCATCCAACATGATGCGCGGCCCCAAATCCACCTGCTTGGGTTTGTGCACCTTGGTCTCGGCAAATGCACTCTGCGCCCGCCCATGATCCAACGAATATTCCTGCAGCTTGCATTCACCCGCCTGATCGCAAATGGGACAGTCCAAAGGATGATTGGCCAGCAAAAATTCAAGCACCGATTCACGCATTTGACGCGTGGCAGGCGAACTCGGGTAAATCTCCATCCCGGGGGAAATAGGCGTGGCACAGGCAATCGCGCCGCGAGGCGTGCCCGGCTCATACGGCAAGGTGGAGCGCTGAATGATAGGCTCCCCTTTCTCATTCAGGAGCGGCTTGCGATCCGGCCCAATCATGGGCATGCCAAATTCCACCAGGCACATCCGGCAATTGCCGGCCACCGGAAGCAAAGGATGATAGCAATAATGCGGCACCTCCACGCCCGCCAGCTTGCAGGCTTGCAACATGGTCGTCGGCGCGAGCTTGCCCGTCCAGTCCGGCATCATCCGCGGCACTTCCACCTCCCGGCCGTCCACCTTGATTTTAATTTTCTCCACAGCGGCCTGCGGTGGTGGCGTGCTCTTGTCTGTTTTGGATTCCAGCATACGATATGGAGCGCCAGTGGCTCTGAACTAGGCTTGAGCGGACGCGCTCCCCTTTCCGCGTTTTTCAAACTCCTCGCGGAACTTTCCGACGAAACTGAGTACCGGCCATGCACAGGCCTCGCCAAATGCGCAAACTGTGCGCCCTTGAATATTGCGCGCCAGGTGCAGCAATTGGTCGGGGTCGGTTTCCCGCCCCCGCCCTGTGTTCATCCTATGCAAAATCTTGCTCATCCACAAAGCCCCTTCGCGGCACGGAGTGCACTGGCCGCAACTTTCATGCGCATAAAACTCCGCCAGATTCGCCAATGCCGCAACTATATCCGTGGTGTCATCCATGACAATGATGGCCCCGGAGCCGGACATGCTCCCGGCGGCGGCTATGGTGTCAAAATCATACGGCAAATCCAGCAAATCCATTTCCTGAACGTGTACAGAACCGTCCGGGCGTTTCCGGCGAATGGTGATTTTTTCACCCGCCTTGAACACCTTCGCCGAGGACCCGCCGGGAATAATGGCTTTCAACGTCCGCCCCGGCCGCAGCCCCTTCCCAAAATTTTCGTGAAAAATCAGCTCGCCCAAAGTGACCTTGCCCACCTCCACCTCATAATATCCCGGACGCCGCACATGGCCGCTCAAACTCACAATTCGGGTACCCGTATTGTTGGGAGTACCCAACCGCGCATACTCCGCTCCCCCCATCTCCACGATGTGCTTCACCGCACACAAAGTTTCAACATTGTTGACAATCGTCGGACATTGGTACAACCCCAAGACCGCAGGAAAATAAGGCGGTTTGATCCGTGGATACGGCCGCTTGCCCTCCAACGACTCAATCAACCCCGTTTCCTCACCGCAGATATACGCGCCAGCACCACGGTGAACATAAATTTCCAAGTCGTAACCACTGCCCAAAATATTAGGGCCCACATACCCCGCCGCCCGCGCCTCGCTCAGGGCCTGTTCGAGAATCTTCGCACCTTGGGCAAACTCCCCCCGAATATAAATAAAAGCCAGATGAACATCATTGGCGTATGCCGCAATAATCATCCCTTCAAGCAATTGATGCGGGTCCTTGTATATGATTTGCCGGTCCTTGAACGTCCCCGGCTCCGATTCATCCGCGTTGCAAATCAAATAAATCGGTTTGCCGCTTTTCCTATCCACAAACGACCACTTCAACCCGCAGCTAAAACCGGCTCCTCCACGCCCCCGCAATCCAGACAACATCACCTCCTTGCGGATTTGCTCCGGACCCGATTCCGTTTTGCCATCAGAAGTTGTGACCGGCTTGAGACTCAATGCCTTGCGCAGCGCCTCATATCCGCCGTGCCGCAAATAACACTCCAGCGCCGGCGTGTAGCCCGGCTGGTCAATATTTTTTAAAATCAACCGATATTCCTGCGGCATAGCATTTATTTCCCGGAGCCAACATCCAAACGACGGCTTGACTCCCATCGTAAAACCCGTAGCTTTTCCTCACGTGCACTGCCCGATGGTGTAACGGTAGCACAGCAGACTCTGGATCTGTTTGTCATGGTTCAAATCCATGTCGGGCAGCCAAATATCAACTTTTTACCCGCCCTAAACATGCCGGATTGCTTTTCCCGACCGGCGTTTTTGACTGGTTGTCTTTGGCCGATGGGGTTTGCCTGGTTCCATCGGCATTGCACGGCCTAAGTAAAAGTTTTCGTGCGCATAAAGTCAAATCCGTCCTCGCAAAAGATGGCGCAACTAATGACCATGAAATTGTTGGGAGATGTGAAGGATTAGCCACCCAAATCTTGCTTCATTGGGCAGTATTTCCTAGGATTCCGGCATGCCAGCCAATTCCATTAGCAAGACCAAGGTCCTTTTATTGGGAGCAGGTTTTATTGCCGACATTCATGCCGAATGTTTCCAGCGATTTGTCCCTGAAGCCGAGGTGGTAGGTGTTTATGCTCGCCAAGCATCCAAGGCAGAGGCTTTTGCGCGCCGCCATCAAATTCCGCGTTGGTATGATAACATGGAGCAGGCTATTGAAGCGGCTGGCGCGGAATTGGTGGATGTTTGTCTGCCCAATTTTCTGCATTATCAAGCAGTGCTCACGGCCGCCCGCGCAGGCAAACACGTTATCGTGGAAAAGCCGTTGTGCATGAACTTGGAGGAGGCCGATGCCATGATCCAAGCCTGCACCAAAGCGGGTGTGTTGCTGATGTACGCCGAGGAGCTATGCTTTGCCCCGAAATATGAGCGCGTCCGGCAATTGGTACGTGAAGGAGCCGTGGGCCAGGTCTTTCAATTGCGACAATGCGAAAAACATTCCGGCCCTCATTCGGACTGGTTTTATGATGTGGAGCAGTCCGGTGGTGGTGTGTTGATGGATATGGGGTGTCATGGGTTGGCTTGGTTGCGGTGGGTGCTTGGGAAGGACTGCAAACCGGTTCAAGTTCAGGCACACTTGCAAACTGGGCTCCGCCACAAGCAGCGTACCCGAGGGGAGGAAAATTCCGTACTGGTGGTGACGTTTGAAAATGGCGTGCTTGGTATTGTCGAAAACAGTTGGGCCAAACCGGGCGGGATGGATGACCGCGTGGAGGTTTACGGAACCGAGGGAGTCGTCTATGCCGATCTCTTCATCGGCAACTCCGCCCTGACTTACAGCGAAAAAGGTTACGGCTACGCCTTGGAAAAAGCCGGCAGCACTCAAGGTTGGACGTTCACAATTTTTGAAGAGGCTTTCAACCAAGGATACCCGCAAGAGCTCCGCCACTTCATTCAATGCGTGCAACACGGCTCCCCTCCCCTCGTCACAGGCGAAGACGGCAAGGCCGTCATGGAAATGCTTTTGGCAGCTTACGCCTCAGCCGGTTTGGGGCGTCCCGTTTCCCTCCCCTTCAAGCCCACCGTCAAAAAACCGGTGGATTTATGGTTGACGCCCCAAGACTCCTAGGCTTTGTTCACTTCCAACATTCTTAAATTATTCATGAAAACACGTAGTTTCTTTGTGTTCGCAGTTCGAGCTTTCTTGGCCTTTGTCATCGCAACCAAAGTTTGCCTGGGCGCAGATTCCTCAGCACAAAAGCGCATCTCAGCCACACCGCCCACCGCATTGGACCGTTACGTATCCGCACCCGACACCAATTACCAATGGCGGGTGGTGAACACTATAAAAACGGAGCAGGCCACAGTGTATGTGCTGGACTTGTTCAGCCAGTCTTGGTTGACCCCCGCGGAGGTCAATCGCACCGTGTGGCGACACTGGCTTACCATCACCATTCCTTCAAACGTCGCCCACGAAACAGCTTTGTTAATCATCGGAGGAGGCTCCAGCGACCGGCCTGCCCCCTCCAAACCGGACAACAATGCATTATTGCTTGCGACCTCCACCCGTTCTGTGGTGGCAAACCTCAGCAACGTCCCCAACCAACCCTTGATGTTTGCCGACCGCACCAACCGGATGAGCGAAGATGCCATTATCGCCTATACTTGGGATAAATACCTGCGCACAGGCGATGAACGATGGCCTGCGCGCCTTCCCATGACCAAAGCGGCAGTCCGGGCTATGGATGCTGTTACTGCCTTTTGCGCCACTGAAGAAGGAGGACGGCGAAACATCAAGCATTTCATTGTCACAGGCGCGTCCAAACGAGGCTGGACCACATGGTCCACCGCGGCGGTGGATGCCCGTGTCACGGCCATCATGCCCGTGGTCATTGATGTTCTTAACGTGGTTCCCTCTCTCAAAGCCCATTATGCTGCCTACGGATTTTTTGCACCGGCAGTCGGGAATTACACTTACGAAGGAGTGCCGGATTGGATGGACACCCCTCAGTGTCGGCGCTTGATGACTATCGAAGACCCATACGAATACCGCGCCCGCTACACCATTCCCAAGTTCATTGTCACGGCGGCTGGCGACCAATTTTTCCCTGTGGATTCGGCACGTTTTTATTTTGACGACCTACCAGGCCCCAAATATCTGCGCACCATTCCCAATGCCGATCACAGCTTGCGCGGAACGGATGGTTGGATGAGTCTCCTGGCTTTTTACAATGCAGTGCTTAACCAACAACCTTTGCCGCAATTCCAATGGCAGCACAGCGAGCCCGGAAAATTGGAGCTGACAACTCAAACCCAACCCACCGAGGTCAGGCTCTGGACTGCCACCAATCCCAAGGCCAGGGATTTTCGCCTCGAAAGCCTCGGCCCGGTTTGGACAAGCACCCCGCTTTCTCCAAATGAAGCAGGCCGATATAACGTAACCGTTGAAAAACCGGCCCAAGGATGGACCGCATATTTTGTGGAACTAAAATTCCCCAGCCAAACCACCCTGCCCTTTATCTTCACCACCGATGCCCGAGTGGTGCCCGACACCTACCCCTTCAAGTGGTCGGCACCAGCGCAATTGCCTCCGCCCAAAAGCCGTTGACCATTTTTCAAGCCGTCATGCCCTATCAGGGCCGGATCAAGCGAAAGTAGCCTTGGGAATTGGTTGCTCTAGGCGCAAACCACCCCGGAGCGCTGTTGGTCACCCACGGCCCCATAATGTTGGTTGCCTGCAATAATTGAAACTCGCCATCCCCCCACCCCAATACCAAGCCCCCCGACACCACCCCGTAATACAACGGCACAGGCTCCGGCACCCGCGGCGCCGGCACTCCCCACAGCTCAAAATCAAAACTCAAATCCGAACTGGTCGAGCTCTGTTGATGTATCTCCACCGCCACCACATTCGTCCCTCGCACCAGGCCGCTTGCAGGCACCGTCGCCGTATCCACCGTGTTTTCTCCATTCTGCCCCGACAATGTCGTCGTCGTATGGGTTATCGTGCCCGTAGGAAGGTTCGGACTGCGGAAAATCTCCTGCCCGTTCAAATACACCACCCCACCGTCATCCCGCAACAACCACAGCGTCAAGTTCGTGTACGCCGCCGGCTCCTCCACCACAAACGCCCGCCGGAAATACGTCGTAATGGCCCCCACATTCGGCAACAGCGTCGTCTCATCCCGCTCCTCGCCGTTGCTGTAACCCAATTGCGCCCCCCCGCTGGCCCACCCGCTGTGGTCAAAACTCAACGCCTTCCAATCCGCAGGCGGAGCAGCCACCTGACCGTAATAATGCCACACCGTGTTGCTGCCTCGCGCAATCAACAGCGTGTTGGTCAGCGGCGGCCGCTGCGGCATGCGCACCCACACCGCCTGTGCCGGCCCGCTCAAGGTTGCCTTCACCGGATTGGAAAGGCTGACCCAAATGAAATCGTTTTCATCCACCGGCACTGTCGGCGCCTGCAACACTGCACTCAAAGCCCCTGTGCCAAAAGACAACGTTCCATTGGTTGCGCCCACGCGGTTGCCGGTGATGGAGAAATTAACCGTTGTACCGGCCAGGGCGGGTTCATTAAGCCCAACCGTCACGCCGTTACTGAAATTGGCAAGTGAATGCGGGCCTGCGCCTGCAGTGAGTGACATTTGCGGGAGGATGACCGAGTAGGTAACCTCCGAAATGCCCGTTATTTCAGCATCCAACCCTTCGGTAAGTTGAACCGTCAAGGTGGCATAATCCAGTGGATTGAGGGTGGTGGGTTGAATGAATTGCAACATACGTCCTGCTTCAAAAGTTACCACACCGTTAGTAACAGGCTGGCCGTCGCCTAGTATCGTGAATCTTGCAGCAACGGCCCGAGGACGGAAAACGCTTAGACGCACGGGCACACCATTGGTGATGTCAGTGAGTCGGAAACGGTTGGTCCAGACGGCAAAACCGACGCCTGGGGGCGCAGCCTGCGGCGTCGAATGGAAGGAGCCAAGGAGTGCCCCATGGATTTCCGGATTCCAGACTTGGTTTTCCGGCCATCTGGGGTCAGGGCGGGTGAGGTAATTTCCGCGAATGTCCATGTGGTCGGTGCGGTAAGTCCAGTCTTGGAAATTCATACCCCAAACGTCGCGGTGGTTATGCAGAAGAATGCTGTTGGAGGCGATCATGCGGCCCGAATAGGCCCAATTATAATTATCCCCGTAGCGGGCGCCTGTCATGCAATCCACAACGTAGCAGCGCTCAAGGCGCCCGGTAGGGCCTCCATAACCAGCCTCCAAGGCTTGGCCGCAGTTGATGAAGACGCCGTCATAGTGCGCAACTGATTTGTCCGGGCCTCCGCTTTGGCTGTCGGAGAGGGAATTGGCCTCGTGATGAATGGCTTCAAACCAACAATTTTGGTAGTTCAAGGTGGCTGTGCCATCGCCACCGGAGTCCACCCCATCGTCTTTGGTCCAACCGAAGAGCGTATTAGTAAAGCCGTGAGGACCGAGAGGAGAGTCCACAATGTATAAGCCATCGTTGTCTCCATCGGCAAAATTGGTGGAGATGTCTGGGCATTCGATAAAGGCGCTGTCATTGACGGTGAATTGAGCGCCTGTGTATTCCCCGCCGGTGGTGCAACGTTGCATAAGGAAGCGATTGAGGGTGATGCGGTAGGAGCGTCCGCTGCCGCCTTGGGCATGACCGAATTGGCCGGGCAACCAAATGGCGGCGCAGTCTTCCAATGTGAGATTGTTATTGGCCCCGGACATGGAAATCAGGGCTTGTTCGGCGCGGTGGCTTGTAATACCGGAGTAACTTGGGTCATGGCCGTGTCCGCCAAACCAGTAACCGGTGTAGCCGCCGGCTCCGGTAAAAATTGTGCCTGTGGCGTTGAAGGCTGTGTTGTTGGCGTGTTGGACAAAGCCCCCCCAAGGTTGATTCGTGGTGATGGGTGTAAAGACAGTTGGGCGTTCCCAAAGGCCGTTAATGGTAATTTGTCCGTTGTTCGTAAAACTAATGACAGGATTAATGCGGACGATGGCACCGGCGCCAATCGTCAAGGAACTGCCGGCGGTCAAGTTGACGTGGTTGGTGATGGCGATGCGTGCATTGTCCGGCCATGAAATGGTGCCATTAAGGGTCCCACCAACGGGTGTCCAACTGACCGAGGTTTCATATTCGACGGTTTTATTGGTGGTCAGATTGGCTATTGTAAAGGTGTAAGTCATCGGTCCGCCCTGACCGGGCGTCAAGAAACCGGAACCCACGCCACGCTTGATGGGAATGGAGGCACTGCCGGTAATTTGTACGGTGCCATTCACACGCACTGCCCGCCCGGTGTCATCCACCACCCAAATGACCACCGGCGGGGCCATGCCTGCGGGGTAGCGGTCAGGGCACATGATGCGGAGATTGGCCCCGGCGTATTCTTGAGGTGCGCTGGGAATGGGCGGATAAAGGGGCAGGGGAGGCAAGCCGCGCTCGGTATTGCCACGTTCGGATGGATAAACGATGAATTGGGTCAAATTGCTGGCCACTGTTTGTGTGGTTTGATTGGTGGCCAAGACAAATAATTCGTAATAATCGGCGCGTGTGATAGTTACAGCGGTGCCTATGGGAACGGGTGCATCATTCAACCACGCCATACCGGCATAACCGGTCTGCAAGGTTACGGTAAAAGTGGCGCTGTTGGCGTAGCTGTTGTAGTTGCGATTGGCCACACCGCTGACGGTAATCTGCGCGTGGATCTGTCCTGCCGAGATTGCAGCGAGCAACATCCACACCCAACCTGAAATGGGTTGTTTCATGAAAAGGATGATGCCTCAGCGCGGCGTTTGCTGCAACCTTGGAACGGAAAAAGTGACGTAGCGAATGTGTGGCAAATGGATAATCGCAGGCAAATCCGCCAAATTGCACTTGATAGGTGGTGGTGTGGGGGGTAGCTTTCGGGGGCGGCAGGGGCACCCTGTGCGCTCCGATTGCAGACGCATGAAAACGGTAAACGCCACTGAATTCGGCTACAACTCCAAAATTGAAGGCGGCGTTATTCATACCCGCCTCGAGGCGGCGTTGAATTGGTGCCGGAAAAACAGCTTGTGGCCCATGCCCATGGGGCTGGCTTGTTGCGCGATTGAGCTCATGGCCACAGGGGCCAGCCGGTTTGACATCTCCCGTTTTGGTGCGGAGGTGATGCGTTTTTCGCCGCGCCAATCGGATGTGATGATTGTGGCGGGGACGGTCACTTACAAGATGGCCTTGGTGGTGAAACGGATTTACGAGCAGATGCCTGATCCAAAGTGGGTGATTGCCATGGGAGCCTGTGCATCCACCGGCGGCATGTATCGCAGTTATGCGGTGCTGCAGGGGGTGGATCACATCATTCCGGTGGACGTGTACGTGGCCGGGTGCCCACCACGCCCAGAGGCTTTGCTGGATGCATTGATCCGACTGCAACAAAAAGTGGCCCGAGAATCCATCCTTCGCCCGCAAGCCGCATGAAAGAAACATTAACCGAATTGGTGCGTCGTTGTCGCGAGCGCTTTCCTGATTTGGTAAGTGAGCCGGTCGAGTTTCGAGGGGAGATTACCTTGACCATCGCCAACGCCGAGAAGGTGGAAGAGGTTTGCCGGTTTGCGCGGGATGAATTGGGCTTTGATTATTTGTTGGACATCTCGAGCGTGGATCAATACGGGGAGGACCCGCGTTGGATGGTGGTTTACGAGCTTTACGGATTGAAGCACCGTTGCCATTTGCGACTGAAAACGTTTGTTTCGGAGGAAAAGTCCGAATTGCCGACTGTAAACCATTTATGGGGGACGGCGGATTGGCACGAGCGCGAAATTTACGACATGATGGGCATCCGGTTTCGGGGGCATCCTGATTTGCGCCGGATTATCATGTGGGAAGGCTATCCTTACCATCCGTTGCGAAAGGATTTTCCGCTTGCAGGCAAGCCAACCTGTTTGCCGGAAGTGGCTTTCAGCGAGCCTGCGCCGTTGGAGGGCGGGCCATTTGTCACAACGCCCGGTGCGCCAGACGCAATCAAGCGAGAGCCACGGGTGCGGGACGTGAACGAATAAGTCATGGGTGAACAACAAGATATTGTTTTCAGGGAACCGGCTGCCCGCGCCCAGCAGGCATTGAGCGAGGTGTCTCCTGATGAATTGGGTGAACTGTCGGGAGACAAGCTGTTGTTGAACATGGGGCCGTCGCACCCGTCCACGCACGGTGTTCTGCGGGTGCTGCTGGAATTGGACGGGGAGGTGATTGTAAAGGCCACGCCGGATATTGGGTATTTGCATCGTGGCGATGAGAAAATCGCCGAAAACATGACTTATAGTCAGTTCATCCCTTACACCGACCGGTTGGATTATCTTGCGCCGTTGGCCAACAATGTGGCTTATGCACTGGCGGTGGAGAAGTTGCTGGGGATTGATCGTTCCTTGCCGCCTCGTTGCCAATACATTCGTGTGATTTGTTGTGAATTGGCACGGATTTCGTCCCATTTGCTTGGGATTGGCTGTTACGCCATGGATTGCGGGGCGATGACGGTTTTTTTGCACACCTTTACGGAGCGCGAAAAAATCTACAATCTTTGCGAGTGGCTTACGGGGGCACGTTTCACCACTTCTTATACAAGGATTGGCGGGCTTTCACGCGATTTGCCTCCCGGATGGGTGGACCAATGCCGGAAATTTTGCGATGAAGTGCTCGTGGAAATTGATGAGGTGGACCAGCTTTTGACCCGTAACCGCATCTGGGTGGAACGCACGAAGGACATAGGTATTATCCGGCCTGAGGATGCCATCAGTTATGCCTTGAGCGGTCCCAACTTGCGCGGCAGCGGCATTGAACATGACCTGCGCAAAGCTCACCCCTATCTTTGCTACGAGGAATTGGAGTTTGACGTGCCGGTGGGTAGCGTGGGGGATTGTTATGACCGCTACTTGGTGCGGATGGAAGAGATGCGCCAAAGTGTGCGCATCATTCGCCAGTGTCTTGACCGGCTGCCTGGTGGGCCGGAGAACAAGGCGGGCGAACCGATATGCGTTCCGGATGGCAAAGTGGTACTGCCGCCAAAGCGGAAAGTGTTAACCAGCATGGAGGAGCTTATTCACCAATTCATGTTGGTGACGCAAGGCGTCAATGCGCCACCGGGGGAAATTTATTTTGGAGCGGAAAATCCCAAGGGTGAACTTGGATTTTACATTTGCAGCCGGGGCGGGGGCGTGCCATACCGGCTGAAGATACGTTCACCTTCGTTTGTCAATTTGAGCATTTTGCCGAAACTATTGCCCGGGAATTTGCTTAGTGATGTGGTGGCGATTCTTGGCTCCATTGACTTTGTGATGGGGGAATGCGACCGGTAGGAGACGCTGCATGAGCTTAACCTTGGAACCCGAATTTGAGCGCAAGTTGGATGAGTTGGTAGCGCGGTATCCTCAACGCCGAAGCGCCGCGCTGATGTTGTTGCATGCCTTTCAGGAGCGGGACGGTTATGTTTCACGCCCAGCGTTGGAGTGGATTGCCAAAAAACTGGAAGTGGAACCGATTGCGATTTTTGAACTGGTCACTTTCTATCCCATGTTTCGGCAACAACCAGCGGGCCGTTATGTGTTCAAGGTTTGCCGCACGTTGAGTTGTGCGTTGGGCGGATCACATGAGTTGTACCGGCATCTATGCGAAAGGTTGGGGTTGGACCCGCATAAACACGGGTTGCAAACCACGCCGGACGGGCGTTTTTCGATTGAGTTTGTCGAGTGTTTGGCCAGTTGCGGCACCGCACCGGCCATGATGGTAAATGATGATTTTTACGAGGGCGTGACTTTTGAAAAAGCGGATCAAATCGTGGAAACCTTGCGGGGTGGGTAAACCGTCGGCAAAAAATGATGATGGTGCATCAAATTGAGGCGGATGATACCCTGTCATGGGCCAATGCGGCTTGGTGGCAATTTGCCAAAGAAAACAATGCATCGCTTTTAACGCCTGAAACCGTTTTGGGGCGGTCGCTTTGGGAATTCATAACGGAGGCTACCACACGCCAATTTTATCAAATTATCGTGAAGCGTGCTCGCACCTTGATGCGCAAGGTTGAGTTGACATACCGTTGTGACTCCCCGGAAAAACGGCGATTCATGCGGATGGAGGTTCATCCCATGAGCGGTGGGCAACTTCAATTCCGCAACTGGATCGTGCGCGAAGAAATTCGACCGCCGCTGCCATTGTTAACTCTTGGTTCCCATCAAGGAGAATCCTTAATCACCATGTGCAGTTGGTGTAAACGTGTCAAAAGTCCCGTGACGTTGGCTTGGTTGGAACCTGAAGAGGCTGTATCTCAATTGCAATTATTCCACTACACCGCCCCCCCGATGATTTCCCATGGTATATGTCCCGATTGTGAAAAGAAGGTGGAAGCGGAGGTTGAGAGTTTGGGATAGTGCCCGACCTTGCAAGCAAGCGCGAGCCTTTTGCAGTACCTTCACACAAATGAGTAATCGGATTGCGTGCGAAGTAGCATGGGAGGCTCCGGAGCAATGCCTGGCCTTTGACGAGTGGTTGGTGCAGCAATGCGAAAAGGGTGGACCGGAGGTGGTTTATTTTTGGGAACCCCAAAAAGCATTTGTGGTTGTAGGATATGGCAACCGAGTTGAGGAAGAGGTGCTCAGGGAAAATTGCGAGCGGGATAGTGTGCCCATTTTGCGGCGTGTGAGTGGGGGGGGCACCGTGTTGCAAATGCCGGGGTGCCTCAATTATTCCTTAATCTTACGAGTGCCGGAAAGCGGACCAATAACCACCATCGCCGGGGCCAATCAATTCATCATGCAGCGCCATGCAGACGCGCTGAGCAGTTTGTTGAAAAACAAGGTGGAGGTAAGGGGCATAACAGACTTGGCCGTGGAAGGGCGCAAGTGCTCCGGAAATGCCCAGCGGCGTTATCGGAATGTGCTGCTGTTTCACGGCGTTTTTCTGCTCAATGCCGAATTGGAGATGATGGAGAGGTATTTGCGTTATCCGTCACGAGTGCCGGATTATCGTGCAGGCAGGTCTCATTTGGATTTCGTAACCAACCTCAAGATTTCACCCGAGCCAATCAAGCAAGCACTACGGGAGGCATGGCAGGCGGAGGAGAAGTGCATAACGGTGACCCCGCAGGACCTTGAGGCGATAGCCCACAAATACACCTTAAAAGAGTGGAATTATCGCCATTAAGGTTGGCGATGTTGCCATTGGAGGGCTTGGTGGGTGAGCCAGGCGGATGCTTGCTCCACCACTTTTGGAAGACAGGCCGCAACCGGTGGTGTCAACTGCTCCTTGATGGTGGACAGGTCAGCGACTTCCACTGCAAAAATACTGACCACCTCGGGCATGACATAATCCATGCGCCGGCCTAGCACTAAAATTTCACCCACACCCAAGAAATGAGGTGACATGCCAGGCAGGGAGGGCAGGTCTTTTTCGCCCACTTCATGGACATATCCGGCAGGAACTTTTCCAGTTTGGACTGCGTCCACGACCAATAGAGCTCGGCGGCCGATGATGTAGTCGAGCAAACCCAAACCCATTTCACACACCGCTTCGACGTCAATCATGGGATGATTGGCAAAGCGCTCCTGCAGTTCGCGGGCGACCATCAGTCCAATGGCATCATCGCTCAAGATATCATTGCCCAGCCCCATCAGCAGAATTGGTTTTACAGTGTGCACGGCGATTAAGCTTCAAACGTGCAAAGCAGATGTCGAGTCCATTTTCCAATTTTAAGTGCGTAACATGGAGATCAATGCCGATTCGCCAATGCGGTGATGTTCCGTGCTTGATTGCATGGGTTGATGGTTTAAGCTGAGTACCGCCAGTCGGGCCCATAGCTCAGCGGTCAGAGCAGGCGACTCATAATCGCTTGGTCGGGGGTTCAAATCCCTCTGGGCCCACCACCTAGTCAACCAACCGCTGCAACCTGCACCAAGGAATGCCCTTCAAACGGGTGACAATCCATGCAAAATTGCGCCATTGATGAGCAATATATGGCTTGATTTTTTGGGGAAAAAATAGTACGTACACACATGTAATGAATGAGGCTTTGATGGCGAGGTTATGCCGCGACATTGAAGCCTAAGTTGCAGACCTTCTCGCCGAAGCCGTTTTCGCGGGCTGGTGCTCGTTTTAGGCCGGCTCGGCGCATCAGGCCACTGCTCAGTAAAGACGTACATGCGATGGGGTCTCGAAATGCTGGAACCGCGGGTTCTGCTCTCGGCAGACATACTGGGAATGGGGGATGCGGTTACACATTTGGGGGCTGAAGAATCAGCATCACGTCCGATGGCAGTTGAGGAGGTGGCCTTTAATACGGAAAGCCAAGGTCATATCCAAGATGGCGAGTCTTTACTGGGTGAGGGCGAACCCTTAACGATTCCAGATGCCAATGGTGTTTCGCCGGACTTGGTGGTGAGTTCCGTGACTGTGCCTGCACAAGGATATGTCCACAGCATACCGGTTCAATTCACCGTCAATAACCAGGGGACGGGTGCTGTCACTGCCGGCGCAATATTCAGTCGAGTCTATTTGTACAAAACGGCCAATTTTGATCCGCAAAATTACAACTGGAGCGATTTGCTCGGACAAAAATCCATCCGCTACGATGTCCCGGGTGGGATTTTGCCTGCCGGACAAAGTTTCACGGTTCAGGGTTGGTTGGATGTTGAGGAATGGAATTGGGACATGGCGGTTGGCACCGCTTATGTCCATGTGGTGGTGGATTCGGAGCAATTCATTCCTGAGAGCAACGAAGCGAACAACCAATTTGCAGGACAGCAAACTCAGTTGCGTAAAGCACTGATTGACTTGAATCCGACTGGGCTATCCCCGCCGGCGACTGCAATTGCCGGGTCACCTGTTCAAGTTCCGATTACGGTACAAAACCTTGGGAGCGACGAAGCCACCGGGGTACGGGGGGTGTTGTTTGGCCAGGTTTATTTGTCCTTGAACAACACTTTGGAAACGGAGGGTGACAATCCGGACATCGCGCTGGGTGCTTTTCCTATAAGCGGACTAGCTCCCATTCCGGCCGGAGCATCACGGCAGGGGACGTTGGCATTCGGGACCAATGCGTATAGTGGTATTGCGTTAGGCACCGATTATTATCTTATAGTGGTGGTCAACGGGAGCGGGATGATGTCTTATGGAACAACCCAACCCGAAGAAAACCGCCAGAATAACACCATTGTTTCTTCTTCCACTTTACGTTTTAGCGCGGCGCAGGCTGATTTGACGGTGGCCTCGGCAAATGCGGGAGGATTAACCACTGCGAACGCCGGGGACACCATCACGGTATCCTTTGTCGTCCGGAATATAGGAACGGCGGCAGCGGGGAGCCCTGTGGTGATGGAGTGGCAGGAGACGTGGATGGATGCCATATACGTTTCCAATGACAATGTTTATGATGCTTCGGATACGCAGTTGCAAGGCGGATGGGAGAATCTTCGTTTCAGGGGAATTTTGGAGGCAGGGCAGGAATACAGCCGGCAAGTGAGTGTGACGTTGCCGCCACGGGGTGGGCAGTATTTAATTTTCAAGACCAATGACTGGGGCGGGCAGTTGGAAGCACGGCAGGACAACAACACCTTGGCCGTCCCATTGCAGATTAACTTCACACCTCCTGATTTGGCGGTGGTTAGTGCAGGAATCACCGGAGGGACGATGGCCCCCGGCCAGACCGTGCAGGTTTCATGGACCTTGCAAAACACAGGCGGTTCAATTGGCACCCCCTTCACAGATGCTTTTTACCTCTCAAATGATGCAGTTTTTGACCCGGGAACTGACAGCTTTTTAACCACCTATTACCAATCGCAGCCGTTGGCTACGGGGCAGAGCCGGTCGAATCAAACCTCAGTTTACATTCCTTTGGATGCAACCGGGCTTTATCTGCTTGTGATTACGGACCGATATAATGAGCTGCCCGAGGCTCAGGAAAACAACAATGTTTATGCCATTCCCATTCAACTGGCGGCTCCGGACTTGGTGGTGGAGAATGTGAATGTCACGCCGAATCCCGTTGGGGGAAGTTCTTTTACAGTAAATTATACCGTTCGGAATCAAGGTCAGGCGAGCACCTCTTCAAACGGCTGGCATGATGCGGTTTATATCAGTGCCGATTCGGTATTGAACACCGAAACAGATGTCTTGGCGGGCACGATATACGTAGCGAGTTGGAATACTTCGCTGCCCTTGACACCGACGGGCACGTACAGCAAGGAAGCCACCATTACGGTGCCGAGCCAGTCGCCTTCGGGGCAGGTTTACATTTTTGTAGTTGCAGATTATTTCAATTCGCAACCTGAAACCGACGATTCCAACAATGCAGGAAGCACAACGGCCACCATCGGGTCTGGAGACCTGACGGTGACTGCCGCTCAAGTGGCATTGGCCTCAAGGCAGGCTGGGAGCGTGGAAGCGTTTAGCTGGTATGGCGTCCAGCCGGACAACCCCTTCTTGTTCAAAGTGGGTGAAACAGTGGTTCTTCAAAACATTGTCGTATTGCACAAGGGGACAGAACCCAACAGTGTGAACCTGACACTCAAGAATCGGAATGGGGTTGTAGTCGGTTCATGGGCAGCCACCAAGGATACCGCTAATCCCAACCTTTGGCGCGTGAGTGGATTGAATGTCAATTTGCCGGCGGGTGAATATACCGTGGAGGACAGCGAGCCTTCGACTTGGGTGGAAGACCCTTACAGAGGCCGGGGAATGGCGCTGGTGGAGTTCGTCCCGGTGCGTCGTTCAACCACTCCCTTGCAGGTCATCATTGGGGAGCAATTAGCGGTCACATGGACGATTGCTAATCAAACTTCAGACACAATCGGAACCGCTCTTTGGTATGACGGTTGGTATTTGTCCACTGATGCGCAATGGGATGCAAATGATCAATTTTTGGAGTCATTTCAACACACCGGGGGGCTTGGGGCAAATGCCAATTATCAAGGCGCCGGGCAATTGGCATTCAACGCATCCTCACCGGGGACTTATTATTTAATCTTGGTGGCTGACCATGCGCGCCAAGTAAGAGAAATCAATGAAAACAACAATGCCGGGACCGCCATTCAAGTGCAGGCGATTGCTCCCGATTTGCGTCCCACTTCTTTAAGTGTTCCTTCCACCCTCATACTTGGGACCACCGTGCAGTTGGAGTGGGCGGTGGTCAACGAGGGAGGGGCTGCGGTCTGGGATTATTGGTATGACGGTTTGTATTACAGCAGTGATAATCAATGGGACAGCGGGGATGTGTACCTTTCATCTATTATTACAGATCCCTATGTGCCGTTGCAGGTAAGCGGAGTCTATCAGGTGACGCAATCTTACGCAGCGGGCGCAAACTTACCTTTGGGTGCAGGTTATGTGATTCTTAGAATCAACCAGTCGGGGCAAATTCGGGAAAGTGACATGACGGACAATGTCCTGGTGCGGCCGATAACGGTGGTGGCGCCAGATTTAACAATTACGCGGACACAAGCACCGTCCACAGTGGCTTGGGGACAACGCCTGCGTCTTGAAATGGCGGTTGCAAATCAAGGGGCTTACAGCGCGGAAGCCACATGGTATGATGCAGTGGCTTTGTCCGAGAATGCGACTTTTGAATCGTCCTCAGATCCTCTTCTTTACACCCAGTGGCGCGGTCAAGCGGTGGTGGCAGGTGGAAGTTACGAAATTGTGACTTCGTTTTATTTCACCCAAAAAGTTTCGGGACAATATTACCTGATTTTCTTGGTTGACCGTTACAATATCCAGGGGGAGACCAATGAATCCAATAACACTGTGGCGGTGCCTGTAACCGTTTTGCCGGGGCCGGATTTGACCATAAGCGAGACCAGCGGGCCTTCAAGTGGTTCGCCTAATGGATTGATCGAAGTGGGGTGGACCGTTGTTAACAGCGGCGGGGAAGCGGGCGGGTGGTGGAATGACAGGGTATATTTGTCCACAGATGCAACTTGGGGGCAGAGTGACACCTATCTTGGCGGTTCCACGGTGTACGGTAGCGGGTGGCGGGTAGGACAAGGGGCGTTAATCATGAATTCTGGGGGGTATGTTCAGACGGCCTTGAATGTTAATCAAACCACAGCCGGTGGTGGTGCGACGTATGAGCTGTGGGTATTTCCTTACAGCGACACGACTTATGGAGCCGTTATGAGCACCAACAGCGGGAGTTGGACCTATTATTGGTCCTTGATGCAGAGGGGGGCTACGTGGTCGTTGTGCAACGGAGTGCAGGAGATTGACACTGGACTGCCTGTGCTTGTGGGGCAATGGCAGCATCTGGCGGCGGTGTTTGACCCGGCCAATGGAGTGAAACTTTATCATAGTGCAGTCGCCGAGCCGTTTGTTTCCTCTCAAATTGAATTTACCAATGACGATGTGGCTCTGACCCTTGGTGCGAACCAAGGGGGCTGGCAAAACTTTGAAGGCATTGTGGATGAAGTGCGGGTCTGGAGTGGTGTGCGCACCGCCGCTCAAATTGCGACGAACCGCACGGCAGTGTTAAACCAAGGCGAAAACGGGCTAAGCGGTTATTGGCGATTTGAGGAGCCCAATGGCCAGGTGGCGCAGGACAGCAGCGGCCAGGGGTGGCACGCGACGTTGGTGGAGCAATACGGCCAAGCACCGGCAAGGATATTCGGAAGGACTGATGGCTACCGCATTTCAAAACAGGTACGTGTTGGTGGTGATCCATCCCCGGGCGCCTATTATCTCGTTTTTGTCCTCGACGGTGATGGTCAGCAGCCGGAAACCAATGAGAATAACAACGCAGCGTCGCGGCCCATGGCGATAGAGTCGGCAGATTTGACGGTGCAAATAATTTCTGCGCCTGCCACAGCAGCCGGGGGCCAGACCATTCCAATTAGTTGGCGGGTGACCAACAGCGGCAGCGGCGCGGCCAACGCCACGTACTGGTATGACAGGGTGTTCCTGTCGAGCGACAATCAGTGGGACGCCGGCGATCTTGAATTGAGTTATTATTTTCGAGACAACACCGGCGGACTGGGGACGGGCGCGACGTACACCGTCAACGCCAATGTAACACTGCCGGGGAATGCCGCCGGGGCTCAGTATGTGTTGGTGGTGACGGACTTCTACAATTACCAAGGAGAAACCAACGAGACCAATAACACCGCCAGTGCTGCAATTGTTTTGAATGCGCCGGATTTGGTCGTGTTATCAAGCGGCGCCGATGCTCCTGTGGCGCCCGCGCGAGCGGTATTGGGTGACACAATCCAAGTAAGCTGGACGTTGCAGAACACCGGTGAGTATGCAACGCAAGTGGGTTGGTACGATCAGATTTACCTGTCGGCGAATGGGCAATGGGACACCGGCGATTTGCTTTTAGGCAGCTTTTGGCAGGGGAACATCCTGGCGGCGGGTCAAAAGTTGCTGCGAAGCGGTACAGTTTTCTTGCCGGAGACCTCATTGGTAGGACCGGGTAAATACCTTTTGTTTGTAGCGGATGGTGGGCGGAATCAGGGCGAGACCAACGAGAACAACAATGTCACGGCGGTGGGAATTGAAATTGCTGCGCCGGATTTAACTGTGGGCAATTTGACGGTGCCAGCCACGGCTGCGCTGGGACAGACAATTGAAGTCAGTTGGACGGTGACCAGCGCCAACGAGTCGGCGCGAGCCGATTGGTATGACTACGTGTTCATTAGCGCCAACAACCAATTGGACGCGGGGGACACGCGATTGCTCACGGTGTGGGCTGGTGAGCAGACTCCGCTGGCGGCGGGGCAAAGTTATACGTTGACGCGGTCGCTGACACTGCCGGCCACGGCGAGCGGAACATTCTATTTGATATTCCAGGCGGACGGCTCGCGGCAGCAGGGTGAGACCAATGAAGATAACAACTTGGCGGTCGCATCTATCACATTGGTGGCGCCAGACTTGGCGGCGGAACGGGCAACGGTGCCTGCAACGTTAATCAGCGGTCAGGAATTCCAATTCTCTTATCGGGTTGCCAATGTGGGCACCGCGCCGGCGCTGGCGGGATGGCAGGATGCAGTTTATCTCTCCACCGACGCCGTGCTCCAGGCGGGGACCGATGTGTTGGTAGAGATGTGGAGTGCGGCGGAGCGGGTGCCGCTGGCGGGTGGGGCGAATTACAGCGCGATACGGACGCTCAGACTGCCTGGGGTAGCGGCGGGAACTTATTATATTATTTTGGTGACCGATGCCGGTAATGCGCAGGGGGAATCCAGTGAAAACAACAACGTTCGCGCAAGTGACCCGGTGACCATTCAAGTGCCCGACTTGTCAGTCACCGCCGTAACCGTCCCCGCCAATGCATCGCCCAACCAAGCGATTACCATTTCCTGGACGGTAGCCAACACCGGCACCGTGGCGGCGCCGGCAGACTGGTTGGACGGGATATACATAAGTGCCGATGCGATATGGGATGCCGCCGACACTCGTTTGTCGCAGCGCGACATGGCGGCGCTGACCCCGCTGGCGGCTGGCGGCACATACACTGCTCAGGCGCAGGTGAATCTGCCGGCAGTGCCGGTCGGCGACTATTACATCATAGTCCGGGTCGATGACGGCGGGCACCAAGGTGAGAGCAACGAGGACAACAACCTGCGCGTGTCGGGTGTGATCCGGGTGGAGGCGCCGGACTTGCGGGTGACGAGCGCTGAGGGGCCCACCCAAGCAGCGGCCCAGCAGACGATTACGGTAACGTGGACGGTGACCAACTTCGGGCCCGGGGTTGCCAGCGCGGTGTGGAGTGACGGTGTTTATCTTTCCAACGACAATCGTTTGACCGGGGATGATTTGTTGGTGACGACCATCAATGTAAGCGAGGTTTCGCCGGTAGCAGTCAATGGGACTTACACGCGCACGGCGCAAGTCACACTGCCGGCCACGGCTTCGGCGTTGCACCAATACTTGTTGGTGGTGGCGGATGCCAACCAACAACAGGGTGAGACGAATGAGAGCAATAATTATTACGCCATTCCAATCACCATATTGCCACCGCCGGATTTGCGTTTGAGTGGGGCCACTTCACCAGCAGCGGCTGCCGTGGGGCAATGGATCGAAGTGGCGTGGACGGTGACCAACCAGAGCACGTCCACTGCCTTTGCCGACTGGGTGGACAAGATATATCTCTCCACTGACAATCAATGGAGCGCGGATGATGGGTTGCTGGGCTGGGTGGCGGTGGCAGCGCAAACCCCGCTGGCCGGCGGCGCGAATTATTCGTTGAGCCTGCAGGTGCGTCTGCCGATGAATGTCGTGGGCAACCGGTTTTTGATTATCAAGGTGGATGCTGACAATCAACAGGTCGAGGCGGAGGAAACGACCAACAACTTCGTGGCGCGGGCCATAACGATCACCGATCCGGATCTGGTGGTCACGGCTTCTACCGCGCCGGCGACGGCCAGTTGGGGACAGCGGGTGACGATATCGTGGACGGTGACCAATCAGGGGGCTGGAGCGGCCACCGGCCCTTGGTATGATAGGGTGTACTTGTCGGCTGATGCCACGTTGGACCCGGCAACCGATTTGCTCGTGCTGGAGCATTGGAGTGGCAGCGCGGCGCTGGCGGCAGGGGCGGCGTACGAAGTGACGCGGGAAGTGATGATGCCCAGTGGGTTGACCGGCGAGGTGAGCTTCATCTTCGTTACCGACGCGACTGCTGCACAGGCGGAGTCCAACGAGAACAACAACGTGCGGGTGCACCCCACGGCGACAAGTTTCAACGCGGCCGATTTGGTAGTAAGCGCCGCCCAAGCGCCGGCCGTTGTGGCATGGGGCGAGCGCATCGCCGTGAATTGGACGGTGGCCAACCAAGGCACCGGCCAGGCGATGGCCAACTGGTGGGATGCGGTCTATCTTTCGAGCGACGTGGTGCTGGACAGCGGCGATACCATCCTCGCCACTGCCTACCGTACCAACAGCAGCCCACTAACCCCTGGCGGTACTTATCAAGTATCCTTGACAGCGGGCCAGGTGGTGGCGATCCCGACGGCCATCGGCACGGGTGCGCGGTTCCTGATTTTCCACACCGACACCGGTAACACTCAGTTGGAGAGCGACAACGGGAATAACACGCGCGTCGTGCCGGTGGAAGTGCGCGCGCCAAACCTGACCTTTGCTGCGGGGATTTCGTTGCCCACTTCGTTGGAATCAGGCAAATCGGCGACTCTGAATTGGACGGTGCAGAACACGGGTGCTGGGCGAGCCACCACGGGTTGGGTGATAGCGGTGCTGCTTTCGACCGACGCCACGCCCAGCTCGGACGATGTAATTCTAGGCACTTTTAGCCGCACTGAGCCATTGGACGCCGGGGCCAGTGCTGCTGAAACCCGAACCGTGCAGATACCCGGTGGTCTGACCGGCACGCGGCATTTGCTTGTTTTGGTGGACTATTACCAAAACCAACCGGAAAGTAATGAGAACGACAACCTTTTGACGCAGGCGGTCACATTGAGCGCGCCCGATTTGGCGGTGGGCGGGGTGAGCTTCCGCTCAAACAACGCCAACCCGCAGGTCTTTGCCAACGGCAACACGCTAACTGTGGAATGGACCACCACCAACAGCGGCAGCGCCGCTGCGGAGCGGTCGTGGACCGAGCGCGTCGTGCTAACGAAGGACAGCTTCTTGGGGAACTTTGATGACATCGTAGTGGGCAACGTTACACAGTCCACACCGCTGGCGGCGGGGACCTCGGTGAACCGGAGCGTTAGCGTGCAGTTGCCGTGGGGAGTGGAGGGCGAATACACGCTGGTTATACGGGTGGATGTGTGGAGCGAACAGCCGGAGGTCAACGAGAACAACAACCGGCACGATGCCGCGTTGACTATTGTGTATGCCACGCCACCGGCGGATTTGATTGTGGAAGCAGTGGTCGCGCCGGACACTGCCCTGACGGGCGCATCCATTAATGTGAGTTGGCGGGTGGTCAATCAAGGTACAGCAGCTACCACTGTGTCGCGGTGGCATGACCGGGTTTATTTGTCGAACGACAACGTTTTTGGGGATGATCGGTTGTTGGGGACGTTTGAGCGTAATGGCGTTTTGGCCAGCGGTGCCAACTACGGGCAAATGGTGACGGCAACGTTGCCGGAGGATTTGACCGCCGGGACGTACTGGCTGTTTGTGGCAACTGACGTGCACAACGCGGTGAACGAGCCCGGGGCCGAGGGCAACAACACCACTCGCAGCCTGGGCAGCATGCAGGTGGCGCTGGCCGATGTGCCGGACCTGGTGGTAACGAGCGTGAGTGGCGGTGCTGCACTGGTGATCGGCCAACCCACCTTGGTAACGTGGACAGTGCGCAATGATGGAGCGGCGGGCACGGCGCGGAGCTGGGTGGACCGTTTATACTTGTCGAGCAACGGCCAGGTGGAGGGTGCAGCTTACTTGGGCGAATTTGCCCGGCCTAATGATCTGACTCCGGGGGCGGCCTACGTCGTGGAGCGAACGGTAACTGTGCCGGTGTTACCAGACGGTCAATACCGCTGGCTCGTGGTGACCGATGCCATCGGCCAAGTTTTTGAGCGCGGCGGTGAAAACAACAATATCGGCCTGTCTGCCCCGGCGGCGCTGCAGCATCCGGATTTGGAAGTAACGGCGGCCTCCACGGTAACGGCGGCGCAATCTGGGACGGTTATCACCGTCAACTGGACTACACGCAATTCCGGCACTGGAGGCACAGGCAATCAATGGGTGGAGCGGATTTACTTGAGCGCTGACAACCAGTTATCCGGGGAGGATGTGCTGTTGGGGAACCGGGAGCGTGTGGGCGCGCTGGCGGCGGGCGCCACGTTCAACGCGAGTCTGGCAGTGACTTTGCCGAATGGCATCAGCGGCACGTATTATTTAATCGTACAGACAGATGCCACTGGAGTGATTGCCGAGGGAGCATCGTTTGAAGCTAATAACGCCCGCGCCACGAACAGCGTTGCTGTGACGCTGGCACCCTTTACTGATTTGGCGGTAAGCGGCGTGATGACGCAACCGTTGGTGGTGGGCGATCCTGCGGACTTGAGCGTGACTTGGACGGTGACCAACGTCAGCAGCCAAATGGGGCCGGTGGACACTTGGATGGACCGGGTGGTGCTCTCGCGCAACGGCGTTTTAGGCGACCTTGATGACTTGGTGATTGGGGAGTTTACCCACAGTGGTCTCATGCCGGCGGGCACTTCATACACGCGCACGCAAGTCATCACCTTGCCGCCGGCGACCGACGGACGCTTCACGTTGTTTGTGGTCACCGATGCCACGGACGCAGTTTACGAGCACACCAACAGCGGCCCGAACACCGCCAGCCCGGGGCATGTGGTGGACATTGTGCCGCGGCCTTATGCTGATTTGCGAGTGACGCAAGTGAGCGTGAGCTCCACCGACACAGGCGGCGGGCCGCTGAATAATGGTGACACGGTATCCATTACGTGGACGGTGATTAATGCCGGGCCGTCCCAAGGCGGCAACAGCATCGGTCAAACCTCGGTGCCGGAGTGGCAGGATCAAGCGTGGCTCTCGCGCAACCCGGATGGCAGCGGCACATTGATTCCTTTGCGTTCATTCAGCCGGGTCGGGCATTTGGCGGTGGACACCAGCTACACCCGCACTGCAGAAGTGACGCTACCGGCAGACGCCTCGGGCACGTACTACTTGGTATTGCGCACCAATGTAAACCGAAGTGTGTATGAATTTATTTACAATGACTCCGCCAACGCAGCGGTTTCTGCAGCCGTGCAAGTCACATACGTCCCACCGCCGGCGGTGGACTTGGAAGTGGTCAATGTCGTCGTACCTACGCTGCCGATGGCGGATGGAGCGGCAATTGATGTCACATGGACAGTGCGCAACAACCAAGTGGATGACTTGCTCGGAACTTGGACGGATACCATCTATATCGCTCCCAATGGTAATTTGTCGCAGAAGATTGCCATAGGCAGCTTTACCGTCACGCAGGGCTTGGGGGCTGGCAGGACCTACACACGGACGGAAAACTTCCGTTTGCCACTTCATATTTCCGGAGTGTACCAGGTTTTTGTGCATACCGACGCGCGTAATGACGTTTTGGAAACAAACGAAAACAACAATGCCGATTACTTGGCGCCACTGACCGTGCAGTTGCAGACCCGTCCCGATTTGCGGGTAACAAATCTAAATGCGCCGGAGACGGTGACAGCCGGGGCGGTGATTGATGTGGAGTGGGTGGTCAGCAACCTTGGAACCGTTGCCACTCCCACAGGTGGCAGCCGTTGGTTTGACGGCGTCTATCTCTCGCTCAACAACACATGGGACGGTGGCGACTGGCAATTGGCGTGGGTACAGAACGGCTCGGCGTTGGGGCCGGGCGAGCAATACAGCAGCTCCGGAGCGTATCGTTTGCCTGCGGCAGTAGGTGGGCCGATGTACATTTTGGTCGTGGTGGACGCGGGCGGCGCGGTGGATGAATTTCCCAACGAAAACAACAATGTTCTAGCCCGTCCGGTGTTTGTGGATGTCACACCGGTGCCGCCGCCGGATTTAGTGGTGTCAGACGTTGCGGGTCCGACCGAGGCGTTTGACGGGACGACCATTACCGTCACCTACCGGGTGACCAATCGCGGGGCGGGCGTGACTTATCCTGCGGGATGGATGGATGCGTTGTGGCTGACCAACGATAAACGCCGTCCTGGCGGAGAAGGGGACATTTTGATTGGCACCGCCTGGCACAACGGGGCTTTACAGGTGGGCGAGAGCTATGTGGGCACCATTACCGGCAAGTTGCCCGAGCACTTCAGCGGAATCTATGAACTGATGGTTTATACGGACTCTTCAAACGCCGTTTATGAACTGACTTTTGATGTTAACATCAATCCCGATGACCCCAACGCGGTGGATAACAATAATTTCAAGACGGCAGTCTCCGGACCGTTGACCGTGATTTACACGCCGCCGGCAGATTTGGAGGTGGTGGAGGTGCAGGTGCCGCCCACCGCGTTGCGGGGTGAGCGGGTGACGGTGACTTGGACGGTGAAAAACAACGGTGCCAGCGCGACGGATTTGGATCAGTGGGCTGATGCCATCTATCTTTCCACGGATCCCATCTTGCATGACAACCAAGGTGCGCAATGGATGGTGTTTGGCCTTCTGCATGAAGGGCGTTTGGATCGCGGCCAAAGTTATACTCAGACGGCCACCTTCACCCTGCCTCCCGGTTTGGATGCGGCGTACATCATTGTCGAGACCAATGTCGATCCGAGGAAAATCCTGACCGAAGAAGTCTTGCTGTTGCGTGAAATGGCCGAGTTGAGCGGGCGGATTCAGGAGCGCCTTGGAGATGTCAACAACATGAGCATGGCCGAGATCAATGCACGGCTTGATGCTCTCACCCTCAATGACATTCGCTATATCCTTTGGGGTGACAAGAAAGTGGAGCGAGTGTGGGAGGGACCGTTCACCAACAATAACACCCGCGCCGCCACTTGCGCTGTGTTGGGAAGCCATGCCGATTTGGCTGTCACCAGCGTCATCGTGCCGGACAGCGCATTCTCCGGCGAGCGTTTGACTGTGACGTGGACTGTGACGAACGTGGGGAGCGCGCCGGTCTATCGCGGGACAGAGCGCTGGATGGATTATGTGTATTTGAGTCCAGACGCTTCCTTTATCTACAACCGTGCCGCGCTGTTGGGCAGCGTGGTGCACACGCAAACAGCCACAGGTTTGCTGCGCCCCGGTGAAAGCTACACAGTGACACAGGAGTTTGTTCTGCCGCCGGGTGTGAGCGGACGGCAGTTTATTTATGTATTTACCGACCGCGATCCATACAAGGAATCGCCGGATTATATGTGGGGCGCGGTAGCGATTGATGCGCTCGCCTCCAGCGACCTGCAGTTCCCGAATTGGCCCAGTTATATTGTGGAGCGCGTTTGGGAGGGATTGCCGGATAACAAGCGGAACAACGTGGCGTTAGCACAAACAAATGTCATTTTCCGTGAGCCGGATTTGCGGGTGTTGCCCGGCTCCTTGGTGATTCCCGCCAATGCCAATTCCGGCTCGACGATTGACATACGTTGGACGGTGGAGAACGCCGGCACACGGGCGACGCGGACCGATTTCTGGATTGACCGGATTTACATTTCGACTGATGCCTCGCTGGACCGATATGATTTGTTAATTGGAGAATACCGGCGTCGTGAAGCTTTGGCGGCAGGGGCCAGTTACACGGTCAACACCACAGTGCGCCTGCCGGACGACATCCAAGGGCAATTCTATATTTTGGTTTATATAGATTCGCCCTATGGGCCGGATCGCAATTTATGGCGGGCTTTGCCGTATCCCACCGCCACGGGGTTCACGCGCATCGAGGGGCCGTCCCCGGCCACGGAGTGGAACCTGATGGCCAATGTAAAAGAATTCCATCTGGAGGCCAATAACATCACCGCTACGCCGGTGCAAATTGCATTGGTAAATTTGCCGGATTTGCGTGTGACCGATGTGGGCTTTAATGGCGGGCCAGATGCCGAGGCAGGGCATGCCATTACCGGCCGTCAGTTCACTGTGACATACACCGTGAGCAACTTGGGCAATGGTGTGGTTCCTGACCGTCAAGCTACATGGACCGACCAGGTTTATTTGTCGCGTGACACCTTCTTGGATTTGCGCAGCGACCACTTCTTGGGGACGGTGACTCATGAAGGGGTCTTGAATGTCAATGGGACTTACACCGTCACAACAACTTTCTTTGTGCCTCGTGGCCTTCTGGGACCGTATTACGTGATGGTGCTGACGGATGTGCCGGGCGGCTCCAAGCCTTACGGCGTGGTCTATGAGGGCGGTAATGAAGGTAATAACAGCCGGGCCAGTTCCGCCCCCATGATCATTGATCTCGCTCCGCCTGCCGATTTGGTGGTGGACGAAGTTACTGTTCCGGCCACGGGAGGGGCCAGCCAACAGGTCACTATTACTTACACGGTGCGCAACGCCACAACAAACAACGAACATGCCAAGGGATATTGGGCCGACGCCTTGTATTTATCGGATGACGCTGTTTGGGACTTGGGTGACAAACTCATTGGTCGGGTCGAGTTGGAGCCTGTACCGGGGCAACCTGGTAAATTCCGTCCTATTTACCGAGATTTGGCCCCGGGCGAAACCTACACTGCCACCTTGACTGCGCTGTTGCCGGCGGTGCTGCCGGGACAGTACCGGGTTATTGTGCGGACGGACATTTTCGATGACATTTACGAAGCGCAGAACAACGCCAACAATCGTCTGGCCAGCAGCGATACCATGGCGGTGACGGTTCCACGGTTGCAATTTGATGTGCCGTCGAGGGGAAGCATCGAGGCCGGGCGTGAATTGTTATTTGAAATTCAAGCCCCTTACGGTGAGACGATGGAGGTTAACCTTGTTGCGGCTGACAAGACGGCTGCCAATGAGCTGTATGTTCTTTATGAAGGGCTTCCCAACAGTATCCGCCATGATGCGGCTTTTGAAGGTCACTTGTGGAGTGACCAGACGGCCCGTGTACCGCTGACCAAGGCGGGCAAGTATTACATACTGGTGCGATGCGCCAGCGCGGCGGGCCCCACGGAGGTCACGGTCACCGCCCGACTTCTGCCGTTTGGCATCCGGGAGGTTACGCCGGATAACGGCGGTGACAGCCGGTACGTGACATTGGAGGTGCGCGGGGCCCGCTTTGCGGAGAATGCAGTGCTTAAATTGGTGCGTCCACAGTTTGGGGAATTTGAGCCCGTCAACTACCGGGTGGTGGATGCCACGCGTATTATCGGCGTGTTTGACCTACGGAATGCGCCACACGGTCTCTACGATGTGGTTGTTATCAATCCCGGGGGACAGGTGGCGGTGATGCCGTACCGGTATTTGATTGAAACAGCCCAGCCGCTGTCGTTGACGGTCGGCATGGGTGGTCCGAACGAAATTGAGTTTGGCCAGGTGGGTTGGTACGGCTTTGGCGTTTACAGCCTGACCAACGTGGATGCCCCTTATGTCCATTTTGAATTTGGAATGCCGCGCATAGTGGATGGTGCGGGCGGGTACATGAGTTGGCCGGAATGGGTGCGGGACCAGATGGGGGATGAAAATTATCCGGTGGGTGATCCGCTCATATTCCGCACCAATTTGACAGGAGCTCCGAATGTGACAGGTGTGCCGTGGGCCAGTCTGGATTCCATTCTCAATTTGAACGGCCAACTATTGGCGCCTGGATTTACTTTTGATTTTGTGAACCGGGGCTTCATGGCGTTGACCTTTACGGCGGATGTGCGGCCGGAGATGCGCGATGTGCTCAAGGTGAATCCCAAGGCTTTGAAGGAATTGAAGGAAGATCCATTGGATTTGTACAATGATTTTACCTTCAAATTCTGGATTGCAGCAGCGGCTACTCCCATGACCAGCGCGGAATACATTGCCTATCAGACAGGCGTGGCTGAGCAATACCGTCAGGCCATTTTGGCGGATTCGAATGCACCGCAAGCGTTGGTCATGGCCGCAGCAGATGCGCAACAGTGGACGACGCTCTACTTGGCGGGGCTTCGTGACGCAGGACAGTTGCGGCCCGAAGACACGCCGCCGGCGGTGAATTTACTGCCGCCGACATCGAGTCTGATGAGCATCATCACCGCCGGATTGTTGGGAGTGGATACTGAGGGACGGATCATCCAGGCAGGTAATTTGGTGGAGTTTTTCAACCTGGTGCGCCAGTGGTACGGGCATGATGAGAGCAAGGTTGGTAATCCGGACGTGTTGCCGACACAGGCCCAGTTTGACATGGGGCTGACCCATGAAACGCACTTTGAAACGTTCTGGGTTCACGGCGGCATTTTTGACGAGGGTGGAGGACCGGCCATCCAATCCCCCAATCTCGGTTCGTTTTTCTCCGGCTCCGGATCGGTTTCTGATTTAGTACGGATGGTCGGACCAACAGGGTACGGTGCTGAGAACTTTGTTCCGACGGCAACCTATCTGCCATACCAGATTACTTTCCGGAATGCGGCCGACAGCTTGCGGGCGGTGCAGCAGATACAAATTCGACAGCAGTTGGATGACAACTTGGATGTGCGCAGCTTCCAATTGGGTGACATCCTCTTGGGCGACATACAAATTCACATACCGTCCGAGCGGGGCAGCTTTAGCGGCGACTTTGATTTTACCAAGGAACTGGGCTTTGTGGTGCGGGTGACGGCCGGGGTGGACGTGGTGAGCCGCATCGCGCTGTGGAACATTGTGGCATTGGACCCGCTGACTGGCCTGCCGCCGTCCGATTCCACCATCGGTCTCCTCAAACCGGATATAGACGGCAGCCAGCGTGGGGTGGTGAGTTATTTGATTAAGGACTGGCCTTCGTACACACAAGGGGTGGTTTATGAAACCGGTGAAGTGATTGAGTCGTCGGCGCGGGTGGTGTTTGACAACGGCACGCCAATGGATACCAACACGCACACGGCCACGCTTGATGTTCACGCGCCCACCACGACTCTGACGGTAACTCCCTTGGGGGTGGATGCCCAGGACCGGCGTTCATACCGGCTGAACTTTGGTGCGACGGATGACGCGGGTGGTTCGGGGGTCAAGGATTACACTGTTTATGTGTCGTTGGATGGCGGGGCATGGCAGGCTTGGCAGCGGCGCACCACGCAGCGCGAATGGCTGTACGTCGCGCCTGCCGGCGCAGAGGCACAATTTATCGTTGTCGCCGCCGACAATGCCGGCAACGTGGAAGAAGCTCCCAACGGTGCGGTGGTCCCGGCGTATAATCCCGGTGTCAATCTTGGTAACATCCCCACGGCAGCCACTCTGGGGGCGAGTGTCAATCTGCCATTGGCGCCGCCGGTTCCAACGCCCAGCACCAATCCATTGTTCCTCCAGGCGCTCAATCAAGTGCCTGCCGGTCAATCGGTCAGCCGTCCGGCACGCTTTGCCACGGTCTTTGAGCCGTTTGTGTTGGGTGTGTTTGCATGGGACTTTGAAACTTCGGGTGCCAATATCGGGCCGTTGGGTATGGCGTTTGGACCGGATGGCCAAACTATGTTCATCAGCGGTGGTGCGGGTCGCAATCAAATCTGGAAGTTTGGTCCTGGAGGTGGCAGCGCACAATCCGCTCCGTGGGCGACGCTGCCATTGCCTGTGTACGACATGGAGTTTGATGCTGACGGCCGGTTGTGGGCCACGACAGGTGGCGGTCCGTTGATTGAAATTGATCCGGTGACAGGTGTGATCTTGGGGCGTTATGGAGACGGGATCACGTTGGGATTGGCGGTACATCCATCCAATGGCCTCATCTACACGGCGGCTGGCAGCGGTGTGTTAATTTTCAATCCAGCAACCCGTCAGTTCAGCGGCTTCTCATCCACCCGGGTTTATGATTTGGCCTTTGCGCCCGATGGACGGCTGTACGCCACCTCTTGGCCCAATGGCGGCCAGGTGGTGCGGTTTGATAATCGCGGCAACGCCGAAATCTTCATGATTCCTGCTCAGCCGGCAAATGGCCTGGCTTTTGGAAAACCGGGGACTCCGTTGACCAACTTGATGTTCCTGAATCACGGAAATAGCGGCACATTGACGATGGTGGATTTGGTGAATGGCCGTTCGATTGATGTGGCGCAAGGTGGGGTGCGAGGGGACTTCCTCGCCGTTAGTCCGCAAGGGCGGTTATTTGTGACGCAAGGGGACCAGGTGCTGACGTTCTTCCCGAGGACACCTCCGGTGGTGGTGGCGATGACTCCGGTGAATCAATCACGGATATTGCCTGTCGTTAATCAAGTGACCATACGCTTTGATACTGAGATGTGGGATGCGGGAATGGTGACGGGTTCGGTGACCAATCCAGCCCACTATGGCATCTTGCGCTTGAATGACAGTCAACCCGTGCAGATTACACGTGTGGTGTACGATGCAGCAACGCGTTCTGCGGTGGTGCAATTTGAGCCGCTGGCCGAAGGGGATTATCGCCTGAGCATAGGTGCAGAGTTACGGAGTGCGCTAGGAGTGGCCATGACAAACCCAGTGGTATCCGAGTTTACGGTTTTGCCCGATCTGACTTTGGCGGTGACACCACAAATTACCAACGTTCGCCTGAATCCCCAAACGCAGAGCGTTTTGTTTGATGTGCGGGTAATAAACCCGTTCCAATACGAGCTGCTGGCTCCTTATCGGCTGTATTTCACCGGTTTGGCGGGCACGACGGCGACATTGATGGGGGCAGACGGTGTTTCTGACGAAGGGGTGCCGTATGTGGATTTGGCCGGGCCGGCAAGCCTCGGGCAGGGAATGTCCACGGAGTATCGAACCGTACGGGTGCACAATCCCGATGGTTTGAGCTTCCAACTTCTGTCGCGTGTATCCATCAGGGCTGCGGCCAATGCCGCGCCCGTGATTGTTTCCACTCCGCCCGCCATAGCGGTGCGCGGCACGCCTTACACGTATCAGGTAACCGCAACGGATGTTGAGGGCGGTGCATTGATTTTCCTGTTGGTGGCAGGGCCCGCCAACGCGACATTGAATCCGACAACCGGCATGCTGAACTGGTTGCCGGGCAGCAGCGCAGCGGCGGCGGAAACATTTGAAGTTAGAGTGTTTGACCAGCGTGGAGCAGCAGCCGGGCAACGTTGGACGGTGGCGGTGCAGAATGCCAATCAACCTCCCTTCATGTTGCCAATCGCCGACATTGCCCTCGTGGAAGGGGAGCTGCTCGAGTTGGCTGTTGGTGCAACAGATGCGGATGCAGATACATTGGCTTTCTGGGCCGGACAACTTCCGCCGGGGGCTGTGTTTGATGCTCAGAATCACATTCTCCGCTGGCAAACCCGCGGAGATTCCGCGGGACGGTATGAAGGGGTGACCGTTTACGCGAGTGATGGAAAAGCGACGATTTCGCGTTCCTTCACCATTTTGGTGACAAACCTGAACCAGCCGCCAACGGTGGCTCAGATGATGAACCGTACCTTGGCGGAGGGACAGCTACTGACTTTCCAGGTGCCGGCATCTGATGTGGACGGAGATGCTCTGACCTATACCTTGTTGAATCGGCCCCTCGGCAGCCTTTTGAATCCTGTAACTGGTGAGTTTACGTGGCGCCCGGCATACAACCAAAATGGCACTTACACTTTGACATTCCAAGTAAGTGATGGTGCTGCCACGGCAACTGGTTCGGTAACATTGACTGTGCTCAACGCCAATGGCCCGGTTTACTTCGAGCCTGTGGATTCTTGGGATATTCAAGAGGGCCAGGAAATGAGTGTTGTTTTGCGTGCCGTGGATCCTGACCATCCTCTGGGTGCCGGTGTACCCCTGCCGGACGGATCCTCTGACAATGACTTTTTGCGGCCTGATTTGCGGTGGTCTTATGACCCACTTCCAGCCGGTGCGGAGTTCAACAGCGAAACCGGTTTGTTCCGCTGGCGCCCCGGATACCAGCAGGCGGGTTTGCATCAGTTGCGATTCACGGTGACCGATGACGGCGACGGTACCGGCCAAGCCACGAGTGCAGAAGTGACATTGACGGTGCGCGTGCGCGACAGCAACGCGCCGCCGGTGATTGGTTCACTTGCTAAAGTGCGTTTGGCGGTGGGTGAGAGACTGGTCATACCCGTAACAGTCACCGATCCGGATGGAGTGACAGGCTTGACTTTGAGCATGGGCGGATTGCCGGGATTTGGGTTGCCATCTTGGGCCACCTTTGTGGACCAAGGCGGCGGGGCAGGCACTTTAACCATTCAACCCACGCTAACTCAGCAGCGCGGTGATCATACCTTTACCTTGTACGCAACCGACAATGGCAACGGTGACCCGAAGGCTGCGCTGACAGCAGTTAAATCTTTCATTGTGACAGTTGTCGCCCCCAATGCCGCGCCGCAATTTGCCCCTGTGCCCATCCGGGTGGTTGCCGTTGCAGGACAACCGTTGACCCTTGAAGTTAGCGTGAGCGACTTGGATGAGGAACCATTGACATGGAGCGCCTCGAGCCTGCCGCCCGGCGCGACATTTGCAGGCCTCAATATTTATGGGAAGGCACGCCTGACGTGGACGCCCGCTGCCGGAAACATCGGCACACATACTGTAACATTGAGGGTGACCGACAGTGGCAATGGTGACGCATCACGTGCATTGTCGGATGCTAGAACGGTGGAAATTATGGTGCGATCGTCCAATCAATCGCCCATGTTGCTCCCCATCGGAGCGCGCACTGTGGCTGAAACCCAAACCTTGAGTTTCACGGTGCGAGCTGCAGACGCTGACCAAGATTTGCTGACATTCAGTGCCAGCCCTCTGCCGCGCGGTGCCGTCTTTGATCCGGTGACAGGAGCTTTCAACTGGAGCCCAACGTATGAACAGGCAGGTAACTATTCCATCCGCTTTACTGTGACGGACGGTATGGGCAGCAGCAGTGAGCAGGTGGTTATCACGGTGACCAACACCAACCGCCCGCCTCAGTTTGTCCCAATCAATGACACGTTAACGTTTGAAAATGTTAGCATTCAGTTGTCTGTGTTGGCAGGTGACTTGGACGGGGACACTTTGGTTTATTCGTTGGCAGGAGCGGTGGTGAACGGCGAAGTGGTGAGTCTCCCACGTGGGGTGACATTTGACGCAGGTACTCGACTTTTGAGTTGGACTCCCGGTTATGACCAGGCGGGCGTGCATGTGCTGCGCTTCGCGGTGCGCGACGCTGGCGGGTTGACCGCCACTGCGGATGCCCGCATTGAAGTGCTCAACGTCAACCAGCCGCCCGTGGTGGACCGCATGAGCGGCCACGTGTTGCTCGTCAATCAGCCATTCCAACTGCAAGTGCCAGGACGTGATCCCGATGCTGGCGCTACGTTGACCTACACCATCGAGAATTTGCCGGAAGGGGCCACTTTCTCGGCAACTGGTTTGTTGCAATGGACGCCACGCCCAAGCCAGGTGGGTGCTTACGATTTGCGCGTTCATGTATCGGATGGATCGGCGATGGCAACCGGCAACCTGAGACTTGTGGTTTCGGAGACGCCTGTGCCACCGGTGTTGAGCATTGAACTAACGCCAAGTTTTGCAGTGACACCCGGCCAGCCGGTCTTCATCCACGCGCTGGCCACAGGGTTGGTTGACATCGCGACCGTCACCATCGCCATCAACGGGCAGGCCATGACGCTCGATGCGTTCGGACGCGCTCGTTTTGTCCCGACAGAACCGGGCCAATACACCATTACCGCCACGGCGCGAGACGTGGACGGGCAGGAAGCCGCGGCGAGCAGTGTCTTAAAGGTGCGCAACCCTGCGGATATTACAGCGCCGGTAGCGCGGTTGCTGTTGCCTTTGGGTGCTGTGGTGGTGACCGAACCCATGGACATTTTCGGCCTGGTGCGCGATGTGAACCTTGATTATTGGACGCTGGAACTGCAGATGCAGGGAATCAACCAGGCGCCATTGCTTTTGGCTGCTGGACGTCAGCCAGTTGAAGAGGGGCGATTGGCGCAACTTGACCCGGGTTACTTGCTCGATGGCCTTTACGAGTTGAAGCTTACAGCTCGCGATATTTCCGGGGCACGCACCGAAGCATCCCGTTGGATTGAGATTCGCTCGGAAAAGTATGATGTGCTGGCCCGCACGGAAAGCGACGCCACGGTGACTTTGGGTGGTCTGAATTTCGTTTTCCAACGGTATTATGATTCATTAGCGGCAGGGATGAACGGCTCCTTTGGTGTGGGCTGGAGTGCACCGCTGCTGGAAACGTTTGCGAGTCTGAATGTCGCATCCACAGGGGCTGAAAGTCAGGGACTCTTCAATGGACTGCGGGTGGAGAGCCGAGTGTTTTTGCGGTTGCCAGATGGCAGGATGGGCGGCTTTACGTTCGCTCCCGTGCGACATGAGCAGGGCGGGGTGGTTTGGTATGAACCGGCATGGGTAGCGGATTCCGGAGTGCAATATCAACTTGGCACACCGCAAACCATGCTCGAACTTGCCGGTGGAGTCTTTTATCAACGCGGCACCGGCCTGCCTTATCACCCGGCCAATCCGGCTTTGGGGACTGTGGCTTGGGAGATGACTGATGCCTCGGGGCGTCATTATCAATATGATGCTCAAGGTCAATTGCGCGGCATCGTGGTTGGAGGGCAGCGATTGGAGGTTACCAACGCAGGAATCTTTGCTCCGAACGGCGAGCGGCTGGCATTCCAACGAGATGCCAGTGGTCGAATTACGGCACTGACTTTGCCCGATGGTTCGCAGGTGATTTACCAATACGATCAAGAAGGGCGCTTGACGCTGGTGAACAGTTTGACCTCTGGACAACGCCGCTGGTACGCCTACACGGCCAATGAGGGCCTGTTGAATGCCATCATTGCACCACCGGGCCAAACAAGCTTGTTGTTTGAATATGGAGATCGCGGAATCATCACGCGGGCGATTGCATTAAGCGGGGTGGCCACCTCGTTGCGGACGGCGCTAAGCACACCATTCACCGGTACTTTGTCGGCGGGGCAGACGCGATATTACGCCTTGCTCCTGAGTCCTGCAGAACTTGCAGCTTCGGTAACGGGAACTGTGACGTTGGGTGTTGGCTTGGGGACAACGGGATCGTTGGTTCCTGCGCTGCCACAGGTGTTTGGCAGTTTGCCTGAGTCGGCGCAAACTTCAGCGAACATGGCCCGAGCGCTTTATGTGGTGGGCGAAGCGGGGCCTGTGATTGTGGCCATTTCAGGCGCAAACCAAGCCAGCGGCACCTTTACCTTAAACTTTTCGCTGGCCGGTGATGTCAACGGCGATGGACTGGTGGATGGCACAGACAGTGTGCTGTTCGCCGCGGCATTTGGATCTCAAAACGGTCAGCCTAATTACGCACTTGCAGCAGATGCTGACCGCAATGGACGCGTGGATGCATGGGACCGTTATTACTTGGAGGGCAATTTTGGTTTTGCCGCCAATCGTCCACCAACCGTTTCCAATGCGTCAGCAACGACTTATGTAGGCATTGGCGTGAGTGTCAATTTGGGGGCTTACTCTTCAGATCCGGATGGCAATCCGCTGGCCTATCGGTTGACCAACATACGGCATGGAAGCGCAATACTCGGTGGAGACGGTCGGACGGTCTTTTTCATGCCTGAAAATAATTACACTGGTTCAGATGCTGGATTTGATTTTGTGGCGGACGACGGCTTTACTGCATCTTCCGTTGGCCGCCTGAATGTTCAATTCTCGAATGCCACGCTCGAGGCGCTGGTGATCCGCGCCGTTGACGGGGTACTCAACCTGCCCCTCAACGGCGCGGGGCGGCTGGTGGTTTATGCCCGGTTTTCTGATGGCATGGTGGTGGCTACTCCGCCGGGATATGTGCAATGGGAGTCACTCAATGCGGCGGTGGCGATGGTGGATCAAACGGGTGCCGTTTGGGGGCGGGCAGCAGGCAGCGCAACGATACGCGCAACGCGCACGGGGACTCCGTTGGCGGCTGCGGCTGCGGTAACTGTGGGGACAGTAACAGTTCCCGAACAAGTAGCCATTTATCCGGCGGCGTACGTTTTGGCGGTGGGCGGGACACGCCCGATACTCTTCGACGCACGCGACAGCACTGGCACGGTGGTCAACCTTTCAACAGCGGCTTCGGGCACGACCTACACCAGCGGCAATACCGCAGTAGTGACGGTCAATGCAGACGGATTGGTCACTGCCACTGGTTTGGGCAGCACGACCATCACCGTCATCAACGGAGGAGTACGCCGTGAGATTTCCTTTACAGTATCCACAGTTGTAAGCAGCGGCACGGTGGTTGGTTCGAAGGGGGCGATCGTGCAAAACGCCGATCAAATTGGTGTGGCTGTTCCTCCGGGTGCATATCAAGCAGGCGCGGTGACGGTAACCACGTTGAATCAGACCCAGTTGGGCCTCGGCTTGCCCACAGGCTTTAATTTCGTGAAGGGGCTTGATTTGGGGCTGCCGTCCACAGCGCCGGGACAGGTGCTTGGGTTGAGTGTGCCGACGACGGGTTTGGCTGCCGGTGAAAGCCTCTATGTTTTCCGCTTGGGGAGTGTCTTGCAGCCGGATGGAACAACACAGACGGCATGGGAACTGGTGGATATTGCGCTGGTTGGCCCGGACGGCACGGCCCACACAACCTCGCCGCCATATCCCGGCATCCGGGCTGACAGTCAGTTTGTATTTGCGCGCAACGAACAGGCGCGTTGGTTCCGTCTGGCGGAATACTACGAAAATTCCAGCATCGAAGTCATTACGAGCGGGGCTGAGGGAACGCGGGCGTACTTTGTGCGGCCGAACGAATTTTACGGTGGGCTTTACCCGCTGCCGGCCAATGCAGTGGCCATACGTGTCTGGCGTTTTGCAGCAGACGGTTCGGCACGGGATTCAGCGGGTAACGCCACGGTTGGCACGGCGGTGGTGGAGTTGCCGCCGCCGGGAGGAGTGTTCGTAACACACGTGGCAGTGCCGGACCCGAATTTCAGCGACCAAATTCCCTACATCAACAGCGCCCAGATTGCATGGACAGCCGGCAACAGCGGGGTGGTCACCGGCACCGTCACCATCCGCGGACAAAACTTCGGGGCGAACAAGAATAATATTGAAATCATATTTATTCGGGATCCGCTCTTCCGATCGGCCAACTTCGATGGTGGTGGATTTTTACCTGGGGATTATTACCGGGTGTCTGCCAACCAATTGACCCAGGTGACCGATGACACCATCACCTTCGCACTGCCCAACATTCCGGGCCTGGCGCGCTATACCATTTTGGTGGAGCGGAAGTTTGAGGTCTGGCGTTGGGAGCCGGGACGTGATCCCGAACGAGTGCAGATAGTCAAACGTTCGCCCTTTGATCAGAAACCTTCTGTGGCGCCGCCCAGTTACGTGTGGGTTACCAACAATGCAACCAATACCGTTTCGGTAATTAACCCTCTGGCCACCGGCGGGCCTGCGGAAGTGGCCACCATACCGGTGGGCCGCGGACCGACTGGGGTGGCGGTGACCAACGACGGCCTGCTCGCACTTGTGGTCAACACCACGGATGCAACGGTGTCCTTCATTGACACCATCACGCTCGAGGAAATTGATCTTAATCCTGATGATTCGGAACCCATTACACGCCTCGGCCTGCCGCGAGGCGGCTTGCCGTGGGACATTGCAATTCATCCGGGGCAGACGGCACAGCGAGCCTTCATTGCGGATCGTGCTGGTCCGTATGTTTACGAAATCTCAACAAACCTCATTGGCGCTGCTGGGTTGTACCACGCTTATACGATCCATCGGATTGATGGGCCGGTGCCATTGAGTGGTCTTACCGGCATTACGGTTACCGGCACCGCCGAGAGTTCCACACATTACTTGGCGGTAACCTCGCCCGGACGAGCCCCGTACTACGGTGGGGACCTGATCAACGAGACGGGTTATTTGTTTGCCGCGCGCCTGCCGTTGTATTCCAATCAGGCGCTCAATTTCCAAACGCTGGCCATCGGACGCAAACCTTTTGGCATTAAGCCCGGCCGCACGCCCACCGAGGTCGGCGTGGCGGTGCGTGGATTCGACCCGGCGGGGTTGACGATGGTGAACCTGGAAACCATGAGCATCACGCGCACGGTGGCCATGGACTTCGAGCCGGCATTGGATATTCGGAAGCGCTATCAAAGCAGCACCGAGGCGGCGATGAACAATACATTCATCGGGGTTTATTCGGCGCTGGTGGACCCGGCATTCCAGACGCAACTGGTGCTGGCACTCGGACAGCAATGGAACGCCAGCCGGTACTTCGACATCAATAACATCGAGGATGTCATATTCGTCCGCGTCGGCAATCGGGATTACGCTTTGGTTCTTGGCAACTGCACATTCAATGGCACCAACGATTTTACCCGGGACCCGTACTTGGGCCACGGTTCGAACATCGGCATCGTACGCGATCCCTTCACCGCGCAGGCAAGGTTGATCGGCGCCACGAGGGAAGTGCCGCGGGCTTGGGCGGATCAATTGACTTTGGATCCCTATGGGTTGTACGTCATGGCCACTTTCAAGGGCACCCATCAGGTTTTGTATTACTCGCTCAACGAGTTGATTGCTGCCGCGGAGGCCATGAGTGGTGAGATGGGCACAAACATCCGCATGTCTGTGGACGAATATGCCGAACAGGAAGGACTGCGCTTGACCAGCGGGGAATTGGAAGCCTTGACCATGACCAAACCCACAGGTATTGCGTCCAGCCCGGCCACGGCTACTGAGATGGTTGCCCTCTCGGTGACTTATTATCCGCAATACAGCGCAGCGGATAATCGCCCGGTGATGGTGGTTGAGTACCTGCTCTATGGCAAGGCGGTGGACCCGCGTGAGACGCCACTCCGGCTGACGATGTACTCGATGCGAACCGCCAATTATGAGGATGGCTTGTTTATTGATGGAGGGCTGACCGTCAGCACATTGATGGTGGGGGACATCTATTATCAACCCGGCCAGCATGAATACATCATTCGGCTGCCATCCGAGCTGCCGGTGGGCAACAACGTGTGGTATGTCGTTCGGATTGACGCCGACAACGTGGTTGTCGAGCAGGACGATACAAACAATGACGTGGGCTTGCAGGTGCGGACCGGCGAGCTGGTGTCCGCTTATGACGGCGATCCCGATCCGGCGGTCTTTGGCACGTACATTCAAGGGGAAGCTTTCAACAACAAGTTTACCCTGACCTTGCATCCAGACGTTGCGCGGAATGCAGGTTCTGTGAGCATCATGCTCGGAGGAAAAGCCGTGCCGTATGTAGCCCGCGGTAACGGTGTTTATGAATTTACTCTGGCCATGGAGACGCTGGTGGCGGGTGATACTTTGTTGCGCTACACCGTTCTCGATCGCCAGGCGCGCACATTGGTGGATGAAGAAGCTGTTATTGAGGTGATACCGGTGCCTCAATGGATGGCGCCTGCCAACACTCCCGAACGTCAAAGATTTGTATCATGGGATTCGACCCTCAATGGAGGCTTGGGAGGCTACTGGTTCTTTGCCGCCGATTATCCTATTTCCTACACCCGGACGATTTCTCCCAATGCGCCAAGTTTTGTGGCCAACAAGACCATGGCCTTTGGCTTGGGGGCACACTTGTGGATGGCGATCGGACTGGATGGCGAAGTGAAATGGCAGGATGCCGGTCCGAGCCTTTATGTCACGTTGTTGGACTACCGGGTAATTGATTCTAACCTGCCTGGCAGCATGTTCTTCAGCTTCCTGCCGGAAGGATTGGAGGAAATTACCTTTACAGGCCGGTCTCTGGACAATCATCCGATTGCGTCATGGCTGATGACACTGATCCCGGCGCTTAAGATTGGCGATAACAATTTCGCAGACCTCAGCGGTCTGGCCAATGTCCTCGGGCGTGGCGCCAAGACCGAGGGCGTCACCGAGGACACCGGTTTGTGGGAGCTCTTTCGCCGCGGGGCCACCGATTACGATTCCACCGAGGATGCCCGCAGTAAGCTGGGCCAATGGCGGGAGCCGGTGGGCGAGGAAGAGTCCTGGGAGAAATCGCTCAGCTTGAAGTTCAAGCCGTTCAAGCTTAATGAGCGCTACGAATTAACGGGGGGGAGTTTAAGTGTCAGCTTTAACTGGTCCCTCAAGCTTTTCTCCACCGAACTGAGCTGGCCCCTGTACGGCATACCTAAGGTTGGAGCAATCAACGCGGTTCTGGAAATTGAAGGCAAGTTGGGCTTCAGTCTTGGCAGTGAAATCAATGTTGAAAATGGGGACATCAATGTTACGCCGGTCAAGTTCACTGGCGAAATAATTGGTGGGCTTTCCGCCGGCGTTAAAGCCGAGGTGTTGGGAGTCGGCGCCAAGTTGCTGCTGAATGCCGAACTCAAGGAGTCCTTCGAATTTGCACCGTTTAATGACCCCATATTCAAAATTACCTTCCCATTCGAACTGAAGTACAAGACCTCGTATGATTTACTGGTGGCTTCGGGTGACATCGAATACCTCAGCGGGACCATTTTGAAGACAGACGACCTCATGCAATACCCCTACGGTGTCCGCCTATGGCCAACGAATGATTTGGTTGCTGAGGACTTGGCAACCAATGATTCTTTCGGAAATGCCGCGCCGCTGGGTGTATTAAATGGGGACACACAGGCCCGCGCTGAGCTGCACGCATTGCTCTCCAACTTGCGAATCCAAAATCCCGCCGACCGGGATTTCTTCAGATTCCAGACTCTCGCCACTGGTGGGCAAAACGATGTGATCACCTTGACCTTCGCCATGAGCCAGCCCAACGCCCACGCAGTACTCTTGGACGGGGCTGGTCGGCCTGTGGCCTTGATGACCATGACCAATTCAACGACCGGTCAAATCTCCCTGAACCGTTTGCCTGCCGGTGTTTATGTGCTGCAGGTGCAGTCGGCTGAATCTTTGGGGCTGAATTATGCTTTGCGTGTGCAAGCCCCTGTGGTCACGGGACCCGCCTTGGTGGCTGAGCTTGGTACCACCAGCGGCAGACTGGTACCGCCCGGTCAAGCCATTGAGTTGACGTTGCGCATCACCAACCACGGCTTGGCCACCGCACCGGCCAGCCAGGCGGCATTACAATGGAGCACCGATGCCCTGTTTGATGCCGGTGATGCGCTCCTGGCCGGCCCGTGGGATGTGCCTGCGCTGGCTGCCGCGCAGACGTGGGAGCAAACGCTTACGGTACGTCTGCCGGAGCGGCTGGTGGGGCCGGTCCATCTGGGCCTGACCGCCGACCGCCGTGGTGTGGTGCCGGAGGCCCACCGGGATGATAATCTTTCCGTGCTGCGCTTGGAAGCCGCGTTGACGCCAGATGCCTTCGAAGTAAACGACTCTGCCGCACAAGCTGCACACTTGGGCGGCGTAGTGGCCGCCCGCCAGTGGAGCGGACTGACATTACACCACATGGGTGATCAGGATTGGTTCCGCTTCCAACTCGCTCAAACCGGTGTGCCATCGGATCAAATCACCGTCACTCCTGAGGATGGGTTGAAGCGAATGCATGTTTCGTTGATTGATGCCGCAGGCACTGTGGTGCGTCAGGCCGGGTCCGCATCGGGAGGGGCGGCGGTCATCTCGCTGGCAGGACTGGGGCCGGGCGATTATTTCCTGCGCGTGCTGCCGACCGAGCCGGGGATTACCTATACGCTCAAGCTCGACAGCGCGGTACGCGAGCAGGCGAATTTGGCACTGGAAAGCGTGGCGGTTCCTGGCGAGCTGCGCGTGGGTAATGGCTTGGATCATGCCACGATAGTCCTCTCCAACTTTGGCGCGGCTGCGGCACGTTCTTTTGACGTTGCTGTGCTTTTAGTGGATGGCACGAGCACCTACGAGTTGGCACGAACCACGGTGGACATTCTGGTGGCGGGCCGCACGATGGAAATGAACCTGCCCCTGCAAGTCAGTGGAAGCTGGAGCTTGGGCGGCAACTTGCAGTTGCGCGTTGTGGTGGACAATGCCGGGATGGTCTCTGAGTTAAACGAGAGCGACAATGCCCGTAGTCAGGGCGTGAGCGTGGCCCAAAACCAAGACGCCCAAGAGGCCCTGGAGATCGGCCGCGAAGGTTGGCTGGACCTCGGGTTGGTGCGCGGTGCGCAAACAACCACCGGCCGCAACCTGCACAGCCCGTTGGATGTGGACATGACGCGCTTCCGCTTGCTGGCCACTGGCGGTGCAGGAGATGCCATCACTATTAATTTCAATTCAAGCGTCAGTAACATGAGCGCTTACTTGTTGGATGGCCAACTGGGCTTTGTCAGCGCAGCCACTCAAGTGACTCCTGGCACTTTACGGTTTAACTTGGAGGGGGTGAACGCGGGGCTTTATCACCTGCTGCTCTTTGGGGCGTCTGCGCCGCTTCCGTACACCGTGCAATGGCAGACACCCAACCCTGCCGGCGCAAACCTTGCCGTCGAGGACTTCGATGCCAACCGTTATTATGTTTCGGGAAATGTCAGCGTTACCGCTCAGTTTGGAAATTTTGGCAACGCTGCAGCAGGGCCGTTCAAGATTCGCTACTTTGCTTCGACAGATAGAGTCCTTAATTTGAACGAGGACACGCCACTAACCGGGCTGCTGTCGGTAGATGGTTTGGGAGTGGGACAGATGGCGACGGATACCAGGATTTTGGATTTGAGCGGTCTGGCACCTGGTGTCTATTACATCGCCATTGTGCTTGATCCGGGTGGGGTGGTGACGGAAACCAGCCTGGCGGATAACACAAGCTTTGTCAGAATCGAGCGGGTCACAGCCACGGGGAATCCATGAGGGATACCAACAGCATCACTAAAACTGGAAAGAAGATTCAGCGTCTTGTGCGCCGGTGGCTGGCATTGGGGTGGGCCATAAGCGTGGGGGTGCTGATGACCAGTCCGGCTATGGCGGGAGTGCTGTTGAATGCCGAATTTGGCATTAGCGATTCCCAAAGTCCCTTGTATGGTTGGACGGCTCCTTTTAGTGTGACTATTACCAACAACCGGGCAACATTGTTGGAGGATGGTATCCATTTGCCGGTGCGATTGCAGCAGCGTTTTGACCTTTCTGCACAGGTGAGCCGTTTGCAAATCACCCTCGACACCATCCAACTGGCGACCAATGCCCCGGGACAACCGCCTGACGCCTTTCAGATATCGCTCCTCAATACCAACATGGCCTCACTGGTGCCACCTACCGGCCAGCCGGAATCGGCGGCATTTATCAGTTTTCAACAAAATGGGCAGGTCTTTTTCGGCCCCGGGGTGACTGTGCCCGGTGTCTCAAGTAACGGGGCTGTCTGGACACCGCAATTTCCGCTGACGATAAGTGTCAATTTGACAAATATAACTTCCAGTGTCCCCGCTTTGCTCTATTTTGATCTTGTTGGCTTTGATCGGGCCGTAAGCCGTGTGGTGGTGCGTAGTGTTCGATTTGTCGGATGGGAGCCCTTGGGTGGGACGGATGTCGCTGAGACCCTGCAGGACACAGCCGTCAGTCTGCGCCCGCTTACAAACGATATTGCCCGCTCAGGTTATTCTTTGAATCCGGCCTCATGGCGCCTCGAGGTGCCGCCGGCCCATGGTGTGGTGACTTTTCAATCACAAACCGGTCAGGCTGTGTACCAACCAACGGCAGGTTATGTGGGTAGTGACGCTTTTTCCTACTCCATCGCCGATATGGCGGGGCATCGTTCAGATCCTGTGATGGTATTGATTTCGGTAACGCCTGTTTCTCAAGACCCCAAGGACGCTTGGAGACGTCAATTTTTCTCTCCCACAGATTTGGCTGATCCATCCAAGGAGGCCACCATTTGGGGTGATTCCGCCGATCCGGACAGAGATGGACGCAACAACCTGCAGGAGTACGTTACCGGCACAGTTCCGACCAATGCCGCTTCGCGGTTGGAGTTTACCATCGAACGTAGTGCGGGCGGTGTTCGAATGCGGGTAACACCGCGTGTTGAGGGGCGTTTGTACAATGTATTAACCAGCCGCAGAGTAAATGGGCCATTTCTGCCGTTGACCCATCCACAAGTGCAAACTAATGGGACCCAATTGGTGGTAACTGAGTTGACAACTACAACCGGCCCGCGTTTTTACCGGTTGCAAGTTATTATATGGCCATCGGCTGAACTTTTGGCATGGCGGCGGCAATATTTTGCCGCTGGTGACTTGGTAAATTCCGCAAAAGAGGCCACCGTTTGGGGGGATCAAGCGGACCCGGATGGAGATGGCCGTAATAATTTTCAGGAATTTATTGCGGGAACGGTGCCAACAAATGCCGCCTCGCGCCTGCTATTCTCCGTTGAACGGGGTACGCAGGGAGTTGTTTTCCATATAGTACCTCGTGCAACGAATCGCGTTTATACGGTGTTGTCGAGCGGAAGTTTAATGGGCTCCTTTGAGCCAGTGCTCAATACGCAGTCTCAAATGATCGGCAACGAACTAATCATTAGAGATACCACCCCGGGAACCAATCGCGTACTGTTCTATCGGCTGGCGATTACGTTGCCGTGAGGCGGTGCAATCGGCTGCGGACATCACACTTTTTCCAATTTTTCGTACACAACCATTCCCTCTTGCTCACGCAAGGCTTCGGGATGATAGCGAGGTATGGGGAACTCAGTCTGTTTAAATTGAACGGGAGCTGTCTTTTTGTCCACCAGCCCCAGCGCGACGGCGACTCCAAAGAGGATGGCCTCTGGACGCGGAGGACAGCCGGGGATGTAATAGTTGACGGGAATGATTTTTTCCACCGGCCCAAGCACGTTGTAGCTGTCATGCCAGATGCCGCCGCCGCAAGCACACGAACCAATCGCAAAGACAAGTTTGGGGGCCGGCATGGCCTCGTAGGCGCGGCGAAGTGCGCGGGCGGTGCTGCGCATGGCGGGTCCTTGACACAACATAACATCGGCATGGCGTGGAGAACCAACGAGTTTAATGCCGAAGCGCTCTGCATCGTAATACGGTGTCAACGCATTCAACACCTCGATGTCGCAGCCGTTGCACCCGCCGCTGTTGGCGTGATAGACCCAGAGCGAACGGCCAAACATTTTTTTGCACAACTCAGCGAGCATACTCGTGTCGTTATTTAATCCACTTCAATGTCAATGTCCCCAACCACCTGGTCTTTCTCAAGAAAGGCCTTTGAGCGGAAAACCCATCTATCGTGCTCCAAATCGTCGAAGCGGTATCCTTTAAGCTTTAGCTGTTCCAGTGGCGTAGGTTCTTTGAAACAGCGCCCGCAACGCTGACACGTGCTCATGAACAATTCCAGAGTTTGCTGAATGTCTGTGATTTGGTTGGTGGCGGTTTCGTAATCCTTGCTCATGGTGATGGCTTTTTCCGGGCACAAATCAGCGCACCGCCCACAATAAGTGCAACGCCGTCCAAGATATTTCAAAATCCGGATTTCCTGGCAGACATCGAAGACAAGAATTTCGCGTGCAGGACAATTGTTGGCACAACCTGCGCAACCGATGCAGCGGTTGGGATCGAAGATGGGGCGTCCACGAAAACGCGCTGGGACCGGTCGCGGCTCAGCGGGGTAGGGGAGCGTCACTCTACCCGCTTTCAAGCAGAGGAACGCTTCTTTTAATTTGCTCAAGGCACTCATGACAAAAGCGGGGGGTTAATATCCATTGGCAGCCAATACCAGGGCGACAAGCGCGGCACCCAGCAGCACCGCGTAATAACGTAACGCTTGGTCAATGCGATAACGGGCATGGGTGGCGGCCACCACAGTAACCAACAGCACCAAGCAAAAGACTTTGCCCCAAAACAAGGGAATGCTCAGATACCAAGGCAAACCGCCGCCCCACGGGACAAACAAGGCAACAAAAAGCGCGCTGTACAGCACTAGTTTGGCCATCTTTGCGTATTTGAAAAGTGCCAGTTTGGGACCGGAGTATTCCATCAAGGGGCCCTCCATGATTTCCGTTTCCGCTTCGGAGATGTCGAAAGGAGTTCTCTGTACAAAAGCTTGAAACGATAAAAGCATGATGATGAGCATCAAGACGCCGCTCCAGGGAAAAGACGCAGAGGCATAAACGGAACCGGCAAGGACTGTTTCCAAACGCAAAGTGCCGGTGTTAACGGCGCCGATAACCAAGGCCACAGCAAACAGGGGTTCCAAGGTGATGACTGTCATCATTTCCCGGCTGATGCCGAGCATGGAATAAGTGCTGCCGGCCGCCAACCCGGCCAACAAAGTGGAGATGGCACATAATCCGAGAAGATAGACTAATAAGATAACATCTCCGGCCTGGCTGAGTGGCGGCGCAAAACCCATGGGCACAAGCCACGCGACGGTCAACACCGTTCCCAAAGCCAGATAAGCAGCCAATCGTTGCATCAATGGAGATTCACCGGACTCAATGTCTTCTTTGCCCAGAAGTTTGAGCAAATCGAAGTAGGGCTGCCAAATGGGTGGTCCTTTGCGGGATTGGATGATGGCGGTGACTTTGCGCAGTATTCCTTCGAACAACGGCGCAAGCAACAAGATGGCGAGCACATTCAGGAGCCCACCTGCAAGCAACTTTATGAAAACCAGAATACTCATGCGGCGATGCCTATTGGCAGTTCATCTTTCATTAGGAAATTCCTGCGTCCATTTTTTGGCGCACCATGGCAAGTAATTCCTTTTGTGTGCAAACGCGTGTTTGGAGGTTGCGAATGTCAACGATTTCAAGGCGGTCTGTGCAGGAGAAACAAGGGTCAATGCTTCCCAGAGAAATGGTCATGTCGGCCAGTTGTTGGTCTTTAATCATGGCGGGAATGCCCTGCAAGTTCTGATAGGTGGGCGCGCGCACCCGCCAGCGGCGCGGACGATTGTTCTCGCCAGTGATGACAAAATGATGGGATTCACCGCGTGGCGCCTCAACCGAGGACATTCCGAATCGTCCGGCTGGCAATTCGTCTTTGATTTCCGCCTGTATGGGGCCCGGTTCCATTTTCTCCAAACATTGCCGGATGATTTTAATAGACTCGAAGACTTCCTTCATGCGCACAACCAGGCGTGACCAAACATCGCAACCCTTTTCGACGATAACTTCAAATTCGACGCGGTCATAAGCTGCGTAGGGGTGATCCCGCCGGCAGTCCACCGGCACGCCTGCGGCACGTGCGACAGGGCCGATGAGACCGGCATTTTTAACAAGGTCGGGTGTGGCGATTCCCACTCCTGCAGTACGGCGTTGCAGGTTGCGGTCGCGGCTCGCTGCGGACACAAGGGACAGCCACTCCGTTTCCAGCTTTTCCAGTACTTGACGCAGACCGGCCTTCAGTTCCGGCGTAATTTCCCAGCGCACGCCGCCGATGAGACAGAGGGAGTAGGTTTTGCGGTTGCCACTGATTTGTTCCGCAATCCACATCACCGGCTCGCGAATGCGGAAGGCCTGCATAAACATGGTGTCGAAGCCGACAATGTGGCAGGCCAGCCCGACCCAAAGCAGGTGACTGTGCAGACGTTCGAGTTCGAGCATGATGGTGCGGATGTACTCGGCACGCGGTGGGACATTAATGGCCACTGCGTTCTCCACGGCTTGGGCGTACGCCACATTGTGGACACAGCCGCAAATCCCGCAGATGCGTTCGGCCATCATCGGGATGTCATTGTAACCGAGGACCATTTCCGCCAGTTTTTCGATTCCACGGTGCGCCATGAATCCACGGTATTCACAACCGCGCACCGTTTCTCCCTCAACATACAGGCGAAAGTGCGCCGGTTCGTCCAAAGTGGGATGAAACGGTCCGAAAGGCACCACCACGCAACCCTCCGGTGGAGCGTCGAAATGGAAATCGCGTTCCTCATCATAATCCGCCGGGCAAAAATCATGCGGCACGTCCTTGCGCAATGGGTGAACACCATCGGGCCAACCATCTGGAAGCACCAGGCGTTTGGGAAAATGATGGCCGACTGGCTCTATCCCCACCAAATCGCGGAATTCACGCTCGGCCCAGCTTGCGGCGGGCACCACATCAGTAATGCTTGGAACTTTCGGTTGTCCGCCATTGGGGGGCAATTCGGTCAGAACACTGCAGAGCAGGTGACGCGAATCGAAGGCAAAATTGTGAGCAACAAGAAAATTCCCGGAATAAGGACGGTCATCGGCACCGATGCTTATGATGTACCGGGCATCAAGGTCGCGGAAGATGAATTGACAGATTGCCTTCAATGCATCCGGTTTGACGAATAAATAGAGACGGTCCGGGCCGGCCACATCCGCTCGCGGAATATCAGCGGCGAAGCGTTCTTTCAACTTGAAAAGTATCTCGTGTGATTGCATGCCGGTTAATCGTTTTGGGACGCTTGATTGAAAACTTTTTTCTTTTGTTGTGAAAACGGCATCAAGGACTTCTCGAGCGGTTTGAAATAATGGCCTGCCTGGTAGCGGTTCGCCTCATGTTCCCCTGAATACCCGCACAACCATGGAGCAGCACGGCGGCGGGAAGCCGCGCCAACTTTTGAGAGGCCCCGCGCCAAAAGGAGCATCAACGCGAGGGTGCCTGCCAATGCGAGAGGTGTCCAAACAGCTTGTGCTTCGCCGGCTACCATTCCACCGGCAAGGTTTCCGCCCAAGGGTGTGGCATCGGCGAGGATGATGCCCAGTCCTTGACGGCTTTGATGCAAAGCAAGTTCGATGGCGCGATAGCCCAAAAACGGGAGCAGCCCAAGGGTTATACACCAGGCAGCAAGCCATAATTTGGGTGCCAATTGAAGAGGGCCTACTTCAAGGTGTGATTTGATGGAGATTTTGTCCTTGATGAATTCACTGCAACGCGAAAGGAAAGCCGCACCGTAAAACCGGATAAAAACGGCGAGCGTCAGGCCGCTGGTCAATATGGCGAGCAGTGCACAAATGGGCAGGAGCCAACTTTGTGCGCCACCTTGTATGGTTGCACTGTAGAGGCCCCACTTGCTCGCAAAGCCACTGGTTAAAGGAGCGCCTGCGATCGAGAGGACTCCCACCAAAGCACAGGCCGCCGTCCAGGGCATGTGACGCATCAGCCCCCCTAAACGATTCAAATCTTGCGTGCCGGTGGCAGTCAGCAAAGTGCCGGCGTTAAGGAACAAGAGACTTTTAAAGATGCCGTGATTTAAGAGGTGAAACAGGCAGCCGTACAAAGCAAGGGCTGCCACACCCGCCATGGGTGTGGGCAGAAGCATCAAACATACGCCCAGCCCAAAAATCATGTATCCTATTTGACCGATACTGCTGTAAGCCAGGAGGCGTTTGGTGCGAGTTTGACGCAAGGCTTGGGCAGTGCCAATGGTCAGCGTTGCAGTTCCCAAGACAGTCAAAATGCCTCCCCATACGGAAAGGGAATATGGTTTGGTTCCCTTAAGTGTGGCCGTGGGAAACAGCCATAAAAAATACCGCAACAAACCATAGACGCCGGTTTTGATCATTACACCGGACAACATCGCGCTTACAGGGGAGGGGGCTGATGAGTGCGCACCTGGCAGCCAGATTTGCCCAAGCGGCCACATGCCTGCCTTAATGCCAAAACCGATTAAGAAGAGTGCCAGTGCCACACCAACACGGCCCGGATGTGCCGTCATGACTTCCGGCAGACGGTGGCTGATGGCGTCAAAATCGTAACGCAGCAAATTTTCTCCATGAATTTGGGCTCCACCGGACGCAATCAAACCGGCACCAATCATCGTGATGAAACAAGCAGCCTGCATGAGCCACAGATAGGTGCGTGCCGCCTTTTTGGTGGCTTCTTTTTCATGGTCAAACCGGATAAGCATCCACGATGTCCAAGTCATGACCTGCCAGAAAATGAAGAAAAAGAACATGGCATCGGTGGTGGTCACCAGACCAATCATGCCGGCTAAAAACAGAAGAAATGGCGGATAGTACCCCCCTTGTTTTTCGCCGGGGTAATGTTGCAAATAGGACAGGGAGTAAAAAGCAGCAGCGGGGGCCACCGTGGCAATCAACAGCAGAAATATGGCGCTAAGACCATCCACATAAATGCGGAGTGCAAATTCCATCGCCGGAAATGAAAGCCATGTGGCGGCAGGGTCTGGTGTGCCCGATTTCAACATGGTTCTGAGCGCGGCAAAAAAGAGCAGTGCGGCGGCCCCGGCTGTTGTAATAAACGCCAGCCAACCAGTCTGGGTATGGCGGCGTCGCAATAGCAAACAGACAATCGCCCCTGCAAACAGGGCAACCAATGCAATTAATACAGCATGCGGAGCGGTCAACATCAGTCAGCCTCTTTAGATGGAACGTGCTGGGAGGTTTGATGCCCTCCCAGCCACTTCAAATGTTTTTTAATTTCCGTGTAATAATGATGGGCATTGAATCGGGCATCTTCTGTTTCGCCCACATAACCACAGAACCAGGGGGCGTCTTTGCGGCGGACGGAATGTCCCAGGCGCGACAGTCCCCAAGCCAAGGCGATCATGGCGCCCATGGAAATTCCAATGGCCAGAGGGACAAAACGTGCTTCTCCCATCAGTACATCCACTCCGGCCCACGCGCCGGTTAGGACGGGCGCAACTTGCGCGAAAATGGTTCCCAAACCTTGTTCACTTGTCAGGAGTGCTGCTTGAATGAGCTGCAGGGCCAGTGCCGGCATGAATCCAATGATGAAGCACAGCAGGGCCAAAAACACCATGGGCACCCGCATCAACACATTATGCCCCGGCAAAGGACCTTTGGACTGCTTTTCACGCAGCCATTCACTCGGACGCCCCAAAAAGGCACTACCAAAAAACTTCACAAACGATGCAAGGGTTAGAGCGCTGGTCAGGATTGCCAACATCCCTAAAAACGGAAGATAGTTTACATAGGCACCACCTTGGATGGTGGCCGCATATATATTCCACTTGCTGACGAAGCCGTTAAACAAAGGCACGCCTGAGATGCTCAAAGAAGCAATTGCTGCAGTAACTGCAGTCACCGGCATCCAGCGCATTAATCCTCCCATTCGGTTGAGGTCTTGGGTGCCGGTGGCGGCCAGGAGTGAACCGGCATTGAGGAAGAGCAGGCTTTTGAAGATACCGTGGTTTAAGGTGTGAAAGAGCGCTCCGACGAAAGCCAGGGCGGCAAGTGCATCTGCTGCTGGATCATTGGCGCTCAGAAAAGCCATCGCAGCTCCCAACGCCAAAAGGATATAGCCCACTTGTCCAATGCTGTGAAATGCGAGTAGTCTTTTTGTCTGCTCTTGTTTGAGAGCCTGCAAGGTTCCGGTGAAGAGTGTGATTGCCCCTAACCAGGCAAGGACGAGGCCCCAAGTACATAGCGGAAATTGATGGCGCGTTTCCATGGGGGCCAGCCAAAGAAAATAGCGCATCAATCCATAGACGCCGGTTTTAATCATCACTCCCGAGAGCAAGGCGCTTACAGGAGAAGGAGCGGCTGGATGTGCGTCCGGAAGCCAAAACTGGCCAAAAGGCCACATGCCAGCTTTGATGCCAAAACCAATCAAAAACAAAGCCAGAGCCGCGGTAACCAACCACGGCTTATCGGCCAGGACTTGAGGCAGTTGGGCATGTAAAACTTCGAAATCATAACGGTCAAGGGGACGCGCACCGGCTGTTACGGCACTCCCTGCGAGCAGCTCCGCTCCCACCATCGTCAAACCACAGGCCACCTGCATCATCCACAAGTAGCGGCGCGCCGCCATGCGGTTTTCGGTTTTACGATGTTCAAACCGCACGAGTGAATAGGAGGTAAGGGTCATAACCTGCCAAAAGATAAAGAAAAAGAACATGGCATCGGTGGTGGTCACCAAGCCAATCATGCCTGCCAAAAACATGAGCAAATTCCCATAATAATGGCCGAGAGAGTACCCCTCATAATGTCGCATGTAGGGAATGGAAAACAGGGCTGCCGGCAGAGCAATAATTGCGATTAAAAGCAGGAAAACAGCGCTCAAGCCATCTACGTATATGCGTAACGCAAAATATTTCCACAAGGGGAGGGTGAGGACTTGAAAAGGTCCATCAGAAAGTGCCCATCCCGCTCCCCAAAAGATGCATGCCGAGGCGAGCAGCACCGACACCAGAGCCACGGCTTCTGCAAGGCGAGGCTTTCGGCCAAGAAGCAGGGAAAGCCCTGCGCCGACTGTGCAAATAGCCAGTGCCAGCAATACCAAATGTTCAGGAGTCAACACCATGTTTTGGGATGGGTTGTACCGCGTTCATGGGCGGCGGATGAAGCAAGCCGCGAAGCAACCCCGTCAGAGCCTGGACGGTGGCCTGCATGACGGGGGAGAGGTGTGAACCTTTCAATGAGGCCGGTTGCAGACCTAACAACCAGACTTGCACGCCGCGTTCGGCTTCAATCATGCGAGCCAGAGTGCCCAAGGAAAGTTTGTGAGTGGAGATCTGCGGAAAACGGCTTTGGATTTCTCGTGAACTTAAAAGAATGGTGTCGCCCGGTTGTCCTCCAAATTCCACAGCATCCAACAACAACAATCTTTCAAAACCAAGACGGGCAAGCACGGGCGCCGTTTCCTCGGGAGTAGCGCCTGCCACGAAAACATTGGCGCAACCGGCTGTGCGTAATGCCTCGGCAAGAACTACACCGGCTCCATCATCGCCATGGTCGGGATTGCCCACTCCCACCAGGGCGGCGTGCCCGTTGAGAATCGCGGCCAGTGTTGTTTGCCAGGAGTGCATTAGATGTCTTCTCCGAGTTTTTTAATTTGTTGGTAGGTGAAGACAGGGCCGTCCATGCAGACGTAGGCCACCCCGATACAACAATGGCCGCATTTGCCCACGCCGCATTTCATATATCTTTCCAACGTAGAAACAATGTCCGTGTCTTTCAAACCCATGTCCAACAGGTCCTTGATGACAAAGCGGAACATGACAGGCGGGCCGCAAACAAATGCCGTGGTGTTGGTGGTTGGCACTTCAATGCCCGGTTTGCGAAAGAGGCTGCCCACCACTCCAGTGTGTCCCTGCCAGCCGTTCTCCGAGCGGTCCACCGTCAAATGGCACTCGAAGCCACCGGCCTTTTCCCACTCATGGAGCAGGGGACGATACATCAACTCACGAGGAGTCTTGGCACCGTAAAATATTTGGATTTTTCCGAATTTCTCGCGGTGAGCCAAGGCATAGACAATGCACGAGCGCAAAGGGATGAGTCCGATGCCGCCGGCAACAAAGATTAGATTCCTTCCGGCGTACGCTTCCATGGGGAAACCATTGCCATAGGGACCGCGCACCCCAAAGATATCCCCCGGTTTTAACTTATGGAGGGCTTCCGTGGCGCGGCCGACACGGCGGACGGTGAAGAAGACTTCGCTTTCCGTAGGGCTGGGGGGAAGGGAGGCGGGAAACTCGCCTGCACCAAAGATGGACACCTGGGCAAACTGGCCGGGTTTGAAATTTTTAAATGCCTGTTGGTCCGCAGGGTCTAGAAACTGCCAATAAAAAGTGCGGACCTCGTCAATCTCGTCCACGACGCGCTCAAGACGGGCGAGTTTGGGCAGGTAGATGTTGTCAGTGGGCTGCGGATTCATGGGCCAGGTACTCAGTAGTTGCGCGTCGAATCATTTCAATGGTGCTGGGCATTCCCACATCTCCGTGGCATACCTCGGCGCATCGTCCACAACCCACACAGGCCATGGACAATTCGCGCTGGATGAAATAATGGGCAAGCTTGCGGAAAAAGCGCCGATTGCGACGGTCGTGTACGGCTTTACGTGGGTTGTGTCCGCCAGCCATGCGGGTGAAGCCATACAGGGCACATGCGTCCCAAAGGCGGACGCGTTCAAATTCATTGGGGCCGGTGGGGCGGTCAGTCACGGTGAAGCAAGTGCAGGCAGGGCAAACGTAGGTACAGCCTCCACATTCCAAGCACCGGCTGCCAATGGCTTCCCATGTTTTTTCCAGAACTTTTTCCTGACTGATATAACGGACAGTGGCGCTGAACCAGCCCGTGGTGGTCTTAAAACGATGCCGCACCTCGCTGAGAATGCGGCGGCGACGTTCCACGTGCTCCTCCGTGGCCTTCCGGAAAAATGGGGCGGAGAAAAGGGCCTCCCCAGCGGGGCTACCCGCTACGGCGAGGAACTCGCCCTTGCCGAGGTCCATGAGTTGCAGATCAAAGTGGGCCTTGGCTGCAGGGCCGGTGTCAGTGCAAAGACAATAACACTCATCGTTGATATCCACTTGGGTATCCGTGCAAACCACGTTCACTAAAAACAGGTTGGCACGCCGACGAGCGTAGTAAGGATCGCGGAATTCACGTCCGAGGTAAAAGCGGTCCAAATGATAAATACCGGCCAAATCACAGGAGCGAATGCCAAAGATGGCCCGCTTGGTTTGGTCGTAGGTGGATTGAATTTCGTAACTGCCGTCGGCTTTGCGGATGCGGAAAAGTTGCTCTATATGCGGCAGGACGTAACGCTTGGGCGGATAATAAGGATTGGGAATGTGGATTTGAACGCGGTCTAGATTTTCGTCGGTTACCGTGTCGAAGAAAGTGTCCCGGCCACGTCCATAAAAAGGCGCCACCACCTCGTGGTCGCGTCGAAGCAAATCCACAATTTTCAATACATCTTCCTGAAGGACAAGACGGGCACGCATATTAAATTTTTTCCAAACGCACAAACAAAGGTTTGGTGCGGCTGACGGCCTCGAAGGCCCCTTCGCCGGTGATTTGGCGCATGACTTCTTTGACGAAAAAGGGGACGTAAATGGTGCCGCTGCGGACTTCCGGCGTTACGCGTGCCGTGGTGGTCGAAGCCCCGTGGGGGGCCACCAAACGGATTCGGGCGCCGTCCCGAATGCCCAACGTGCGGGCGTCTTCGTCGTTGACCTCAACAAAACCTTCGGGGTAGTCCAACAACAACACCCGCAATTCGCGTTTGAGCGTTTCGCTGTGTTTGACCAACACATTTTGATGCCAGTAATACAGGCTGCTGCCGAAGACCACAGCCACTGGATAATCAGGGGTGGGACCAAAAGAGGCGAATGGCTTGGGCACCGTGCCGAACTTAAAGCGCTGCTGTGGAGGCATGTCTTCGAACAAGCGTGGTGTTCCCAAGGGATGCTCGGTGGTGCACGGCCAAGGACGGCCATATTCCCGTCCCAGATTGTCATATGTGGCTCCGCTGTAAAATGGGACGACTTGAGTGATTTCCGCCATGATTGAGGCGCTGTCGGCGTATTTCCATGACACGCCGAGAGCATTGGCCATCTGCGTAAGTTGTTGCCAGGCGGGCCGTGGGCCTCCAGGCGGCTCAATCACTTTACGGGCGAGTTGAATGCGGCGGTCTGTGCTTGTAAAGGTAACTTCCTCTTCTCCAAAAGCGACCGTAGGCAAGACGACATGGGCAAATTCCGCAGTGGAGGTCATGAACAAATGTTGCACCACCACAAGCTCCATCTCGGCCAAGGTCTCGGCTGCATTACAAAAAACTGCTGTGTTGACCGGGTCATAGCGGAGCAGCCAAATGCTCTTGAGTTTTTTTTGTTTGTTGTCGAGTGCTTCCTGCGCGCCCAAGCCTGGCTTGGTGGGAAGGGGAACGCCCCAGAGGGATTCCATACGCTTTCGGCATTTGGCGTCTTCCACGCGGCCATAACCGGGAAGACGGTCTGGCAGCAATCCCACATCGCACACCCCTTGCAAATTGTTGTGTTCAGTCAGGGCATATATGCCACTGCCGGGCTTGCCCAAATTGCCTGTCAGCAATGCCAAATTGACCAGGGCACGAATGCTGCCTTTGCCGCGCGCCGCCACGCCTGTTGAATAGAGGATGGCTGCCGAGGGGGCCGTGGCGTAGGCGATCGCCGCGCGCTCAATGTCTTCGGCAGGCACGCCACAGTTTTCTGCAACCGAAACAAGGTCAAAGGCTTGAATGTCTCTTAGAAAATCCTCGTAGTTTTCGCAATGGGCCTTGATAAACGGCAGATTCATCAAGCCACGGTCCACAATCACCTTGGCCATGGCACCGTAGAGTGCCACCCTGTATCCAGGCCGGAGTTGGAGGTGAAAGTCGGCAGTTTCAGCCAAGCGTTGACGGCGAGCGTCAATCACAATGACCTTGGCCCCTTGAAGCTTGGCGCGGATTATCCACCCGCCAATGGTCGGCAACTGCATGCCCAAATCCACACCGTCCACCACGATGACGCCGCTGTCCAACAAGTCGCTGATGGGATTTGTGCTTGCCGGTACACCGAGCATTTCGCAAAGGGTATCCACGCTATTGTTGCAGTAAACACCCGTGCCGTGTTCAAGATTATTGGTCCCAATGACGGCCCGCGCCAGTTTTTGCAGAAGGTAACTTTCCTCGTTGGAACAGCGAGGACTGTTGTAAAATCCCAAAGCGTCCGGTCCGTAACGCACTTTTATTTCATGCATTCGCCGGGCGATGAAGGCATACGCTTCCTCCCATGTGACTTCCTCAAAATGCCCGTTTTTCCGCAACAGTGGATTTTTTAACCTGTCGGGTGAGCTGGCCACCTCGTGCACATTCCACCCCCGCACACAAATGCGGCCGCGATTGGTGGGATGGGACATGCTGGGATAGACGCCGGTAATCCGATTGCCTTGGGATTCCAGGTAAATTCCGCAACCCACGCCACAAAATGTGCAGGTTGTTAATGTATGAGCCATGTCCAGTTCTGTCTGGTCTTTGCGGAGTCAAGGTTGTCCTACCTTGGGGCTCCAAGCGTTATTGCTTTAATTAGCAATACTAAATAAATAAGATTTCAAATTCGATAAAAACTTATTCACCCCCAAACTTTCCCGCTAAACTTTGTTTGCCAAAACCTGAATGTATTTTGCCCAAAGTCACGTGGGCATGTTGAGGATGAGTTATTACGGGTTAAATGTCCGCTGATTGCCATGTCATATTGAACTTGGCGAATGGTATGATTCGTGACAAATAATCTTACGTGAAAAACACCCCTGAAAACGTTAAAAAAGAGACTCTTGGTTCATCCGCTGCCCAGCCTCGCCGTGATTTTCTTGCTGCAGTGGGCTGGGGTTCGGTGGGCGCCTTTTTGGGAGCCATGCTGCCCAATGCGCGGGCAGTTGATTTAACGGAATCCCGCAAACCTTACGAGCCTTTAACGGACAGAAAATTAAAGGTCGGAATCGTGGGATACGGTTATTGTCGTTTCGGGGCGGATTGGGGATTTCAATTTCATCCGAACGTGGAGGTGGTCGCGGTGAGCGACTTGATTCCTGAGCGTTGCAACGGTTTGATGCAGGCGTGCAAATGTGGGAAGTCCTATCCGTCTTTGGAGGAGTTGGTTAAGGATCCAAAGATTGAGGCGGTATTTGTGGCAACCGATGCCCCCAGTCACGCCCGGCATTGCATTTTGGCCATGAACCACGGCAAACACGTCATGTGTGCCGTCCCCGCTGTATGGGGATCATTGGAAGAGGCAGATGAATTGTTGGAAACTGTTAAACGTACCGGGCTGAAGTACATGATGGCCGAGACAAGTGTGTATCATGCTGCCAATCACGCCATGCGTGTTCTTTATCGGGCAGGCGCGTTTGGCCGAATCGTTTATTCGGAAGGAGAATACTACCACTACTCGCCCACACCCATACCCTCTTATAAGGAATGGCGGACAGGCATGCCGCCATTATGGTATCCCACTCATTCCACTGCCTATTATGTAGGAGTGACGGGCGGCCAATTCACCAGCGTATCGTGTCTCGGGTTTCGAGGTTCCTTTGCTGCATTTCAACCTGGGGCCAACCGTTACCAAAACCCCTTTACAGATGAAATCGCATTATTCGAAACAACTGAGGGCGGGGTCTCTCGAATGCTTATGTCCAAATCCATCCACAATCATGTCAATGAGACAGGCAGGGTCTTTGGTGAAAAAGGACGAATGGAAGGGCTGAGGTATTTCGGAGCCATGGAAAAATTGCCAGACATCAGCCGTCCGCCACTACCGCCCGGCGTGCCGGAAGGCGGCCATGGGGGCTCTCACGGTCCGTTGATGCACGACTTTGTCATGTCCGTTCTATTGAACCGGCAACCCATTGTGGATGTTTACGCTGCGCTGGCAATGACCGTTCCGGGAATCATTGCCCATCAATCGGCTTTACGGGGCGGGGAGAGATTGAAAGTTCCTCAGTATAACCGTCCTCAAGACAAACAATAAAGCTTTGGGAGGCTGGCAGATTCCTGCTGGTCATGGCCAGAGGTGTTTTTTAGACTTGGCCCATGGTTGACATCAACAACCCGCCTGTTGTGGCGCGACACTTGGATTTGATGGTTTTGGGGGCTCAGACCACCGCGGCCGACATTGAGCAGGCATGTGAACAGGCAAAAACTTTGCAAGCAGCAGCGGTATGTGTGCCGGGGGCTTGGGTGTCAACTGCCCGTGCGCGCCTGGAGGATTCGATGGTCAAGGTTTGCGCGCTGGTTTCTTATCCGTGGGGATTAAACACGGCGGACGTGAAACGTTATGAAATTGAAGCGGCGTTGGACGATGGCGCGCAGGAATTTGAGGTGATGTGCAACCATACCCTTTTACAGGCCCAAGATGAACGCCTTTTCCAGCGGGAGGTGCGTGACATGGTGGAAGCCGCCGAGGAACATCCGGTCAAATTGGTAATCAGGCCCGAGTGTTTTTCATCGGAGGATTTGAAGCGCATAGCTACTTGGTGTGTGAATGGTGAAGCGCATTGCATGGTATTGGCGCCCGAGGTGGAGACAGGACAGAATTGGCCGGAGGAAATTCGGCGATTGAACGCTCCCTTTAGCGGCAGTTTGTTTTTCAAAGTTTGCCTGCCTCTAAGCAATCGTTCCATGGTGGCTGATTTATTGAGTGCCGGTGCCATGCGCGTAGGCATTCGTTTTCATCCCCTCTCGTAAGGAATTTCGTTTTTATGGAGGGTAAAAAGGAAATGACAGTGCGCCATATTTTGCGCCAATTGGAGAAGGAAAATCCTGTGCAACGCGCCAAGACCATCAACTGGCTTTTGGCCATCATGGCGCGGTTGCGTGCTCCGAATGGTTGCCCTTGGGATCGCGAGCAAAACCATCAATCCTTGCGGTTTCATGCGGTCGAGGAAGTTTATGAGCTGATGGATGCCATTGAGGCGCAGGATGACCATGAAATGGAGGAGGAGCTGGGGGATTTGCTGTTACAGGTGGTGTTTCATTGCCAGTTGGCACGTGAGCGGGGGGCATTTGATTTTGAGGGGGTATGCCGGAAAATTGCTGAAAAACTCATTCGGCGTCACCCCCATGTGTTTGGGGATGTAAAAGTCAAAGATGTGGAGGCAGTGTGGGCCAACTGGGATAAAATTAAGCGAGCGGAAAAAGAGGGCACCCGTCATGCCCGCCCTTCAGCTTTGGACGGAATTCCCCGGCATTTACCAGCTTTGCTCCGAGCCCAAAAATTGGTCAAAAAAGCCCAGAAAGCGGCTTTATGGCAAGTGCCGAAGGGCAGGAGGCCAGCAGTTTCTACGCAGAAAACTTTGGCCAAACAATTGTTTGCCCTCGCCGCCCACGCCCAAAGCCGGGGATGGAATGCCGAGGACTTGCTTCGCAAGGAAACCGCTCGTCAAGAACGTCTCTTGAGAAAGAAGGAACGTCAAAAAAACGGCAGTTCTTCCCGCATTTAATCTGTCTGCCAAGGGGCAAGTTTCTCATCTTTCCATATCGCTGACAGTGGCTCGGCCTCACGCACTACGGCATGACGACGGCCTTGGACGAGAATTTCTGCCGGCCGGGAGCGCGTATTATAATTGGAACCCATGACCGAGCCATACGCGCCGGCGCTCATCAAGGCCAGATAATCGCCGTCTTTTACTTTGGGAAGAGGGCGGTCTTTGCAAAAGTAATCGCCGGATTCGCAAATGGGGCCGACTACATCTGAGGGAATCAGGGGGCCGCTCTTTTTGGTTAAAGGTACGATTTCATGGTATGCATCGTAAAATGCCGGACGAATCAGGTCATTCATTGCTGCGTCCACAATGACAAAATTTTTGCGTCCGGTGCGTTTGATGTATTCGACGCGGGTGACCAGGATGCCGGCATTGCCGACGATGAAGCGGCCGGGTTCAATAAGGATTTTTAAGCCCAAAGGCCGCAACAGTGGCAGAAGGGCCTCCGCGTAACGCGAGGGCGTGAGGAGGGAACGGGCTTTGGATTGTTGCCACCAATCTGACTGGCCGCTTTCCAAGGCGGGATCGTAGATGATGCCCAGACCTCCGCCGATGCTGAAAAATTCAATTCCATGACGTTGTTTGAGTTGGGCCGCCAAGGGAGCCACTTTTTCAACGGCCTTGCGAAAAGGCTCCACTTTTGTCAACTGCGAGCCGATGTGCATTTGAAGTCCGCGAAGGTGGATGTTTTTCAAACGGCTTGCGCGGGCGTACAGCGCAGCGGCTTTTTCAAAAGCTATGCCGAATTTGTTTTCATAGGTGCCTGTGGTGATTTTGGCGTGGGTGTGGGCTTCCACGTTGGGGTTGATCCGGATAGCCACAGGGGCCTTGCGGCGCATTCGGGCAGCAACTTTTTCGATTCGTTGTAATTCGGCTTCGCTCTCGACGTTGAAAGAGTAGATGTTCTGTTCCAAAGCAAAACGGATTTCTGTTTCCGTTTTTCCCACACCGGCGAAAATGCACTTGCGGGCATCACCACCGGCCGCCTGGACGCGCATCAATTCACCCTGGCTGACGATATCAAAGCCACTGCCGCAATCGGCCAAGGTGCGAATCACGGCGAGATTGGAATTAGCTTTGACTGCGTAGCAAATGAGGTGGTCGAGTGGAGCCAGGGCTTGGGCCAGTTTGCGGTAATGTTGTTCCAGCGTGTTCTGCGAATAAATGTAAAGAGGCGTGCCGTAGCGTTTAACCAACGATTTTACCGGCACGTTTTCGCAATGGAGTTCACGGTTGACATAACGAAAGTCATGCATGGGGCGAAGTTATGCCAAAACACCCTTTTTCTCGCAATGGCGAAAGCGGGGGAATGGCCATGATACAAGAATTGGCGGTGTGTTTGTTTCAAGGCGACACTGGCGCGAGTACTACACGGAATCCGATGTTGGGCAGGCGCTCGGTTGGAGAGGCATAGTGTCGGTTGGCACTGCGGCAAAGGAGGCGGTTGGAGTTGTAGGCGCCGCCGCGCAGTACTTTGTAGGTGCCGGTTTGGGGGCCGGTGGGGTGGGTGCGGGGGCCCCCTGGATAGGCGGCAGCATACCAATCGGCGCACCACTCCCACAGGTTACCATGCATATCAAATAATCCCCAAGGGTTTGGGATTTTTGAGGCCACTGTTTGCGGGGAGCTTGAGGCATTGGCATCGAACCATGCGTAATTGCCCAGTCGTATTTCTGTCAGGTCATCGCCAAATGAATAGCGGGTCGTGGAGCCTGCGCGGCAGGCGTATTCCCATTCGGCTTCGGTGGGCAACCGGTAGTGCCATTGATAATCAATGCGTCCGGCCTGCCGCTCTCGTGCCGTCAACAGAGCGCAATAATTGGTGGCATCTGTCCAACTGACTTGCTCCACTGGGCGGGAATTGTTGCCGGTGAAAAAACTTGGATTGTTTGAAATGACGTTAAGGTAGTCACCTTGGGAGACTTCTGTCTTGCTCATGAAGAAAGCGCGGGTGAAGAAAACCTGGGTTTGAGGACCCTCATCTGTTTCACGGTCTGGTTCTGAATTGGGACTGCCTAACGTGAAGGACCCAGCAGGAATATACACCAAGCGGGCGGGGTCAGGGTTATAGATGGCCTGGTAAAAGCGTTTGGGGGAGCCGGGAGAATCCCAATCCAACAAAACATAAGGGCTGAAGGGCAGTGTGATGTTGGTCAGGACTTGCCAGCTGGCAGCTTCCTGAAGGTTGGTGGTGTACAGCACTTGATAGATGGCGCCCACCTGACCTGTGATGACAAGGCCGGCGTACATTTGGGGACCTGCCAGACCGGGAGGTGGTGGTGGGGACTGCGCCCAAATTCCAAGGGCCATCAGCCAAAAGCCTGTCCACAAGTGCTTCATGATGCGATATTGGACTATGCCCAAAGAGGCTTCACGTTTACTTATGAGTGGGTGGGGGGTGAAAGTTTCGGGTGTTAATTGCCAATTCCCGGCCACGGTCGGCCAGTGAGAACGTGGTAACGTTTGAGGAGGTCGCGGGCGTTGGATTCGTCTCCCAAGGCTTGAAATGTTTGTGCCAACATGCCTACCGCCCATGCTTTGTCTTTGTCCCACAAGAGGTGGCGTTCGAGGAGAGCGACGTTTTCTCTATGGCGCTGGAGGTGGTAATTGGCCTGTGCAAGGTCAAAGACAATGTCTTCCTCCCAAGGGTCAAGAGCATAGGCTTGTTCCAATATTTGGGCGGCTTGGACCCATTTTCGTTCTTCGATGGCTTTGCGGGCATCCCTGTGTTGATTAAGGGCGCGGCTGGTGCGGAGTTGGCCCAGGCGTTGCCAGGCCAATACTGCTTCGTCAGATTTTCCCAAGCGGGTCAAGGATTCTGCATAGCTTTTACGGAGTTCCAGATTCCAATAATCGTTCCTCAAGGCGGCTTTGAGGAAGTTCACGGCTTGAGCGTCCCGCCCGATACGGGAAAGGGCGAGTCCGGCCAATGCCACAAAGTCCACCTCATTCGTAAATGTTGGTGGGTATGTTATCAGCGGCCCGAAGGCCTCGACGGCCTCCTGCCACTTGCCAGACAAGGCGAGGGCTTTGCCGGTGAAATACCGTGTATGCGGAAGGTCAGGAGCCAGTTTTTGGAGATGTCGGGCCGCATCCAATGCTGCATCCAAGTTGGTGTTGCTGAGAAGGAATTTTACGTAAGCCTCCCATATTTCGATTGATTGTGGATATTGCGCGGTTTTTTCCTGCCACCAACGCGGGGCCAGTTCGGGTTGTAAGACCTGAATGGCTTGACCTTCCAGGGCAACCGCTTTCAGGCCTGCACCATGCTTTTGTGCCTGCTCGGCGTAGAGGCGAGCATCTCGGGGGCGTTTGCGCATGAGGGCATATTCGGCCATGCGTTGCCAAAACACCGGGCGTTCTCCCGGTGGCAGGCGCATCAGGTCGAGTTGAAAGTTGGCTGCGGATGCGAAGGCGTCAAAATACGAGGTGAGGTGTTGCTCTTTTTGTGAGTCTGGCAGCAGCATTCGCAATGGGGCGCGGAATTCGATGTACATGTTGTCATCGGAATTTAGAGCCCCTTGAGGGATGGCCTTGTCGAGCTCTTCTGCACCGATCCAATAATGGGCAAGCATGTCCTCGGCACCGCTGAGGCCGATGTGGGAGAAGTCTGCCTGCACTTTTGGTGTGACGCGTTGCAACAAGGTGGCGGCATCAAAGCGAAGCGGTTGCCGGGTGGCCAGCAGGATGGCATCGCTTTCCACACGGAACATGTGCAGATGAGGGAACACAGCTTTGAGAGTGCGGAGGATGACCTGCAAATCTGAGGGTTGAAGTTCATAAAGTTGAATCCATTGGCAGAATACACCCTCGGGGCTCAGTTTGGATTGGGCCAGCTCAAAAAATTCGCGTGTGAACAAGGCGGCGGCGCCGGGGATCCAAGGGTTGGAGGGTTCAGAAATAATGACATCATATTTCTGCTCGGTAACCAACAAGTGATTGCGTGCATCATTGACCACAACCCGAACACGGCGGTCTTCCAGAGGTCGGCCATTATAACGATTGAAAAATTGACTGGCCTGAACCACAGCATCCTCAAGCTCTACACATTCGACTTCTTTGACATCGTGCATGAGGACCGAGCCGAGCGTGACACCGCTGCCCAAGCCAATGACCATGACGCGGTCCTGCTTAGGGGCCGTCATCAAGGGCACCTGACCCAGCATGATTTGGGTGGGTAAATCGCCAACTGATTGCGCCAATCGTGCCCACTCGGGTTGGGGAAGGTCTGGCGGAGTCGAGGCGTCGGGTTTTCCATTGACCAGAAGGGACATGGAAACTGCGGTGCGGAAAACGATGACGTTGCATGTCAGGCCCTCTTTGAAAAACTCAATCTGGCCGTGGATGCGATGTACGCGCTCGCGAAATTCGGCGCGTGTTAATCCGTAATATTTGCGCACATAGCGGAAGACCCCGCTTGCCATGAAGGCAGGATCCCAAGAGGGCGTTTGGAGCAGACTGTTAAGAATAAAAAGGCCGGTCAATGCCGCAAAAACGGCTCGGTATTTAAAGAATTTTCCGCTTCGGGCCGATGCGAAGGCCAAAGCCGCCATGAGCCCATTCAGGGCGACTCCAACTAGAAGTGTGGTCTGTGTGCCCACTTGGGGCAGGAGCCAGAAACCAGCCGCGACCGAACCGGCGATGGCGCCTACAGTATTAAGTGAATATGCCCAGCCGACAAGATGGGCCGTCCGGCCGCCTTGCGGTTGCAAGCCGTGGATGGCCACGGGAAACATTGCACCCAAGCCCAAGGTAGGTAAAATCATCAACCCAAAACTCATCAAAAACAACAGGGCCATTGTTCCCGGCAACTGTGGTTGCCACCATTCATGCAAGCGGGTGTAGATGAATGGGAGTTCTTCAATGACAAACAAACCGAGGTAGGTAGTTACGCCAACGGTGAGTTGGCACAGGGCTGCACCCCACAATGGTTCTTCACTTCTCAACAGCCACCGTGTGCCCATCCACGCGCCAGCCGCGAGCCCAAAAAGAAATGTTGCCAACATTATTGTGTAGGCATAGGTGGAAGAACCAAGCACTTGAACCAGGAGCCGGCTCCAAGCCACTTCATACAACATGGCGGAGAAGCCAGAAACGGCATAGATCAGCACCAACAACCCGGCCACCCAGCGTGGGGTTGGTTGAGCGGTGACTGAAACAGCAGGTGGGGAATGCGCCGGCGTTTCAGTTGCCATCGAGGCGGTGGGTGCAGCAGTGTCTGCTGTCCACGGCGTTTTCCTCGACAGCAGCCAGGCTCCCAAGGCAGCAGTGGTGCTCAAGGCAATTGCGGTGTATTGCGTTTTCTGCAAACCAACGAGCGGGAACAATAGAAAGCCAGCAGCCAAACATCCCAAAACCGCGCCCGCGGTGTTGACAGTATAAAGAAGGCCGATGCGCTTGCGGCCGACGATGGAGTGAGGGCTGATGCGGTTGACAAATTGAGACATGAGCGGCAGCGTGGCGCCCATCAGCGATGTTGGCACCAGCAGTATCCCAACACACAAAAGAAACCGGAGCGTGCTGAACAAGGCGAAGCTGGCGTGGTATTTTTTCCAGATAGCCTGATACAACGGGGCGAGTCCGTGGAAAAGCAGGGGAATCACCAAAGCCAACAAGCCGATGCCCAGCTCCATGAGGGCATACATTTTCAAGGGGTGAAAGCGGTTTAGCCTTTGGGCAAAACGCCCCATGAAATAACTGCCGAAGGCCAAGCCGCCCATGAAAGCCGCCAACACTGTGGCCACGGCGAAAGTGGTCGCACCAAAGACGAGCTCCAAAGATCGGACCCACGCCACTTCATAGATGAGGGCGCTCATGCCCGAACAGGTAAAACAAAGTAAAAGCCAAGCGATATGCCTCCTGTCGTTGGAGGTTGCTGGTATGGATGCGTCCATGGCCAGAGAACTTAGCGGAGCGCAGGGGAAATGTCCACGACTCAGCTTGCCCGGTGGCGGTCAAGGACACCTTTTATTTTAGGGGATTCGAGGCAGAGCGCGTAGAGGACGCTGTTAGTGCTTTATTTAGGGAGGGTTTTGGGGATCGGGGGGAGGGGGTGGAGGCCGGGGTGGGGCGGGGGTGGGGGA
>Ga0209381_1000221_pt1 | contig 158735 bp, 157 predicted proteins | sample DewCreD2012metaG_FD_184111 | JGI IMG/M metagenome (GOLD analysis project Ga0209381, IMG submission 184111) | Hot spring sediment bacterial and archeal communities from British Columbia, Canada, to study Microbial Dark Matter (Phase II) - Dewar... ...
TGACGTGTACATGCGCAAGCGTGTCCACTCATCTTTGAACTATCTGACCCCGGCTGAGTTCGAAGCCCAGTGGCATTAACTTGATAGCCATCGCCACTTTTCTGTCCAGTTTTTTGGGGTCACTACACATGCTATTACACTTCGCCATCTAAAAGACTTGATCCAAACCAACAAAAACTGCATCGCTAACCGTGTGATGCATATCAAAAAGACCAGGTGAGATGCCTGGTCTTTGATTTATTTACGAGACAGACAAAGTTATTTGGCTCATCTATTGACTGAGTGATTTGTGCGTTAGAGAACGCACTCTACGCGCCAATTTATTTTAGTGCGGACGTTCTCTAACGTCCGCTTTGACGGAATCACTCTTTTCATAGTTGAGCCAGTTATTTCTTATCAGTAATTTGCCTTTCACTAAATAGGACAATATAAGTGATAGGACCAACAATTGGCAAAATCAGGATGATCAATGCCCACACCGCTTTTGCGGTTTCATCTAGGGCATGTTTGCGTAAGCGCGAAAACGCTATAAACACGGGTGTTAACCATAAAAGCACCAGTATGGCAAATGGGATTAAGCCCAACAACCAATCTCCAAAAGAGACATCAATCATGAGCAAGACCATCCAGTTCTACTAATTGTTATCCTAATAGATATGTATGCTTGCATAACACCTAAATAGATGAACATTCCTCCAGCAGTAGAGTAGGCAGTTCCGGTTCGCGGGACATTGACACCCCAACCAGGGTTTGGATTTGGACCAGTCAAATCCGACCAACCATAACCAAGTGTACCAGTTGTTCCATTTAAATTGCCCCAATTCATAGTAACTGGAGTTTGTCCATATGTACTTGAAAAAGTGACATTTACATTTTGTTGTAGCCTTGCTACATTCTTCCCCGTCCCATTGTAAATATTTCTCCCGCATGTGATTGTAGCGGTAGATGCAAGAGGAGTAATTGATGCCGATCTTGCGGTTTGATCAAAACTCGCGCCACCTGTTACTATGAAATAACAGGGTCCGCTTGGATTTGAGTCATTGCAATTTGCGAAACGATATACCTGTCCTTCTTGAAACTTTGAATGATCTAAGCCTGCCCCAGCGACAACCGCGTTTTTCATTTGCGCTGGTGTTAATTGATCAGGGTTTAGAGGCGTTTTGCCTTGAGCAGACACAGGCACGACTTGTAATGCCAGCATCACTGCGATTAGCAAGAAAATGAGGAATTTATTCTTTATGATCATATACCTGTACCAATAATACTGCCCCTTCGAAAGGATTTCAATACGGAAAATCCCCCATTCACCTCGTCAGCGAAATGAACATACACCTTCTAGCGCCGGCACAAATTTAAACTTGCTGCACAATCTGAAGGGCTTTTACCAAGCAGCAAAAACTGCATTACAAAGCAGCCTGAGGAATCAAAAAACCAGATGAGATGCCTGGTCTTTTTGATGTTACTCTCACATCATTCTTCATGGACCTTATTTTTCAGGGAGGGAAATCTCCGTACAAGTGGAACCTCTTGAATGCACAACTCGTATTTGCCAATCTCTGAATTCGGTATCAATACCAGGACCACGCAATCCTACTGATTCTGTAAAAATGCCCTTTTCATCTGCCATTCCACTGAAAGTTTTTTCTCTCCCCTGTCCTTTCGTTTGAGAACTGAATATCACGTGAACCGTCTCATTGGGTATAAGCCCTGTTATTTTGATGAGAACTGAATTTTCCGACAACAAGCTTACAGTTAGTTCAACATCAGAAAGAAAAACACATGCAGGGACAGGGGTCTCAGTCACCGGTTCCAAGATTTGAAGTTCTATAATTGGAGTCGGGGAGGCAAGTGTAGCCTCTGGCATTTGGCATCCAAATAATACGCTAACCATTGCAAGAATTAAGAATATTTTGGCAAATTTTGAAAATCCACCAAGCGAGAACCACGAGTACAGACTCATTTTCCGACCTCCGAGATTATAGCCTTTTATACGATAACGTCCGGGACTGACGGTGAATTTCTTGTCAGTCCCGGACATCGAGTTATCCTATGGAAAAACAAACGTTGCATAGACCGATAATGGAGTCGCTGTTCGTGGCGCAGTCGCAGTTGCATCGTTCCCTCCAGATGGAAATCCACCATTTTCCAGAGATGCCATGATGATTTCCGTAGTAATGGAGGTCGACGTATAGGTATAAGTTTTTGTCTTTAGACTGGTACTCCACACCGGGTTGAAATATGGACCCACCCAATTATAATATGTGAGGCCCAGTTGTTGTTGACACAACCAACAACCGCCACCAATACAACCCCAAACAGTTTTTGCATTTATAACTCCAAAGCTGGTAGAAGTTCTAGTCCAATAAATCTCTAATTTTTTCATCTTAACAAAGTTACAGACACCAGCACCATTACAATACTGGTCGGCGTAATTTTTTGCGTACGCTGTAACGCTGCCTCCTCCAACTAAACTTGTTGCGCTCGTGGTGATCGAGGATCTGTATAGAGTGCAACCCGTAGCCAAGGCTACCATCGAATTAAGTTCACTTCGAGCAAGTTTTACTTGTTTTTCGCAATCCTTATTCTCTTTGGTTGGGGGCCTACGTCTGATCACGGTTGTTTCGATAATCTCCATACCTGTTGATGGATTTTTTCGCTTGCGAGTCTCCGTTCTTACAATGGGCCAATTTGCATCTTCGTTTGATGGCTCATCTGAAATCATTACCTCAACAAGCGGGGGTGTCTCACCTTGGGCAGATACAGGCATAGTCTGCAACATTAATATTACCGCGATTAGCACGTAAACAAGCATTTTGCTTTTTGTGTTCATTTTGGGACTCCTCTCTGAGAAACAAGGGTTGAATGTTTGAACGCTCACCTCCATGGTACTTATTTTCATAAGCATTTCAATACGGAAAATCCCCCATACATCTCCCCACAACACTGTCTTTCCCCCTCACCTCGTCAGCGAAATGAACACACACCCTCTAGCGCCGGCACAAATTTAAACTTGCTACGCAATCTGATGGATTTTTTACCCAAGGCAGGAAAAACTGCATCGCTTGACCGTATGATGTATATCAAAAAGACCAGGTTGAGATACCTGGTCTTTTTGATGATGAGTGCACATCATTCTTCACGGACCTTGTTTTTCGGGAAGGGAAATCTCCGCACAAGTCGAACCCCTTGAATGCACCACGCGTATTTGCCAATCTTTGAATGCAGAAAGAGTTTCATGACCACGCAGCCTTTCAGAATATTCAAAAACACCCTTCTCATCTGCCGATCCGCTTACCATTGTTTCCACTGCCCGATCTTTCGTTTTTGAACCGAATATTGCGTGAACAGTTTCGTTTGGCAGGAGTCCTGTTATTCGAATGTGAACCGAATCTTCAGATAATAGTTCGACCGAAAGGTCAACATCAGGAAGGATCACACATGCCGGGACAGGGGTCTCCGTCATTGGTTCCAATACTTGAACTTCTACCAGCGGAGTTGTGGGGACAGGCGGGGTTTCCAGCGGCAGACATCCGAATAAAAGCATTGCAGTGATACTGCAAATGATTGCTCTGGTGAAATTGATATTCATTCTGGGTATCCTATCTGAGATTAGGGTTTGACGCCTAAACGCTCATACTCAGAATACCCAATTCCATCAAAATTTCAATAGGGAATGGGTACGATGCCCCCATCACCTCGCCAGCGAAATAAACACATCCTCCAGCGTCGGCTCACCAACGACAATATCTTTCACATTCACACTTTTCCCTCTCAGCGCTCGTAATAAATCATCTTTCCTATTTCCACTTTCCACAATCGTCCTCAAATGATCCCCAGCCAGCCCTACGCGTAACACGCCCTCAATTTCAGGCAGGGCTTCCAATCCCGCCTCCAGCGGTTCCGTGTACACCTCCCACACGTCGCCGGGGATGATGTCGCGTTTCAGGTTGGAGGGCGTGTCCATCGCCAGCAGTTTGCCGTCGCGCATGATGCCGACGCGTTCGCAGTATTCGGCTTCGTCCATGTAATGCGTGGTGACGAGGATCGTCACGCCGTCATCGGCAAGTTCGTAGATCAGGTCCCAGAAGGCGCGGCGGGCGGTCGGGTCCACGCCTGAGGTGGGTTCGTCGAGGAAAAGCAGTTTCGGCTCATGCACCAAGGATATGCCCAACGCCAGCCGCTGACGCCAGCCTGCGGAGAGGGAACGCGTCAGCGTGGACTCATGTCCATTGAGACCGACCAACTCAAGGGTATGAGAGATGCGGGCTTTATCCGTGATGCCATACACGCCACCGTAAAACGTCAGGTTTTCGAGTACGGTCAAATCGTCGTAGATCGCAAACTTCTGCGACATGTATCCCGCCTGCGCCCGCACCTGTTCGCTTTGTTTGAACGCGTCGAATCCGAGCACCGTCGCCTTGCCCTCATCGGGTTCGAGCAGACCGAGCAACATGCGGATGGTCGTCGTCTTGCCCGAACCGTTCGGTCCGAGATAGCCGACCACCTCGCCCGCCTGCACCTCGAAGTTGACGTGATCCACCGCCACGAAATCGCCGAAGCGCCGCGTGAGATTTTCGACCTGGATGACTGCTTCGCTCATTTGGACTCCGCCCCCCCTGTAGTCCCCCCCTCTAGCGCGGACGCAAGATGGGGGGACGAAAGTGCGATGAACACATCTTCAAGGACGGGCGGCACGGAACGGAGATCGTCCACCTGACCGCCTGCGCTTCGAATCTTCGACTTCAGCCTGCTCAACACACCCTGAGCCTTTCCCTCGCCGACGCGGAGGTGCAGACGGTCTCCGAATGCCTGCACATCTTCGACATCTTCATCCTGATGCGCGATGTGACGGAGGAGAGTCAGCGGCGAGCCGCGCAGTTCGAGCACGCGTCCGTTGAGACGGGCGCGCAGGTTGGAGGGCGTGTCTTCGGCGATGAGTTTTCCATCCTTCATGAAGCCGACACGGTGACAGCGCGAGGCTTCGTCCATGTAGGGGGTGGAGATGAGGACTGCGACATCTCCCTCACCCCTATCCCCTCTCCCAATGGGAGAGGGGGATGCTAGTTTAATTACCAATTGCCAGAAGTCCTGCCTCGTTACGGGGTCTACGCCTGTGGTTGGCTCATCGAGCAGCAGCACGCGCGGCTTTGTGACCAGCGCAGATGCCAATCCCAGCTTTTGTTTCATCCCGCCTGAGAGTTGACCTGCTTTTCGGTCGGTGAATTTTTCGAGACCGACAAATTCGAGGATATCCATACAGCGCGGGAGCCATTCGTTCGGTTTCAGTCCGCGCACTTCGGCAAAGAAGCGGATGTTTTCGAGGACGGTCAGGTCTTCGTAGAGGGAGAAGCGCTGGGAGAGATAGCCGAACTGTGCACGCGCTTGTTCGGTCTGCTTGTTGATGTCGTAGCCGCAGATGTTCACTTCGCCCGCGTCCGCTTTGAGCGCGCCGACGAGGAGACGGATGGTGGTGGTTTTCCCCGCGCCGTCCGCGCCGACAAGCCCGTAGATTTCGCCTGCGCGGATGTGGAGGGAGACGTCATCCACGGCACGGGTTTCGCCGAAGTGTTTTTTGAGGTGGGAGGCGGAGACCAGATAATTATTCATATACAGGTATTTGATATTGATTCTGTAACCTGTGGTCTCGATATGCTCGCAACAAACGCTCGCTACTCGACCACCGACTGATCACTGATGACTGATAACTTGTTTACTTGAACACCACATCCGCCGGCATCCCGATTTTCAACTTGCCATCGGGATCGCTCACTTTCAACTTCACGGCGAACACAGTCGAACTGCGTCCTTCCACCGTCTGCACGTTGCGCGGGGTGAATTCGGCTTTGTCGGCAATGTGGACAACGACGGCATCGAAGGCGGGGCTTGCGCCCGAGGCGACGTCAATGGTGACGGAGGCAGACTGCCCAAGGCTGATTTCGTTGAGGCGCGGTTCGGGGACGTAAACGGTGATCGTCAATTCGCTGAGGTTCGCCATCGTCAACGCCACCGCGCCAGGCTGGACGAATTCACCGGGTTCGACGCTGCGTGTGAGGATGACGCCGTCCAACGGGGCATAGACGGTGAGTTTGGACATTTGCGTATCAATCAATGTCAAATTCGCTTCGGCGGTCTTGACTGCGGTTTGCGCCTGCTCCATGGCGGCTTTTGCCTGCTCGAGGGCTTTTTCGGCGGCGAGGACGGCAGGCGAGTTCAGTCCCGTTTGCAGGGCGCGGAGGTTGTCTGCGGCGGTGTCGTACACTTCCTGTGCAATGACGAGATTGGAGCGGGCTTCGAGGATGTCGTTCACCGCGTCGGAGGTCAGCGCGTCGTCGTACGCCTTTTGTGCGTCTTCGAGGGCGAGTTCGGCTTCGTCGAGGACGATTTGGGCGGCGTCGCGTAACTTCTGGCTGTCGGATGCGCCCGAGGTTTTGTCGTACACCGCTTTCGCATTTTGGTAGGCAAGACGCGCCTGATTAAGCGCGGCTTCGATTTTGATGAAATCTGCTCCGCCTTCGGTCTTTTGCAGGTCTTCCAGTTTTTTCTTTGCCTCTTCCAATTTCATGGCGGCGGCGTCCACTTCGGCTTGCGCGGCGGCGAGTCGCTCCGCTTTGGAGAAGTACCAGACGGGCTGGTCGAATTGGCTGGGCTTGGGCGTGCGCCAGACTGCGATACGCGTGGAGGCTTCCTGCGCGACGGCGTTGGTGAGAGTCACGTCGTATTGCTGCTGGGCGGTGGCGTAGGCGGCGGAGGCGGTGTTGAGGGCGGCTTTGGCAGAATCCAGTTGGGCGGAGGCGACGGCGCGTTGGGCGGTCAGCAGTCCCTCGTCGAGGGAAAGAAGCGGGTCTCCCTTCCGAACGGTTTGTCCCTCCGTCACGAAGACGTCCTTCACCCTGCCAGCCAGTTCGGGAGCGATGTTGACCTGGGTCGCTTCGATGACGCCCGAGGCTTTGAGCGCACCGTTTTCGTCGGCGGTGAGCGAACGGAAGGCGTAATACAGAATCGTCGAGAGGACGAGCAAAATGACAACGATGCGGAGAGCGAGAGGCGGTTTGTGCATGGTGAACTCCTTGTGAGGCTTTCTTTCTTCTTTCATCTTTCTTTTCTTGTTTTCGACGCATGATGCGGTGAAAGGGCTAAAGAGAAAAAGGAAAGAAGAAAGAGGAAAGAATTAGTCAAGTCGTTTTCTAAAGCGCAGGGCGGCGAGGGTCATGATGCCGACGGCAAAGAGGGTCATGGCGAGGACATCGGTTTGAATCGTTTCGAGACCCACACCCTTGAGCAGTAACGAACGGATGATGACGAGGTAATAACGCAGGGGCATGAGGTAGGAAATCCATTGCAGGACTTTGGGCATGGCTTCGAGGGGGAAGAAAAAGCCCGAAAGGAAGATGCTCGGCAGGAGGGTCATCCAGACGGTGAGCATGGCTTCCTGTTGGGTATTGGCGATGGTGGATGCAAGCAGACCGATGCCCAGCCCCGTGACCATGAACACGCCCGAAAGCAGGATGATGAGTCCGAGGTCGCCGCGGATGGGCACGCCGAACCACCAATGCCCCACCGCGAGGACTTCGATGGTGTTGAAGAAGCCGAGGATGACATACGGCGTGAGTTTGCCGACGATGAGTTCCCACGGGCGGATGGGCGTGACGATGAGTTGTTCGATGGTGCCGCGCTCGCGTTCGCGCACCACGGAGGTGGCGGTGAGGATGGCAGCGATGGCATAGAGGATCATGCCGATTACGCCGGGGATCATGAAGTGCGCGCTGATGAGGTCAGGGTTGAACCAGACGGATGTGCGAACCTCGACGGGCGGCTGGACGCGCAGGCTCATGCCGCTGCGCTCGAATTTTTGCAGGAGGATGTTCAAGGCGTGCGCCTGCCCGATGAGTTGCGAAGCGGAAAGCGCGGTGGAGGCGCTGGTCGGGTCGGAGCCGTCGAGGAGGAAGGCGATTTGCGCGTTCCCGTCGGCGAGGCGCTGGGCGTAATCAGGCGGGATGATGACTGCGGCACGCGCCTCCCCTGACATAATCAGGTCTTCGATTTCGGCTTCGGAATCCACCACATAGGCGATGCGGAAGTAGTCGGCGGCGCGGTAAGCCTCAAGCAGTGCGCGCGATTCCACGCTGCGGCTTCGATCCAGCACCGCCAGCGGAATGTTGCGCACGTCGTTGGTGGCGGAATAACCGAGCAGGAATAACTGCATAATGGGAATGACCAGAATCAACATCAGCGTGCGTGTGTCGCGGAAGATCTGGATGAATTCCTTGCGGATGATGGAGAGGAGGCGGGAGTTCATGGAGGCTCCGAGGGAAGTGATGGAGTAATCAGTGATCAGAGGGCAGTGGATGGAAAGTGGAAAGTGGGTTCAAGATTCGGAGGGTTTGAGAATGCCGTGCAGGTAGAGATCCAAATAGGCATCGGCGGCGTTTTTGGGCATGAGTTTGCCGAGAACGGAATTGGCGATGAGCATCTCGGTAATAAAATAGGAGATGATCATGCCGAAAAAAGACCGCACCAGAATGGCGGGGTTGGTTGTGCGCAATCCCTTCCTTGATTTCACGATCTTTTCGAAAACGGGCAACACCTTCGGCGCGATCTCCCGCAGCATCATGGCGCCATGCGCGCCCTTGAATTCGACCAGTTCGATGAACATCAGGTTGATGAATTCGCGCTGTTTGCCCAATTCTTCGACGATGATGTGAAAGGCGTTGCTCAGAAATTCTTCGGCGGTCTCCCCTTCTGCGGCAAGGACAAGCGGAAGGATTTGTTTATAGGGATGTTTGTCAATGATGATGCCCTCAAAGATCGCCTCCTTGCTGGAGAAGTGATTGTAGATTCCGCCCAGCGCCAGCCCGGCGCGTTCGGCAATCTGCCGCATGGAGGTGGCATGATAGCCCTGCTCCATGAACAATTCGATGGCGGCGTCTTCGATGGCAAGGCGGGTGGCTTCGCCTTTTTTCGATTTTTCCCTGGGCATAATTGTTCCTGTATGAAAAACGAACGCTCGTTCATTTTTGATTGTAGCCTGTTTGGATGTCCTTTGTCAAGATAAAAGACCACGAAATGGTAGAATCTTTCCATGCTGTCCCTCACTCAAGTCGAACAATTTACGCGCAAACACCTGAGGCATAACGTCATCGTCAATTTGACCGATGGCGGTTTTTTTGGCGTCGCCTTGGGCTTCGCATCCTTCGGGACCATCCTGCCGCTCTTCGTGGACACAATGACCGACTCTGCCACCCTCATTGGGCTTGTCCCTGCCATTCACGCGGCAGGCTGGCTGTTGCCGCAATTGTTCACGGCGAGTCACACCTCGCGTTTGCGGCGGTACAAACGAACCGTCCTGCTCAACACCATTCACGAGCGGCTTCCGTTTTTGGGGTTTGCCATCGTCGCCCTGCTCCTCCCCAAAATCGGACCGCAGGCGGGACTGGCGCTCACCTTCCTTCTCCTCACCTGGCAGGGACTGGGCGGCGGCTTCACCGCCAACGCGTGGACCAGCATGATTTCGAAGATCATCCCGCCCGAATATCGCGGTACGTTCTTCGGCACACAAGCCGCGGTGGCAAACTTGTTCATCAGCCTCTCGGCGGTCGGCGCGGGTTATTTGCTGGATTGGTATGAAACGCCGCTCAACTTCGTGTACTGCTTCCTGCTTGCCGTCCTCTTTTTCACCATTTCGTGGTTCGCGCTGGCGCTCACACGCGAACCAACGGACTACGAAAAAGTCATTGATGAGAAACCCGCCCCCTTCTGGCAGGGAGCCGCCAAAATCCTGCGCGGCAACCCAAACTTCCGCTGGTTCCTTGCGGCGCGTTTCCTCTCGCAATTCGCAACGATGGGCTTCTCCTTCTACATCATTTACGCCCTCCGCCGTTTCCACGCGGATGCTGTCGTCCTCGGCTATCTCACTGCCACCCTCACCATCGCCCAAACCGCCGCCAACGTGGGCATGGGCTGGCTTGGCGACCGTGTCGGTCATCGCGCCATGCTCATTCTCGGCGCAGCAGCGGCAATGCTGAGTTCACTGCTTGCCTGGTTTGCTCCCTCGCTTGGCTGGTTCTTCCCCATCTTCGTTCTCGCCGCGCTTGCCAACGTCTCCATCTGGACGAACGGCATGACCATGTCCACCACTTTCAGCAGTGAAAGCGAACGTCCGTTTTACATCGGGCTGGCGCAGACGCTCACCGCCCCCGCCACCATCCTCGCGCCGCTCATCGGCGGCTGGATGGCAGACACGCAAGGCTTCGAACTCACCTTCGGCATATCCGCCCTCTTATCACTCGTGATGTGGTTGATTTTGTGGCTGATCGTGAAAGACCCACATCCAAACACAGTGACGACTTAAGTCGTCACTACACTACAAAGGTGACTATGACCCTCCTTCAAGAAAAATCCCGCCAAGCCATTGACATCCTCCAGGAACAACATGTGGACATGTGGCTCACGTTCGTCCGCGAGACGAGCGGCGTGCGCGACCCCGTACTCGATTTTCTCATCGGACCCCATGACCTGACCTGGCAATCCGTCCTCCTCTTCACGCGTCACGGCGACAAGATTGCCATCGTCGGCAATCTCGAAAAAGAGACCATCGCCCGCCTCGGCGTCTTCGACGAAATCCACGGCTACGACACCTCCATCCGCGACCTCCTGCGCGGGACTCTCGCCCGCCTCAACCCCGACCGAATAGCCGTCAACACCTCCCACAACAACGTCCACGCTGACGGTTTGACTCATGCCATGTACGAAATCCTGCGCGGCTACCTCGCGGACACGCCCTACGCCGACCGTCTCGTCAGCGCCGAACCGGTCATCAATGCCCTGCGCGGACGCAAGACCCCAACCGAACTGGCGCGCATCCAACGCGCCGTCGAAATCACGGACGAAATCTTTCGCAAGACCTTCGCCTACATCCAAGTCGGCATGACCGAAATCGAAATCGGCACGTACATGCAGGAACTGGCGAAAGAATACGGCGTGGGGCTGGCATGGTCGGCTGCGAGCTGCCCCGCCGTCAACAGCGGACCCAACTCCCCCATCGGTCACAGCGGACCGACGAGCATCTGCGTCGAACGCGGGCATCTCATCCACTTCGACTTCGGCGTGAAGTATGAAGGCTACTGCTCCGACATTCAACGCGTCTGTTACGTGCTGCGTGAGGGAGAAACCGAAGCGCCGCCCGAAGTGCAGCGCGGCTTCATCACCATTCGCACCGCCATCGAAAAGGCACGCGAAGCGATGAAGGCGGGAGCCATGGGTAACTCGATTGATGTCATTGCACGCGAAATCGTCACCGACGCAGGCTACCCTGAATACCCCTACGCCCTCGGTCACCAACTCGGACGCGTGGCGCATGACGGCGGCGCATTGCTCGGTCCGCTTTGGGAGAAATACGGCGACTCGCCAAAACAGAAATTGGAAGTTGGTCAGGTCTTCACCATCGAGCCGGGACTGGCGGTTCCCGGTTATGGCTATCTGGGCTTGGAAGAAGACGTGGTCATCGCCGAAAACGGAGCGGAATATCTTGGCGAACCGCAAAAGGAGATGGTGTATATCAGAGGCTTGTCCTGAGTCTGTCGAAGGGATGAATGCGGAAGGATGAACGACTACGGAGGGCGACGGGCGGCGGTTGCAGTCCGTCGTCCAAGTTGTAGCGGGGAAAATGCCGCGGGGAGATAAAAGTCATCGAATCAGGAGCAGGCGTCGGTTAAAGAAGAGGCGAAGTGTCCCCTTTGCCGCGTGCTTTCCATCACTGGCTTGTCTTATAATGCCTCACTATACTCGTCCTCGTGAGGTAATCCCATGTCAAACGAAGACCCCCGAATTCTCGAACTCCGCAGAATGCGCGCCAAAGCGCTGGAAGGCGGCGGCGCGGAACGAATCGCAAAGCAAAAAGCCAAAGGCAAGTTGACGGCGCGTGAGCGCATCGAATTATTGCTCGACCCCGGCACGTTCAACGAGATCGAGCCGTTCATCACGCATCAGGGCGACGAGATGGATTTGCTGAAGGAAAAGTTCTACGGCGACGGCGTGATTACGGGCTACGGTCAGATTGACGGGCGGACGGTGTATCTCTATTCGCAGGATTTCACCATCTATGGCGGCACGTTGAGCGAGATGCAATCGCACAAGATTTGCCGCGTGATGGACCTGGCGGTGCGCAACGGCGTGCCGTTCATTGCACTGATTGATTCGGGCGGCGCGCGCATTCAGGAGGGCGTCCGTTCGATGGGCGGCTATGCCGAAATCTTCCGACGCAACGCGCAATACTCGGGCGTGGTGCCGCAAATCAGCGTCATGCTCGGACCATGCGCCGGCGGCGCGGCGTATTCCCCCGCGCTCACCGACCTGGTCATCATGGTCGAGAAGCAGTCGTTCATGTTCCTCACGGGACCCGAGGTCATCAAAGCCGTGACAGGCGAAGTGATTGACGCCGAGTCGCTGGGCGGCGCAAACGTGCACATGTCGGTCAGCGGCGTGGCGCACTTGAGCGTGAAGAGCGAAAAGGAGGCGCTTCAGATGGCGCGGCATTTCCTTTCGTACCTGCCATCGAACAACGTGGAAAACCCGCCCTTCGTCACGCCCACCGACGACCCGCTGCGCATGGACGAATCGCTCAACCGTATCGTGCCGCTCGACCCTGCCGAACCGTACCTCATGCACCAGGTCATCGAAAAGATCATTGACAAAGGCACGTTCCTCGAAATCCAGCCCGATTGGGCGCGCAACGCCATCGTGGGGCTGGCGCGCATCGGCGGTCACAGCGTGGGGATTGTGGCGCAGGAACCCGCCATCATGGCGGGCGTGATTGACATAGACGCCGCCGACAAGATGACCCGCTTCGTGCGCATGTGCGACTGTTTCAACATTCCGCTTGTGACTTTTGTGGATTCGCCCGGTTTCCTGCCGGGCATCGCGCAGGAACACGGCGGCATCATCCGTCACGGCGCAAAACTGCTCTACGCCTACTCCGAAGCGACCGTGCCGAAAATCTGCATCATCACGCGCAAGGCGTATGGCGGCGCGTATGTGGTCATGTCCAGCAAGTATCTCGGCACCGACGTGACCTACGCGTGGCCCTCCGCCGAAATCGCCGTGCTGGGCGCGGAAGGCGCAGTAAACATTTTGTTCAAGAAGCAAATCGAAACCGCGCCCGACCCCGCCGCCGAGCGCAAACGTCTTGCGGACGAGTACCGCGCCAAATTCAACAACCCCTACTACGCCGCCTCCACCGGCTACGTGGACGACATCATCGAGCCGCGCGAATCGCGTCCGAAGATCATCGCCGCGCTTTCGGCTTTGCGCGACAAGTACGCGCCCGCGCCGCCGAGGAAGCATGGGAACATTCCAGTCTGAAATTACCAATTACTTCATTTGGTAAATGGTAAATGGTAATTGGTGATTGGTAATTGAGAGGAAGCCATGAACGCTTTGCAAACCGCCCTATGGATCACCGCCCTCGGCATGGGACTCGTCTTCGGCGCGATCCTTTTGCTGTGGGGGATGATGACTCTTCTGACAAAGTTGACCGCCGACAAAGACTTCGCATCGGACTCCCCGAAGCCTGTCTCTGCTTCGGAGACCGAGACCCTCGCCCGAGCCGCGGCGGTCGCGGTGGCGCTGGCGATGGCGGAACAGCAGCTCTCGTCCGCGCACCCGCTCAAAGACCCGCCGACGGCAATCGTCAGCGCGTGGCAGTTGGGGATGCGGACACGGCAGATGGCACAAAAGGGCGCCAGATTTTCGCGGTCTTAATGGCGCAGCGCGTAGTTGACGTTCTCTAACGTCAACCCGGAGCATGAAAATGAAATACAACGTCACCATTCAGGATAAATCCTACGTCGTCGAAATCGAAGACATCAACGCGCGTCCCGTCATCGCTTATGTAGAGGGAATTCGCGTGGAAGTCATCCCAGACACGAATCCGCTTGGGGTGGAGGGTGCCCGGCAAGAGGTCCAGAAAGAAGCGAAGGAAGTCCACTCCATTGACCTGCGAACAGATTCTCAACAAAACGCCAACGAATTGACCGCTCCCCTGCCGGGGACAGTGGTCGAGGTGTTCGTCAAGGAGGGTGATGTCATCGAGGCGGGGCAGGTGGTGCTCGTCATCGAAGCGATGAAGATGAAGAACAGCATCCGCTCGACTCGCACGGGCAGGGTGGCGCAGGTGCTGGTGAGCCCAATGCAGACAGTGGCGCACAAACAGCCGCTAGTGAGGTTCGAATGAGCCTGACCGAATTGCTCCCGGAATTGCTCAAGGGGCTGGCAAATTTCACTGTTGGCAATGCGGTGATGATTGCCGCCGCGTTGATTTTGATTTATCTTGCGGTGTTCAAGGAAATCGAGCCGGTGTTGCTGCTGCCCATCGGCTTTGGGTGTTTGCTGGCAAATATTCCGCTGGCAGGCATAACTGCGGCGGAGGGCATCACGGGCGTTTTGTACGAGGCGGGCATCCGAACGGAGTTGTTCCCGCTGTTGATCTTCATCGGCGTGGGGGCAATGATTGATTTCAGCCCGTTGTTGGCACAGCCGCGCATGGTGCTGCTCGGCGCGGCGGGACAATTCGGAATCTTCGGCACGCTGCTGCTGGCAATTGCGCTGGGATTTCCGCTCAACCAGGCGGCGTCCATCGGCGTCATCGGCGCGATTGACGGACCGACTTCGATTTTCGTGGCGACCAAACTCGCGCCCGAACTGCTCGCGCCAATTGCGGTGGCGGCGTATTCCTACATGAGCCTCATCCCCATCATCCAGCCGCCCTTGATGCGCCTGCTGACCACCAAACGCGAACGCCTCGTGCGCATGGAGTACACCCCCAAGCCAATTTCGCAGCGGACGCTCGTCGTCTTCCCCATCGCGCTGACCGTTGTCGTCGGTCTGCTCGTTCCCGAAGCGACGCCGCTCATTTCGATGCTCATGCTCGGCAACCTGCTGAAAGTCTCCGGCGTGGTGGAGCGCCTGAGCAAAGCCGCGCAGAATGAAATCATCAACGTCTCCACCCTGTTCCTCGGTCTCGCCATCGGCGCGACGATGACTGCCCAGGACTTTCTGAATCTCGACACGGGCAAGATCATGCTGTTGGGCTTGATTGCCTTCGCGCTCGATACCGTTGCGGGTCTGCTCTTCGGCAAGTTGATATGCGTCCTGAGCGGTTACAAAATCAATCCGCTCATCGGCGCGGCGGGGATTTCAGCCTTTCCAATGGCGGGACGTCTCGCCGCGAAGACTGCCAACGACGAAGACCCGCACAACTTCATCCTCATGCACGCCATGGGCGCCAACACCGCCGGGCAGTTGGGTTCGGTCATTGCGGGCGGGGTGCTATTGGCGATTGTGAGCAAGTTGGTTTGACAAGGATGAAGGATGAGTGATGAAGGATGAATGGACTGAGGGTTGTGGTCCATCGTCCGATTCACACACTTGCAAAATAATTCTCTTCAACTCCTTGCCAGGTTTCTTCGGGCAATTTCATATATTTCGTCAACAGCGGATGGACGCGCGCCATCTCCTCGTACATCCTCTGCGCCACGCGGCGGATGGAAAAGTGCGCGTTGGCGGCGGAGCGCAACTGACAGAACGCATACGCCTCCCGCAGATTGAACTGCGCCAGCACGCGGCGGTTGTAGCCGTTGGGGACGACGTATTGCGCGACGACGGGACTGAACTCGTATAACTTCTCGAACATCTGCGCCGCCGCCTCCATCGCCGCTTCATATCTGGACCCGAAGCCTGCCTCCGCCATCAGACGCGGAGTCGCGTACCCCAGCCGCGTCGTCAAGCGCTGCGGCGTCTGCGTCATCATGCGGTGACGTTTGAACTCGGCATACGCGCCCTGATCCATGACCAGGTCGAAGGTGTAGGTGCAGTATTCCAGTTCGCGCAGCGGGGCGTCGTACCTGCCCAGCCTGCCGAGCAGCGTTTCAGCCAGTCTGGACTTTGCCTCTTCATCCAACGCTTCGACATACGACAACGTGCCGGCATAAGTCATCTCGCCAAAGCGATAGAGCGCCGCCGCGAGGACTTTGGTCTCGCCGTTGCGGTCATAGTCAATGAGGGAGCACCAATCATCGGATTTACGGTTTATGATTTCAGATTGACGATTGCTCAAGTCGGCAGCGGTTTCGACGAGGTAGGGGACAACATCGGCATATTTCACCAGCGTGGGTGTTTCTGTCTTTGCCACTTCTTTGACCTTTGTGCCAATCTGCCGCACCTCCGTCAGTTCGTGCGAGAGCATCTTGCGGATCATGTTTTCGATGACGCGGGCGTTGGCGGTCATGCCCACGTTGGCGAGCGCGGCGGCAGGCAGGATGAAGCGGCACACGTCCACGTATTTGGAGCGGATACGGCGATCCCAGGCGTCGTCGGATTCGTTTTCGCGGCGCGGGAAACGCTCGAGGACGAGGGAACGGAGCGGGTCCAGCGAGTCGGCATAGGTCCGAAAGAGGAAGCGGATGGTATCCATGTATTCGGCGCGGAGCGGGTGTCCGTCCAGTTCGGAGGGAATCCAAAAATCGTCCTGTCCCCATTTTTGATAGCGCGTGGATTTTTCGGTGTAGGAAGCGAGACGGTTGCTTTCGATGCTCTCGATGGCGAGGCGCGAGACGTTCTCGAAGGCAATGTGCAGCACGGCATGTTCCGCCACCGAGGCATGACCATAACCGACCACCCATTTCTCGTGGAATTTCGCGGAGGACTCGTCGCTCAACTCGGCGGCAATTGTGCGGAAGGATTCGGGCGAGCGCGAGGTCTTGGCGAAAGCGACGGCGATGGTTTCGGGGCTGAGGGCGCGGGGGGAAAGCAGGTAAATTTCACGTTCGGGCATGAGGGTCTCCTCTGAAGGTCTGGCGCATTATACCGTGCGGATAAAGAAACGGGCGGCTCGCAAGCCGCCCGAGGTTCCCTCATCAGGTCGTTTCGATTGTTTGTTTCATCCGCAATGTAATCACGACTACCGCAACCAACGACAACAGGTACAAGCCGCCATAAACTTGATAGGGAAGCCCTTTTGAACCCAGCGTGAAGAAGAGCCATGTGAACAGGATGAACAGCGCAAATTGCAGAAAAGCCCACATTCGCAGGGAGCGCCTGCTGTGCAGGTCGGTGCTGGAGCGCAGAGCGAGAGAGCCAAGCAGAAGGAAATACAACCCGAACGCCAGGAACTCGCCCGTTTCGAGCAGAATCTTCAGCCAGGCGGGTGTGACGAACCAACGCCAGAAATTCAACTCGAAGGAAAGGGGCCAGAGCAAGTTCACCCCGCTAAACCATAACGCAAGGTCAAGGGCAATGTGCATCAAAATCCCTGCGCCCAAGCCGTTGCCGAAGTTCTTCCATTTTTCGTTCTTCGCCGCCAGCGAGACGATGTAGAACACGAAGATCACCGTCAAAACGGTAAAGAGGCTGTGCGTGAATGTGCGGTGATAGCCTTCGGGGTTGGGCAGTTTGGCAAGCACAGCATAGGCGACAACAAAATTATCCAAATCGGGAAACACACTGCCCAGCGCCACGCCAAGCAAAAACCATTCCCGTTTCGGCATCCACTTGCGGGAGGCAAGGGCAACCATTCCATGAATTCCAGCCTGCGGCATGAGGGTCTCCTTTGGTTGCATTCTACAACCCTGCGGGAACAAAAAGGGAACGGGCTATCACAAAAAGGGTGAGCGGACGTTAGAGAACGTCCGCTGCGCGGCTTCCATGACCCTGCGGGAACAAAAAAGGAACGGGCTATGCCGTTCCCAGAATTTGGCGGGTCTGTTCCACGTCGCGCCGGATTTGCTCGATGAGCGCCTCCACCGAGTTGTACTTCAACTCGTCGCGCAGGCGGGCGATGAATTCCAGCCGCATCATTTCACCGTAGATGTCGCGGTTGAAGTCGAGCAGATATGCTTCCACGTTGAGCGTTTGCTTATCGGGCGTGAAGGTGGGGTTGGTGCCGAGGTTGACTGCCGCCATGTGCCGCTCCTCGCCGAGATACGCCCAGCAGGCATAGATGCCGCCCGCAGGCAGAACCTTCTCGCGGGCATATTCGAGATTGGCAGTAGGGAATCCGATGGTGCGCCCGCGGCTGTCGCCGTGAGTCACCAGTCCCTGCAGTTGATACGGATGCCCCATCAAACGCGCGGCTTCCTCCACCTTGCCGACGCTGACCAGTTTGCGGATTTCGGTGGACGAGACGACGCCGCTTTCGTCGCCCAGGGCTGATACGGTTTCGACGCCGTATCCCAACTCCAAGCCGATTTCGGTCAGCCGCGCGGCATTGCCTTCGCGGTTCTTTCCCAGCGTGGAGTCGTAGCCGAGGATCAGGCGCACCAGCCCCAGTTGAGTCTTGAGGTGTTTCATAAAGTCGAGGGCGGTGGTGTTGGCAAGTTCACGGTCGAAGGTCTGGGTGATGACCACGTCCACGCCGAATTCGCCGAGCAGACGGGCGCGTTCACCGGGCAGGGTGAGCAGTTTGATGCCGCCGCGCCCGAAGACTTTGGCGGGATGCGGGTCGAAGGTTAAAACGACGGCAGGCAGCCCATCGGCATGGGCGCCTGCCACCAATTTGTTGATGATTTGTTGATGCCCGCGGTGAACGCCGTCGAACACGCCGACGGTCAGCCATGAACCGGGGAGGGTGACTTCCTCGAGGGAACGATAATGCAGCATGGCGGGAGTTCGCTCTCAGCGGTTCGGGAGACTGGAGCGGAGGGTCCGTTAGTCGCTGGTGAAAAAGACTTTTTTCGGCTGCCAGGCGGGAGTGCCGTCTTCGTCAATGACGCATTCGAGCAGGGCAACCAGTTCGCCCTGGGTGCTGACGCCGCGCACGCGTTTGCCAACCGGGGTATCGGGCTCGGCTTTGACGCGGTGACCGTGACGCACGCCTTCCACTTCATCGGGGTTGAGTTCGATGGCGGGCCAGTCGCCCAGCGCTTCGGCGGCCGGAATCAGGTATTGATACCAGTTACCCGCCTGGAACGCCTCCTGCAACTTACGCAGAGGCACGGCGTCGCGCAGGGAGAAGCGTCCGCTCTTGGTGCGGCGCAAGCCAACGAGGTACGCGCCGCAGCCGAGTTTTTCGCCGAGGTCGTTTGCCAGCGAGCGGACGTAGGTGCCGGACGAGCAATGCACGTCTATGACCACTTCGGGGGGCGCCCATTCGAGTACTTCGAGATGGTGCACGGTGATTTTGCGCGGTGCGAGTTCGACCTCTTCGCCCTTGCGCGCCATTTCGTACGCCTTGCGTCCCTGCACCTTGACGGCGGAATAAGGCGGCGGGGTCTGTTCGATTTCGCCGATAAAGGTCTTCAGCACTTCTTCGAATTGCTCTTCGGTAATGTTAATGGGCTGATTGCTCTGGGTAAATTTTCCGTCGGCGTCGAAGGTATCGGTCTTGGCTCCGAGGCGGATGATGGCTTGATAGCGTTTGTCCGAGGCGGAGACGTATTCGCTCAAGCGTACCGCCGGTCCTACGAGGATGACCAGCACGCCGGAAGCGCGCGGGTCGAGGGTGCCGGTGTGACCCGCCCGGCGCAGACCGGTGCCGTTGCGGATTGCCTGCACAACATCATGAGAGGTCATGCCAACAGGTTTGTCCACAACCAGCACGCCCGAAATGGCATTCTTTACATCCTGACTATTCATTTTTCCTCCTGAAATATTCATGCTTCCAATTATGACACAGTTATCCGATTTATGGTTAGAGTCCCAGCATTTCGCGGGTTATCTTTAGTACCAATGGTTGAACCTCTGCGAGTTTTCCCGGTATGTCTGCCCCTGCCGCGGCAGCATGCCCCCCGCCGTTGAAATGCTTTGCCACTTTTGAAACGTCAATGCCCGGCTCCAAAGCCCGCCAGGAAATCTTGACATGATTGTCGTTTTGTTCGACGAAAATCATACCCACTTTGTTCCCGTCAATGGCGGAGATCAAGTTGATGAGGTCGGCGTCGTCGTTGCCGCCGTAGCCCGCGCGTTTGCGGTCTTCGAGCGTGAGCGTCCCCCAGACGATGCCGTTGGCGTGTTCCATGCTGGAGAGTCCCGCTCCCCAGTATTTTGCCGCGGGAAAGGATTTTTTCACGAGCGAGCGCATGTACAGGTCCGGCATGTTGACGCCGGTTTCCATCAGCATGGCGCACTGACGGAGCGCTTCGGGGGTGGTGTTCGAGGTGCGGAAACCGAGCGTATCGGTGATGATGCCGGTCAACAGCGCGGCGGCAATGGGCTTGGTGATGGTAAAACCCCACTCCGGCAGGTGATTGGTGAGAATGGCGGCGGTTGCAACCTCTTCCGCTTCGATGAGGTTGATTTTGCCGTATTGTTCGTTGGTGACGTGATGGTCAATGTTGATATCCGGCTGACCGAAGTTTTCAAAGACCTTTCCCGTGCGTTTGAAATCGGCGCAGTCCACTGTGATGAAGGTATCGTATTCTCCGCTGGGCGCTTTGACGACGAGGTCGCTGCCTTCGAGATGCCGAAAGGAGGCGGGGACGCCGTCTGCCAGCACCATCTGCACCGCTTTGCCGGCGTCCATGAGCGCCAGCCCCAGCCCGAGCAGGGAGCCGACCGCATCGCCATCCGGGCGGACGTGGGATGCCACTACCACTTTGTTTGCCTTGGCAAGCCGTTCTTTGATTGCCCCTGTTATTTCTTTGTCCATTCCTGTTTCATCTCTCCGTGTGTTTTACCACAGAACCAACTCTGCGAGGGTTAAGATTGTGTAAGACTTTTATCGTTTTTTGTTTCTCAATTCCGCCAGCAGTCTTTCGATGTGGTCGGCGTTTTCGGGCGTCACATCCCAATGGAAGCGCAGACGGGGGAAGGTTCGCAACTCGATGCGCGAGGCGAGAATCCGCCGGATGAACCCGGAAGCAGACTCCAGCCCGGCAAGAACATCCTTGGAGCGTGAGATGCCCTCCACCGCCGAAACATAAATATCGGCATACGCCAGTTCCTTATCCACTTTTACGTCGGTGACGTAGATGAGGTGCAGGCGCGGGTCGCTGATCTCGCGGATGAGCATTTCCGAGAGTTCTTCGCGGATGCGGTCAGCAATGCGTTGAAGTCGTACACCGGAAGGCATGTCTTTATTCCCTATTCAAGGACATAACAAACCAGTTGATCGCCAACCTGAATGTCCTTGAAATTCTTGAAACCGACGCCGCATTCGAAACCCTGACGGATTTCCTTGACGTCCTCTTTCTCGTGGCGCAGCGAGCTCATCTCGCCTTCATAGACGATGTCGCCGCCGCGATACAACCTGACCTTGGCATTGCGGCGCAGTTCACCCTCGGTCACACGGCAGCCCGCCACCTTGCCAAACTTGGAAGCGGTGAAAACCGCCAGCACTTGGGCGCGCCCGATGATTTTTTCCTGCACCACCGGTTCGAGCATGCCTTTGAGCGCCTTCTCGATATCCTCCGTCATGCGGTAGATGATGTCGTAGAGACGGATATCCACGCCCTCTTTTTCGGCGAGGCGGCGGGCAGAAACATCCGCCTGAACGTTGAAGCCGATGACGATGGCATGGGATGCGGAGGCGAGCATGATGTCATTGTCGGTGATGTTGCCGGTCTCGGCGTAGAGGATTTTGATGCCAATCTCGCCGCCGCCCAGTTTGTTCAACTCAGAGACGATGGGATCGAGCGACCCTTGCACATCTGCCTTGACAATCAGATTGAGTTCCTTCGCCTCACCAGCCTGGACGTTGGCAAACAAATCCTCCAGCGAAATCTTCTTCTTCGCCTGCGCCTGTTCTTTTGCAGCGTTCAGCCGTTCCGCAACGATGGCGCGCGCTTCTTTTTCCGAAGGCACCACTTGGAACAAGTCACCGGCAGAGGGGACTTCGTTCAACCCCATCACCTGCACCGGCGTGGACGGACCCGCCTTCTTGACCGGCTTGCCTTTGTAATCGGAGAGGGCGCGCAGTTTGCCGTAGGCTGTGCCAGCCACAACGACATCGCCAACGGAAAGCGTGCCGTTTTGAACGAGAAGTGTGGCAATCACGCCGCGGCTTTTATCCAACTGCGCCTCGATGACCGTCCCAATCACCTTGCCGGTGGGGTTGGCATTGATTTGCATGTTGTCCGCCACCAGCAGAATGGCTTCGAGCAGATCGTCTATGCCTTGCTTCAGCTTGGCAGAGACCGGAATGATCATGGTGTTGCCGCCCCATTCATCCGGCACGAGTTCCTGCTCGGCAAGCTGCTTTTTGACCAGTTCCGGGTTGGCGTTGTCCTTGTCCACCTTGTTCAGCGCCACAATAATCGGCACGCGCGCCGCCTTGGCATGGGCAATCGCCTCCTTTGTCTGCGGCATCACACCATCATCTGCTGCCACGACCAAGATGACAATATCTGCGCCCTGTGCGCCGCGCGCCCGCATCTGCGTAAAGGCGGCGTGACCGGGCGTATCCAGGAAGGTAATCAGGCGTCCCTTCATCTCCACCTGATACGCGCCAATGTGCTGGGTGATTCCGCCCGCCTCGCCCGCCGCCACATTCGTCTGGCGGATGGCGTCCAGCAGGCTGGTTTTGCCGTGATCCACGTGACCCAAAATGGTCACCACCGGCGGACGCGGCTTCAACTTCGACTTATCCTCGCCGGCAATCATTTGCCGCCAAAGCGGCACTTCGCCGGTCTCCAGCACGGTTTCTTCAACGGTCTCCGGCACCGCTTCGAAACCATACTCCCCCACCACAATCGCGGCGGTATCGAAATCCACCGACTGGTTGATGGTTGCCATCACCCCGTTCGACATCAGTTTTTTGATTAAATCAATGGGGCTCTTGCCGATTTTCTGCGCCAAATCGCGCACCACAATACTACTCGGCAGTTCAATCTTGTTTCCGTTATTGCTCATGGGACCACCTCCACAAAAGTACACACGAAATATCGCCGCAGGCAAAACGCCTGCTCCAGAGCGGGTCCCATGAACAAACAACTGTTACATGGCTACCCGCCGTCCCCTGTGGAAGACTCCGCCTCAGCAGGCAGAGTGTTCATAAAATCTTCCAAAGTTGCGCGCTCGTCCGGCGCGAGGGTTGTCTTCAATGCATGGGCAAGCGCGCCCTTCAAACCTCGCTCCCAGCAATCGCGGCGGTCATGCAGATAGGCGCCGCGCCCGGCAAGTTTGCCGGTCGGGTCAATTTGCACACCCTGGGCTGTCCGCACAATGCGGATCATCGTCCGTTTGGGCAGGACTTGACGACAGCCCACGCACGTCCGCTGGGGCACATGCTTTACACGTTGAACAGGCTTCTTTTTAGGCACCTTCGGTCTCGCGCAAAAGGTTACCAGTCTTCGCCGAAATCATCGCCGCCGCGTTTATGTTTCTTGCGGCTGACTACTTCGCCAAGTTCCTCATCATACTCGAGCGCCACGCCTTTCTTCTTGCCTTTCTTGCCTTTCTTTTTGTCCTTCGATTCATCATCTTCGTCCGCGGCAGCAGTTTGGAAGATTTCCGGCTTGAGGGAGAAGAGTTCGTCCAGCGAGACGCCGTCCTTGTGACCTTCGTCCTCCGTCTCTTCGACGGCTTTCTTCGCTTCTTTCTTCGCCGGAGCCTGTTTCTCCGCAACGGGCGTTTCCGCCGCTGGAGGTTCGCTCACCGCTTCCGCTACAGGGGCGGTGACTGCCTCGGGTGCAGGAGCAGGTTGCAGTTCGGCGGGAGGCGGTTCGGGGAAGGTCAGCGCGGCAAGGGCTTCCTCGATGTTCTGAATGGCTTTCGGTCCGATGCCGGGCAGTCCGAGCACACTGTTCGGGTCGAGTTTCATCTTGACCATCAAATTGCCAACGGTTTCGATGCCAGCCTCGGTCAGGATGTTATAAACATGTTCCTTGATGCCTGCCTGGTCGAGCGGCATGGAGAACGCCGCCGCCGGTACACCCGCCTGTTCGGCGAGAGAGACGTTGCCTTCCGCCACGCGCACCGCTTCGGCTTTCATTTCGCTGGTGCGGCGTTCCACGCGGTCAATGAACTTGGCAAGCATGTCGTATTCTTCCGGCGTGACGGGTTTGCCCTCCGCCTTTTTGGCGAGGACTTCCTCCACGGCGGGAATGGATTCGACTGCACTCGGCAGGAGCGCGGCAAGTTCGGGGTCGTTTTGCAGTTTGACGATGGTATCGGCGGCGGCTTCGATGATGGATTTGATGTCAATGCGCCAACCGGTCAGTTTGGCGGCGAGGCGGGCGTTTTGTCCGTCGCGCCCGATGGCGAGACTCAACTGGTCTTCGCTCACCACGACGGTCGCCGTGCGGGCGCCTTCCGAGTTGGCGAGATATACGCCGGTCACACGCGCCGGGCTGATGGCTTTGGTGATGTAGACCAGCGGGTCGGGGTGCCATTCGATGATGTCAATTTTTTCGTCGTGAAGTTCCTTGACGATTGCCTGAATGCGCACGCCTTTGATGCCCACACACGCGCCCACCGGGTCAATGCCCGGCTGGGTGGCGCTCACCGCCACTTTGGCGCGAGCGCCTGGCTCGCGGGCAATGGCGCGAATCTCCACCACGCCATGATAAATTTCCGGCACTTCGTTTTCGAGCAGGCGGCGCAAGAAGTTGCGGTGCGCCCGCGAGAGGATGATTTGCGGACCGCGCGGTCCGTCCTTCACCTCAAGCACCACCGCGCGGATGCGGTCATGCACTTTGAAGCGTTCGCCGGGGATGCGCTGGCTGGCGGGCAGGGTGCCTTCCGCCTTCATGTCCAGCCCTACGGTGGTGCTTTGGGCGTTGGTCGCCTGCACTACGCCGCTGACGATTTCGCCAACCTGACGCTCGAAATACTGCATCTGATTGGCGCGTTCCGCCTCACGGATGCGCTGCTGAATGACCTGACGCGCCGTTTGAGCGGCGACACGTCCGAAATCAGCCGGCGTGGATTCGACCAGAACCATATCGCCCACTTGAGCGTCTGGCTTGACCTTGCGCGCTTCTTCCAGCAGGACCTCGGTCTTGGGCTCGATGACATCTTCGACGACTTCCTTTTCGGCAAAGACGGTCACCTTGCCGGTTTCGGGGTCAATCCTGGCTTCCACGTGTTGGGCGGCAGACGCACCCACAGCCCGCCGATAGGCTGATACCATCGCGGACTCGATCGCGGAAATGATGACTTCCTTGGAAAGTTGTTTGTCTTCCAACACATCGTTGAAAGCCAGGGTAAATTCGTTCTTCGCCATGCCGGTTGCTCCGTATTACTCCTTATTACAAGCAGAAAAGTGGGGGGCGCCCACTTCTCGGTGTGTTCGATCATCGGTTCGACGTGCGTTCGTATTTTAGCACGGGGCGGAAAAAGTTGCAAGATATAATAACAGCCATGCAAAACCGCAATCTCGCCAAAGCCGCATTGCGCGGTGAACCCTCCTACGTCTGGCGGGCAGGGCAGCAGCGCCGGCTCGAAATGATCCTCAAAGCCGCCGGCGAACGCATTCAGGGAACGATTCTCGAAAACGGATGCGGCGTCGGCATGTATGTGGAGCGCCTCTCCCCGTTTGGCGGCACGGTCATCGGCTTGGAATACGACTTCGAACGCGCCGCCGAAGCGCACATCCGCTCGCCGCACATCCTCAACGCCGCAGGCGAAGCCCTGCCGCTTCCCGCCTCGACCTTCGACCTGATCCTCAGCCACGAGGTCATCGAACACGTCCAAAATGACCGCCTGGCAGTTCAAGAGATGGTGCGCGTCCTCAAGCCCGGCGGGCGCGCCGTCATCTTCTGCCCCAACCGCGGCTACCCTTTCGAGACGCACGGCATCTACTGGAAGGGACAGTACCGCTTCGGCAACAAACTGTTCGTCAACTACCTGCCGCGTTCCCTGCGCGACCAACTCGCCCCGCATGTGCGCGTCTATTCAAAAAACGACTTGCAAAAGCTCTTTGAGGGTCTGCCCGTCAAATTCATCGAGCGGACGGTCATCTTCGGCGCATACGACAACCTCATCGCCCGTTTCGGCGCGCTGGGCAAACTCCTGCGAGCCGCCCTGCAATTTCTGGAGAGAACACCCCTGAAAGTCTTCGGCTTGTCTCACTTCTGGGTTGTGGAAAAAAATATAGAGGCGCCTCATGCTCGATAAAACCCAATTCGACCGCATCTCTTTCGCCATGCCCTTCCTGCAAAAAGCGGACGAGAATCTCAAACGCGAACTCATGCGGCATGCCCAGTTTGCCCGCATCCCTGCGGGACACGATGTCTTCGTGGACGGCGACCGCGTGGACGGAATCGCGCTTCTGCTTTCGGGGGTGGTGCGCGTGTACAAAATCGGTGAGACGGGGCGCGAGATCACTCTCTATCGCTTCGGTCTGGGGGAAAGTTGCATCCTGAGCGCCAACGCCATCCTCAGCCAGAAATCCTTCCCCGCCATTGCCACGGTGGAGGAGGATGCCGAAGCGGTCATCATCCCCGCTGACGTATTCCGCGCCTGGGTCAACCAATACGACCTGTGGCGCGAGTTCGTCTTCGACCTGCTTTCCGCGCGTCTCGCCACGGTGCTGGCAGTGGTGGACGAGGTGGTCTTCAAACGCATGGATCGCCGAGTCGCCTCGTTGTTGTTGAATCAGGCTCGGGTCCAGAACCCGATGCGCATCACTCATCAGGAGATCGCCGCCGAGTTAGGCAGTTCCCGCGAGGTCATCAGCCGCATCCTGGAGGATTTTTCCAAAGAAGGGTTGATCGAATCGGGGCGGGGCACCATCGAGGTGCTGGATATGCGGGGGCTGGAATCTCGTGCGGTTATGTGACTTTGTCACAGACGAAATACGTTTCATCCCCTAAAATGTGAGCATCGTTATCAACCAATCAACCAAAGGAGAGTTACCATGAAACGCAATATGTCCAATACCGACCGCATCATCCGCACCATCGTCGCCGCCTTGTTCGCCTACCTGTACTTCAGCGGCGCTGTGACGGGCGCCCTCGGCATCGTCCTGCTCGTGGTGGCGGCAGTGTTCTTGCTGACTGCCATCGTGGCGTTCTGCCCGCTGTACGCCCCGTTCAAGTTCAGCACCTACAAGGGCTAATTCCCTGACGCGGCACAGCGTCCCGAAGGAGTGTGAAAGCCTTCGGGACGCTGCCGCTTCTTACTTCACTCACCTTACCACCTTACGCAGTTCCTTCGTAGCGCGACATTTATGTCGCCTGAAAACGCGAGATGAATCTCGCGCTACCGCGTAACATCAGTTACTTAACCATGAACCTGACTCAATTTCAACAGACCGTTTCCTCCTCCGGCAAACCCATCGTGGTGGACTTCTGGGCGACCTGGTGTGCGCCCTGCCGGGTGACCAAACCCATCCTCGAAAAACTCGCGCGGGAATACAAGGACAAGGTCGCCTTCCTGCCCGTCAACGCAGACGAGTCGCGCGAATTGCTCGAGCATTTTCGGATCATTGGCATTCCCACCGTGCTAACCCTGCGGGACGGCGAAGTTGTGGGGCGTGTGACCGGCGCACAAAACGAGGCGGGCTACCGCACCATGTTCGAAGCGCTGGCGGAGGGACGGGAAGTCAAAGTCCCCATGTCGGCATTCGACCGTATGCTGCGGCTTGGCGCCGGCGCACTGCTTGCGATGGTCGGTATTTCCACAAGCAACTGGCTGGTGACGGGCATCGGCGGGGTCGTCGCTTTTTTGGGCGTGTATGACCGCTGTCCCATCTGGCGGGCGCTGACGGGGCTGCTCAAGCGGCGGTAATCTGCTTTATTTTGCATCATTCGGGCATCCTGTAAACATTACAGACAGGATGCCTTTTTTCCAGCGGTGCTGATAGAATCGCCCCGCCATGAAAACCCTTCTCTTCATCCTCCACCTGTTTGCCGACGCCTACAAGGAATGGTCGCATGACCGTGCGGCGCGAATCGGCGCGGCGCTGGCGTATTACGCGCTCTTCTCCCTCGCCCCGCTCCTGGTCATCATGATCACCATCGCGGGAGCGGTCTATGGCGAGGCGGCAGCGGAGGGACAAATCGTCGAAGCCATATCAGACCAAATCGGTCCCGAAGCGGCGCTGGGCGTCCAGCGCCTGCTGGCAGATGTACACGCCGCAGGGTCGCGTCTGGTTTCGACGGTCGTCAGCAGTATCCTGCTCATCATCGGCGCGACCAATTTCTTCAGCCAGTTGCGCGACGCGCTCAATACCATGTGGAACGTGCGCCGCAAACCCGGCAATCATTTTTGGCACGGCATTCTCGATATTGCGCTGGATAGACTGCTTGCCACCCTCATGGTGCTTAGTCTGGGAATCATCCTGCTGGCGGCGCTGGCTATCAGTACAGGGTTGACTGTTTTGAACGGCTGGATGCGGACGCTTGTAATCCCCAACCCATCTTTCCTGCTGGAGGGCGGCAACCTCCTGACCGGCTTCGGCTTGATGACCCTGCTCTTTGCCCTCACCTTCAAACTCCTGCCCGACGTGAAAATCTCCTGGCAGGTGGTGTGGGTGGGTGCGCTCGTCACCTCCGCGCTGTTCAACCTGGGCGCATTTCTCATCGGACTCTATCTGGGCTACGGCCAGCCGCAAACCATCCTCGGCGCGGCGGGGTCGCTCGTCGTCCTGATGATCTGGATGGCATACACCGCGCAAATCATCTTCTTCGGCGCAAAGTTTGCCTTGGTCTATGGCGCCGCCATCGGCAAGCCCATCCTGCCTGCCGCAAATGCAGTCGCCATGAAACTTGCTGCTGCCGACGATTTGCTCGAAGACAAAAGTAGTAACGCAAGTCTATAGACTTGCGTTACAGCGGCTCACGGAAATCGTAGATGCCATCCTTCATCCCCCACCGCTTCTTACAACCCGGACATTCGAGATAGGCGGATTCGTCCTTCAAAGGCGAGTTTCCGCAATCGGGACATTTGAACAACTCCCGCACAGACGGTACCCGCTTCGGACTCCCCCCAGCCTGATTCTCCAAAACAGCCTTCACAAACACCGACGGCGTCAACTGCCACCATGCCCCCGTCCATTGGAGGAGCGCATCGAAGAAGACCAGCATCCCCGTCGGGAGCAGGCGCTTGAGGAGTCCCACGCGAAAATGCGAGAGCGTGAGCGTCCGTTCGACGGTGAACCCAAGTCCTTCCAGCCATTCCCGCACCGCTTTGGGGTGAAAGTCGAAATTCAACTTCACGAACTCGACCGGCTCCCGCGTGAACGGATTCCACTTCTGTCTGCCGAGCAGGTAGCGAAAGATTGCCTTGAGATTCTGCTTATTGGCGAATTCCAGGATGAAGGTCCCGCCGGAGGCGAGGGCGTTTTTCACCTGTGCCAAGGCGCGGGGCGCATCTGCCATGTGATGCAGGACACGGATCATGGTCGCCGCGTCGAAGACGCCGTCCACGAAGGGCAGACGGTAGGCGTCTGCCGCGACGTAGATATATTTGTCCGATGTGCCGAGGCGCGCCTGCGCCTGCTCCAGTTGGGTGCGCGAGTAATCGAGCAGGACGATGCGGTCGAAGCCGAGGTAGCGGGAAGTGTTTCGCCCGGCACCCGCCCCCAGTTCGAGCAGGAGACGTCCACCCGGAGGCAGCAGGCGTTTGATGGCAATGGCTTCGGTGCGGTCTTCGTATTCGCGTCCGCCCTTATCCCAAAAGGATGTTTGGTAGTCGGAGCCTTCGTAGTTGCAAACGGGAGGGTGAGTCATGAGTCGGATAGTCTGGTAGTTTGATGGTCGGAGGGTCAGATGGTCTGGCAGTCTGATGGTCGGATAGTTTAATGGCTTTGGTTCGAGCGCCGCGGCAGAGGATCGTGCGTCGGAATGAAAGGTCGGGCGGCGGGATATTGTACCCCACCGCCCGACCTTTTTGACAATTTGGCTGCACGGCTATCAACAGCGCAAGGCTACGCGGACGTTAGAGAACGTCCGCTATGCCACTATTTGACTCTTTGGCTATTCGTCTCACTGCCATTGAAGCCGCGCCCGATGGCTCGATAGGTGAAGCCCAGTTCGCGCATGCGTGCGGGGTCGTAGATGTTGCGTCCGTCGTAGACGACAGGGGTGCGGAGCAATGCCTTGACCTTTTCGAGGTCGAGCTGCTTGAATTCGTTCCAGGGGGTGACGACAATCAGCGCGTCACAGCCTTCCGCCATTTTGTACACGTCGTCGAAAATTTCGACGGCGGGCATGAGCGGGGCGGCGGTTTCGCGCGCCACCGGGTCGTAGCCGCGCACCTGTGCGCCGCCGGCGATGAGGGCGTTGGCGATGTCAATGGAGGGGGCGTCGCGCATGTCGTCGGTGTTTTCCTTGAACGCCAGCCCCAGCAAGCCAACGACTTTGCCCTTGAGACTGCCGCCGAGCATGGCTTCCACGTGTTTGGAGACTTGTTTGCGGCGGTCGTAGTTGACGTTCATGACTTCGTTGAGGATGCGGGGGTTGAGTCCCTTTTCCTTTGCCATGTAGGCGAGCGCCTGCACGTCCTTGGGGAAGCACGAGCCGCCCCAGCCCAAACCGGCATCGAGGAAGTGCCGCCCGATGCGGGCGTCGTAGCCCATGCCAGCCGCCACTTCTTTCACGTCCGCGCCGACGAGTTCGCACAGGTCTGCCAGTTCGTTGATGAAGGAGATTTTGGTGGCAAGGAAGGCGTTGCTGGCGTATTTGATCATCTCGGCTGTGCGCAGGTCGGTGATGACGATGGGGGCACGCAGAGGCAGGTGCAGTTGAGCAACCTTGTTGGCAGCATCCTTGTCGAGCGAACCGATGACGTTGCGGTGAGGGTTCATGAAGTCGGCAATGGCGGAGCCTTCGCGCAAAAATTCGGGGCAGGAGACGACCGCAAAGTCAATCGGTTTGGGCTGGGCGTTCCTCACAATGTCGGCAACCCAGTCGCCGGTCCCGATGGGAACGGTGGATTTGTTGATGATGATGAGCGGCGCGGTCATGGCTTTGGCGATGGAACGCGCGGCGACTTCCACGTATTGCAGGTCGGCGTTGCCGTCCACGCCGGAGGGGGTGCCTACGGCAATGAAGGCGAACTCCGTCCCTTTCAGCGCCTCGTCATAGGAGGTGGTGAAGGACAACCTGCCGCCCTTCACATTGCGCTTGACCAGTTCTTCGAGACCCGGCTCATAGATGGGCATGATGCCCTTTTTGAGATTCTCGATGCGTTTTTCGTCCACATCCAGGGCGACAACGCGGTTTCCCAGATCGGCAAAGCAGGCGGCGGTGACGAGACCGACATAGCCCACGCCGACGACACAGATTTGTTTCATGTTGATAGTCCTCTTCGTTTCGTGATTTGTGGCGTTAGAGAACGCCAATTACGCTTATCTTTAGGTGTTAGAGAACGCGCGGTACGCTCGTCTTTGGGCGTTAGAGAACGCGCGGTACGCTCGTCTTTGGGCGGTAGAGAACGCGCAGTACGCTCGTCTTTGGGTGGAGAGGACGCCCATTACGCTTTTCCCAGCGCTGAAAAACACCAACTACGAGACGGGAAAATCCCCGAATGGCTACACGTTCACAAGTCCTGTCCGGGTTCCCCTCTTTTGAGACGGGCGGCGAGCAGGGCTTGTTCCACAATTTCCAGAAACCCCTTCATGTGAATGGGTTTGGCAACATAGCCGTCGCATCCCGCCTGGATGGCGCGTTTTCGTTCGTGAGGGAGGGTGTGGGCTGTCAGGGCATAGAGCGGGATGTTTTTGGTCTCTGCGCTGGATTTGAGGGTTTGCGCCGCATTCCACCCGTCCATTTCGGGCAATCCCATGTCCAACAGAATCAAATCGGGTTTTTGGGCGCGCGCCGCATCCACGCCGTCGCGTCCGTTCACGGCAAGGAACACATCGTAGCCGGCGCGCTCCAACACAAGGCGCACGAGTTCATAGTTATCCATATTATCTTCAACAATAAGAATGCGTCCCTTGTTCATTGCCGTCAAATATACCGCGTCTCACGCTTACGGGCAATAACGTATAATGGCGCTATGCGCCTTCTCTTTGTCGTAGATGCCCGCTCCCCCATCGCCATGAACTGGATCCGCCACTTCGTGGAACGCGGGGAGGACGAGGTGTTCATCGCCTCCACGTTTCCCGTTCAATTGGATGTTTCTGTGCGGCGACTGGAAGTCATCCCGGTTGCCTTTTCCTCGGTCAAAAAGGCGGGTCAGCGCCCTGGCGGCGCTTCACGGACCTTGAGCCTGCGTACCGCGCTGCGGCATTGGTTCGGTCCGCTGACGGTGTACCGCGCGGCGAAAAAACTGCGGGCGTTCATCGAGGAGGTAAAGCCGGACCTCGTCCATGCCATGCGGATTCCCTATGAGGGCATGCTCGCCGCCGACGCCTATACGGGCGTCCCGCTGGCAGTGTCCATTTGGGGCAACGACTTTACGTTGCACGCACCGTCCACGCCGCTGATGCGTCATTACACGCGCTGGACGATGCAGGTCGCCGACGCGCTCCATGCGGACTGCCGGCGCGATGTGCGGCTGGCGCATGAATGGGGTTTCGGGGCGAGAAGGCTCAGTTTGGTGGCGCCAGGCAGCGGCGGAGTCCGAAGCGAGGTCTTTTATCCGCCGGCAAAAGCGGTGGAGGAGCCGGTCATTTTGAATCCGCGCGGGATTCGTCCGTATGTCCGCAACGATTGTTTTTTCAAGGCAATCCCGCTGGTGTTGAAGAAACAGCCGAATGCGAAGTTCATCTGCGCGGCGATGGCGGGCGACGGTCAGGCGCTGCAATGGATTCGGGAACTGGGCATCGGGCAGGCGGTGGAATTGCTTGCGCCCATGCCAAACATGGAGATGGCAAAGGTGTACCGCCGCGCGCAGATTCTGGTCTCGCCGAGCACTCACGATGGAACGCCGAACACCCTGCTGGAGGGCATGGCGTGCGGATGTTTCCCGGCGGCGGGCGATTTGGAATCCATCCGCGAGTGGATTACGCCGGGCGAGAACGGTTTGCTGTTCGATTCGAACGATCCGCAATCCATTGCCGAGGCAATCCTCCATGCCATCGAAAACAAAAGCCTGCGGGAAAAAGCCGCAGGCTTGAATGGAGAACTCATCGCCGCCCGAGCAGAGTACAGGATGAATATGCAACGGGCGGAGGAGTTTTACAAATTGGTAATCGGCAGGTAACGACCCATCAGCAGGGGGCTGTGAAGTTGGGTAACCTCACTTGACAATCCATGTGCCCGTCTCGCCCTTGAGGGCGCGTCCGATGTTTTCAGGGTTAGTGATAAGCGCCTGTTTGCCGCCGTTTTCGAGGAACCAGATGATGGCTTGAATTTTGGGCGCCATGGAACCCTTGGCAAAGTGCGTTCCTTCGGCAAGGTAGGCTTTGGCTTCGTCGAGCGTGATCCTGTCGAGCCATTTCTGATTGGGCTTGCCGAAGTTGAGGGCGACTTTTTCCACAGCAGTGGCAATCAGGAACAATTCTGCGCCGATTTCCTGCGCCAGCAGGGACGAGGCAAAGTCCTTGTCAATGACGGCGGCGACGCCTTGCAGGGTGCCGTCGCCCTTGTCAATTACCGGAATGCCGCCGCCGCCCACTGTAATGACGGTCTGTCCTGCGCCGAGCAGCAGCTTTACCGCATCCAGTTCGATGATTCGCTTGGGCAGAGGGGACGGCACGACGCGCCTCCATCCGCGCCCGGCATCTTCGACCACCGACCAGCCCATCTCCGCCTCTCTTCTTTTCGCTTCGGCTTCGTCCATAAACGAGCCAATCGGTTTGGATGGCTTCTGGAAAGCCGGGTCGTTCTTATCCACCAACATCTGTGTAATGACCGTTGCTGCGCCTTTTTGGATGCCGCGTTTGCGGTATTCGTTTTGCAATGCCTGCTGAAACTCATAGCCGATGGCGCCTTGCGAATCTGCTCCGCAGACATCGAGCGGTACTTCGTGCATCCCCTCGACCTTTGCGGCGATTTCCGAACGCCTCAAAATGAACCCAACCTGAGGTCCGTTGCCGTGACCGATGGCGAGGTCCCAGCCGGCTTCGATCATATCGGCGATGTGGTGGGCGGTCTCGCGCAGGGCTTCCATTTGGTCTTCCACGCTGACGTGCTTGTCGTCTTTAATGAGGGAGTTACCGCCGACGGCGATTACAGCGAGTTTGCTCATAGAAATAAAGTCTCCTGGTCTGATAGTCTGTTAGTCCGATAGTCACTAGTCTAATAGTCGTCAGTCTGATAGTCGAATAGTCAGGGCATGGCTATAAGACTATCAGACCATTTGACTATGAGACTACACTATGCCATCGTCAACGCCATCACGGCTTTTTGTGCGTGGAGGCGGTTTTCGGCTTCGTCGAACACGACCGAGTGCGGACCATCCAGCACGGCGCTGGTGACTTCGATGTCGCGGTCGGCGGGAAGCGGGTGCATGTAAATCGCGTCGGGTTTGGCAACTTTGAGTTTGGCGTCGTCCATGATCCAGTTCTTGAAGGAATCCTGGAGTTTCTTGCCTTCGGTCTTGTCGTTGGTGGTGAGCAGCGGACCCCACGATTTGGCGTAGATGACATCGGCGTCTTTGCAGGCTTCGGTCATGCCGTCTTTGTCTTCGATGATTTCAAAAGCGGTACCGGCAATGCGCGCCTGCTCCTTTGCCTGCTCCACGATGTCGGGCATGAGTTGGAAGCCGGGCGGGTAGGCAAGCGTCACGTCCATGCCGAAGCGGGGCATTTGCAGAATTAGGGATTGAGGGACAGAAATCGGTTTGAGGTAGGATGCGGCGTATGCCCACGAGACGACAATCTTCTTGCGGCGCAGGTCGCGTCCCTTTTTCTCCATAATGGTCATCAGGTCGGCGAGGCATTGGAAGGGATGGTAAACGTCGCACTGCATGTTGAGGACGGGCGCGCGCGAGTGTTTGGCAACATCATTGAGATACTTGTTGCCGTCGCCAAAGTCGCAGTGACGGATGGCGATGCCGTCGAAATAGCGCCCAAAGATTTCACCGATTTCGACGGGAGTGTCGCCGTGCGAAATTTGGGTGGTGTTGCTGTCAATGAACGCGGCATGACCGCCAAGCTGTGCCATGCCCGCCTCGAACGATCCGCGCGTGCGGGTGGAGGAGAAGAAGAACAGCATCGCCAGCACCTTGTCGCGCAGGTAGGGATGCGGTTCGCCCAGGGCGCGTTTGCGCTTCAAATCCCAGGCTACATCCAGAACGGTTTCGACTTCCTCTTTGGTGAAGTCCAGGTCGCCGATAAAGTCGCGACCGCGAAAATTGGTTTGCATAAGTTAGTCTCCTGTTTGGTAGTCAAAAGTCTGATAGTCTGATAGTCTGATGGTCTGATAGTCTGATGGTCTGATGGTCTGATAGTCTGATGGTCTGATGGTCTGATAGTCTGATGGTCTGATGGTCGAATAGTCATTGGTCGGGGTCGTCGAATAAATCATCCTCCAAATCGGTTATGGTTTTATCGGAATCCACGAAGTAATCGCCTTGTTCTTCGGAAATTTTACTGCTGGCATTTTGACCGTTCTTGCGCAAAAAAGCAATCAACCCATTGATGAGGCGTTTGGCTTCATCTGCTTGCGCGTATGCCATCTTGAGTTCGGCTTCTGTGATGTATTTGCGGTCGAGCGCCAGATAAAGTTCCGATTGCACTTCACTGCCGGAGCGCCGCGCCATCTTCAAGAAGCGAATAAACTCAGGGTCAGTTCCTGAGTCGCTGCCTTCGGCGATGTTGTGCATGATGGAACCCGCCGCATCCAAAATCTGGTCGCGCAGTTTGAAGTCCTTCGAGAAGTTCGGATGAAGGGTCAGGCTGTGAATGGTATTCGCCAGCGCACGCGCCTTTTGCCAGCAAACTAGATCTTCAAAGCGGCGGATTTTGGTCATGTAGTCTCCTGTCTGATAGTCTGATAGTCGTCAGTCGAATAGTCTTATAGTCATCGGTCTGATAGTCTCATAGCCTGACAGCATCTACTATCAGACTATGAGACTATGAGACTATGAGACTATGAGACTCCAGACTATAAGACTCTTATTCCATCGCACCTAGCACCAGCGCCAGCAGTGCCATGCGCATCACGACGCCGTTGAAGGCTTCCTGCCAGTAGCGCGACCAGCGGGTGATGTCCACATCCGTCGGGATTTCGTCCATGCGCGGCAGGGAGTGAAGCAGGATGGCGTCGGGCTTGGCTTTGGTCTCCAGCAGTTCGCGCGTGATCTTGTAATTGGCGGGCGTCATGCCCACTTCCTTGCCGCGTTCGTCACGCGACTTGGTGTAATCGGGCTGAACAACCGGCTCGACCAGGATCACGTCCGCTTCGCCGATGACCTGCTCCACGTGATCCGCCTCCTTGAAGTTGACGCTGTATTGACGAAGTTCCGCCTTGAACTCCTCTGTCAGGCTCATTTCGGGCGGCGCGACGAAGGTAATCGGGCAGTCGAACTGACTGAGCGCATAGCCCAGCGAGTGCATCGTACGCATCCGCATATCGCCGACTGCCAGCCACTTGAGCCCGTCAATGCGCCCTTTCTCGCGCAGGACGGTGTAGAGGTCGGTGAGAATTTGCGTGGGGTGTTCGCCCCAGCCGTCGCCGCCATTGATGACCGGCACGCTCGCCCATTTGGCGGCTTCGTGCGGCGCACCCTGCTGGAAGTGACGCATCACAATCACGTCGCCGTAGAACTCCAGCATCTTGACCGTGTCTTTGATGGACTCCTGGTAGAAGTCGCCCGCGCGCGTCATCTTCGGGTCGGCGAAGCCGCACACATGCCCGCCGAGGCGGTGCATTGCCGCTTCGTGCGCCAGACGCGTGCGCGTGGACGGCTGATAGAACGCGGTGACCAGCGTCTTCTCTTTGAGCAAATCCACGTTCTTCCTGGACCTGGCAATGGGTTCCATTTTCTGAGCCACATCGAACACGTGGAAGAACTCATTGCGCTCAAACTCCTTGAGCGACAAAATGTCGCGGCCGGCAAAACTACGCATACGGACCTCCTTATTAATTTGGAAATGACGACGACGGCTGCAATGCCTCCTTTGCTCCGCTAAACTCTCTCTGGCGATTTTTTCGCTTCCTGCTTCGCCAATAAGGGTCTCTGACCAATAAGGTTTACTTCACTCATGTTACGCACCGTCCCGAAGGTTTGGCGGGAAAACAGGCACAATTTGCGAGAACCTTCGGGACGTTAGTTACTTCACTTTGCCATCTTTCAAGATTTTCGGCAGCAGCGCATAGAATTCCGTCGCCGCCACCACTTCATCGAGCGGGACATTTTCATCCCTCATGTGGGCGGTCTTCTCGTCGCCGGGACCAAACCCAATGGACGGGATACCCGCCTTGCCCGCCCAATACGTGCCGTTGGTGGAAAAATCCCACGTTCCCAGCGGACGGCTCTCGCCCCACAGCGCCTCGATGGTCGCCTGCCCTGCCTGCGTCAGCGGGTGATTGTCATCCAACAGCCAGGCGGGATAATACTTGGAGACCGGGAAAACAAAACCGGTGTAGGACGGCTCATCGTAGAACAGTTCCTCCACATGAATTTCATCCTGCAAGTAATCGGGGATCAAGCCCTTGATTTGTTGAATCACCTCCTCGCGCGGTTCGTTCGAGGTGATGCGGCGGTCGAGGTAGATGGTGAACTGGTCCGGCACGGCGTTGATCGAAGCGGTGCGCGCCGAAACGTCGGTCACGGCAATGGAGGGATGCCCCTGAATCGGATGCGATCCCATCCCCAGGCGGAAGCGACGGTCCAGTTCGCGGATTTGGGTGATGACCGCCATCATCTTGTACACGGCATTGTCACCCAGATAATGAGATGCCGCGTGCGCCGACTTGCCGTAGGCGGTAATCTTCAACTCGATGCGCCCTTTGTGACCGCGATAGACGCGCATTTTGGTCGGCTCGCCGATGACGACAAAATCGGGCTTCACCTTCGGGTCAACTTCCACAAAGGCGTTCGGGGCGATGCCGTCACACCACTCCTCCATGTTGCCGAAGTAGTAGGCGGTGTATCCCTCCAGCAGACCCAGGTCGCGCGCAATGGCGAGACCATAGATCATGCCCGGCGTGGAGCCTTTTTCGTCGCACGCGCCGCGCGCATACAGCCGCCCGTTCTCGATCTTGCCCTTGAACGGGTCCCATTCCCATTCGGCGGGGTCGCCGATGCCGACCGTGTCAATGTGCGAATCGAAGACGATGACCTTGGGACCGTTTCCGATGCGCCCCAGCACGTTGCCCATCTTGTCGAAGCGAGTCTCGTCGAAGCCGAGTTTGTTCATCTCGGCGATGATGCGCTCGCCCACTTCCTTCAACTGACTGTTCATGCTGGGAATGGCGACGATCTCGCGCAAAAAGTTGATGATGTTTTCGCGGTTTTCTTCCACTCGTTTTTTGATTTCTTGCACTGTCATATTTACCTCTTTTGTAAATGATTTGCCACAGAGCCCACCGAGAATTTCGAGTCTCAATGATTTTCTATAGGGCAAAGTGTCTTATGCCGTGCTTGACCATTTCGAAATTGATTTGTAAATGATTTGCCACAGAGTCAACTGAGAATGTTGAGACGATGATTTTCTAAAGGACAAAGCGCCTTATGCCGTCCTTGACCATTTTGGAGTTGAAATTGATAAGTAATCCAACCTTTTTGCCCGTCAGTCTCATGTAGGACAATATCTGTGCTTCGAAAATCGGGTCATGCCGTTCGACGCTTTTGAGTTCCAAAATTACAGTGTCTTCGACAAGGATGTCAATATAATAATCTCCAATGGGCTTTCCCCTATACGCCACCGGTACCTTCACATTCTTTTCGACCTTCAATCCATCGGCTTCCATTTCAATGACCATTGCTTCGTTGTACAATTTTTCCAGTAATCCAGGTCCGAACCGTTTATGAACTTCGATAGCACAGGCGATGATTCTCCGCATCAGGGGGTCATCCTGTGTGGGCAACTTCCGTTCTGGCAGGGAACGTATCACCATGATCTAGTCGCTCAATCCGTCTCATTCTCTCTGTGGTCTCTGTGGCAGATTACCCCCCAATCCGCCGCACCACATGGAAGTGAAAGTAGCCGGGGATGAAGTAACTCACTGTGTAATCCGCCACCTTGCCGCTCTCGTCGTAGAGTTGCGAGACGAATTGCAGCAGCACATCGCCGCGCTGAATTTCGAGCGCCTTTGCCACCTCGGCGGTTGCGTTGGTGGCGCTGATGGCGGCGCGGGAGACGGTCAGCCGGTCGCCGCGCCCCAGCATAAAGTCCAGAACAGAGCCGTTGAATTTTTCCGGCAGTTCGTCCGGCTTGAGGCGTTCGGCGGGGAGGGTATCCACCAGGTAGGCAACCGGGCGTCCCTCGGCGCACATCACGCGGCGGACGCGCGTGAGCAGGCTGCGCTCTGCCACACCCAGCCCCTCCGCCATCGCCTTGTCCGCTTCCACCTGTTCGACGTGTAATTCTCCCACCGAAATTTCCAGGTTCATACGGCGCGCCATGGTGTCGAGACTTTCCAGCACCTCCAACCCGGCGTCAATGACCGGCACTTTGCCCACCACATACGTGCCAGACCCCTGCCGGCGGCGGATGATGCCCTGCGTCTCGAAGGTGCGCATCGCCTCGCGCAGGGTGGCGCGTGAAACGCCCAATTGTTTTGCCAGTTCGGGTTCCGAGGTCAGGCGTTGACCGGGCGGCGTCCGCGCAATCAGATTCGCCAGGTCTGCCTGTAATCTTTGAAACGGAAAGTGCGCCATTACTCCTCCAGCACGGGGATGAATTTGAACTGCGTCACGTCCACCAGCCCCTTGTCGGAAATCCGCAGTTCGGGAATGACCACCAGCGCCAGCAGGGATAACTGCATATTCGGGTTGTTGAGCGTACAGCCGCACGCCCGGAAGCCCTGCAGGATGGTTTCCGCCTTGCGGGCAACCACCTCTGCGCGTTCGGTGGACATCAGCCCCGCGATTTTCAATTCGACCTTGCCGATGACCTTGCCGTCCTTGACCACCACCTGACCGCCCCCGCTTCGCGCCAGACTGTTGGCTGCGACTGCCATCGAAGCCTCGTCCGTGCCGACAACGATCATGTGATGTGAGTCGTGCGCCACGGTGGAAGCGACGGCGCATTTTTCGGTGAAGCCGAAGCCGCTCACCAGCCCCACCGTCACGCCGCCTGTGCTTTTGTGCCGCTCGACCAGCGCAATCTTGGCGATGTCGCGCGCGAGGTCGGGTTTGATTTCGCCGTTTTCAGGCTGAAGGTCGAAGGTCAAGTGGCGGGTTGGCGCCTGATTTTCAATGACGCCAATGACATTCGCCTTGACCTGCGACTTTTGACCTTTGACTGGTAACTTGAAATCATCCGCCTTCAGCGGCTTTTTCAAATGCACCGAATTGACCGCCCAGGAGGGATAACTGAACTTCGGCAGGCTCACTTTCCACTTTCCGTGCTCGGCAATGACCTGCCCCTTGGCAATGACCAGATCGGCATGAAAATCGCGCAGGTCTTCGACAATCACCACATCCGCCCAGCGCCCGGGGGCGATCATGCCCATTTCCTTTGCCACGCCGAAATGCTCGGCGGTGTTGATGGTCATCATTTGGATGGCGGTCATCGGCGGAAGCCCCTGCTCGATGGCATGCCGCAGGACGCGGTCCATGTGACCTTCGTGCGAGAGGGTTTGTGCGTGCGAGTCATCGGTGACGAGGATGAAGTGGCGCGGGTCGAGTCCCAGTTTGGTCACTGCGCCCACCTGCGAAGCCACGTCCAGCCAGGCAGAGCCATAGCGAAGCATGGCTTTCATGCCCTGCCGCACACGGACGACAGCATCCTCGAGGCGTGTACCTTCGTGGTCGTCCTCCGCGCCGCCGGCGGCGTAGCCGTGAAAGGGAAGTCCCAGGTCCGGCGAGGCGTAATGCCCGCCCACCGTCTTGCCGTGCGCGTGCGTGACCGCCATCTCTTCGAGCATCTTTTTATCGCCCATGAACACGCCGGGAAAATTCATCATCTCGCCCAAGCCGATGATGCCCTTCCACTTCATGGCTGTGGCGACCTCCTTCGGTCCGATGGAGGCGCCGGGCGTTTCCAGCCCGGGCGCAGAGGGAACACAAGAGGGCATCTGCACCCACACGTGGATGGGTTGTTTCTGCGCCTCGTCCACCATCAACTTGACGCCCTTGAGACCGAAGACGTTGGCAATCTCGTGTGGGTCAATGAACATGCCGGTTGTGCCGCGCACTGCAACCGCACGCACGAACTCCGTCACCGTGACCATGCCCGATTCGACGTGCATGTGACCATCGAGCAAACCGGGGACAAGGTAACGCCCGCCGGCGTCAATGACTTTGGTCTTTTTGCCGATGGTGTGACGTGCGCTTTCGCCCACGTAGGCAACATGCCCGTCTTTGATGGCGATGTCGGTGGCGGGGATGATTTCGCCCGATTGGACACAGACCCACTGTCCGTTAAGAATGACCGTGTCGGCGGGGGTGCGTCCCATGGCGGTATCTACGAGGGCGCGGGTGAGTTTTGCGGATGCAGGCATAAAGTCTCCGTTCAATGGTTTGCAGGCGCAGAAGAGGATGCTGTTCTTATTTCGGCAAAATGATTGGGAATCTCACCACATCAATGAAGCGCATGATTTCTGTGCCGGTGTTGTGGAACTGATGGCTCTCATGCGGCGCAACGTACAGGACAGCCCCTTCGGCAATGGGATGCGCCCCATCGTCCGATTCCACCTCGCCTCTGCCAGCCAGCACGAAAATTTCATGTTCGGTATCGTGCTGGTGCATGGTGGAGGATTTGCCCGGCTCCAAATCGAGGATGCGCATGGCAAAGTTGCTGGCACCCTGCGAGGCATTGATTGCCCAACGCACGGTCAAGCCATCCACGCCGCTCGGTTCGACAGGCAGGTCACGATAATCCTTGATATACATTGGGCTCTCCTTTCTTGGTTTGAAGCGATTCACAGACGAACAGACGAACCTTCCAACAACCGTTTCGCAGACCGGTTGTGCTTTTCGATCAATTTCCCTTCGTCAACGGTGACAACGCGTCCTTCCTTGACGATGAACTTGCCGCCCACCACCGTATAATCCACGCGGACGGGTTGACCAAACACGATGGCGGCGGCGGGGTCGTGCATCCCCGTAAATTCGATGCGGTTCAGGTTCACGGCGAAAAAGTCGGCGCACTTGCCGGGTTCGAGCGAGCCGATGTCGGTGCGCCCCAGCACCGCCGCGCCTCCGCGCGTTCCCAAATACAAGGCTTCCCGCGCGGTCATTAGTTTTCGGTTTGGATCGTTTGATAACGAAAACCCCGTAATTCCTTCCTTGACACGCGAAACGAGCATCGCGTTGCGGACTTCTGCCAACAGGTGCGAGCCGTCGTTGGAGGCGGAACCATCCACGCCCAAGCCCACGTTGACGCCCGCCTTGCGGTATGCCTTGACCGGCGCAATGCCCGATGCCAGCCGCATATTCGAGGTGGGGCAGTGCGCCACGCCGCAATTGTGTTTGGCGAAGACTTGAATTTCCTCGTCGTTTACCCAGACCGCGTGTGCAAACCATACGTCGCCGCCCACCCAGTCCACTTCCTGCATGTATCCGACGGGACGGTGACCGAATTTTTGCAGGCAGAATTGTTCCTCGTCCTCGGTCTCGGCAAGGTGCGTGTGCAAATGCACGCCATATTCGCGCGCCAGTTTGGCAGATTGCTTCATCAGTTCGCCCGTCACGCTGAAGGGGGAACACGGCGCAAGGACGATTTGCACCATCGAGCCGGGCTTCGGGTCGTGGTAACGCTGGATGAGGCGCTGGGAATCTCTGAGGATATTCTCTTCCGTATCCACTACGCTGTCGGGGGGAAGCCCGCCTTTCGATTCGCCCAGCGACATCGAGCCGCGCGAGGCGTGCAGGCGGAGACCAATCTCTTTGGCGGCAGCAATTTCATCGTCCAGTTTGGAGCCGTTGGGGAAGAGGTAGAGGTGGTCGGAGGCGGTGGTACATCCTGAGAGGGCAAGTTCGGTCAGAGCAGTTTGGGTCGAGATGAAGATGTCTTCCGGTTGGAGACGCGCCCAAATGGGATAGAGCGTCTTCAACCAGTTGAACAGGTTGGCGTCCTGCGCGGCGGGGACGGCGCGGGTGAGGGTTTGATAAAAGTGATGATGGGTGTTGACCAGCCCCGGCAGGAGGACGTGACCGCTGAGGTCGAGGACTTCGTCGGCGGTGGTGTGGCGCAAGTCTGAGACTTGCGCTACTTCTTCGATGAAGCCGTCGCGGATAAAAAGACCACCATCCGAAAATTCGGTCTGGTGGTCGTCCATGGTGAGGATGTGGGCGTGTTTGATGAGTAAAGTCGCCATGAGGTTGAGGGTGGGGAAGTTTAGATAATCTGACTAGACTGCATTTGTCTGACAAATTTAGTGTAGCAGAAGAAGGAAAGGATGTCAACAGGAACAACATCCTGTCAACATCCTTCATCCCTGGCGTCATTCAGGACAAGATTGTTTTACGCACATTTCCCCCAGCGAGTCACATGCCTAGAGATGCCTGTCCAGCCACTCGATCATGACGCGGAAGACTTCCGCCTGCTGAGGCTCGTTGTGGATTTCGTGATACAGCCCATCCCAGATTTTCAAGGTGACGTCCTTGTTGTTCTCGCCTGCCAGTTTGGCGAAGTCTTCACTGCCGCTGGGATAGGTGATGGGGTCTGCTCCGCCGTGCATGATGAGGAGCGGCGGTTTGAAGTCTTTGGCGCGGGCAAAGCACAGCGCGATAGCATCCAGCCCAGCCTTGCCCAAGCCCAGGCTGACTTTATCGTGAACGAGCGGGTCGCTGACGTAAGCCTGCACCACCGCCGGGTCGTGCGAAAGCCCGTTCACTTCCAACTCGCTCTTCAGGGACAGGGTGGGGATGAGCGAACCAAGCACTTTGACCAGCGCAATCTTGGCTTTCTGCTCTTGCAAGGCGGAGCGCAAGCCGGCGCCCGTCACGATGACGCCCTGCAAACCTTCGGGATGCTGGAGGGTGTAAGTGAGGGTGAGCAGACCGCCCAGGCTGTGACCGTAGAGGAACAACGGCAGGCGGGGATGGTTCTGCCGCTGAAAGTGGATGAAGTTGTGGATATCGTTGAGGACGGTTTCGAGCGAGGGGAAATGTCCGCGCGGACCGCCGCTTTGCCCGTGACCACGCAGGTCGAAGCCGAAGAGGGCATAGCCGGCATCGTTGAGCGCTTTGCCCACGTGGTTGTAACGCCCGGTGTGTTCGCCCAGTCCGTGCACGAGGCAGACGATGGCTTTGGGAGTCCCTTGAGGTTCCCAGCCCTGCATGTAGAAGGTGATGTCGTCATTCATTTCGGAGATGGAGGATGTGGTCATGGTTATTTTCTCAATACGGCGGGTGCAGGAGACCGCCTCCTACATTTTCCCGCCGGTGATGGTGAATTCGCAGGTCTGCTCGCCGCGGGCTTTGCAGGAGGTTTCTTCCACGTCGAAGGTGTGACCGGTTGCCCAGCGCAGGCTCTCTCGAATGAGTCCCTGGGTGACGTAGCAGATGGGTGCGGGAGCCGATTGACCGTCAGTGGAGGGAGAGGCATGGTCGGCGAGGAGCAGGTCGAGGTCGAGGGTGTGAAGCGTGATGTCTCCCGGCACAGCGCTGAGGAGTTTGGCGAGCAGGTCGAGGGTCGGTTTGCGGCGCGCGGCAAGGGGAAGTCGTTTGATGAGGGCGGCATGCATTCTGCTGTTGAGTGGGGCGTCTTCCAAAAGGCGCAGCCACAGGTTTTCGCCCACGCGGATGAGCGCACCGCGTGCGCCGCGTCCGTAGTAGGTGCGCAGGGCGGCTTGCAGGGCGGCGTAGATGCGGGCGGCTTCGTGCGGGTCGGTTTTGATGAAGGTCTGCGGACTCGCCCATTCGAGGGGCAGTTTGGAAATGGAGAGCATGGCGTTGAACGGCTCGCCGCCCAGTTCTTTGGCAACCGTTGCGACAAAGCAACGCAAGACCCGCGCCGGCAGTCGGGGAACGTTCACTCGCGCACCTCGCCTACCTCAAAGCGGCAAAACTCATCGCCTTTGGCGGCGCAGTGGGTTTCGACAATTTCGTATTCTTTGCCGGTTGCCCAAAGCACCGCTTCGGCGATGGAGCCGATGTAGAGGTAACAAATGGGATGATCGCTGTGACGCCCATGACAAATGGCGCAGGTGGCGTCCACATAGGCGAGGCGGCCGCCGCCCTCATCCACCCAGGCGTTGACCTGCGGGTTGCTCTTTTTGAGCGCATCTGCCATGCTGTTCAAGATGAATTTGATGCGCTGGCGTTCGGGGAGGAGTTTCAAAGCGACGCCGGCAACGCCCAGCAATGCCGCCTGTTCGCGCACGGCATATTGAAAGGATGCCTTGCCGATGCGGCGCAGCATTCCCCGTCCGCCGCGCCCGTAGAAATCTTCGATGGCTTGATTCAATTGGGCGTATTGCGAGGTCTTGATGGCGGGTTCCAGGTTGTTGGGCGGGAAGTTACCCACGAACCGTTCCAGCCCGCACGATTTGAGCACGGCGTTCAAGCCGTTGTCACCCATCACTTCCTGCATCGAGACCAGCGCCTGGCGTACCAGCGAATTGATGATGACCGCATCGTCTCTGGTTGTCATACCTGCCTCCTTTGGGTGGCTTGGAGCATATCACGGACACGTTAGAAAACGTGTCTTAGAGAGTGTTTTAAAAGTCCCTTATTTTGTGTCATTTGCGTAGGATGCGCTCTCTTGCGTATCCGTAGGCGACGTTACACCTGCCCTGGCGGGCGGTGCCAGGGGAGAACGTCGTCTACGCGCTAACCGGAAAAATTTAAAAGACTCTCTTACGCCATCTATTTTGGGCGGCTACATAGTTCCCTGCACGTGAAAAGTATACACGGGATACGCCTCGCCCGTGCGCCGAAAACCCATCCGTTGGTATAGCGCCAGCGACGTGCGATTGTCGCTTTGTGTGTTGACCGTCAGTTTGAGGTAACCGTTTTGGACGAGCCGCCCGAACAGGTCGCCCAGCAGCGCCCTGCCCACGCCGCGTCCCTGCATGGAGGGATGCACCGCCAGGCGCGCCAGGTGCGCCCGCGTCCCCGCGCCTGTTGTGATTTGATATCCCACCACCTCGCCGCCGCTCTCCGCCACCAGCGCAAAGAGGGACTGCGACAGCGCGCGGCGGAGTGTCTCCTGCGAATTGTGCCAGAGCGGATCAAACGCCGCGCCGTCCACCGCCGTGACAGCGGGCAGGTCCGCCGCGGTCATCGTGCGGATGCGGACGCCCGCCGCTTCGCTCCCCGCCCAGGGCTGGTACGTCCACTCGAGCATGACAATACTCTGACGGCTCTCGAAGCCGTGCCACTCCAGAACCTTTTGAAACCATGCGTGCTGGACGATGGCAGCAACAGTCGCTCCGCCGGCGAGCGCAATGTCCCTGCGTGCGGCAGACCACAGCACCGTCCAGGCATTTTCCGCCGACCAATGCGCCGCATGAACAAACAACCGCACCCAGGCAATCCCTTCGGTTTCCTCCGGGCATGCCAGTGCGGCTGTGAGTTGCGAGCCTTCTTCCACCGTCCAGAAGAAACGGTCGCCCAGCCATTCGAGGGGCGAGCGCCAGTCCAAGTGACGGTGGGAGCGGGTCTCAAAGAAGACGAGGTTCGACAGGCGCTGATGGTCGCTGAGTTCTGCCGTGCGGGCTTGTGTGGTGATCACTACTTGATAAATCCGATGCGTCGTAAAAACTTCAAAATCCGCTGGGTAAGGTTGGGCTTTTCGACAAGGCGCAGGGAGTCGTACACGTCCATCTGCGCAGCGGTGATGCGCCCGCGTTTGAGGTTGAGGTTAGCGGCGGCTTTGCGAACGATGGAGTGCATGTCGCCTTCGCCAGCCTGTTCGAGCAGGTCGGCGGCGCGTTCGTATTCTGCCAGCGCTTCATCCACTTTTTTGAGTCCTTCCAAAGCGGCGGCGCGGTTGCTCACGGCAATGCCCTGCCGTTTCAAATCACCCGCTTGTTGGAAGATGATTTCCGTTCCGTCGGCGGCTTCGAGCGCCTCTTTTGCCTTGCCCGCCTGCAGAAGCGCCACGCTTTGATTGTTTTTCATCTCTGCCGCGTTCAATTCGTCCTGCAGAGAGGCGTATGCCTGTGCGGCTTGGGCAAAGAGGTCCGCCGCCGCGGCGTAATTTCCCTTACCGTATTCCTCCTTGCCTTGCTCAGCCAGTTGAAAGGGAGAGACGTTTTCCACGTTCGCACCTATAGCGTAATATCCAGCAGGTCTTCCGCCACGGAGCGCAGTTTTTCCTTGGACATGCCGCTCAACTTCTTCGCCAGTTCCAGGTAGGGGCGGTTGACCGGCAGCGCCACAAACTGACGCAGTTCATCCGGCAGTTCGAGGAAGTTCTGGATGGCTTCTTCATTCATCATCCACTGCCCGATGGGTCCGCTGCGGTCGAAGAAGGATTCGATGCGCCCGCCCAAGGTGGAGACGAGCACTTCCAGTTCCGGCAAAGGGATGGGGCGTTCGCCCAGTTCGTAAGCCTTGATGCGTGCGCCGGGGATGCCGGTTTCGAGCGCCAGGCTGCGGATGGAGATGCTGGCGTTCGTCCGTTCCTGCCGCAGCAACGCTCCGATTTTTCGCTGGCGGACAGCCGTCAGTTTGGGGAGATCGAGGGTTTCGATGGGCTGGGGCGCATTGGATTTGGTTTGTTTACCCCAGAAGTGATCCATGGGCAAATCGAGGTAATAGACGAGCGTCTCCAGTTCGGGCAGGGAAGGGGATTTCCGTCCCTCCTCGTAGGCACGAAAAGTGCCGCTCTTGACGCCAATGGCTTTGGCGCACTCGCCGATCGTGCGGCGGGCGGCGAGACGGGCATCGCGGATCAAGACACCCAACTTTTTTGCGCGAATGGTGATCTGGGTCTTTTTGTCCATGGTTCCTCAATGCCCGATTATAGCAGAGGGGGGCAGTTTTACCGCCTCGGTCCGATGCCGCCCGGCGGCATGTAGATATCGCCGCCGAGTTTGAAGCCGGCCGCTTCCAGCCGCGGAGTGAAGATGGGACGAATGCCGGTGGCTCTCAACTCGCCCAGCACTTTGCCATCGGGGGTGGTGCCGGTTTGTTCGAACTTGAAGATGTCGGTCAGCACCACAACTTCACCTTCCATGCCCGCCACCTCGGTGATGGCGGTGACTTTGCGCGAGCCGTCCTTCAGGCGCGTCTGCTGGATAATGAGGTCAATGGCGGAGGAGATTTGCTGGCGCACCACTTTGAGGGGCAGGTCCATGCCCGCCATCAGTACCATGGTTTCCATGCGGGAGATGGCATCGCGCGGGGAGTTGGCGTGCAGGGTGGTGAGCGAGCCGTCGTGACCGGTATTCATGGCTTGGAGCATGTCCAGAGTCTCGCCGCCGCGGCACTCGCCTACCACGATACGGTCCGGGCGCATACGCAGGGCGTTACGGACGAGATCACGGATGGTGACTGCGCCTTTGCCGTCTATGTTGGGCGCTTTTGTTTCCAGGCGCAACACGTGTTCCTGCTGGAGTTGCAATTCCGCCGCGTCTTCGATGGTGACGATGCGTTCGTTTTCGGGAATGAAACTGGAGAGGACGTTGAGGAGTGTGGTCTTGCCCGAGCCGGTGCCGCCCGAAACGACGATGTTCAAGTGGGCATGCACACAGGCGCGCAGGAACTCCGCCATGTTTCTGGTAAGCGAGCCGAACTCGATCAATTTCTCGATGGAGAGTTTATCCTTTTTGAATTTGCGGATGGTGATGCACGGACCGTCAATGGCAACGGGACGGATGACGGCATTGACGCGGGAGCCGTCGGGCAGGCGGGCGTCCACGGTGGGGCTGTCGGCATCCACGCGGCGACCGAGGGGCAGGATGATGCGGTCAATGATGCGCATGACGTGGTCGTCGTCGTCGAAGGTGACGCCGCTTTTCATCAATTTGCCGTTCTTTTCGATAAAGACCTTTTTGGGTCCGTTGACCATGATTTCGCTGACTTCGGGGTCATCGAGCAGGGGCTGGATGGGACCGAAGCCGGTGAACTCGTCCACGATTTCGTGGAAGAGGTGTTTGCGCATGTCTTCGGGCAGGTTGACGCGGGTCTGGGCGTAGATTTCGGTCAGACGTTGACGAATTAGTTCGGCGCGGTCGCCCAGTTGCAGAGGTTCGCCCTCCAGCGAACGGCTGACGCTTTCGACCAGGTAACGTTTGAATTTGAGCAGATCAGCGGAGGTGAGACGGTTGGGATTGGCAGAGATGGGCGTCGTCATTTGCTCACTCCCCCTTGCGTATCAGGCATGACCCAAACGATCTGGTCGCGGCGGACGGCGAGGAACGGCGCATGGAACAGGGTCTGTCCATCGGGACCCTGCACCTGGACATCGGTGAGCGCCAGAAATTTTTCATCCTGGTCGAGCTCGTCTTTGACGCGCTGGTCGCGGCGCACGTGCATGTGTCCGCGCATGAGGTGGGTGGTGGTCTGAAGGGTCACGAAGACCGGCATCTTCGTGACAATATCGGTAAAGATTTTTCCCTTTTCGTCGTATTCGATTGTCATGGCAACCTCTCGTCATCCTGAGACAATGCGCCGCGCCGCCCTGCAAAAGAGCGGCACAAGCGGAAGCGGCATTGTCTCGTATGGTGTGCTGGATAACTAAAGTGTAGCCGAATTGAGCGGCAAGCGGCTTTGCACTTTAATTAACTCACCTTACGCAGTGGCGCGAGATTCATCTCGCGTTTTCAGGCGATATGAATGTCGCGCTACGAGAAAACTGCGTAACATCGGTTAAGTTAATTATGCCCCGCTGCGGGCGCGCAGTTGACGGGCGAGTTTGACCATCTCTTCGGCGGTGGTTTTGAAGACGATGGAGGCGGTGTCTTTAGGGTACTTGGCGATGATGGGCTGGTTGAGGTTGTTTGCCAGTGTAAAATTGCTCCCCATGTAAGGCAGGGTGGTCTTGATGGGAAAGCCGATGATTTGCTCTGCCTCTGCTTTGGTCAAGCCTTCCAGCCCCACGGCGCGGTTCAGGATGCCATACACGTTTTGCACGTCTATGCCTTGCTCGCTCAAATAATCCCAGACGGTTTTGGTGAGGCGCACGGTGCTGAGGTCGGTGGCGACGATAAGAGGGATGAGGTCGGCTTGCTGGATAAGGGGCAGGCTGATGCGCGAGAGGGAGCGTCCAAGGTCGAGGATGACGAAGTCGAAAGAGGCGCGAAGCAGGTCCACGATGGGACCGATGCGTTCGACGCGCAAATTTCCTGCCTGATGAGGATCGTAGCAGCCCGCCAGCAGGTGAAACTTCCACAATTCGGGTTGGGGCAGGTTTTTGATGAAGTAATCTCCGCTCAATTCGCGGGCGGGAAGGCTCGCCGCTGTAAGCAGGTTTTGCTCCCCCTCGTAGCCGATGATCTGCGCAATGGAGCCGATGGGCAACACGAGGTCCACTACCACAACGCGCGCATCGGGGTGTTGTTCCTGGATGGTCATGGCGAGATTGGCGCACAGGGAGGATGTGCCGGTGCCGCCCTTGGCGCTCAGGAAGGTAAACAATAACCCTTTGCCTCGTGGGCTTTGCCCCGCTTCACTGCCTGCGCTTGCGGGCGTCTCTCCGCCGAAGATGCGTTCGAGCGCCTGATGCAATTGCAGAATCGCGCCGGATGCTTTGACGATATATTCGTTGACGCCGGCTTTCAGACAGGCTTCACGATGGGCAGGCGAGGGGTCGCTGGCGAAGGCAATGAGGGGAGTCTTTTCAGTGCGCGCGTTCTGACGCAGTTTGTGAATGAACTCGAGGTCGGGAATGTCCGAAAAGCTGGGATCGAACAAGATGAGGTCCGGCTGATCGCGCCAGGCTGAGATGAGCGCCTCTTTGCCCGACCCCGCTTCGAGGATGTCAAAGAGCCGTTCACGCAATATGTTTGCAAGATAGGAGCGTGTGGCTTGATTTTCATCCACAATCAGAACGGTTTTGCCGGGCATGGTTTCTCCTTGAAGAGAGGATCGGCAGAATGTTCGTACCGGCGATGCTCTCTGACATGATTTCAGGCGTTAGAAAACGCCCGTTATGCGCTTTGCGACGTTTGCGCGTTTTTGGAGGACCTGCCTATTCCTCGATGGGAGGCATAAGGTAGCCCAGACCGGAGCGCGTCACGATGTGCCTTGGGCTGTGGGCATCGTCTTCGAGTTTCTGCCGCAGCCGCGCAATGCTCACCCAAAGGATTTCCTTGTCGTTGCGGTATTCGGGACCCCAAACACTGGTGAGCAAATCCTCGGAGGACAAGACCTTGCCGACGTTATGGGCGAATTGCAGCAGCAGGCGGTATTCGGTTGCCGAGAGCGAGACGGGAACTTCGCCCTTCCACACTTCGGCGCGGGCAAAGTCTATTTTCAGGTTGCCGTGGGTGAAGAAGCGCGACTGTCCGCCCACTTCGGGAGCGGGTTGGGCGCGGCGCAAAACAGCGCGGACGCGCGCCAGCAGTTCGGTGGCGGAAAACGGTTTGACGAGATAATCGTCGGCGCCCAGATCGAGCCCGCGCACGCGGTCCTGCTCGTCGCCTTTGGCAGTGAGGATGATGATGGGAGTATTGGAGAATTCACGGATGCGCTGGGTGGCGCCAAAGCCGTCCAGTTTGGGCATCATCACGTCCATCAGGACGAGGTCTATCGGCTGGTTGGAAAAGACATCCACTGCCTGCACGCCATCGGAGGCGGTGACCACCTCGTAGCCTTCGGTGCGCAGGTTCGCCTCCAGCAGGCGCAGGTAGCGCGGTTCGTCGTCCACAATGAGAATGCGTTTTGCCATACAGCCTCCTTCAGATGATTGCGGCTTGGTTGACGGGCAGTTCGATGAAGAATGTGGTTCCCTGACCGGGCTTCGACTCTGCCCAAATCTTACCACGATGCGCCTCGATAATTTGTTTGCAGATGTACAGTCCCAACCCGGTGCCGGTGGCGTTTTCGGTGCGGATGCGGTAGAAGCGCTCGAAGATGAGCGGCAGGGATTCGGGCGGAATGCCGGGACCGTAATCGGTGAAGGTGACGACCATCAGATGCCCCACCTGCTTCAAACCCACGACAATGGGTGAACCGGGAGCATATTTGACGGCGTTGGTAAAAAGATTCTCGAAGACTTGCGCAATGCGCACGCCGTCTGCCTGGATGGTGGTGGAGGAGCGCAGGTCGAGGGTCACATCCAGGTCTTTGTAGCGGGAGCGGATGCGGGTAGTAACATCCCGCAACACAGCATCCAGCCTCAGGGGTTGGAAGCGCAGGGGGAGCGTTTTGCTTTGCAGGCGCGCCGATTCGAGCACGTTTTCGATGAGCAGGGAGAGGCGGTCGGCTTCTTCGTCAATGATGGTGAGAAATTCCTTTTGAGTTTCGGGGTCCCAAGAAGTGTCGTCGCGCAGGAGGCTGGTGCTGTAACCCTTGATGAAGCCCAGCGGGGTGCGCAGTTCGTGCGAGATGGTGCTGACAAAATCTTCTTGCAGTTGGATTTGCTGTTTGAGTTTTCCCATCTCTTCGTTCATTTGACGCCAGGCACGGCGCTCGAACAGCATTGCAAGCAGACCCGCGCCCAACGCCGCCAGGGAGATATGCTCCGGCGTATAGGCGGGACCTCCAAAACGGACGAAGACCAGCGCGCCGTTCACCATTCCATCTGCATGGAGAGGCAGCCCCAGCAGGAAGGGCTGATGCACGCGGTCTTCGGAGGAGGAAAGACTGGCAGGCTCCTGAATTAAAAGTTGTTTGTTTGCCAGCACCTGACTGGCAATTTCCTCGCCCCAGGCGGCGTCGGCTTCGGCGGTTTTGGCGCGCCCGATGGCGCGGGCATAGACGATTTCGAGAGCGCCGCTTTCTTTCTCCTGCAAATATGCCGCCACGTTGTCGAAGACAAACTCACGGCGAAGCGCCGTCAGGAATTTTTCGATGGTCAGGCGTGTTTCGTCCTGGCTGTTGATAATCTTGAATAATTCACCCACGTAGGAGATGGTCTGCGCGTCCATGTTATTTCGCCGCCGCCAGCAGAGGGAATTTGAAAGTGCTTCCCCGCCCCTCTGCCGATTGCACTTCAATCATCGAGCCGTGCGCTTCGATGATTTGCCGCACCAGCGAAAGCCCCAGCCCCGTGCCGCTGTAACGCCGCGTGGACGAACTGTCGAGTTGATGGAACGGCTCGAAGATTTCCTCGAGGCGGTGGGCGGGAATGCCGATGCCGGTATCGGAGACGGAAACGATGACCAGATTCTCGCCTTCGCGCCGGACGGCGACCGTCACGCTTCCGCCCGCCGACGTGAACTTGATTCCGTTGTCAATGAGTTGACTCAACGCCCAGCCGATTTTCTGCGGGTCGCCCTGCACAAGGGGCACATCTTCGTCAATGGCGGCGCGCAGGTTGATACCCCGCGCCTGCGCCTGCCCCATGAACGATTTGACCGCCAAACTGGCGATGCGGCGGATGTCCATGTTTTCGAGTTTGATGCTCAGTTCGCCGCGCGAGGCAAGCGAGATCATGATGAGGTCTTCAATCAGCCCTTCGAGCCTGGCGGAGGATTGCTGGCTGACTTGCAGGGCGTGGCGCTGTTCTGCCGTGAGCGGTCCGAGCGATTCGGAAACGAGCAGTTCGATGTAGCCTTTGATGTGAGTAAGCGGAGTACGCAGTTCGTGGGAGATGTTGGCGATGAAGTTGGCTTTCAACTGACTGAGTTCGGAAACGCGCTGGAGCGCCTTTTCCAGTTCGGCGGTGCGCTCCTGCACGCGGCGTTCGAGGGTGCGGTTGGCGGCTTGCAGGGCAGCGCGCAGTTGCAAAATCTGTTCCGTGACCGCCTGGTCAAGGTCGGTGCGGGTGAGGAAGCCCAGGTCCACGAGCGCCTGCCCAAGCAGGATGGGGGTTCCTTTTTCGGTTTGTTTCAGTTGATGGTTGAGGGCGGTTTGCAGTTGTTCAGGCGTGATGAGTCCCTTTTGGATGAGGTATTCCCCCATACGCGGTACGAGCATTTCGGGAGAGAGCCGTGGCAGGGACTGTGTCATGCGCGGTACACCCATTCTCCATTGACCATTGTAGCCGAGGATTGCATGGCGAGCAATTCATCTGCATGACAATCGAAGGGGTCTTTTTCGAGGACAATGAGGTCGGCGAGATGACCGGGGGCGAGCCGTCCGAGGCGGTTTTCCAGGTAGGCGGCATAGGCGGGACCGAGGGTATATGCCTCCCAGGCTTGGGCGAGGGTCAGTTTTTGTTCGGGGTGCCAGCCTTCGGCGGAGGGAGAACCGTCGGCGCGGCGGCGGGTGACGGCGGCGTGCAGTCCCCAGAAGGGATTCGGGGAGTCCACCGGCGCGTCCGATCCGAAGGCGAGCCGCGCGCCGTTGTCCAGTTGGGTGCGCCAAGCGTAGGCGTAGGGGGTGCGTTCGGGTCCCCAGTAGTCGTCCGCCATTTTCATGTCGGAGATGGCGTGGATGGGCTGCATGGAGGCAATGACGTTCAGCGCGCCGAGGCGGGCGAGGTCATCGGGGTGCAGCACCTGGACGTGTTCGATGCGGTGGCGCAGATGCGGCAGGCGCTGTTCGCGTTCGTAGCGGCGGAGTTGTTCGTAGGCGTCGAGCACTTCGTGGTTGGCGCGGTCGCCGATGGCATGGACGGTCATGCCCAAGCCGAGGCTGGCGGCTTTGCGCCCGTGTTCGAAGAGTTCCTCGCCGTCGAGGTTGAGGATGCCGCGGTTGTCTTCTTCGCCGAGGTAGGGCTGGAACATGGCGGCGGTGTGCGGACCGAGGGCGCCATCCATGAAGACTTTGACGTTGCCGATGCGCAGCAGGTCATCGCCGAAGCCGCCGCGCAACCCGAGTTCGTGGGCAGGGTCGAGCAGTTCGACGGGGATGTTTTTGAGGACGCGCAGTTTGAGTTTGCCCTGGGCGTGGAGCAGTTGGAGCGCCATGAAGGCTTCGCGGCGGTCGAAGTCGTGGACGCCGGTCAGCCCCATGCGCCAGAGGATGGGCTGCGCCTGCTCGATGGCTTCTGCAATTTGCTGAAGGGTGGGAGCGGGGATGGCGTCGCCGGCGAGCGACATGGCGGTTTCGAGCAGGATGCCGGTGGGGTTGCCGTGCACGTCGCGCTGGATGTGTCCGTTGGGCGGGTCGGGGGTCTGGCTGGTGATGTTTGCCAGTTTCATGGCGGCGGTGTTGACCCAGCCGGCATGGAGCGATTTGGCGGTGAGGTAGACGGGGTTGTGCGGGGCGATGGCGTCGAGGTCCGAAGCGTGGGGCCACCCCCCCTCCCCCCCAGCCCCTCTCCCAGCGAGAGAGGGGAGCCAGGAGTTCTGATTCCAACCGTGACCGAGGATCCATTCGCCGGGTTTGGCTTGCTTCACGCGTTCTGCCACGCGGCGCAGGCATTCCTCCAGCGTGTCGGTTTCGCAGTCCACTTTTTGCAGGCTGAGGGCGTAGTGCTGGAGGTGGATGTGGGCGTCGGTGAGACCGGGGAAGATGAAGCGCCCGCCCATGTTTTCGGGCTGGGCGCGGGTGAAGCGGTTGAAGAGTTCGTCCGTGCCGCCGACGGCAAGGATGCGGTCACGTTCGATGGCGATGGCGGTTGCGGCGGGCTGCGCCGGGTTTTGGGTGTAGATGCGGGCGTTGTAGAGAAGTCTCATGTCAATTTTCCCAGCAGGGAATCCAGTTCTTCATCGGAGTAGTAGTAGATGATGACCCTGCCGCCCTTTTTGCCGTGCTTGACGGCGACCTTCGTCCCGAGGCTGACCCGCAGACGGCGCTCGATGTCGGTCACTTCTGCGCTGGGACCTGATCGTTTGCCTAAAGGCGTTTTCTTCCCGGAATATTTTCCTGCCAGCGCCTCCGTCTGACGGACGCTCAGGTCGAGGTTGATGACTTGTTTGAGTAGGGTTTCCTGCGCCTTGGCGGAGAGGGAGAGCATGGCGCGGGCGTGTCCTTCGGTGATGCGCCCGTCCACCAGCGCCTGTTTGACGGCGGCGGAGGCGTCGAGCAGGCGCAGGGTGTTGGTCACCGCCACGCGGCTCTTGCCGACGCGCTCGGCGATTTTTTCGTGGGAGAGTTTGAACTCTTTGGCGAGCTGCTGGTACGCTTCGGCTTCTTCGATGGGGTTGAGGTCGGCGCGCTGGACGTTTTCGATGAGCGCCAGTTCGAGCAGCTGCTGGTCGGTGGCGCTGCGAATGACGACCGGCACGGTCTTCAGCCCGGCGCTGCGCGCCGCCTGCAGGCGGCGTTCGCCGGCGATGAGGGTGTAGGCGCCATTCTTGCCCGGCGAGACGATGAGCGGCTGGATGATGCCATGCTCACGGATGGAGGCGGCGAGGCTTTCCAGTTCTTCGGGGTTGAATGTCTCGCGCGGCTGGCGCGGGTTGGGCTGGATGAGGTCGAGGGCGAGTTGTGTGACGCCGCCCGCCTCGCCGCCGGCTTTGATTTCTCCCGCCGGGATGAGGGCGTCGAGTCCTTTGCCGAGACCGGTTCGTTTTGCCATGCTTTCTCCTTCTTGCGCAGCGATTATTTTACGCCGTCGCCCTTCAATAATTCCTTTGCCAGCGCTTCGTAGGCGGCGGCGCCCACGGAGGCGGGTGCATAGGCAGAGATGGGAAGTCCGTAGGAGGGCGCCTCTGCCAGGCGGATGCTGCGCGGCACGATGCTCTTGAAGACCAGCCCGGGGAAGTGATTGCTGACTTCCTTCACCACATCGTGGGCGAGGGTGGTGCGGGCGTCGTACATGGTCAGGATGACGCCGCGTACTTTCAGGTCCGGGAAGAGAAGCGATTGGACGCGCCCGATGGTTTGGGTGAGCTGCCCCAGTCCTTCGAGGGCGAGGTATTCGCACTGCACCGGGACGAGTACGCCGTTTCGAGCGGCAACCAGCCCGTTGACGGTCAGGAGTCCGAGCGAGGGCGGGCAGTCAATGAGGATGTAGTCGTATTTGTGGTCGAGCGATTCGAGGGCGGTCTTGAGGCGGAATTCGCGTCCGAGTTCGTCCACCAGTTCCACTTCCGCGCCTGCCAGCGACGGGGAGGAGGGCAGGAGTGAAAGTTTCAGGCGCTCGTTGAAGAGGATGGAGGAGTGCAGTACTTCGCCGCTGATGAGCGCCTCGTAGGTACCTGCCTGCACGGTGCGTTTGTCCACGCCGAGGCTGGAGGTGGCGTTGGCTTGCGGGTCGAGGTCCACCACGAGGACACTTTGTCCCAGTTGGGCGAGGTAGGCGGCAAGGTTGATGGCGGTGGTGGTTTTTCCCACTCCGCCTTTCTGGTTGACGAGGGTGTAGATGCGGGTCATTACGATTTGCGATTTGCGATTTGCGATTGACGATTGCGATTGGCGATTGACGATTTGCGATTGGCGGCGTTAAGAACGTCTGTTACACTAACATCTATGGGATGACCACCATCATGCTTTGTTCGATTTCCAGGCGGGTCGGAATGCCCGCCAGTCCTTCGCGTTCGACGGAGTGGGAGGCGAGCAGGGTGGCAAAGCGGGTGGCTTCCCAGGGGTCGCGGGTGGTCAGGTAGCGGAAGAAAAAGGCGGCAGCGAAGATGTCGCCTGCGCCGGTGGCATCCACTTCGCGGACGGACGGCGCACGGAAACGGCGGCGGTCGCCATGCCAGTAGAGGACTGCACCTGCCGCGCCTTCGGTGACGACGAGGATTTTTGTGTGTTCCGCCATGTGTTCGATGAGCAAGTCGTCGCCGTTTACGTCTTCGCGGCTGAGCACCACGGCGTCTGCCCGCGCCAAGGCGGGTTCGGCGTTGAGCCACTGACGAGGAAAGACGCGCCCATCCGAATCCCATTGACGCATCCAGCCTTGGGGAGTGAGCCCAAGCAATGTGGGAGCAAAACCGTCCGGCAGGATGGCATCCACTTCGTCGGCGATGGGGGCGAGGTGAAGGATGGGAGCGGAGCGCCAGGCAGCCGGCACACGGTCCAGCGGGATGCGCTCTGCGCGGGCGCGTAAATATTGGATGCGTCCCGTTTCGGTGTAGAGGTTTTCGTAGGTGGTGCTGTTTTGCGATGGGATGGAGACGATGGGAATGCCGTTCAGCGGTTCGAGGGAGAGGTCTGCGCCGGCGGCGGTGACGATGCCCACTCGCAAGCCGAGGGCGCGGGCGGTCAATGCGGCATAAGCAACCGTCCCGCCCAGGTGTGCGCCCTGAGGCGTCAGGTCGCGCGCGGCGTGACCGATGACGAGGTAATCCACGGTTTCGAGCGGAACGACGCTGGACATGAGTGAATTATACCGTGAGAAGATTTGCCGACCCGTTAAAGAGTCTTTCCTCTTTCGTCCTTCGGTGAGTGCAAGGAAAGAGGAAAGAGGAAAGGAGGTGGAAAGTAGAAAGTGGAAAGTAGAAAGTAGAAAGTAGAAAGTAGAAAGTAGAAAGTGGAAGCGTCAGTCTTCCTTTGGGTAGATGACCACTTTGCGGTAGGGTTCTTCGCCGGTGCTTTCGGTGGTGACGGAGGGATGGTCGCGCAGGGCAAGGTGGATGATGCGGCGTTCGGCGGAGGGCATGGGTTCGAGCGTCTGTTTGCGTTTGTTTTTGACAACCTGCTCTGCCATGCGTTTTGCCATTTGAATCAACTGCCGTTCACGGCGGCTGCGATACCCTTCCACATCTACAACGAGTTGGATGAACTGCTCCACCATCTTGCCGAGGATGAGCGAGGCAACGTATTGAAAAGCGTTGAGCGTTTCGGAGCGACGTCCAATCAACACGCTCAGGTCGTCTCCGCGCACGTCCACGTTGATGACGCGGCGGTCGGGGCGGTCGTTTTCGGCGTAGTGAGCGGAGATTTGCGCTTCCAGTCCCATCAGGTGCAGGAGTTTGGAGACGACGGCTTCAGCCTGGTCGAGCAGGGGATCATGTTCCGGCTGGGATTCGGCTTCTCGGACGGGAGCAGGCGTCGGTTCGGACTCGGAAGCGGCTGGTGCGGTTTCGACAGCCGGTTCCTCCGCCGGGGCATTGACCGTCAGGCGGACGCGCACTTGCGTTTTTCCAAATCCGAACAAGCCGCGGCTGCCGGCATCCAGCACTTCCACGCGGACGGCATCGGCAGTAAGACCCAGTTCGGCAAGCCCCTGTGCGATGGCTTCCTCCACGGTCGGCGCGATGATTTCCAGAGTGGTGCGTGCGTTCATGTCCGCCTCCTTATTCTTTTCTCAGGCCCTTCGGCAACAGGTTGCTCCAATTGGCTTTGCCCTGCGCGGCGTATTGGACGATGCCGAGCAGGTTGCTGGTGATGAAATAGACGGACAGCCCCGAGGGGAAGGTGAGGGCGAACCAGCCAAGCATGAGCGGCATGGTGATTGCCATGGACTGCCCCATAGCGGCGCTCTGGTCGTTGGGGTTGGTGGCGGGCGGCAGGGTGAGTTTGGATTGGATGTAGGTGGTCAACGCGACGATGATGGCGAGGATGTAGTACGGCTCGGGCTGACCGAGGTTCATCCACAGGAATTTGCTGTTGAGCGGGATGAGGTTGGCTACGTCGAGGAAATTGGGGTTGATGCTCTGGGAGAGTTTGAGCAGGTCGAGCGGGGTGGCGGCAAGGGCACGGATGATGCTCTGATAGAGAGCGATGAGGATGGGGAATTGAATGAGGGTGGGCAGGCAGGAGCCGAAGGGGTTGATGCCTCTTTCGCGGTAGAGGCGCATTTGCTCCTGCGCCAGTTTTTCGCGGTCTTTGGCGTATTTTTTCTGGATTGCCTGCCATTCCTTGTCGTTTTGCAAATCCTGCATGGCTTTGGCGCCCTTCATTTGCTGGGCGTTGAGGGGCCAGGTGACGATGCGGATGAGGATGGTAAACAGGATGATGGCAACGCCAAAGTTCTGTCCGATGATGTCATAAATCCACAACAGGACGTTAATGAAGATGGAAACGAAGAGATTCCACATGGTTCCTCTTATTTCTTCGCGGGGAAGGTCCATACCTGGCGGCCGTTGGAATCGAGCGCCGCGAGGTAGAAATCGGTTTCGAGCGGGGCAACCAGGATCAGGTCGCCAGCCACGACCGGGGTGGTGTAGATTTTGCCGCCCACTGTCTCGAACCACAGGGTCTTGCCGTCTTTGCCGATGGCGTAAAGATTGCCGGATTCGGTGGCGAGCAGGAGGTGGTCGTTTTGCAGGATGGCGTTGGCGGTAATGGCGCCATCGGGCTGGATGCTCCAGTTCAGTTTGCTGTTGACGGCGTCGAAGGAGTAGAAGTTGCCTTTGAGGTCGCCAAAGTAGAGGGTGCTGCCGTCGAGGACGGGAGTGCTCCAGAGCCAGTATTCGGCGTCGAGGACGGATTGATGCGCGCCGGTTTCGGGGTTGAATCGTTCGAGTTTCGAGGCAAGCGAGCCGACGTAGAGATTGCCGTCCGGTCCGAGGGCGGGGGCGCCGGGGATGGCGGCGGCGAGGTCTGCCTGCCAGGCGATGGTGTAATCGGCAAGGTTCACAGCATGGACGCGATGGTCAAGGGATGTAACGTAAACGCGTTTGCCGTCGGTGACAGGCTGTGCCCAGAGCCGCCCGCCGAGTTCAATCGTGGCGATGGGCTGTTTTTGCGATTGACCGTCGCTCAGGTCGAGGACATAGAGGTTGCCGTCGGCGTTGGGGGCGAAGAGTTTGTTTTCCACCACAAGCGGGGCGGCGACCCAAGCGCCGCCAGCGCCGGTGAAGGTCCATTCGATGGCGGGATTTTTGAAGTCGCCGTTGGTGATGAGGTCTTGCGGGTTGAGGGCGTAGAGGATATGTTTTCCGCTGGCGCTGCCGACAATGATCAACCCATCGGATGTGAGGACGGGCGTGGCATAGAATTGCGCTTTGTTGTCGTCGGGGTCGGAGAAACGCCAGGCTTCGGCGCCGTCTTTGAGGTTGATGCCGTACACGAGGGATAGGTCGGCAAGATAAGCGGTGGTGTCATCGGCGGCAAGACCAGGCCAAGTGGTGCCGCGCACGGTTCCGCCACAGGCGCTCAGAAGGAGAGCGCTGAACAAAACCAGTGTCAGCAAAAACAGTTTCTTTCTCATTGGGATGTCGTACTCCTATGGAACGGGGTCGTAGCCCCCGGGATTGAACGGGTTACAGCGCAGGACGCGCCATGCCGCCATGAGCGAGCCTTTGAAGACCCCGTACTTGTACACCGCCTGGTAGCCGTAGTGAGAGCAGGAGGGATAAAAGCGGCAGGTGTTGGGAGGAAGTCCCTTCGAGATGGTCATCTGGTAGAGGCGGATGAGCGCCAGAAGGGCGATGCGGGGAAGGTTCCAGAGAGTACGCGGCATGTCACGCAAACGCGGCTCGCTGGTATAGTCGTGAAGGTGAAATTCAGGGTTCATGCGGCGGGGTGAGGAGTTTGGCGCGCTGGAAGAGCTCGAGCAGAGCCTGGCGGGTTTCTTCGAAGGAGGCGCGGGCAAGGCTGGGGCGGGCAATCAGGATCAAGTCGAAGTGGGATGCGAGATGGGGAATGATGCTGCGCATTGCCTCCCGCAGGAGCCGTTTTGCCCGGTTGCGATGGACGGCTGTGCCAATTGTCTTGCCGGCAGCGATGCCCACGCGCAGGCGGGGTTGTTCGCTTTTTTGCACCATCAACACAACAAGCGGGTGGGCATAAGACTTGCCGGAACGCCGCACCCGCTTGAAATCTTCGGACCGGGTCAGACGAAACCTTCTCTGCACCCGAGACTCGTTTGCGCTGTTTTACCAGCGAACCTTTTTGACGTGTTCGTTGGCAGTGACGGTCAATTTGTAACGCCCGCGCAGGCGGCGGCGTTTGAGCACGGCGCGCCCATCGGCAGTGGACATGCGTTTGCGGAAGCCGTGTACGCGCACGCGGCGGCGGATTTTGGGTTGATACGTTCGTTTTGGCATTCTATCTTCCTCATCTCAAAATAATTGCTGCGGTGTGATGCCCGCTTCATTGCAAGGCACGACATTATACCGTAGGGGTTTCGATTCGGTCAATTCAAGACTCGGTCGGATTCTTGCCGTTTCGGACGGGGTACACCGGAAAAGCAAGCAGGTCGGCGAGGCGCTTCACGCCCTCCGGGCTGGCAACGGCGATGATTTCGTCGTTTTCGCGCAGGGTGCTGTCGCCGCGCGGCAGGGTCATAACGCCGTCGCGGATGATGGCGGCGATGACACAGTGCTCTGCCAGGTCCATGTTTTTGAGGGGGATGCCGATGGCTTTAGCGCCGGCGGGTACTTTTTCCTCCACCACGGAGTAACGTCCGCGGCGGATTTTGAAGAGGGTCATCATGTCGCCCAGCGACATTTCTTCCTGGATGAGGTGCGCCAGTACGTCGGCAGCATTGAGCGCCACATCCACTTTGAATTTTTCGTTGAACAGCCAGGCGTTATTGGGATTGTTGACGCGGGCGATGGTGCGCGGAACTTCGAACATGGTTTTGGCGATATAGCAGATTGCCAGGTTGAGCGCATCTTCATTGGTGACTGCGGCAATCACGTGCGCTTCACGCGCGCCCGCCGCTTCCAGCACGCTGGGGTTGACCGGCTGACCTTCGTAAATCACTTCGGTGGGAAGTTCCTGGTGCAGGTGCGAGAGCAGTTCGCGGCGGTTTTCCACCAGGCGCACCTTGTAATTCTGGTTAATCAACAAGTTAGCAAGACGCGCGCCGGTGCGTCCGCCGCCGGCAATGAGTACGAACATGTTATGCCTCCGCCTTTCCTGAAATGCAGGCTGTCAATTCGCCTATACCTTTGAATGTGGAACTGACGTCCAGCAGATCGCCGCTTTGCAGGATGGTATTCATATCCGGCAGGAATGAGCGCCCCGCTCTCGTCAGAGCCACCGGACGGCACTCCTGGATGTTTCCCAGCAATTCGCCCAAAGTATGCCCATCCCACGACTCGGGGATGCGAATCTCATAGATTTCCACTTCGCCGTTGCCGGCGGAATAGACGACTTTTTCGGAAGGGTTGATGAGCAATTCTTCGACGCGCTGTGCGCCCCAAGTGGTGGAACCGACGGTTTGCAGCCCAAACGCTTCGATGACGCTGCGCAGGCTGGGGTCGTAGTTGCGGGCAACCGCTACAGGAACGTTGTAGAATTCGCGTGCCGCATGGCAGACCACTGCATTGAGGGCATCCGAATTGGTGACTGCTGCCAATCCATCTGCCTCGCGGATGCCGGCGCGTTCCAGAACCGATTCCGCCAGCCCTTCGCCTTCCAGCGTGCGCCCGCGGAAGTCGGGATGCAGGCGATTGAACGCCTGTCTGTTGACATCCACAACAACGACATAATGCCCGCTTTTATATAAATGATAGGATAACTCCGCACCTACGCGGCCGCATCCGATAATCACAAAGTTCATTTCTTACTCCTTTTTTCCTTCTGCACATGATAAGGCACGTCGGTGACGACAACCCCATGTTTGTTCAGTAATTCCTGTCGCAGCACATCTGCGGTACGCATGTGCAAAGCCTTGTGCCAGCGTTTTGAGGGGATGAATTGCGGGACGACAATGGTGATGATCTCGCCGGCCTGGCGGTTTTCGATGATTTTTTTCAGATAGTCCAGCAACGGTTCGATCAACAAACGGAAGGGCGAGTCGATGATAACCATGCGCGTACCATCCCCCCAGGTTTTCCATTTCTTTTGCACCTTTTCGGTTTCCGCCGGGTCAATCGAGACATGAACAGCGGTCACGTCATCCGAGAGCAGGCGGGCGTAGCGCAATGCTTCCAATGTTCCCTGATGCACACCGCTGACCGGCAAAATGATGCGGTGGCGCGTCTGACGGGAGGGCAACCCCTGAAATTTGTCCAGAGAGAGATGCGCCGCCAGGTCCTTGTAGTGATGATGGATGGTAAAGAACATCCAGACCAGTGTCGGGATGATAATCAACACCACCCATGCACCCTCAGTGAACTTGGTGACAGCAAAGATGAGCATTACGACAAAGGTACACAAGGCGCCAAAGCCATTGATGATCATTTTTTGCCACCAATGTCTATCGTAACGCAACACAGAACCAGGCTCGACAATTTCCTTGCCTTCCGGGATGTGCCCGATCTTCCACCAGCGCAGCGCCATGCCGGTTTGGGAGAGGGTGAAGGAAAGAAAAACACCGATGGCGTACAAGGGGATGAGCAAAGTAACGCTGGCTTTGAAGATAATAATCAGGATGGAAGCAATGACCGAAAGCGTGACAATGCCATTCGAATACACCAGGCGGCTTCCGCGGAATGTCAACTGCCTGGGAAGGTAACCATCCTTTGCAACCAGCGCACTCAGGCGGGGGAAATCAGCGAAGGCGGTGTTCGCCGCCATAATCAAAATGACAGTGGTCGCAGAGATGACCATCAGATACAAAATCCCGCGCCCGCCGAAGATGGTGCGCCCCAGTTGGGAGATCACGGTTTCCGTTTCGGAGGGGATTGCGCCAATGTGAGTGGCAAGGAATGAGATGCCTAAAAACAGGGTTGCCAGAATGAACGCCATCCAAATCAAAGTAATCCCTGCATTTCGGCTGCGAGGTTCCTTGAAGGCAGTGATGCCATTGGAAATGGCTTCGATGCCGGTCAGCGCAGCAGTGCCGCTCGAAAAGGCGTGCAAAATAAGAAAAGGCGTGATGGCAGTCAACGCCCCTTCGATTTCGAGGTGAGGCGGGTCAATGACCACGCCCAGGGTGCCGGTAAAATACCGTATGAGACCGGTACCCACGGTGATGAACATCATCGCCACGAAAAAATAGGTGGGAATGGAAAAGGCAATCCCCGATTCCTTCACACCTCGCAGGTTGATCAGCATGATCAAGAACACGGCGGCAACGGAAAGCCATACGCGGTAGGGAAAGAGTTCCGGATACGCCGAAACGATTTGCGCCACACCCGCCGAAACAGACACGGCAACGGTCAGGATGTAATCGGTGAGCAGCGCCGCGCCCGCGATTTGGGCAGTCGCTTCGCCCAGGTTGTCGCGCGAAACGATATAGGCGCCGCCTCCGTCCGGATAGGCGTGAATGGTTTGCTCGTAGGAAAAAGTGACTATAGCCATCAAAACGACAATGGCAAGCGCAATCGGGAAGACGTACCCAAACGCCACCGTCCCCGCCGCCGCCAAAATGACCATGATTTCCTGAGTGGCGTAAGCGGTGGAGGATAATGCGTCGGAGGCAAAAACCGCCAAGCCAATGGCTTTGCCAATCGTTTGATGCGGAGCATCGGCAGTGGAGAGGGGACGCCCGATGAGCCAGTGACTCACAGAGCGCGGTGGTTGATAGTCGCTTTGCCGCCGCATGATTTCAGTTTGATTGTTTTGATCAATGGACATATTCGCTCTACTATATGACAAAAAGAAGCCCCGCCGCCGGCGAGGAATGACATTATACGCCACTTCCAACTGTTTTACAGAGGGGAGGAGGCTGCTGCCTTTGGCTGTGTCAGTGGAATTTGCAGGAAGAATGTGCTGCCTTTGCCGAGTTCGCTTTCCACCCAAACCTTGCCGTGATGGCGTTCGGCAATGGACTTGACAATGGCAAGCCCCAGCCCGGTGCCGCGCTGTGCCAGCGCCTCGCGGTGAGTGCCACGGAAGAATCGCTCAAACAGACGCTTCCTGTCCTCCGGTTGGATGCCAATGCCGGTATCGCGGATGGCGAAGGTCAGGGTGTCGGGCGTGGTGAGCAGGTTGACGGTCACTTCGCCGCCGTTGGGGGTGTATTTGATGGCGTTTTCAACCAGGTTATACACTGCCTGATGCAGGAGCGCCTGGTCGGCTTCCACAGCGTGCGGCATGTCGCGCGGGATTTCCACCGAGAGGGCAATATCCTTGCTGCGCGCCGCCATTTGCAGTCCGCCGGTGACGCGCTCAAGGATGTCGAGCACGGGGATGCTCTCGACCTGCAAGCCGATGCCAAAGTCAATGCGCCCCAGGTCGAGCAGGTTGTTGACCAGCCGTGACATGTTTTCCACGCCCTGCACAATCATGCGCACGTAGCCCTTTTGCTGTTCGTTCAGGTCGCCGGCGGTTTCGAGCATGGTGGCGTAGCCGCGCATCAGCGTGAGGGGTGAGCGCAGGTCATGGCTCACGGTGGAGACGAATTCGGATTTGAGTATGTCAATCTCCTTGAGTTGAGTCACGTCGCGCAAGATGCACACGCGCCCCACCGTGCGCCCGTCGGCGGTCATGGCGGAGGCGGTGGCAAGGAAGGTCTTGCCGTCGGGCATTTTGATTTCGGCAGTGCGCTTCTCGTCGGATGCCTCCTGCAGGAGGTCGTAGAGCGGTTTGATTTGAATGGTGCGCTGGAGGTCCTGGCGTTCGCCGCGGCGGATGACCACATTGAAGAGTTGACTTGCCGCGGGGTTTGCCAGAATCAGGCGGTTCGATGCGTCGGTGACCAGCACCGGGTCGGGCGTGGAGTTGAGGATGGTTTCCAGCTGACGCCGGCTGGCATCCACCGCCAGGAAGAGGCGGATGTTGGCGACTGCCAGCGCCGCCTGGGATGCCAGCGTGGTGAGGAAGCGCAGGTCGGCTTCATTGAAGACTTTTTGTTTTCTATATGCCGCCCACAGGACGCCGAAGTAACGGTTCTCGTGCCGCAGGGCGACGGCAGAGAGGGATTCGGGGTGGGGCAGGCTGGGGTCGAGGTCCAGTCCGCGGGTCCGCGAGAGAACCGCCATGACGACTCGCTCCTGCCGTTCGGTGAGGTCGAGGATTTGCTGGTCGAGGTGAACGTAGAGGTCCTTGTCGGGTCCGCTGGCGTAGCGGATGGGGATTTCCACGAGCCCGGGCATCATCTCGCGCACAAGGACGATGCGCGCCGCGCTGGCGCCGCTTTCGACCACCGCTTTGAGGATGGCGCCCAGCGCTTCGTCCAGTTGCAGGGTGGAGGCGACGCCCTGACTGGCGGCAAGCAGGCGGTTGAGTTCGTCGAGGCGCCCCTGCAGGCTGACGCGCATTTGCTCGAAGGCGCGGCGCAGTTCGCCCACTTCGTCCATGCCGCCGGTTTCGAGGGAACGGTCGAGTTTGCCGGCGGCGATGTGTTTTGCCTCGACGGCGAGGCTTTGCAGGGAGCCGGTCACCGTCCGCAGGCTCAGCCGCAAAGTGACCAGCGCAAACAAGCCGAGCAGGATGATCATGACCGAGATGGGCAGGGCGATGTCTATGGCGATTTTCTGGGTTTCCTGCGCGGGGACGGTCAGTACGATGGACCAGGGCGCGCCGGGGACGGGCTGATGATAGACCAGTTGGCGCGTGCCGTTGGGGGCGGTTTCCTGGTAGAAGCCGGCTTGCGGCGGGCGTCCGCCAGTGTAGGGGGTCATCACTTGCGAGGCGTGGGGGTGGTAGAGAATCATGCCCTGCTCATCCACCAACATGCCGGCGCCGTTCAGGTCTTGCAGGCTGTTGAGGCTGTCTGCCAGGGAACGCAGGTAGGGGTTGGTCTGCAGGTCGGTGCGGGCAATCAGCACGCGCCCGCTCCCCGGCAGGGCGGCAAGGAAGGCGATGCGCGCGCCGCCCGTCTCGCCGGGCGGGATGGCGTACATTTGAGAAGGCACTCCCTGCGCCGCGAGGGCGGCTCCGCTTTCTTCCGGCACGGTCAGGCGGGAGGAGACATCGGGCGGATAACTGGCAAGGACCACGTTGGAGGCGGTATCGAACAGGATGAGTTGACTGAAATAAGGGACGGAACGCATCTGTTCGCCCAGCAGGCTGGGGAGGTCACCCGAGGTTTCGTTCAAGCCCGGTGCGGATGCGATTTGACCCGCGAGGTTTTGCCCCGCTTCGAGGAAGAGCGGCACACTCTGAGAGGCGGCTTGCGCCGTGCTGGCAAGGCGTTTTTCCAGCAGGTCGCGGGCGGCGCGCCCCGCGAGGAACCAATCGCCGAGCAGGAGGGTAACCAGCAGGAGGACGATGACAGTCCCTGCGCCGGCGAGGAAGCGCGTCTCGATGCTTCGTTCGGCGGGCGAGGGCTGGAGAGAACCGACGCCGCCCCAGCGGGCGGGAAACGCCGCCGCAACGATTTGCGCAGCAAGACCGGCGAGGAACATCTCGCCGCCAAACGCGAGGGCAACCATGCCGGCGTTGCTGAAGGCATAATCCAGTCGTTCGGTGACTGAGGCAGTGGGAATAACGAAGAATGCGCTAATGAGGAAGATGAAGACATGAAAGGGAACCAGGCTGAGTGCAGCAGCAATGGGCTGACTCAGGAAACGAAAAAACGGCGTGCGGTATTTTTGCCGCACAAAGACTGCAAACATTCCCGCCATCAAGCCGAGGTCGAGAGCGGTGAAGAGGCTGTGAGTATCCCAAAATCCGCGCAGCAAGCCGCCGAAGACGCCGAGCGCCGCCGCGGCGAACGGTCCGAGCCAGCCGCCGGCAAGAGTCCAAGGAACGGCGGAGAAAAGCAGGAGGGTGGAACCGGGCGGTTCGGCGGGCAGTCCAGGCACGGGCAGGGATGCGGCGGAGAACTTCAATCCAATGAAGAGGGAGGCTGGAATGGATGCGGCAAACAGAGCAGCAATAATTCCCCCGCTGCGCCGGTCCCACGCCGTTTGATAGCCCCGCCAGTTATAGAGCGCCAGCCCCAACAGACCGGCAAATCCCAGCCACACCAGCCAGCCCGCCAGCGGGATGGGATTGAGATAGGGCAGGCTGGTCAACAGCGAGGCGATGAAACGCATGAAGAAAATTATAGCCCTAAATTGTTTGAATGAGCCACATTGCCCGTAACATGGCATGAGGCAGAATGCTTCACTCTCTGCGCTTTTTCAAAGATATTTGCAAACCATCAAAATAAATAGTCAAAAGAAAATTTATAGATGATCCCAAGGCATCCTTTCCTGTAGGTGATGAAGATATTACTATTCGGACGCAACTCCAGACCCAAATCAAGCTGATAAACAGGCAGCACTCGAATGCCCAACTCAGGCACATCGGCTTTTATCAAAATATATTTCCGACGGCCTGCAAAATAAGCAAAAGAGTCCAGTATTTTGACGCTTGCGCGTTTTTTTGTAGTCCAGAAAGGCAAGGCGTTTATCAACTTAATGATTGAAATGCCAGTGTAAAAAAGTATGAGAGTTGGAAAGAAAAGCCTAACAAGAAAGCTGCTGCCTCCCCACAAGAAACTGAAAAGGACAATTGTGACCGCCACGTCTATCAAGTTGAATGAAAGCCAAAAACCCGTATCCGACCTCCACACAACTGTTGACCATTTTTTCAAGTGATATGCCCAAACAGGGCGTTCAATCTGAAGAAAAAAGCCGCTGAAATTGATGGCAATCACAATGAACCAAAAAATATCGTTGCTCATTTTTTGCTCAATTGCTGCAAATGTTTTTTAAGCCGGTTCATTCGGGATGCGTCTCTGCTCTCTGTTCGGTATGGCAAGAGAAGGCACCCTGAGGCATAGCCCGGCGTGCGCTACTGATACGCTCCACGATAAGATTCAGGGAGCAGTTCTGCCAGCGAGCGCATGATGTGTTCTGTTCCCTCTTGCAGTGACTGGTGGTGATCGCCCGTCTCGTTCAGGTAAAACGGCTTGCCCACCGTGAGGGTGACGGGCGCACGTTTGAGCCGGCGCATGTGACCGTAGACATTGTCGTTCTCGGTGCCGGTCATCGCCACCGGCACGACCGGCGCACCGGATTTGAGCGCCAGGAACGCCGCGCCTTCCGTCCCCTCCTCCAAGCCGCGAATGAGCGACTGCCTGCCCTCCGGGGCGAGGGTGAGAAAGCGTCCCTGAGATAAAGCATCGAGTGCGGCGCGCACAGCCTTACGGTCCGGTTTGCCGCGGTGTACCCAGATGACGCCGTAGGCGCGGAAGAGCGGTCCCACCAGCCAGTGGGCGCTCAATTCGATTTTGCCCATGCCATCCAACAGCGCAGGGACAGATGCGGCGAGCAGGACAACATCTGCATCGCCCAAGTGATTGATGACGACCAGCGCCGGTCCGTGTGCGGGGAAGTTTTCCATGCCGCGGATGACGGGCTTGAGGAAGAGAAAGGTCAGCAGTTTTGCCAGCCCGCGTGCCAAGATGCGAAACAGACGACGGGGCAGCGTGAGAGGGGGAAGGAAAACCAGTTCGGGACGCCACCAGTCGGTGACGGGTTTAGGCGGGGAAGATGGCTGAGTCTGCATAGACGCCGCGGTATTCCTCGGGCAGCAGCCCGGCGAGATGCCGCATGACCAGGTCGGCATTCGCCTGGCGGATTTCGTGTCTTTCCCTGCCTTTGGCGGTGTTTTCGGGCAGGAGGATGGGTTTGCCGATGCGCAGTTCGAGCGTCGGGCGTTCGCCGCGCCGGGCGCGCTGCCAAAAATCTTCGGTGGTGCCGACAATCGCCGCCGGCATGACCGGCACGTTGGTCTGCTCGACGATGTAGGCAATGCCGGGCAGGGCGTGCCGCATGGCGGGGACGTGGGAACGTCCGCCCTCGGGCGCCATCAAGAGCGGAAAGCCGGCTCGAAGCACAGCGATGACGCGCTGAAACAAGGCGCGGTCATATTCGCCGCGATGGACCGGGATGACGCCGTATGCCCGCAGTAATTGTCCCTGAGCGGGCTTGTCGAACACATCTGCCGCGCCGATGATTTCCAATGGTTGGGTCCAAAAGGCGGCGGCAAACGGCGGATCATAGATGGAGACGTGATTCATGGCAGCCACATACGGTCTGCCCAAAGGTACGTTCTCGACGCCGGTGATTTTTATCTCTGCCAGAATATGAAAAATCCCCCGAAAGACCGTCCGCAAAATCGGGCGGCTCAACCTGTATTTCAACGGAACACGGTAGGCACCGTTCATTTGCACAACGCCAGCACCTTTTCGAACACTTCGTCTATGCTCATTTTATCCGAGTCAATGATGATTGCATCCGGCGCCGCCTTGAGCGGAGCCACGTCGCGGGTCGAATCAATGCGGTCGCGTTCGATGACCTTCGCCAGAATGTCTTCGTACTTCACGTTTGCGCCGCGGGCAATCAATTCGTTGTATCGCCGCCGGGCGCGTTCTTCGGCGGAGGCGTCGAGGTAAATCTTCAAATCGGCTTCCGGCAGGACGACCGTGCCGATGTCGCGTCCCACCATCACCACCCGCCCGCGCTGACCGATGCGCCGCTGTTGTTTGCTCAACGCCGCCCGCACACCGGGATAGGCGGAGACAATCGAGACGTTGGCGTCCACGATGGGAAGACGCGTCTCCCAAGTGATGTCTTTGCCCCCCACCAGGACATCGCAAACGCGTCCATCGGACTTGGAGGCGGGCGCCACATCAATGGGCGTTCCCTCCGCCAAAGCCGTGACCTGCGTTTCGTCTTGCACGTCAATATCGCGGTCGAGGGCGAGCCAGGTGATGGCGCGGTACATCACGCCGGTATCGAAGAACAGATAGCCGAGGGCTTCAGCAAGTTTCAACCCCAGCGTGGATTTGCCCGAGGCGGCGGGTCCGTCAATGGCGATGATGGAGGGGGGATGGGTTTTGGTCATGGAGTTAGGGTTGTCCGTTCTGGCGCGCATCGGGGAACAGGTCGTCGCGCACCCAGAGGATGATGGTTTCGGTCTCGTGCGGCAACTGGCGGAAGACCAGCCAGCGGAGCCAATCGGGCGATTGGATGTTTCCCCAGGCGGGAAACTGACGCCAAGTGAAGTCCTGTCCGCGATAGGCGGCGGAGAGACTCGGTTCATCCACCAGCGGGGTGATGACGAGCGGCGGCGGGTTCAACGGGTCGAGAGCGGTGACCACTTGCAGCGGATGGTTGCGCAGCGCCCATTCGAGCGCGGGGGATTGAATGCCCATCACGGCGACGGGCTGTGCCTCGATGTTTCCGGTGCTGAGGAGGGAAGCCTGCTGAACGGAAGAGACGAGCAGGTTTTCATGAACCGGCGGCTGGTCTGCCGACCATAATTCCACGCCATTGGGGAAACGCACACCGCTCGCGCCCCAGGCGGCGGCGAGGGCATAGACGCCAAGGAACAGCGCCCCGGACCAGGTCGCTCCGAGGCGGGCGGTGCGCGGCGACCAGCCGAAGGCGACCAAAATCGTGCTGACGATCAGGATCAGCGCCGCACCGAATAAAATCACATAGCGCGGTCCAAACGGCAGGGTGTACAGTCTGCCCAGGAACGCAATGGGCGTCGGCGTGAAGTGTTCGTAGGGGTTGAGCGCAATGTTGGCGACGTTGAACCAGATGTAGATGAGCAGGATGAGCATGGCGCCCGCCACCACACTGACTTCGATACGTTCCAGCGGGTGAAGGTCGAAGGCGCGGGCAAGTTCCTGCGCCGCGAGGATGAGCAGGGGAATCACCGCCCAGACGAGTTCAGCCGGCTGTCGGTAGAAGGCGGCAAGCAGCAGGGAAACGCCCAGCCAGACGCTCAAGCGGGTCACGCGCGGACTGCCGAGGCGGAATCCGCGGATGAGGGCGAACATGGCGAGGAAAATTCCAAACGGCTCATAAACGAGGAACGTGAACAATACCCGCCCCGGATTGAACACAGACGAGACAACCCAGCCTTGCAGGTAGGCGGGGAGCGAGGCAAAGAAGGCGCTCAGTCCGCTGGGGACGGTGAAGAAGAGCGTGCCGGCGAGGAGGAGGGTGGAGAGGAGGGAGAAGCCCGTTTTGGGCAATTGGTAATTGGTAATTGGGTTCTTGGGGAGGGTGATGCGCTGGATGAGGAGGAGGGGGAGGATGAGCATCAGGAAGCCGGACCAGATCGAAGGTCCAGAGAGGAGCGCAAGCGCGGCGAAAATTCCGGCGGGGATGGCGCGTCCGTTCCTCCACATCCCCCAGGCAAAGACGAGAAAAGTCAGGGCGAGGATGGTCCCGTTTGCCTGACGGGAGAGGGCGGTGAGGGCGGGGTCGAAGGCGAACAGGAAGGCAAGGATGAGCGCCGGGAGCGGTTTGAGGCGGTCGCGGAAGAGGCGAGGGGCAAAGACAAGAGCGCTGCCTGCCAGGGCGGGGAGGAGACGCGCCGTGAAGTTGGTCGCTTGGGTGAGGAAGAACAGCAGACTGGTGAAGAGGAGGTAGGCGGGTTGGGGGTCGAGAAGGGGGCGCTGCCCCTGTGCGAGGTGGAGGGCTTGCAGGGCAAGGCGGGCTTCGGAGTCGGTGAGGGGGCTGGCTCCCAGTTGGATAAGGCGAAAGCCAATGGCAACAAGAAAAGCCAGCCCGTACAGCCAGCCTTCGTATTTGAGTCGGGGGGAAGTCATGGGATTATTTTACCTGTTATTGCGGGTTACATGAGGCGGCGAGTTACAACGGAAGGCAAAGGATGGATTGTGCTACAATTTATTTAGACTGAGGTGTCTTATGAACCTTTCCGTAAGAACAAAATCGTCTCGATATGAAAAGGGCAGCGTCCGCAATGCGTTGACTTTTGCATTGAACAGCGCCACGTCGAACGCGCGTCAGCGCATGAAGCATTACGATGCCCTTTGCAAACGGTTCGAGAAGAAATACAAGATGTCGTCGGAAAAATTTCTGGAGCAGTTTGAGGCGGGCAAGCTAGGCGACGAACAGGAATTCTTCGATTGGTATGCCGCCTTGCGCGGAGTGAGATTATGGCGCGAGCGGTACGAGATTCTTTCGGGGGTCTCCATTTGAAATCGCGCGAGTATTATGCCGGCGTGCAGAAGGCAATTCTTGCCGCGCCGCATGTCATTCAGACGCGCATCTCCTTCGATGAAATCTCGGAGGAAGAGTGTTACATCAAAGGAGAAATCACGCTCAATGGCGGATATGAATTGCATGTCGCCGAATATGTCGTCACAGAGCCGGAGTTCAAGAGGCTGAAATACCGCTTTCACCTTCAAAAGCCCGATGGACGGCTGATTGTCAGGTGGGATAACTCGCCGCATCATCCCGAAGTCAAAACGCATCCCGATCATGTCCATGTTGAGGGAAAGGTCATGGCATCACACCCAATGGATATTCCACAAGCGCTGGATGCCATCCTGCTATTCATCGAGTGAGTCCTGCCGGCGATGGCACTTCGTAAATGGTGACGCTTCCCTGTTGGAAGACGCGCCCGAGGAAATTGTTGAATTTCTCTTCGTTGACGCGGTAGGAATTGCGCTCGAGATTGCCGACAACCACATAACGGACGTTGTATTGCCGAAGGAGAGTTTGGGTGGTTTGCCAGTCGGGGGTGGTGTAGAGGGTTTCGATGTCACTCGTGCGCTGGGCAAGGATGCCCTGAAAATCGGTGCCGCGCCATTGACCTTCGTGGTTGCCCCAGCCCAGGATGGTGGGGCGTCCGCTGTAGATGGAGATGCGTCCCACGCTGGAATAGGGATTGCCCGTCGCTTCGAGGATGACTCCATCCGGCGCGGACTTCAGCCAGAGGATGGCGGCGGCTTCGTCGGGGTTTTCGCGCTGGAGGCGGTCAAAGTCGTCGAGGGTGAAGCCGAAGGGCGGCTGGAAGTTGTTCGCCTTGTTCGGGAATCCCAGCACGGGGTAGGTCAGCCCGACAAGGAGGACGAGGGCGATGACGACGTTGAACACGGCATTCGCTGCGCCGCGCAAATTCTTCAGCAGGACAGCCGTCCCGTAGGATGCGGCGATGCTGAGCAAAATCCATGCCTGATAATAGAACTTGAAGACGGTGTTGATGCGGTAGCCGAAGTTGTCCTGAAGGTAGAGGAAATCGGGACCGAGGATGAGGAGGGCGCCGAGGGTGGTGAGGAGGAGAATGAAAGAGGAAAGAGGAAAGGGGGAGGTGGAAAGTGGGGAGTGGGAAGTGGGGAGTGGGGAGTGGTTGGTGGTCGAGAATAAAAATGCCAGGGCGGGAAGCAAAAGCCCAAGCAGGGTGAGCAGGCTTCCGATGTGGTAGAGGCGGCGCGTGAAACTGTCGGCGAGGAAGGTGGCGGCGTCGCGTTCCTGTCCCTGCAGGATGGGCAGGACGAGTTCCGGGCGCAGGCGGTAGGCGAGAAATCCCATCGCCAGCATGGTGAGGAGGAGCAGGATAACGATGCCCAGCGAGGCGGCAATCCCCTTGCCCCAGGCGGCGGGTGTGTTGGTACGCCAAAGATAAATGAGCCACGCAAAGAGCGGGACGAACAGCGTACCCCACATCACCCACAGATGCGCGCCGCGCGTGACGTACATGAAGTTCGGCACGATGCCGCCCGCCTGCGAGTCGAAGCCGATGAAGAAGGGCAGATAGAGAACGTAGGCGGTGACGAGGAGGGGGACGCCGAACAGCAGGACATCCTCGATTCTTTCCCAGCCCCAGCCTGCTTCCCGCACCCGAGCCAGCGCATAACTGAAAACGACCACCGCCGCGACGGGCAGGATGTCCCAGGTGTTGAGGAACGCCATGCCGCCCAGCAGAAACGCCGCCAGCAGGAAGCCGGTCCTGCTGAGATGCAGTTCGCCGAAGTATAAGTTCATCCGTCCGCGGAAGCCGCCGAGGAACAAGTTCAACGCAAAGGCGATTGCCAGCAGAAAAAAGGGAATGGACAGCACATGCGGATGCAGGTCGCCGAGCAGGAAGGAGAAGGCGGGGAACTCGTCAATGGCTTCGCGGAAGATGCCGTTGAGGTCGTAGTCCTGCACCACGCGGGAGGCGCGCCACCACCACCAGAAACGGTCGGGTGTCCATTGCGGAACCGTCGGCGGGGGATTGCGCAGTTCGGGGATGTCGAGCCAGGTCCAGAAGTTGGAGCCGTCGCGCCAGAAGAGTCCGCGTGCGTGGAGGACTTCGAGGAAGCCTTCGACGTTGGAGATGAGGAGGAGGAAAAGAGGGGCGAGGAGAGGAAAGAGGAAAGAGGAAGGAGATTTTGGATTTTGGATTTCCGATTTTAGATTTTGGATTTCGGATTGGGGATTGGTAAGTGGTAAGTGGTAATTCTTTAGAAGATTGTAAAGGATGCCATAGGCGCCGAGGGCGGCGAGACCGAAGATCAACGCCAGCATGAGGTTGAACGCTGCCGTTGCCGGGACGCCGGTGAATTTCGCCAGCATGGCGGTCATCACATAGCCGAAGTAGTAGTAGGAGATGGCGTATCCCGAAAGCCACAGGTCGCGCGGAGGGAACGCCGGCGAGTTCATGATGCCGTTGATGAACATCAATTCCATCGGTTTTTCGGTGCCGAGGATTTCGGGGTTTGCCGCGCGGAAGAACGCCATGAAGCCGAAGGCGGCGAGGAAGAGGAGCTCGGCGGTGAGGAGTAGGGGGGTGTTGGTTTTGAGCCAGGCGGTGAGTTCAAGAATTGGTAATTGGTAATTGGGTAATTGGTAATTAGCGAGAAATGCCCAGGCGCTCAAGGCGATGAGGATTGCCAACGCCAGAAGAAGTCCGCCCAGGTCGTTTTGGGCGATGCCGAGGCTGGCAGAAAGCCAGAAGAGGTATCCCCCCAGCATCAAGCCGAGGGCGCGGGCGAGGGTGTAGCCGCGGTCTGCCAGCGACGGGAAGAGACGGTACGCCAGCGGGAAGGTGAGCCAGCCAAGCAGGGTGATGAGGAGGTACCAGGAGAGGAAGGAAGACATTCGATTTACGATTTGCGATTTACGATTTTAGATTGCTTTGTTGTGATCGTCCAAAAATCGGCGTAGTTGGTAATTGGTAATTGGCAACTGGTAATTAAAAATCGGGCAGGGTGAAGGAGCCGGTGGAGTCGAAGACGAAGTCGAACACGTTGACGACGGCGTTGAGGTTGATGGGACCGTAGATGTGCGGGAAGAGGTCGCCGGCGGGAACGCCGGGGGGTGGAGTTCCGCCGGAGGGGGCTTCCCATTTCAAGGTCGAGGTGAGAAGCGAGGGTGCGATCATGAGCAGGACGAGTCCACTTTGTCCCTTGTAGAATTTTTCAGCCACCGGCAATATCTGGGCGGCAGTGGAACAGTGGATAAAGCCTTCGGTTTGCAGGCTTGGAGCAATGTATTCGCCTTTTGCCTGAGCGGATTCCCAATCTGTGCGGGAGGTGATGTGGAAGATCATGGCAGCTCCTTGCCCTCATTCCCCATCTCCCACAAGAGGAGAAGGGGGATGGTTAGGGTGATGGAATAACTATGGCATTACTTCATAAATAACCGTTTGCCCGTCACGGTACACGGAGCGCCAGAGCGTGCCGTCGAATTGTTCGAATTTGGCGATGCCCTCCGGCGTGTAGGCGGCGCGTTCGAGTTGACCGACGATGATGTATTGTACGCCGTATTTTTGCAGGAAATCGCGGGCGTAGGCGGCGGTGAGGCTGTTGTAAAACTCGCCGACTTCGTTGACGCGGTCCTGCACCCAGGTGGCGGTGAATACGCGCTGCTGGCGCTGGTGCCAGTTCCAGCCCACGACGCCGGGCAAGCCGGTGTAGATGGTGAAGCGCGTACACCAGCGGTATTCGGAGCAGTTCGCCTCGACGATGACAGGCGAGCCTTGCACGTTGTCCTGCATCCAGCGGATGGCGCGGTAGTCTTCGCTGAGGTCGAGGCGTTGACCGAAGTCGTCGTAGTAGGCGTACTTCATGAAGGTCATGGCGTCGAGGGTGTGCGGCGCTTCGCGGACCCAGCGGTCGCGGATTTTGCCCGAGGTACCGGTGATGGTGAAGAGCAGTGCGCCGGAGACGAGGAAAATCATCATGCCCTGCCAGAAGGCGCGCCAGCCAGGCAGCCACTGAGGGATGGCGGGCAGTGTCCATGCCAGGGCGGCGCCGGAAGCGGCGGCAAGCAGGAGCCAGGCTTGCAGGTAAAACTTGAAGATGGTGTTTTGCCGCCCAATGTCGCCGCGCACGACGACGACTTCAACGATAATGGTGATGAACAACGCCGTGCCAATCAGGAAAAGGGCGAAACGCTTTTCGTCATTCAAGTGCGGGTTCAGCAGTAAGACGCCTGCCCACGCCGCCAGCGGCACGGCAATCCACCCAACGCTCGTGCCGTGATATTGAAGCGCAAGGATGACAATAACCAGCGTCACCAGCGCGCCTTCGATGAGCAGTTGATAGGGCTTGAGTTTTTGCAGGGCAGAAAGCGGCGTGAGGCGCATCCATTCGCGCGTTTCCCACGTCATCCATGCCGCCACGATGAACAGGAACACACCCCACATCGTCAGGTACGAGGCGAACGGTGTGAACGGTCCACGCCAGGGTTCGAGCGCGCTGTACGCCTGGCTGTACCAGATGCGGTACGGTTCGTAGAGCAAGCGTGCGAGCAGGTAGAACGCGGCGATTGCTCCAACCGTCACCCCGATGCGTTTGTAGAGGTTTTCGGCTTCGGAATAACGCAGGATGGAATATCCCAGCGCGATGATGCAGACGAGGAGATAGGTGTACGAGTCGGACAGATTGGTGGGATACGCCGCGCCGGCGATGAGCGCGCCGACGACGATTCCCAACCCCGCCGACGCCTGATTCTTCCACCTCCCGCGCGCCGCCACCACTGACAGCGCCCAACTGAGCGCCAGCAGCGCGATGGGCATGACGATCATGTGTGCGTGCAAGTCGCTGTAGAGGAAGGTGAAGAGCGGGAATTCGGTGATGGAGTTGTCGGGTCCGGGCGGGACGACGCGGCTGGGGTTCCAGTACCAGTCTCCGGGTCCGATGGGAAGCGGGATGCCCTTGAGGGTCATGAGGAATCCCTGAATCGCCCAGGATGTACGCTGGAAGAAGGACGCGTTCCAGTCGAACATGCCTGCCGCGCCGAGTTGCTGCATCTTCTGGTAGAGGAGTTGAAGTGTGCCGAGGTTACCCAGCAGGATGGTGAGGGCGGAGGAGGCAAGACCCGAAACCAGTCGCAGGTCGAAGGTCAAAGGTCGGTCATCGCTGACTTTTGACCTTTGACTTTCGACCAGATTCCAGCCGAGGGAGAAGGCGGAGATGCCAACAACGGCGAAGAGGGTGGGAAGGATGAAGTTGTAGGCGATGGAGGGGACGATGCCGAGCAGTTTGACCGGCGTGCCGACAATGACGAAGCCGTAGTAATAGTAGTTAATGTAACCGCCGGCAAACCAGGGGTCGTAGGGCGGAAAGGTGGTGCTTTTGATGACCGCGTTGAAGTAGGAGAAGTCCATGGGGCGCTCGCCGCCTTTGAAGGGATGCCACATATCGGGGTTGCCGAGGCGGATGAGCAGGTCAATGAGGAAGAAGGCGAGGAAGAGCCCTTCGATGGTCAGGAAGTAGCGGCGGCGGGTCTGCCATTCTTCGCGCAGTTCGGCGCGTTGATGCCAGGCAAGCACTGAGCCGGCGAGGAGGAGCGCACCGAAGACCACCGCAATGACGGCGCGCGTGTAGGGGATGCCAAGCGAACCCGCCAGCCACGAGAAGTAGGCGAGGAGCACCAGTCCCAGCGCGCGGCTGAGGGGGTAGCCTTTGTCTGCCAGACCGGGCATGGCGAGACGGATGACAGGGTAAACAGCCAATCCCAGCACGAAGATGAATAGATACCAGACGAGCAGTCCGAAGAAGGGATATTTGTTTTGGAGCCAGTCGTAATCGAAGAGGTCAGACCAGGTTCCACCGGCGCGCTGGCTGGCAAGCCGGTCTGGGGGGAGGAGCAGGGTGGAGAATTCGTCGAACTGGCGCGGGGTGAGGTGGATGGCTTTGCTCAGGTCAACCGTGCCGAGTACGGCGCGGACCTGTTCGGGGTCGAAGTCCGCGTTCTTTTTGAAGATGAAGACCTTGGGATGGTCGTAGAAGGTGAAGGCTTCTTCGGCGTATTGGTCGTTGATTTCGATCCTGCCGAGAAGCGGCAGGTCGAGTTTGGGGAAGGTCTCGAAGACGGCGACGAGGTCGAAACCGAGGCGTCCCTGGTAATCGCCGGGGTGTGCTTCGTAGTAGCAGGTGATGATGTCGGCGGCGGGAGGACAGCCCATCAGTTCGCGGTAGTAGAGCGTGGTGAGGGGATAGCGTTCCGGCAGGCGGGTGATTTGGGCGTATTGGTGGTTGGTGGGGATGAGGATGTAATCGGCTTCGCTGAGGGTATTGACGAAACGTTCGAGTTTGTCCGGGTTGTCGTCCCAGTAGACTTGGAGGTTGAGGTCGCCGCGGTAGATGCCGCCGAAGGCGTCGTAGCCGTCTATGCGGAAGGGCAGACCGTAGTCGTAGTCGGTTTCATTGGCGAGGGCGGCGCCGTTGACGAGCAGTCTGCCGGAGTCGAGTTCGAAGCGCAGGAAGAATTGCTGTCCGCGCGAGGCTGGGATGGGTTTGTCGAGGGTGAGGATGACTTCCCGTCCGCGCGGGTCGCTGGCGGGGGCGAGGTCGGCGGTCAGCGTGGCAGCGGCGAGGGTCTGCTCGGAGGTTGGAGCAGGCGTATCGGAGAGGAGCAGGCGGAGGGTCGAGAGGGAAGCAGAGGGGTTCGCCGCGTATCCGAGTTTGACGGATTGAATCAGCCCGTCGGCGTTGGCGACGAAGGAGGTGTCGAATGGAAATTGCGCGTCAATGAAACCGCCGCTGGGGAAGGGCAAGGGCTGGTTGTAGATGCCGTTGGCGGTCTGGTATTGGATGTTGATGGGACCCGGCACGTTCTGGAAGAGCCAGCGCGAGGCGGCGATGCGGGGTTCGTCACGCAGGTAGATGCTTTGGAAGGCGAACGCCCAGCCGGCGGTGAGGGCAATGACGACGAGGGCGAGGACAGCACGGAAGATGTTAGCGGTTTTGAGGAGTTTGTAATTGGTAAATGGTAATTGTTCGAAGACGAACCATGCCGCCATCATGGCGAGGAGGGGGTAGATGGGCAGTTGGTAGCGCATGGTGGGGTTGAACTGGAGCGACTGCCAGAGGAAGTAGGCGGCGGTCCAGCCCCAGAGCAGGGCGTGACGCCATTCGCCTTTGAGGATGCGCCAGCCCATGTAGAGGAAGCCCGCCCAGGCAAGGATGCCGAGGGGAAGACCCAGCCCCCAGAGGGTGAGGTTTTGGAACGAGTAGAAATGCGAGCGGCGCGCCCATTGCAGGTTCCAGGGCAGGTCGGCGTCGCCTTTTGCCTGGATGCGCTGTTCCTGAATGTTGGCAATCCATTGCTGACTGGGAAGGATTCCGTCGAAGGCGTAGGGTTGGAAGAGCCGGAAGGAGAGCAGGGCGGCGAGTCCGCCGGCGATGAGGGAAGCAGTGATCAGTAACCAGTACTCAGTGGTCAGTGGACGGTTGGTGGTTGAAAGTGAGGGGGAATCATGAGCAGAGGTCAAAGTGTGCCGGTCGGTGATGAAATAGCGCAATGCAAACGCGCCGGGGAGCAGCAGCGCCAGCGGGTAGATGTTGACCTTGGATGCCATCGCCATGCCGAAGGCAAAGCCGAAGGCAAGGCTGAGGAGGAAAAGAGGGCGGGTAAGTAGTGAAAAGTAATTGGTAATTGGTGATTGGTCATTGGAGGGCGGAGTATCCAGAATTCGCACTGCGAAGTAGATGGCAAGGAAGGCGAAGGCATTGACGAACAGGTCTGTGGTGAAGAAGTGCGACTGCTGGATTTGCATGACGGTCAGGGCGGAGAAGAGCGAGGCGAGCAAGCCAACCTTGCGTCCGTACATGCGCGAGACGAGGAGGTAGAGGAAGAAGATGGCAAACAAGTCTGCCAGGGCGGAGAATTGACGTCCCAGGGTCTTCACATCGAGCGCGCCGGTGGCATCCGCCGCAATGCGGACGATGGTCAACGGCAAATTGCCATAGACGAAGAAGGTGTAACCGCGGTTGTAGGGGTTAAGGGGTGAAGTCTTGCTGTCGAAGTATTCGGCAGTGGTGAGCCAGCGTTTCTGGTCGGGGGGGCAGGCATCCACAGGGGTGATTTCGTCCGTACAGACTTGCGCACGCAGGCTGCCCAGCACGCCGGTCAGGAAGTTTTCGTCGGGGTGCTGGTGCTGTCCCTCACCCCAGTTCACGCCGGTCAGGCGCAAATAACCAGCCAGAAGAAAAACCAGCAAAAAGAGGACATCGTAGAGCCAGAAATGTTTTTCGCGATTCATAAATCTCTTTTGTTACCGCCAAGCACGCGAAGAGCGCAAAGAGGAAAAAGAAGTTTCGTGCGCCTGGCGGTTAATTGTTCGCAGGTACAAAATACATCCAAAAATCGTGACCGGGCACGTCCGAGTCGAACAGGCGCAGCTGCCCGTTCGGATACAACGCCTTTAAGACGTTCAAGGTCTCCGTGTCGTTGAACTCCGCCGCTTCCACGTTCGCCCGCACAATGAACAACTTGGGTCCCGTCACTTCGAGCGTGGAGGGCAGGTTCTCGCGCCACATTGCCATGTCGCGGTTGGGGATGCCCGCCCAAACCGCCGGCAGACGCGTGTCCACCCAATGCGGGTACGGCACGATCCAGACGGTGTCGGTACGTCCGTAGTTCCGTTCGAACTCCTTGATGACCCGCCCCATGTCGGACGTGTTCCACGAAGCCTGACGGAAGGCGTTGTAATACTGATGGAAGACCAGATCGTAGTTTTGATAAGCAGAGACCGCCAACAGAATGCCCGCCACAACCCCGGCAAGGACTTTGCGCTTCTTTTCCACGCCGAAGCCTGTCACCAGACCCTCGAGCGCCATCGCCCCGATAATGAACGCCGGGATGTAGGCGGCGCCGGCGCGGTTCAAGGCGGGATTCTCGCCCGGGAATGCCAGCGAAAGCGACGACGGCAGTTGTAGCAGCGGGATGGAGACCAGCAGGAACAAGTCCAGCCAGTGGCGGCGGCGAACGTAACGCACGAGAACCAGCACAACGCCCAAGGCAAACAACGCCGCAGAGACCACATCCAGCGCGGGGCGGTGGGTGACGGAATGCACCCAAATCTCACCGTCGTCGAGGTTGAACATCTTGAGCGCGTTCCAGACGTTCGAGAAGAAAATCTCGTAAGCAGGACCCGGCAGCGGCTGTTCCGTTCCGCTCAGGCGCGAGAAGGCGCGGAAGCCGAACTCCGTTGGATGGTCAACCCAATAGCGCAGGAGAGGCAGAAAGACGAAGAGCGAGGTGAGCGCAAGCATCGTCAGCCAGAGGGGCAAGTCCCTGCGCGCGCCTTTGGATTGAGCATGAAGCCAATAGAGGACGAATGCGGCAACGACGACGAACGGCATGATGCGCATGGGGCTGTAACCGTGCAAGCCCAGCCCGAGGAAGAGACCGGAGAGGAGGAAGTCGTTGCGGCTGCGGGTGCGCAAGCCGCGGATTAAGAAAAAGAGCGTCGGCGCGGCAAAGAGTGGATAGAGCGGGAAGCGCAGTCCAACGCGGCTGATGACGTTGGGCCAGTAGCCGATTCCCGTCAGGATGAAGGCAAAGAGTCCCACGCGCGGTCCGCCAATCTCTTTGCCCAAAAGATAAACGAACGGCAGGGTCAAAAAACCGAGAATGGCAGTGCCGAGTTTGAGGCTGAGGAACGACAGCCCGGTGCCGAAGAGTTTGGCGACGAGCAGCGTCCAGTACATTTGGAGTGCTTCGCGCCCGGTGTTGCGCGGGAAGAAGATGCGGGTTTGCCCCTGAGAAACGTCGTACACGTCGAGGATTTTTTCGGCGTGGTCGCTGAACGGTTCGGGTGGGACGCTGGCGGTCTGAGAGAAGCGGAAGAAGAAGATCAGCGCCGTGGCGGCGACGAGGAGGAGGGTCCAGGCATTGAAACGGAGGGGGGGCGCAGTGCGCGGCTGGTCCACCCAGAAGGCGAATACAAACAGCGCCACCGCCGCCAGCCAGACAATGAGGTTGGTCGCCGTGAAGAGGTTATTCTTGAAAAGCGCAAACGCCGCAATCGCCAGCGGAATGCTGATGAGCAGAGCGAGGCGGCGGTAAGTCAGCGGGTCGCCCTCTCCCTCGTCTCCTCTTGCATGGGGTGAGGGAAGAATCCATTCGCCGCGCTGGATTGCCCAGCCGAGCAAGGCAAAGGCGGCGAGGTAAAAGGCAATTCCCAAAGGGGAAACGATGGAAGGCGGCTCGAAGGTGTTTTGTCCGATCAGGGCGAGGAGGAGAGCGAGGAGGGAACGCCAGGGGAAGGGGTGGTAAGCGGTAAGTGGTAAGCGGGGTTCTTCAACGTGAATGCTTTCGGCAGGCGGCTGGCGGCTGGGAATGGCAAACTGACTTTTGCCGGGCAGTTGAATCCGCTCGCTGCCGAATCGAAACAGGGATTTGACGTAATCGAGAACGCTGGGTTCCTGGGGTTCGGGTTGGGGCGCTTCGTTGTTCATTCTTCCAAACTGGTAATTGGTAAATGGTTATTGCTTTCTTGCAATCACAATGATGCTTTCCCCCCAACGATACGGAAGGAAGACCAAGCCGGTCATTGCCTGAAACCCGCCGAGCGAGCCGAAGAACAGTTTCTGAAGCATGGGCGGCACAAAGCGGATGTAGGGAACGTCCCAGAAGCCGTCGGCGAATACTTTGAGCGGATCGAAGCCCGCACTGCGAATCATCTCCAGCCATTCGGCGGGAGGCTTCAGGGAAATGTGCGTCGGGTCTTGATAGCCGATCCAGCGGTCGCCTTTCCAGGGTTTGAGCAGGGAGTCGAGGTTGGGGGTGGCGAGGATGAGCGTGCCGCCGGGTTCGGTGACGCGCGCGATTTCCCGAATCGCCTTTTGCGGGTCGGGCAGGTGTTCGACGATGTGCTTGATGATAACGACGTTAAATGAGTGCTTGGTAAAGGGCAATTCCTGGGCGCTGGCGGTGTGCAGGCGGGAGGTGTTTACAACCTCTTTGGATTTTTTCACCGCCCAGTGGTTGATGTCTATGCCGCAGGTTTCGAAGGTATCTTCGAGTTGAGCGACGAGATGCCCCATGCCCGACCCAACCTCCAGCAGGCGCGCGCCGCGCTTGCCGTATCTGCGCGCCAGCATGGCATAGAAGCGGTTCGACCACCAATACATGCTGTATTTGGCAAAGGAGACGTTGGCGTAGGTGTGGGAGGAGAAGTAGGTTTCGTCGAAGGACATGGGAGATGGTGGAAATTGGTAATTGGTAATTGGTAATTGGTAATTGGTAATTGGTAATTACTTCTTTCGAGCGATGTAGAAGGTGAACGTTCCGTCCTCTATCGGTTCGGGTGAGGCGTAGCGTTCCACGAACTTCCTCGTAAAAAACAAATTCCATCTCGTCCGCGAGAGAATCCATTTGCCAGTAAGCACACGCGCGAACACGGATGGAACGCCGAAATAATGTCCCCATTCTAACACGCGCATCGAGGCAGGTGGGAAGTAATGCCACCAGCGCGTCAGTTCGAAGCCCGCGCGTTCGAGACGTTCCTGCCACACGTCCGGTTCGTCCGCATGATGGACGCGCGAGATTTTGCGGAACCATTCGGTGTAGCCCTTGCCCAGGATGCGCGAGAGCGAGAGTTCGCTCAAGTAACGCGGATTGGGCACGCAAAAATAGAACGGCGCGCCGGGTTTCAGCACACGGGCGGTTTCGCGCAGGACATCGTCAATGTGCGGGATGTGTTCGAGTACCGAGTTGCTGAATCCGCTCGAGAAGTACGCATCTGGAAACGGGACGCGGGAGCCGTCCGCTTCGACAAGAAATTTGTACGCCCCATAGCGCTTCGCCTCGTGGATGGGAGCGTGCCAGGGGTCGAGTCCCACGTCAATTTTGCGGTCGAAGGTCAGCGAGGCAAAGTGTCCGTCGCCGCAGCCCACGTCCAAGACGGGGGCGGGCAGGGGCAAATCCTGATAATACGAACTTTCCACTGCGCGCAAAAAGGCGCGGAAGTAGGGCAGGTCGCGCAGGTGGAGAAAAAGAAAATCCTTTTTTGGCATGGTAAAATGATAGCGCTTTCAAAAAAGTGATAGCAGAATTGAGGTATGTATGGTTCGCATGATGATCCAACTGACCGAGGAACAGGTCAAGGCGCTAAAGGCACTGGCAAAAGCCCGCAAAATGCCGGTGGCTAAACTGGTGCGCGAGAGCGTGGCGGCTTACGTATCCGCTGCCGTAAAAGACCCTGAACGGATGAAGAAGAAGCGCCGCGCGCTGGCGGGTCTGGAAAAGATCAGGAATGCAAAGTTTCGGGACATCGAAGGTAAAAAAGACCTGGCGGTCAATCACGATAAATATCTCGAGGATATATACGCCTCATGATCTACGTGGATACATCAGCCCTTCTTGCGTTGGTAAACGAGGACGATCCCGCTCACGATCAAGCCATGCGAACCTGGCAACGATTGATCGAAGAAGAGGAGTATCTGGTTTGCAATAACTATGTCCTCGTTGAAAGCATTGCCTTGATCCAGCGCCGCATCGGATTGGAGGCTGTGTCCATTTTACACAATGACATCATCCCTTTCATCGAAGTGGAATGGCTTGACGAGCAGATTCACAACGCCATCGTCAAAGCGGTGATAAAAACAAACCGCCGGCAGATCAGCTTTGTGGATAACGCCAGTTTCGACACGATGCGGCGGCACAATATCGAAACTGCATTTGCGTTCGACAGCCACTTTTCTGACCAGGGGTTTGATGTCATTCCCTGAGGTTACTGCCGCGCCTCGGCAGTGGGTTTGATAATCCAATACGCCAGCGCGCCCAGCAGGGGAACAGCACAGATGAGGAGCGCCCAAATCGCCAGCGGCGCGCCGCTCAACTTTTTCTTCGACAGGTCAATCAGCGAAACGATTGGCAAGCCGATCAGTAAAATGGCAGAGAGCAACTGAACGAGCAGAAAACCGATATTGATTCCGATGGCGTCCATGTTTACCTTCCTTTCTTCATCAAACGTTCGAATAGTTTCTCGTATTCCTGCGCAATCGCATCAGGATTATACGTCTTCTTGATGGCTTCCACATCACCCCTGAATTTTTGCGGTTCATTCAGGACCTCGAGGATGGATTCCGCCAAACTGACCGCATCTCCGATTTTGGCGACTTTCCCCATCCCGTGCATCGTCACAGGCTGGCGCACGCCCGGCAAAGCCGAAGGGACGCACGGCACGCCGTTCATCATCGCTTCGATTTGCACGAGACCAAACGCCTCGGTCGAGTTGAGCGAGGGGACGGTCAGCACATCGAGGTTGGGGTAGAACGCCGCCATCTGAAGGGGGTCGAGGTTGCCGAGAAAGGTCCAGTGACCGGCAATCTCGTATCCACGGATGCGCGGCATGAGGCGGTCATAGTATGCCTGTTCGCCCATCACGTTTTGATACGTCCCTGCAAAGAGCACCTGCGCTTTCGGATACTTCTTCAGGATGATGGGCAGGGCATCGAGCAGGACCTCCACGCCTTTTTCGGCGGCAAAACGCGCCGCCATGCCGATGACTGGTCTGCGTTCGGGGATGTGATGTTCACGGGCGAACGCCTCCACCGCGCCGGGGAGTGGATTCGGCAATTCGACGGGGGGCAGGATGGGGGTCAGTTTGGAGGCGTAGCGGGAGAGGTAGGGCGAATGGTCGGCGTAGTCCTGGGTGTAGGTCACGATATGATTCGCCAAAATCCCCGCCAGGTTGTTCTGAAAGTCCACGACGGCGTTGACGAAACGGTTGAAGAGACCGGACGGGAGTTGCAGGTCGCAGTGGTAGGTGAGGACGGCGGGCTTGCCGAAGAGACGTCCGCGGAAGGCGACGCCGGGCGCATCGAACTGCGGGAGATGCAGTTGGACGACATCGTGCTGTGCCACGAGTTTGGTGGCGACGAAGCCAAACGTGGGAGCGATGACACCCTTGCTGATTCGCGCCGCAACGGGAACGCGAACAATCTTTACGCCGTCCATCGTTTCTTCGCGCGGAAGGGACGGGTCGTATTGTGTGGTCATCACGGTGACCTGGTGTCCGCGTTTGGCGAAGGCGCGCGCCAGGCGTTCGGCGTAGATGGTGAGACCCGACGTATGCGGGCGGTAGTAGGTGAGTACGGTGAGGATTTTCATAAGCGCGGGGATTATAACAAGGGTTCACTGTTGTCACGCAGATTAGGTGGTCTCTGCCGCCATCCCCCATCGGCAGCAGGCAGAGCGACTTCCGTTTGATACAATCAGCGCACCGAGGTCATTCATGCAAAACAAATATCTCCACTGGTTCATCACAACGTTGAAAGAAGCGGCATGGGCGCCGCTGGCGGTGTTTGGGTTTTACGTCTTCGGGCTGTTCACCCGCCTGTATGACTTGTTTCCCCCGCTGGATGTTCCCACCCATTTCATGGGCGGCGTGGTCATCACCTATTTCTATCGCGCTGCCATTCGCAATGCCCAACGGTTGGTGGGGGAGATTCCATTTCCCGTTCAAGTGGTCTTTGCCTTTACCTGCACCGGCACCACAACCGTCTTCTGGGAATTCTACGAAAACTTTGCCGACCATTTCCTCGGCACGCACATGGTACGCGGGCTGGAGGATACGATTGTGGATTTGATTTTGGGGGTGTCGGGGGCGCTGGTGTTGAGCGTGTTGTACCGGAAAAGATGATGGTTTCCAACAGTTCGGTTGCACTATGCAACCAGATGTGCTACAATTTTTCAAAAGGAAAGCAAAATGAACACCCTTCATGTCCGCAACGTGCCTGATAGTCTCTATCAACGCATCCGTGCGCTGGCACATCTCAAAAACCGTTCCCTGAGCGCACAGGTGATCACCCTGTTGGAGCAAGCGGTGGAAGCGGAAAAACGCCGGCTGGAACAGACAAAAGCGCTGAACTCCATTCAGCGCAGGCGCTTCAAGGTCACCAAGAACGCCCCCTCATCGCTCGATCTCCTGCGTGAGGATCGCAGCCGATGACCGAGCCTGTTTTACAATGTGTGCTGGACGCCAGCGTGGGAATCAAATTGTTCGTCGAGGAGGAGTTTTCAGACAAGGCGGAAAGGTTGTTTGCCAGACTTGCCGAGGATGTTCAAACGGAAATCCATGTCCCTGACTTGTTTTACATCGAATGTGCAAATATCCTGTTGAAGTACACCCGCCGCTTCAACCGCCCTCTGGAAGATTCCCTGGCAGATGTCAGGGACTTGAACAGCCTTGATTTGAGAATCACCTCCACCAGTGAACTGATCGAAGATGCGCTTCAACTGGCAAACGAGAAAAACCTGACCGCCTACGACGCCTGTTATGCTGTGCTGGCGCAGAAACTGGGATTACCCCTCATCACCGCAGACGCCCCAATGACAAATGCCGTTGACTGGGCAATCTGGATTGGCGATTTCGACATATAGCGCGCAGGAAATGGACACCGCGCACGATGCGCGGACTGGAAGCTGCGATCATGGATTTGATTTTGGGGGTTTCGGATGCACTGGTGTTGTCGGTGCTACAGGAAAAGGGAGATGCAATTTGAACAATTGTGGGTGGTGCAACAATAAACAATCGTCCTTTATTTCTTGATCGTTTTCAGCAATCGGGTAAATTCCCGGTTGATTGCCTCATACCCAGCAGAATTCAAATGCAATTCATCAATGCGATACGTATCACGCAATCTTCCACTTTCATCTGCCAAAATTGCAAAAGTATCAAAGACAATGACATTATCGTCACCAAGAGACTTGATAAACTGATTGACATCGTCTATCGCTAAGGGGATATCCTCAGACCAAAATATTTTTCTCTGGATTGGAAATTTGCCAACAGGGAAAACCGTGGTGACGATCACAGTTATCCCTTGGTCACGCGCCAAGTGAACTATTTGTTGAATATTCCTTTTGCAATTCGCGGTAATGGCGGTTTTTTTATCCGGGAACAAAGGAATGGTTTTCAAATCGTTGATGCACACTTGAACGACAAGAATTTCCGGACTTAAAGGCTGAACATGGGCATTGTAACGTTGAAGAACTTGATTTGATGTTTGAGAGCCTATACCGCGATTTATGAACTCAAACTCATTGAGAGAAGGCGACGGCCAACTTGCGGCTCTGGAATCGCCAAAGAATACAACCTTTGTGGCTTCAGGTTTCAGGGTTTCCGTTTGCTGTGCATCTGTCGGAAAGAACTCAAGATTTAATGGATCTAAACGTAAACTATTAAGCTGAAAGTAATACAGCCGGCTATAGTTAAACAAGAAAAAATTCAGCATCACTGAACCAGTCAGTAATGCCGCCAGCAGGAAACAAATAATTCTGCCGATTTTCTTTTGCATGTCATCATCCAAAACCAATCCCTAAAACAGCTCCCGGTTTTCCTTCACCCAATTGAACAACATCTCGATGCCCTGTTCCAAGCCGATCTTCGGTTCCCAGCCCAATTCCTGTTTTGCCTTGCGCGTATCGGCGTAGAAAACCTTCTGGTCGCCGGGACGCCAGTCGGCGCGGGCGACTTCGATCTTTTTGCCCAACAGACGTTCGAGGATGGGACCGAACTCCGCCCAGATGGACATGACGTTGCGCGCTCCGCCGCCCATGTTGTAGATCTGACCTTTTGCCGCGTCAATCTTTTCAATCGCGGCGTCGTAGGCGTTCAGCAAATCTTCCACATGCAAAACGTCACGCACCTGCTTGCCATCGCCGTAGATGGTGATTTTGCGTCCCGTCACCGCGGCGATGATCATCCACGCCAGCCAGCCCTGGTCTTCGATGCCGAACTGACGCGGTCCGTAAATGCAGCTCTGACGGAAGACCACAGTCCGCAGACCGTAAATGCGCGCGTAATCGCGCACGTACTGGTCGCCCGCGCCCTTGCTGCACCCATAAGGGGAATGAAAATCAATCGGCTGGCTTTCGGGACAGCCGTGTTCCAGTTCGGCGTAGCGCCAGCGCGTGGCTTCCTCGACGACCTTCACGTCCTCCATCCCGCCGTACACCTTGTTGGTGGATGCATAGAGGAAGACCGGGTCCCGTCCCGAAAGCCGCGCGGCTTCGAGCGTGTTGAACGTGCCGAGCGCATTCGCTTCGAAATCCTCTCGCGGATTCGTTACGGATGTCGTCACGGCGACCTGCCCTGCCAAATGGACGATGACATCCGCATCCTTTGCCGCCTCTGCAATCTGGTCGGCGCTTCGCACATCTCCGACGATGAGCCGGAAGGCGTCGTCCCCGAACTGACTCTTCAACCAGTCAATGTTGCGCGGAGCGCCCGCGCGGGAGAGGTTGTCGAAGATGGTGACCTGCTCGTTTCGTTGAATCAACCTGCGGGCGTAGTTCGAACCGATGAATCCCGCCCCGCCTGTAATCAGATACTTCCTAGTCATTGCTCTGTCTATTCCTCAGGTTCATCAATTGTTGATAGACGCCGGAAAGGGTCTGCCCCTGAATGGACAGCCCGATGGCGCCCAGCACCATGCTGTTGAGATAGTTGTAAAAGCGCGTGGTCAACGCCACAGCGAACGAGGTGGATTCGTCGCCGGAGAGAACGGTCATGGCGTAGGTGTAAACGCCCTCGAAGGTGCCCACCGCGCCCGGCAGGGAGGGAATTGCGCCGCCGAACGCCGCCATCCCCAGCCCAAACATCGCCCAGACGACGGTGGCTTCGGGGAAGAACGAGGTGATGATGAAATAATACGAAACGATGGCAGTGCCCCAGTTGACCGTCATCCAGAAGAGGAAGCGCAGGAAGAGCCAGCCGTCGGTCAGCACACCCAGCCCGGCGAAGAACGATTCGAGGAAACTGCCGCCAACACGTTGCAGAAGGGGCCAGCGCGCGCTGATTTTATGGAAGAGATCGAGCGCCCATTGGTGAGTGCGCGCCAGCACGTACATGGCGAGCAGTCCAACCACCACCACCGCGCCGACGATGTACGCCGCGCGGTCGGCGCCTTCCACGTCCACCACGAAGGGCAGAGCCGCCAGCAGGAGCGCCGCCGAAAAGCCCAAGTCCACCACGCGCTCGATGACCACGGTCGGCAGGATTTCCATGAACTTCATGTCGCTCTTGCGGCTGAGCAGAAAGGCGCGTCCCAGTTCGCCGAGGCGGAAAGGCAGGACGTTGTTGAGCAGATAGCCGGCGCTCAACGACCAGAACACATCCTTGAACGCGCCGCGGTTGCGCAGGAGCGTCCACCACACCATGCCGCGGATTGCCATCCACACGAAGCCAATCGCCAGCCCAATGGAGAGGCGCACGTAGTTTGCGTTGCGAATGGCTGCGACCATTGCCCGTAGGTCCACCACCGAGAGGATGGCGATGATCAAGCCGATGCTGATGACGGCTCCGGGGAGCCAGCGTTTCCATTCTTTCATGTTTTATTCCTCGTCCAGTTTCAAGACTGCCATGAACGCTTCCTGCGGGATTTCCACGTTGCCGACCATCTTCAAACGTTTCTTGCCCTTCTTTTGTTTCTCGAGCAGTTTCTTCTTGCGGGTGATGTCGCCGCCGTAGCATTTCGCCAGCACGTCCTTGCGGGTCGCCTTGACATTGGCGCGCGAGATGATACGTCCGCCAGCGGATGCCTGCACTGCCACATCGAACAACTGGCGCGGGATCAAATCCTTCAGTTTGGTGATGAGACGCTGTCCCTTGTGGTAGGCGTCCTTTTTGTGGACGATGGTTGCCAGCGCGTCCACCGGCTCGCCGTTGACGAGGATTTCGAGTTTTTGCAGTTCGTCCGGGCGGTATTCGAGGAATTGGTAATCGAGCGAGGCGTAACCGCGGGTACGCGATTTCAGGTCGTCGAAGAAGTCCACGATGATTTCGGAGAGCGGAATCTCAAAGTCCAGTTGGACGCGGTGCGGCGCGGGATATTCCTGCTTCTTGAAGATGCCGCGCCGCTTGGTCACCAGTTCCATGATGGGACCGTAATAGTCGGTTGGGGTGATGATTTCGATGGTCATCCAGGGTTCGCGGATTTCGACGATTTTGGATTCGTCGGGCAATTCGGCAGGCGAATCGACCGGGATGACCGAACCGTCCACCATCAGCACTTGGTATTCCACCGAGGGCGCAGTGAACAGCACATCGAGGTTGTATTCGCGCTCGATGCGTTCCTGGATGATTTCCATGTGAAAAAGCCCAAGGAAGCCGGCGCGAAAACCGAAGCCCAGCGCCTGCGAGGTTTCGGGCTGGTAGGTGAGCGAGGCGTCGTTGAGTTGCAGTTTTTCGAGGGCGTCGCGCAGGTCGGCGTAGTCATCCGCTTCGACGGGATAGATGCCGGCGAAGACCATCGGTTTGGGGTGGCGGTAACCGGGCAACGGTTCAGAAGCGGGAGCCGCCGCGCTGGTGATGGTATCGCCCACACGGCATTCATGCACCGTCTTGAAGCCGGTGGCAATGTATCCCACTTCCCCCGAACCCAGCCTTTCGACGGGCGTCATGCCGGGGGCAAAGATACCGATTTCCACAGGCTTCATATCGGCGCCGGTGGCGAAGAGGCGCAGAACGTCGGTCGTCTTGAACGAACCCTCGAAGACGCGCACATAGGCGACGACGCCTTTGTAGGGGTCGTAGTGAGAATCGAAGACGAGCGCGCGCAGAGGGGCGTCGTCCGCGTCTTTCGGCGGAGGGACGCGGGTGACGATTGCTTCGAGGACTTGTTCGACGTTGATGCCCTCCTTCGCCGAGATGCGGATGACCGATTCAGGCGGGACCCCCAGCAGGCTGCCCACATCTTCAGCCACTTCATCGGGACGGGCGGAGGGCAGGTCAATTTTGTTGATGACTGGGATGATGGTCAGGTCGGCTTCGAGCGCCTGATAAAGGTTGGCGAGGGTTTGCGCTTCGATGCCCTGCGTGGCATCCACCACCAGCACCGCGCCTTCGCAGGCTTTGAGGGCGCGGCTGACTTCGTAGCCGAAGTCCACGTGACCGGGGGTATCAATCAGGTTGATTTCGTATCGCGGCCCGTCTTTGGCGGTGTAATACATGCGCACGGCGGAGGCTTTGATGGTGACGCCCTTTTCGCGCTCGAGGTCCATGCTGTCGAGCACCTGCTCGGTCATGTCGCGGTCGGAGATGGCGCCGGTCAATTGCAGGAGACGGTCGGCAAGCGTGGATTTGCCGTGATCCACGTGGGCAATGATGCAGAAGTTGCGGATATGGTCGGTCATAGGTTTTGCGTGCGGAAGTATAACCGATTCCTACCTCGTCAAAAAAACAGCGTACGCTGGGTACGCTGTTGGCGGGCTAACTCGAGACAGAGCGTCAGGATGCAACGCCGCTGAATGATTCGAACGTTTTGCGAATCTATTTGGCTGGCTTCCCTGCGGCATTGTCTCCCGAAGGCGCAGCCGCGGGCGGGCGCAGGAAGTCAATCAATCGGTTCGCCTCCTCGACAAACCGATCCGCCATTTGCGTCCCAATGAGATCAGGGATGGGCAGAAAGAGAAGCGTTTGCATCATGAAGATGGTCAACTCAAGGATCGAATCCGCATCTCCTTCGACGAAAGGCTCCTCGCCGTTGTACTTCGCAATGCGGACGCGGATGTGGGAACGTTTATTGATGTAATCATAATAAACATCCCGATAAAACATCTTCCAGTTGTTGGGGAGTTGATTGGAGACCAGGAAGGCATTGGCAAGTTCGGGACCATAGAGCGAGATGATGGTACGCAGGAAGTTCATCACATCGTGCGGGGCGGCGTCGCGAATATCCTCCAGCCGTTTTGCCTGATCGGGCTGCGCCACATTGAACAGGAGATCGGTGCTTTCCTTCCCCAGATAATTATCCAGGCTTGCAAAAATGGCTCTCCAGGTGGTTCCGTCAATGTTAGCGAGGCGCTTGTCGAGAATCTCGCGCACCTGGCGCTCGGCGTCCGGATGGGATTTGAGGAACGCCTGCAGGGCTGCCACACTGACGGGCACCCATTCTGGCAACGTTGCGGCGGTAACATTATCCATTGTTCATTCTCCTTATGCAATTATTCACTCACCTTACGCAGTTTTCTCGTAGCGCGACACATTGTTCCCGAATGGGGGGGTATGTCGCCCGAAAACACGAGATAAATCTCGCGCCACCGCGTAACATGAGTTATTCAGCCGGACGCCCACCGGGTTTGAGTAGAGGGGGGGCTTTCCCGGAGTTCCACGGCTGGCATAGTCTCTGCTTGCGGCTGGCGGGGCGGGACACTGGCTGAGGTCCCCATGGTTTCGGAAATGTTTTTGTTGTGCTTGAAAATTTCATCAATCAATTCATCAATCTTGCCGAGGATGACGCGGGCGTTTTCCCTGCATTCCATTGCAATAAGATCCGCCGCAGTGATGGCTTCATCCATTTCGCTGAGAGCGTCATCAATAACGCTCTCGATTTCTGCCGGGCGGAAACTGTCGGGAGATTTGGATACTTTCTCCACTTCCTCGAATGCCCTGCCCAGCGACGCCTTGAAAATATCGTCTTGTTTGAATTCGTCCGCCAGGGCAGAGGGGACGATTTCGGTCATTTTGATTTTGCCCAGTTGGCTCTTGATTTTGTTCCAGTAGTCGCGGCTGTAGGTATCCTGACGCCTCTCCTTGCCGTCGTACAATCTGGCTCTGGTCTCGTTGCATTGCACCCACTGCTCGCGCGACTTGATGTAGCCGTTTACATAAGCGTCCAGCTTGCTCTGGTGTTTTCTTATCTTTTCCAGCAAATCCCTGCCAACACTGATGATGTCTACAGACGCCCCCTCGCTGCGGGATTGTTGGATGGCTTTTTCGTTATCCCTGCCCTGGGATCGCGTGAAGGCTTCCTCTCCTCCGCTCCTGCGGCGCATATCCGGCGAATCATCCGGCAGTATATCCCTCAGGAGGGGAATCAGATCCCTGGCGTCCTCTTTTGTCAACAGGTGGGTATATAAATTTCGTACTGTGGGGAATAATTCGATTTGGCAGTAGGTCAGCACGGACGAAGAATCCTGCAAATGTTTGTCGCGTTCAGTGGCAAGGACAGGGTTGTTTCCAAACTTGTCCCGTTCGTCCACGCTTTCCAAACCAAAAATGCTGGCTCGCAGCCTGGTTACATTTTCTTTCAGTTTGTTGCGAAATTCCTCCTGGCGGGTCACATCCAACGGAGAAGGCAAAATAAAGGTGGATTTTATAAAGGCAGAATCGGCGGAGAAGAATCCCAAAAGCTTCTCCATTTTGCTTAAGCATTGCCTTCTCTCGTCGTATTCGGGCGGCATGATGATCTCGCTTCGACCAATGGGTCAGGGAATGGGAATGCCCAAGACGAGCCCCAGGGCTTTTGCCAGCGTATACGCCTTGGTGAAAATCGCTCCGGCGCGCGCCGCCTGCTCGACAAATTGACTGGCGGTATCCAGAACCTTTTGCACCGTCCACTTTTCACCGGGAGGCGGGGGCGGTAATGCCTGTTCGTCCACCTGCGCCGGCGGATTCTGTTTGCTGGTTTCGACGACCTGCCTGGTCAACTTTTCCAGGGCGGGGACGATCTCAAACTCAAAATCAACCTTGGCGGATTCAATGTTTTTGATGAGTTTGTAGCGCTGGTTCGCCAAAGTCGGATCGGTTTTGAAAGGGTCTTCTTTTTCAAGATTGTCCAAAGCTTCGAGGTCGGTTCTGATACTTACCAGCATTTTGCGCACGTTCTTGCGCAATTCTGCCGCGTCCCCCTGATACAGTTGGTGGAGTTTTTCGCTCGCCAGCAGCGTATCCACCTGTTGAAGAGTCTTGGCTATCTCTTCGGCATCGCCTTGCGAAGATTCCACATATTCGCTTGTCACTCTCACCTCCTTGCCGCTAAAAAACATAAAGCGCCGGCTCAGAATTTGGGCGCGAAACGATTATAACCCACAAGAGCCTTTGCAGAACAACGAGATTTCAAATGGCATACAGGCGCCTTTGCAGAAGGAGTGGCGCGAACCCAAGACATTATGTTAGGGTCTGTATGCAAAATGCTTTGCAGGATGGTCAAGTAGGAGGCGGGGTCTCGATACGCCTTTCGGACTACTCGACCACCGCCGTATCGAGACCACCATTTGAGTTTGCATACACATCCTAACAAATTTTGAGTGATCCCACAAACCATCTCAAAAACGACCCACCTGCCCCGCCTCGCTTCGACCACTCGCAACGCAGGCTCTCCACGCTCCAGGCTGATTCCGTTAAAATTGCCACATGCCCGCCTACGACTTCATCTGCAATGACTGCAACCAGCGCTTCGAGGTATTCATGACCTTCGCCGAGTACGGCAAAAAGACCGTCAAATGTACATTGTGTGGGAGCAAAAACGTCCGACGGCGGATGACGAAGGTACGCATTGCCAAATCGGATGAAAGCCGCATGGAGTCAATGGCAGACGATTTCAGCGGCTTCGAAGGCTTGGAAGAAGACCCCCGCGCCATGGGCAGGATGATGCGAAAACTGGGAAAGGAAATGGGCGAGGAACTGCCGCCCGAATTCGACGAAGTGGTGGAGCGGCTGGAGAAGGGTCAAAGCCCCGAGGAAATCGAAAAAGAGGTTCCCAGCCTGAGCGGAGATTCCAGCGAAGAGTAAAGCAGAGCAGACTTCAGGTCCGAAAAAGAACCGCCCTTTTACCAAGGGCGGTTTTCGTTGTGTCACTCTTCCTTGCCTGCTACGACTTTCTCCACCTGCTTTGCGGTATCCTTGAGGTTGCGGACGCGCCCCAGCATATCGTGCCAGAAGGAACTGCCGGCGCTCGCCGCCAGCCCGGTGACGACCGTCCCGCCGATTTGCCCGGCTGGCGTATTGAGCGCCGCCGCCACCTGCGGAGAAAAGAATGAACCGAGGATATCGAACGTGTTGATTTGCAGGGCAAATGCAATGACAATACCAATCGCCGCCGAAAGCGTGCGCAAAATGGTGATGCGCTGTTTTGTGCTGGCGGCGTAGCGCTCGCGCAAAATCGCCAGTTTGATGGCGACCTCCTTACGGGTGGTGTTTACCTGTTCTTCCAGCCCCAATTCCTCCAGCGTCTTCACCGCGCTGCCCGCCACGTCCTTTGCCATGCGGTTCAATTCATCCAGGTCCAGGCGGGTCTTTTCGGCAACCGTCTGAATGGCAACCACCTTCGCCGCCTCGCCCGAACCTTCCGGCAGCCACTCCTGCACCGACTTCACCACATCGTCCGGGTTGACCTGTTTCTGCAAGCCTTTGAAGAATGAAAACGGCTCCAGGATGGTCTCCACGCTGACCGACAAGACCAGCAGGATCGCGAAGTACGCGCCCAACACGCCAAGGACTGCCGAAATGCTATTGATATCGAATTCCATGGGGATTCTCCTCTATAAGATTGGCTGTGGACAGTATATCATTTCCAACGTTTCGCAGACGATTTCCCGCCTCTTTCCTACGGGACGCTTGCTTCGCCTTCAACGGTTTTTTCTCCGCCTGAAGTTATCCTATATCGCCCTGCTGACTATCGCAGGATTCTTTTACTGAGGACAGAAAGCCTTCCGCAACTTTAACTGAACGATATGCATCTCCCGACGTGACATGCATGGAAACACCGTAGTCCCCGATACTGCGAAGTTCGAATAACCAGTTGAGTTTCTTCCCTTCGTCCTGGTCCAACATCCCTGTTTTGACAAAATGTTGATGAATGAGGGCGATGACGCCGCTATGTTTGGTTGTATCGAGCCCCTGTTTCAACAAAAGCGCACTGGCTGAATAAAAAGCGGCATAATAGGCGCGCGATGCGGCAATGTCAAAATATCCCTTCTCCAACAAATCTTTCGCGGCATTCAGGTTCGTTTCAGCGCGTTCCAAATTCGATGCGATCTCATTGGAAAAATCATCCATTACACTGCCACCCCTTCGCGCCGCACATTCCGATATAAAGAAAGATTGCCCGCTTCAAAATCGCCAACTGAAACAGGCTTGGCTGAAATCAATCGTTCGGATTCGAGCTGGATGGGATACAAAAGGTCAACTAAATTCCATAACTCGGCGAAATAATCCAGCGGCGGCTCGAGCAATACAAGCAAATCAATGTCGCTGGCGGTTGTTGCTTCTCCGCGAGCCAGTGAACCATACAAAATCACACCCTTGAGCCGCTCCCCGTAGTATTTTACAAGGGTTGCTTTGCATTTTCGGAGAATCTCGTCAAGCTCAACCATCGAATAATATTATACAGCAGGAACTTTCGCTCTTACTCGCTCATTCTGGAAAGAATTACCTTCCTCAACTCCTCCTGCACCCGTTCCCACGGTTGTGACGCGTCCACCACCACCCAGCGCTGCGGCTCCTGTTTCACCATCTCCAAATACCCCGCGCGGACGCGTTGATGGAACTCGACAGTGTAAGCGTCCATGCGGTTCCATTCATTGCCTTTTTTCTTGCGCTTGAGACCGGTTTCCACATCCACGTCGAGCAGGAGGGTTAGATCTGGGACCAAGCCTCCGGTGGCGTACCGCACCAGAGCGCGAATCTGCTCGAGGTCCTGCTGGTGACCGTAGCCCTGATAGGCGATGGTCGAATCGTAATAGCGGTCCGAGATGACAATTTCTCCAGCCGCCAGCCGCGGCTTGATGACCTGTTCCACAATTTGAGCGCGCGCCGCCTGGTAGAGCAGGGTTTCGGTGCGGGGGTGCATCTCAGCGTTCTTCATGTCGTGCAGAATGTCGCGGATTTGCTCGCTGATGGAGGTGCCGCCCGGTTCGCGCGTTGGAAAGACCACATATCCTTTGCCGCGCAGGTATTCCACCAAGTGAGGAATGTGAGAGGTCTTGCCGGAACCTTCCGGTCCTTCGAGGGTGATGAACATATCCTGATTGCTCGCTCCGGGAAATGGCGCTCTAGCGGCTTGCAAAGAAGAGAGCCAACGCAACTCCGACAACAACGCCGACCAAAACAGTGGCAACGACCTGCCAGGAAAACCTGCCCAGCAATCGCAGTTTGCCTTGATCGCTGACAATAAGCGGCGAATTGGCATCCATCACCCGTGCCCCAAGCTGCGATGAAGTCTTGCCAAGCAGATAGATCTGATCGCCCTGTTCAATGTATCGCTCCTGAACGCGCATGTTCTTGTTCAGGTTTAGAAAACCCTTCGTGTTCACGCCTATTTCGTTCAGTGCCGCCTGGGTTCCCTCGTCCAGTGAAGAAAAAAGGCTGGATGACTGGCTCGCATCGTTGCGCAGAAGGAGTTCCATGTGCGGACCGGGATGAACCCGCATTCGCCCGGTGCCATCGTATACATCGAACGGCGCTGTGGATGTATTGCTGTAAACAGTGACCCAATGGGAACTTTTACCGGAACTGCGCCTCTCCGCCACCTCGACCTGCCACAAAACACAGGGCGTCTTCGTGATGGGGCTATGGAGGATCGTTTCACCATCAGCCTTGCCAACGATCTCGACCTGTTCGCCCGCCGGAAGCAAGGCGATCTCACTGGTTGACGTCCGGACCATGCGCAAAATTTTCCCGATCGTCCTATAGGACAAGAGTAGCCCCAGGAAACCACCCAAGGCGCCTCCCCCGATGGTCATCAGATTGTTCTTTATAAAATCCAACAAGGTATCCATGTCAATCACTCCATGACTGCCCGGCAGAGGTTGGCGTATGTGAATCCCTGACGGAGCCTTTGGGAACTTCAAATGCTATGAACATCAGCAATTTCAATGCCAATTATAAGGTTGGATTCAACAATTTAACACATTTTGTACACAATCCTTTAACTCATCTGTAACAATCGGAGAATAAAATTTTTTTGAAATAGACAAGGAGATTCGAATGTCTTTGAAGAAAGTTTTGTATGTTCTATTTGTGATCGTCATTGCGGGTGGATCGGCGCTGACGGGCGCGGCGGCAGGCGGATTTGCCGTCTATCGGGCGGTACAGCAGCGCAACAGTTTACCCCCCTCTGTTCAAAACATCCTGACGGCGAATAGCCCGGCGCAGACGCTTATGCTCAACAATACCGACGTGGAAACCGCCGTCACCCGTTCCGTGCAAAAAGTGGCGCCGGCGGTGGTGACAGTGGTGGGAACCATCCCCGGGCAAATGACGTTCTTCGGTCCTACCGGCGACCAAACCGTAAGCGGGAGCGGTTTCTTTATCAACGAACAGGGCTACCTGCTTACCAACAACCACGTCGTCGAAGGCACATCGGACGTGAAGATCATCCTCGCCGACGGGACGGAACAGCCGGCGACGATCGTCGGCACAGACATCTACGCCGACGTTGCCGTGTTGAAGACGGAAGGGAAGGTGCCGGCGGTGGCTGCGCTGGGCAACTCCGATGCGCTCGATCCGGGCGAATCGGTCATCGCCATCGGTTCGCCGCTGGGAAACTTCAAGAACACCGTCACGGTGGGCGTGGTCAGCGCGACGGGACGTTCGATAGACACGGGCAACGGCTATCAGATCGAAGACCTGATTCAAACTGACGCCGCCATCAATCACGGCAATTCGGGTGGTCCGCTGGTGAACCTGGCGGGGGAAGTCGTCGGCATCAACACGCTGGTCGTCCGCAATACTGCCAGTGGCGACGTGGCAGAGGGCTTGGGCTTTGCCATCCCGATCAACACGGCGGCGGCGATTGCCCAGCAAATCATCCAAAAGGGATACTTTGCCCGCCCCTATCTGGGCATCCGTTTTCAACCCGTCAATCCCTCCATTGCGGCGCGCTATAACCTGCCTGCGAAGTGGGGCGTGTATGTGATGGAAGTGGTGGAGGGCAGCCCCGCCAGCAAGGCAGGATTACAACAGGGCGACATCATCACCAAAGTTGGCGATGTGGCGATTGACGAGAACCATTCGTACGTCAACACCTTGTTCACCCACCACCCCGGCGAACAGGTCACTCTGACGGTGGTACGGGACGGGAAGGAAATGCAGGTGCAGGTCACGCTGGGAGAGGCGAAGCACAAGTGAGAGACAGGTACAGAGGTAAACAGGTACACAAGTAAACAGATAAAAGTAAACACGGAAACAGGAGCGCAAGATGGACCTGTTTCCGTGTTTCTATTTCTGGTTCGAAAGCGCTACTCCCTGAAAACCCTCACTTGCATCCAAAATCGTTTGAATCGCCCTACCTTGAAGCCGCTGTCTTTTGCGGAATCTTGGTTGCCTTCAGGATGAGGCGCAAGGCTTCGTTGACGGCTTCATCGCTCGGGAAAGCCTTTGCAATCTCCGGCTCCAACACAACCACATTGCTTCCGATCCTGCGTTTGGGGTCGAAGCGTCCACGCGGCAGAACGGTCATTTTCGAAAGGTCATATTCCTTTCGCAGTTCGTAATCATCCTGCTTCTTCGTAGAATTTTTCTTCATTTTTCGTCGCCTTTCTGGCGCTGATAATGCGGATGCGATTGTTTCGGTCGGTGTGCGCCACCAATAAAAGCCTGTTTTTGTTCAAGATACCGACGGTAATATAGCGTTCTTCATCGTCGGAATGTTCGTCATCCAGCAGAGTAATGAACAGGGGGTCATCGAAAACCGAGCTCGCTTCTTCGAAACTGACTTCATGTTTCTGAAGGTTTCTTTGCGCTTTGTCAGGGTCCCACTCGAAATCGGGTTTCATGATGACACCTGCCGTAATTATAACAAGTCTCTACTCCCTGAAAATCCTCACATGCCTCCTCGGCTCTTTGCCATACGAGTGACTGACCAGTTCCGCCTGGCGCGCCATCTCATGCTGGAGGCGGCGGACAATCGAAGGACCCGGCGGCAGGTCCACCCAGCGCTCGCCGTTGAGGACAGCGGCAATCGCCTTTTGCGTTTCGCTGCGGATGTCATCCAGGTTATCGCGCAGGGGGACGGCGTTCAGGTTATACAAGTCGCCGAGGAACTGCTCCACCTGTGCCACGGTGTTGGCGCGCAGCACATAGATCGGCAAGCCGCGCTGCTCGGCTTCGATCACGGTCTGTTGGCGGTTGCGGTAATACGTCCGCAATGTCACCAGCGCGTCGGCTTCATCCACGTCGCGCACGATGATGGCAGGCACACCCAGACGCTTGGCAGCTTGCTGTAAACGGTTGCGTGCCACGCCATACGGATAGACCTTCACAGGCTGAAGCGCGGCGCCCACCGAAGAGGGGATCGCTTTGGGTGTGGTAAAAGGCTCCTCGGAAGCCGAAGCAGGCGTCCGTCCGCGGCGAGGCGTTTTTGTCTCCTTCGCATCCACCCGGGACGATGAAACGGCTTCCGCTTTCTCGATCCTGATCTTCCCCTCTTCATCGCGCGTGCGAATTTCGGGCGGGATGGGGTAGCCGCGCAGGAGCGCATCCACCGACGCCATGATGTCGTGATGAATCGCAAAGCGGTCGCGGTTTTGAATTTCGATGAGCACGTCGAAGGTGGGCGGGGCGCGTCGTTCGAGGACCGTTTTCTGGGTGCCGCGCCGGCGCGCTTCCTCGTCCGAGAGTGTGACCGCTTCGATGCCTCCGACGAGGTCGCTGAGCGTGGGGTTGAGGAGCAGGTTTTCGAGGGTCTGACCATGCGCCGTGCCGATGAGTTGCACGCCGCGTTCGGCAATGGTGCGCGCGGCGAGGGCTTCGAGTTCGCGCCCGATCTCGTCAATGACGATGACTTCGGGGTTGTGATTCTCGACGGCTTCGATCATCACTTCGTGCTGGAGCATCGGCTCGCGCACTTGCATGCGGCGCGCCTTGCCCACGGCGGGATGAGGCACGTCGCCGTCGCCGCCGATTTCGTTGGAGGTATCCACGATGACGACGCGTTTCTTTTCGGCGAGGATGCGGGCGGCTTCGCGCAGGAGGGTGGTCTTGCCCACGCCGGGACGACCGAGGATGAGCACCGACTTGCCCGATTCGATGATGTCCTGAATGATGTCCACGGTGCCGTAAACGGCACGCCCGACGCGCAAGGTCAAGCCGACGATGTGTCCGCGCCGGTTGCGAATGGCGGAGATGCGGTGCAGGGTGCGCTCGATGCCGGCGCGGTTGTCGGCGTCGAATTCGCCCGTGCGTTCGTCCACGTAGTCAATTTCTTCGCGGGTAATTTCGGTGTCGCGCAGGTTGACTTCGCCGTCCACAAAGCGGACGGTGGGGATGCGCCCCAAATCCAAAATAATCTCGAGCAGGTTCTCACTGTTGTTTGCCTTTTCCACCGCGCGGCGGATGTCGAGAGGCAGAACGTCGAGGAGAGCATCGAGGTCGTCGGTAATTTTGAGTTGTTGAGTCATAGGATCGGTAATTGGTAATCGGGTAAGTGGGGAGGGGATTCGAGTACTTGCGCCGCGTGATCCCATATCGGCGGCTTACGGAGGTTAGATGAGGTTGAACATGGAAAAGTTCCTGCCTTTTCGAGTGTCAGGTTCGAGGTTCCAAATCTATTATACGGGAAACAGGCTGTCCCCGCATTGGAAAGCGGTTGTAGAAATTTTCCGCCCATTCATCCTTCGAATTGTGTTTTACCGCCACTCCCTCAACTCATCTTCCAGCGACTCGATGATTTTGACGTACTTGTCGGCATCCCCTTTCATGCTGTTTTCGAAGGCAATGGTGTTCAGCCCTTCCGAGATGCGGTGTTCATCCTCGGGCGAGATGTTCTGTTCCAACAGGGGGAAGATCAGGTTCCGCAGGCGTTCGAGGTGCTGGCGCATGGTGGAAGTGTACTCGCTTGCCGCCCAGCCCACCTCCACGCGCGCATCTTCGTCGCCCGCCTGCCATCCTTTCGCCGCGTTGAGCATGTGTTCGCCCGATTCGCGGCTTTTTTTCTGCGCCGCCAGCATTGCGCCTACGGGACCATCGTCAGGCGGAAATCCGTTGTCCACCAGGGCGCGGATGAGCAGCGCCTCTTTTTTGAAGAAATTCTCCTCCACAAACTCGCGGATGAAGGTATGCGCAAAGATGAAAAAGCCCGGACGCGCCTTCTTGCTGCCCGAAAGGATTGCCGCACCGCCGCCCAGCGCATCCAAAAAACGCAGGATGACCTCCTGGTCAGAACGAAAGGACTTTTCAAAACGCATGACTCCGCTCCTCTTTTTAGCGGCTCTCTGCGCGGACCCGGTTGCGGAGTTCGCCCAACCCCTCGATCTCCACCGACACCTCGTCGCCATCTTTCAGAATGCCCACGCCGGAGGGTGTGCCGGTAAAGATCAGGTCGCCCGGCTCGAGAGTCATGACCGAGGAAATATAGGCAATCAACACGCCAACGTTGAAGACCATGTCGCGGGTGGACGCCATCTGCCGCATCTGCCCATTGACGCGCACGGTGAGGACGGCGTCGGCGGGGTCGAAGTCGGTGTCAATCCACGGACCGAACGGGCAGAAGGTGTCGAAGCCCTTGGCGCGCGTCCACTGGTCGTCAATTTTCTGCAAGTCGCGGGCGGTTACGTCGTTGCCAATCGTATAACCGAGAATGTACTTTTTGGCGTTTTCTGCGGTGATGTACCGTCCGCGCTTGCCGATGACCGCCACCAGTTCGCCTTCATGCTCCACCTGGCTGGATTGAGGCGGAAGGATAATCGTATCGTTGGGATTGATAATGGAAGAAGGCGGTTTCAGGAAAATGAGCGGCACTTTTGGCACTTCGTTGCCTAGTTCTTTGGCATGTTCCACATAGTTGCGTCCCACGCAGATGATTTTGGTCGGTTCGCAGGGAGCCAGCAGGTTGACGTCCGTGAGAGGCGTTTCGGCTTCCTTGCGGCGGTAACGTCCGAAAAGGTTGCCGCCGATCTCCCCGACTTTGTCGCCCAACAGCCAGCCGTATTTGGGCTTGGCTCTGCCTTCCTTCAATTCATATCGAACGATGCGCATGGTTTCCTCCGATACTCCAAGTGTAACATGATGTATAATACCAGGCACGGGCGCTTAGCTCAGTTGGTTAGAGCGTCTCTCTTACACAGAGAAGGTCAGGGGTTCGAGTCCCTTAGCGCCCACAAAAGTCCCTGCAGAGGGATTTTTTCTTTCCTAGAGCCTCATCGAGGGATGATAAAGGTCAGGGGTCCCCTATGGGGATGTTATTCGAGTCCCTTTGCGAAGCACCCTTTAGGGTAGCGCCCACAAAAGTCCCCGCAGAGGGATTTTTTTCTTTCCCAGAAACCCCATCCGAGGGAACGCCGCGGGTAGCGCAGACGTTCTCTAACATCCGCTAAAAGGCTTTCTTACCCATTAATCTATGCCTATCGTTGCAAATCTTGAACAAATTCGTGCAGATTAGCGAGGATCGGTGGAATACAACTGTTCGAAGTAGCGAGAGAGCAGCATTTGTCACCTTTATCCTTTCAAAAAGGTCAGTTTCGTTGTAAATTTCTCTCATTCCAGGGCGGATTGTGATATGTTTCCAATCGCATCTCGTATAATGTAACAACCCAATGACTCCCCCGTCAGGATAATAGGCTTCGCGTGAGTATCCGTTTCAAAGTCATCCTACCCTACCTGCTTTTGACGCTCCTGATTGCAGTGACAGGCGCTTTTGTGGTAACACGTCTGGTAACCAGCTCGCTGGAAGAGCGCTTGTCCAATCAACTTTTGGAGGCAGGACGGGTTGTCTCTGACGAGATGGTCCGACAGGAAATCCGTCAGTTCAACGATGCACGCTTCGTCGCATACACGGACGGGGTGGGCGAAGCGCTCAAGAACAGGGACGCGGAAAAGGTCGTGGATTTGGCGAAGCCTGCCGCAGGAGGCTTGAGCGTCGAAAATGTGATGTTGTTCGACGCCGAGGGAGGCGAAATCCTGCATACGCTCAAACAAGCCGACGGCACTATTCAGGACGTTACTCAGGCGGGACGCCCCGCTGCTCTGCCCATCGTAAACGAACTGCTCCTCGAAAACAACCCCAACAGCCTGCCCCGCCGCATGTTGATGCAAGACCCCGTGGACGGGCGCTATTATTACTTCACCGCCATTGTCGTGCCGTTGGAAAATGAGATCGCCGGCGTGGTGGTGACTGGCACTTCTCTGAATACGCTCCTCCCCTCCCTGAAAGCGATTGCTTTTGCCGATGTCATCCTATACGACAGCAACGGACAGGCGCTCGCCTCCACATTCGGAAAAAGCACCACCGACCCGCTCTTTCTGCGCACCGTCTCCATCCCCAAGGATTTTTACGACAGGGTCATCGTGCAGGATGAAATCGTCGAGGGTGAAAACTTCGAAGTAGATGGACGCTTCTATCGCAGCGGCTTCAGCCCTCTGCAAATTGGCAGCAACCGCCTCGCAGTATTTGCCGTCGTCCTGCCCATGCAATTTCTGGTCGAATCGAGTTCCACCAGCCGCAATCAGTATGTCCTCATGTATTCTATTGCGATGGTCGCCGTCATCCTCATCGGCTACCTGATTGCACGCATGATCATCGTCCCGCTTTCATCGCTGGTGCGCACCTCGCTCGCCATTGCCAACGGCGACCTGACCCGCCGTACCGGCGTCAGAACCAACGACGAGATTGGCGTGCTTGCCAGCACATTCGACGTGATGACCGAAAATCTGGAACAGCGCACCATCGAACTCCAAAAGACCAACCAAGTTCTAGAGCAGATGGACCGCACCAAAATCCGCTTCATCCAAGTCTCCGCGCATGAACTGCGTACCCCGCTCACCCTCGTGCAGGGATACGCGCAGATGATTCAAATGAAAGCCAAAGACAACAAAGACCTGGAAAAATACGCCAAAGGTATCGTTGCCGGCGCCGAACGCATGACAGACATCGTGGACAACCTGCTCGATGTCTCGCGCATCAACAGCAACCTGCTCGAAATACATCCCGTCGAAGTGGAGTTGAAAACCCTCATCCAACGGGCGGAAAAAACATTTCAGGCTTCCTTTGTCGAACGACATCTTACTTTCACCACCGCAGGGCTGGACGACCTCCCCCCCATCCAAGCCGACACGGAACTGCTCTACAAGGTCTTCTACCACGTCATCGGCAACGCTATCAAATACACGCCCGACGGCGGCTCCATCACCGTCAGCGGATGCATCGTCCGCGAAACCGGGCGTCCTCCCGAAATCGAAGTAAAAATCCAGGATACCGGCATCGGCATAGACCCGCAATATCACGAACTCGTCTTCGAAAAGTTCTACCAGACCGGCGACGTGCTCCTGCATTCCTCCGGCAAGACCAAATTCAAAGGCGGCGGTCCCGGTTTGGGGCTTGCCATTGCCCGCGGCATCCTCGATGCCCATCACGGGCACATCTGGCTCACCAGCCCCGGCTACGACGAAACCAAACTGCCGGGCACCACCGTCTTCATCCGCCTGCCGCTGGATGGGACCCAATGAAATGAACATCCGCCAAATCCACTCCGAACGCGAGCGACGGGACTGGGTGATCGTCCTGGTCATCCTTCTGATTGGATTCCTGTGCATGGGGCTCGCCGGAGAACGCGCCATCCGCATCTCCCCTTTCTGGAAACTGAACACCAACATGAGGTCGAACCTCGACCCCGACAGCGCCTTCCTCACCAGCCGCCCCGTCGGCTACTACGAACCCCTCGACCCATCCATCCTCACCCCGCCGGTCTGGCTGGACATCTTCCTCACCCCCGGCGCACAAGCCCCCACACGCCCGCCTTCGCAACCTTCAGACACTCCACCCCCCACCCTCACAGCGACACTTCCCCCCACCGCCACAAGCACCCGCGTCCTGCCATCTTCCACCGCCACCAACACAGCGGCATTTTTCCCAACCTACACGCGGGCGCCTTCCACTGCTACGCCCATTCCTCCTACGTTCACCCGCACGCCGACCCCCACCGTACCTCCCACACCCATCGCGGTTGACCTGAGCCTCACCAAGACCGACGGCTCAGCGACCTACACCCCTGGCGCGACCGTCACCTACACCATCATCGTCATCAATAACGGACCCAACAACGTGAGCGGCGCGACCGTCACCGATACCTTCCCCGCCATCATCACCAGCGCCTCATGGACCTGCGCCTCGACCGGCGCCGCAACCTGCACTCCCACTGGAAGCGGAAACCTCGCCGACACCGTCAACATCCCCGTCGGCGGCACGCTGACCTACACCGTCACCGCTAACACCAACCCCGCCGCTCTCACCGACTTGGTCAACACCGCCTCCGTCTCCGCCCCGCCCGGCTACACCGAAACCAACCCTGCCAACAACTCCGCCACCGATACAGATGCTCCCCTGTTTTCCGCCGACCTGCAAATTACAAAAACGGACAACGCCACGGACTATACCGGCGGCGCGGTAAAGACCTATACCATCGTAGTCGCCAATGCCGGTCCATCCAGCGTCGCCGGCGCAACCGTAACCGACATCTTCTCGACCAACCCCAACATCGCCAGCGCCGGTTGGACCTGCGCCGGCACAGGCGGCGGAACTTGCACAGCCGCCGGAAACAGCGACATCAATGACACCGTCAGCCTGCCGGCAGGCGCATCGGTCACTTACACCGTCACTGCCAACATCGCCGCCGGTCCATCGGGCAGCCTCGTCAACACCGCATCGGTCACTGCCCCATCGGGCGTCAATGACCCTGCGCCCGGCAACAACGCCGCCACCGACACCGACACCCTGATTACTTCCGCTCCTCTCCCACCCAACATGGGCTCGCGGGATAACGTTTTCTATACTCTTCCATCCGGCAGTACATTAACGTTGAGCATCAACCTCACGGCAAATGGTGATTCCGCTCCGGATTTGGTCTTTTACGAATACTCCGTCGCCGCCATCCCGCCCGATTTCTTCGACGGCATCCTGCTCGACTGGATCGTCATCGAAATCAGTGACGGAAATAACTGGTACCGCGTCTTCTACTGGGGCGACGGAATCAGAGACACTAACACCAACGCAGACTATACCCTCCTCACTCTTCCGCCTGCATCGCCAGACCCCGAAGAAGACCAGCGTCGAATCGTCAGCAGCGACCTCTACAATGGAACAGGCGTGGCAATTGACATTGACAGCATCGTTCCGCCGGGCGTCTACACCTTCATCCGCTTCTACGCCCCCACCGGCGATGTGGATGGACAGGCGGAAATTGACGCTTTCGAAATTCTTCCTTGAACAAATTCTTTTTAACTGATGCTACGCACCGTCCCGAAGGTTGGTGTGTAAGTCAAGCCTGAATTACGAGAACCTTCGGGACGTTTTGCGTAAGGGGAGTTTTTAAATTGAACAGGTGAGGCGGAGGAGACGCCTCACCTGTTTTGCTTCACCTGCCGGCGCTTCTATTGACCGCTCGAAGCGGGGGGCTGCACCATCGGGCAATCGCCCAAGCCTTTGCCGAATCCCAATCCGCGCATGCCAAAGCCGCGTCCCAAGCCCAAACCGTCACCGCCGCCAATAAAGCCCTTGTCGAGACCTTCGAGCAGCCAGTCGGCTTTTTCCTGGGTCATCGTGCCGTCCTTGACCGCCTGGGAGATGGCATCGCGCATCTCGGCGGCGCGCACAGCCTGCAGGGCGGCTTGAACGTCCTCGATGGCGACGCCTTTCTCATCGGCGAGGTCCAGAAGCGTTTTTCCCGATTGCAAAGCAGACGAAACCTCATCGGGCGTCATGCCAAGCACGTTGGCAACCGCTTCCAATTCCGCATCGCTAAGACGGAAACCGTGCCAGCCGGGTCCGCGCCCGCGCTGGAGCATGTCTGCCGGTTCCTGTGCATACACGGAGGCGGCGCCCACAACACCGACCACCAGTAAGGCGGCAAGCAAACCGCCAATCACAATCAGCATTTTGTTTTTCATCGTTTCTCTCCTTGCTTGTAAACTGGCTGGACCGCGTCCAACCTGCTTCTATCGTAACGCAGCGGTGTTATGAAGTTGTGATACAAGTATGTGAAAGTTGTGGAGCTGTCCGTGTCATTTCTCACTTGACCCTTCCTGTGTCCCGTCCTACAATTCCGATTAGTCCGATAGCCTGATAGCCGTCTAGCCTGAAAGTTGGTTCTCAACCTTCGCTTCCGACTATAAAAAACATGAGACATGAGACTATGAGGATCAGGGCTATGAGACTCCAGACCATAAGACTATAAGACCCTTTGACCAGGAGAATAACATGTCCGATTATTTGTTCCGCGGCAAACTTGCCGACCTCGACCCCGACGTTTTCGATCTGACTCAACTGGAGGCGGAGAGGCAAGCCCGCAAGTTGATTCTCATCCCCAGCGAATCCACTGCGCCGCTGGCGGTGCGCGAGGCGCTGGCTTCCGCTTTTCAGAACATTTACGCCGAAGGCTACCCCGACGAAGAGACGCGCTGGATGTCCGAAGAAGAAATTTTGGACTACCCAGCGCGTTTGGCTCATTACCGCCGCAACGGCGACCCGCGCTACTACAAGGGCGTGGAATACGCCGACATCGTCGAATCGCTGGCGCGGCGGCGCGCGGCGGAGGTCTTCGCCGCCAACGGCTTTACGGCGGATGACATCTATGTGAATGTGCAAGCCCTCTCCGGCGCGCCCGCCAACAACGCGGTCTATCAGGCGTTGATTCCGCTCGGCGAAACCGTCATGGGACTCAACCTGCTGCATGGCGGTCATCTCTCGCACGGCTCGTCGGTCAACCGCAGCGGCAAGTGGTTCAAGGCGGTGCATTACACCGTGGACGCAAACGAACGGCTCGATTACGACGCCATCCGCGCGCTGGCGCTGGAGCATAAGCCCAAGCTCATCATCGCGGGCTACTCGTCGTATTCCTGGATTCCCGATTGGAAGAAGTTCCGCGAAATCGCGGATGAGGTCGGCGCGTACTTCCTGGCGGACATCTCGCACATCGGCGGGCTGGTGGCGGCGGGAGTCGTCCCCTCGCCGATTGGGTACGCGCATGTGGTCATGTCCACCACACACAAGAGCCTCGACGGTCCGCGCGGCGCGGTGCTGTTGACCACCTATCCCGACATCGCCAAGAAGATTGACAAAGCCGTCTTCCCCGGCGAGCAGGGCGGACCGCACGTCAACGTGTTCGCGGCGCTTGCCCTGACCTTCAAACTGGCGCAGACCGCGCAGTTCAAAAAATTGCAGGCGCAGACCATCAAGAACGCGCAGGCGATGGCAGACCAGTTCCAGAAGCGCGGACTGCGCGTCCCCTTTGGCGGGACGGACTGCCACATGCTCAACGTGGATTGCAGGACCATCAAAGGCGAGGACGGCACGTCCCTGAGCGGCGACCAGGCGGCTCGCATTCTGGACCTCGTGGGCGTGGTCGTCAATCGCAACACCATCCCTGGCGATAAAAATTCGGCTGATCCTTCGGGCATTCGTTTGGGGACTCCGTGGATTACCCAGCGCGGCTTCGACGAGAAGAAGACCCGTCAACTGGCGGACATCATCGCCGACGTTTTGCTGGCTTGTGCGCCGCATTCGGTAGATACGCCGCGGCATGGACGGGTGCGGCGGGCGAAGTTGGATTTCAATACGTTGAATGCTGCGCGTTTGAAAGTTAGAAAGTTGGCGGAAAGCGCGGGAATTGATTACGACTATAAGCCGCATGGGTATCCGCATTTCTATTACATTGATGATGAAAGCGGAAAGAAGAAAGAAGCGCGCGCGGTGTTCGAGTTGCAAGGCAAGCGCGTGCGGCAGGTTCTCGATTACGCGGTGTCCAGCGATCTCTCCGCGTTGAAGACGGGAATGTCGCAGGCGACCTCCATCACCACGCCCAAAGGCGGCACGGTGAAAGGCACGCTGGCGAAGGTGGATGACTTCACCTATCAGTTGCAGGTCCCCGCGGCGAAGGCAGGCGTGGTAGGCACCTGGCTGCGCGACCTCTCGGACGGGTATGTGTCGTTCCGACTCGACGGCGAGAAAGATTATGACGCGAAGCGGATGCCTGGTCCCTTTGTGGTGATGGACAGCAAGAAGAAACTCAAGGACGCGGCGGGGAAACCTGTCAGCGAGGACAAACCCTGGTTTATCGGCGACCAGCCGAACGTCCAGAAGGAAGCGCTGCCGCCCTTTGAGTGGGTGGAGGTCGAGGGGGAACTCAAAAAGACTCGCTTGAATCAAGTCCATCGCGACCTCGGCGGCAGAATGGTCCCGTTTGCAGGCTGGGAAATGCCTGTGGTGTACACGTCCATCTACGAGGAGCATCTTGCCACGCGTCAGGCGGCGGGTCTGTTCGATGTGAGTCACATGGGCGTGTATGAGGTGCGGGGTCCCGACGCGGCGTCGTTCCTCGACACGATCTGCGCCAATGACTGCGGCGGACTGGAGCCGGGCGAGAGTCTCTACAGCCAGTTCCTTACGCCCGACGCGGATGTGATTGACGATACGCTGGTGTATCGGCGCGCCTGGGACAAGTACCTGGTGGTGGTGAACGCCTCGAACGATGACAAGGATCGCACGTGGTTCGAGGCGGTGCGCGACGGCAAGGTGAAGATTGACAACGCCAAGCCGTGGGCGCGGACGTATGGCTACGAGGCGGAGATCCGCAACCTGCGTGACCCGAAGGCGGGCGCGGACATGCGGATTGACATCGCCCTTCAGGGTCCGAAGAGCCGCGACATCCTGCTGGCGATGGGCGTGGACGATGAGACGCGGGCGCGCATTATGAAGTTGAAGAGAACGGAACTTTGCGATGCCGTTGTTGGTGGTTTCGATTTGATCGTCTCGCGCACGGGCTACACGGGCGAGAAGATGGCGTTTGAATTGTTCGTCCATCCCGACCGCGCCGTGGATTTCTGGAACGCGATTCTGAAAGCGGGTGAGCCGTTTGGCGTGAAGCCCATCGGTTTGGGCGCGCGCGACTCACTGCGCACGGAGGCGGGTCTGCCGCTCTACGGTCACGAGATGGGACTCGGCTCTGGAAAATTTGGCGAGCGCGACCTCGGCGTGGCGGAAGGCGGTTTCGGTTCGTATGTGAAGGTGTACAAGCCGTGGTTCATCGGGCGCGACGCCTATGTGGCGCGTGAGAAGGTGCGCAAGGGCGTGGTTGTCCGCTTCACTTTCGACGAACAGCGCACCCGCATGGCGCACAACGGCGACCCGGTGGTATCCACGAATGGCGAGCGCATCGGCTGGGTGACCTCCTGCGCGATTGACGGGGCGCGCTTCATCACGGGTCAGGCGTATGTGGATTTGGCGTACGCGAAGGAAGGCACGCCGATCTTCATCCATCAGGGCGGGGTGATGGATCGTCCTGCGGCGAGCGCGAAGGTGGTGTCGAGGTTCGCGAAGTTGTAGGGGATTGGTAAGTGGTAATTGGGACAGCCTGCCCTTGTAAGAGAGGGGCAGGCTATTTTTTTTGTCGTGGCTGCTTTTTCCCCGAATTGAAACGCACAAGTTTATCCCAATCAATTACTCCATCAACGCAGAATTCGTCCATAAATTCCCGCGTGAAAAGATTGACAATCTTGGCATATTCAGCCAAAAAGGCTTTGTTTCTTTCCTTTGCCTGATGCCCCAGCGGTTCTACAATATCCACAAATAAGCGATCGTCACCTGAAATGAACTCCCAAAATTCCTGACCGCAAAGTTTCAGGTAATCTCCCTTGTCGGGGCGGGCTTCCTGTCCATAACAGCATCCATTGACAGCCTGAATATTTGCCTTGTTGTTGCCTGTCCGCAATATTCGTTTTGCCTGTTTGAAATTATCCACCATGCGTTTGACCTGACTACTATTGCCCCAATTGGGTCCTGATTTTATTGAAACAATGTAAGTCACACCGTCACGCGCGAATTCCAAATCTATGCCTTCAGCCGAAGACTTCTTACCGTCGAACACCCATCCACAAACAAAAACGGCAAGTTTCTCCAAGAACTCGCCAAAAATCGTCTCCTCCTGCGATGACAAATGCGCGTCGAGCAATAGTTTGACCAAGTCGTGAGCATCGTTGATGTCTTTGGCTTTAAAGAGATATGGGTTCTTTCGTTTGAGCACTTGAGACAATTTCAAATTCTTCAGGCTTGCTGCCCGCCGTTCGTGAAATTCTCCAATATTCTCTTCTACGAATCGAATCACATCACTTGGACTTAGCGGTTGCATATTTTTCCTCCCGTTCCATCAATGCTAATTGAGCAGGGCGCATTTCCAAAATGGGCTTTACCTTGTTTTGAGCCAGGTTGAAATATTCGGGCAGAATTTCAATGCCGATGGCATTGCGTTCCATGCGTTGCGCTACAAAAACGGTTGTACCTGATCCCATAAATGGGTCTAGTACCCAATCACCTTTTTTTGTGAATAATTTGATAAACCATTCGGGCAAATCCTCTGGAAAGACCGCACTATGGTTTCTATTTTTTGTTTCTGTTGCCATGTATAAAACATTGGTGGGATAGGCTTTTTCACGCCCAATCCAGTTAGCAATTCGTTTTCCAAAACCGCTGCCTGCACGGGAAGGATCACGCACCTTATCCGTTTCGCTAAGTTTTTTCAGCCGCCTTTCTGCCCAATCGCCCATGGGCACCATAACTTCCTCCTGGTACATGTGGAATTGGCGGCTTTTGTTAAATTGCAACAACCTTTCCCAAGCATCCCGAAAGCGATTGGGCCATTTTCCTGGGTAGGAATTTTTTTTATGCCAGATGAATTCCTCTGTCCACAGCCAGCCTTGTTTTCGCATTTCCAGAATAAGTTCGATGACGTAAGTATGACGTTCTCCGTTTACGACTTTCTCTTTGATATTCAAGACAAAAGTGCCTGTGGGCTTCAAGACGCGCAACAATTCGGCAGAAATAGGTAAAAACCATTCCACGTATTGATTGGGATGCACTCCACCATATGTGTCTTTGCGGCTATCCGCGTAAGGCGGTGAGGTGAAGATTAGGTCTACCGAATCATCTGCCAGTTTCTTCAACTCTTCGCGGCAATCGCCAAGCATGAGACGAGTTTCGACATGTTTCATGTTACAAATTATACCCGCAATAAATAGATTGCTTTTGCGCGCTGTGGTTAATCGAGTTCTCTGGCGGAGATGGGTGGGAACCTAAACGTATCTCCTCCGCGCCGCGGCGAATCAAAGTCACTGCGCGGACAAAGACCATCATCATCTGGCTTTCGCGGACTATAGCGCCCGTTAGGGTGGACATGTCAGGTTTTTTGTAACTGCCTACCCATTTGCTTGGGCGGGGGGATAAAATCCTCCGCCTCAGCGCAAAAAGTCGGCTAAAGCCGACTGGCTGCTGCCAGTCCGAAGGACTTTCAAGCCCTGAGGCGGGGATTTCCAATCCCCCGCCGATGCTGAAATCGAGGAAAAACTGAATTCGCGGCTGTTGGTGAGGAGGCTGACGTGCGCGTCGTAGTTAATCGAGTCCGCTGGCAGGGGCGAGGAAAAACTGATTTGCTTGCACTGCGACCGAAGGGAGCGTCGAAGCGTCTCGTCTGCGCGGAGCGCTATCACCATTGAGCGCGCGCAGGGCTTCTTAAAACCAAAACACCCGTTTTCTCGGGTGTTTTTTGGATGGTGGGCGAGATAGGGCTCGAACCTACGACCTCTGCTATGTCAAAGCAGTGCTCTAACCAACTGAGCTACCCGCCCGGTGGAGGGACATTATAACGAGGGAGCACGGTTTTGGCAATACGGCTTCGCTAGCCGCGCCAAACCAGGCGATGATACGCCAACGACGCCGCAACGAGCATAACAATCACTCCACCCGTCACCTTCATCACCGGCTTGCGCTGCTCCGCAGGCTTGGCAAGTCGGCTTCAACCGACTTTCATAAACTGAGGCGGGGATTCATCCCCCGCCGAATCTCATGGCAAAGATTTATCGTTGACAAACCAGTAGTTTCGATGGGATTGTGACATTTTGCATCCCCATTTTGTTCTACTTACGAATTTGTGGGGCATTCGCCCCCAGGAATGAAGTATTATCACCCCATGCTCAAAAGACTGCTCGGCGACATCCTGACCGACCTGGGTCCCCTAGAAGGCGACTACCGCGCCGCCAACCTGAAAGGCGACATCCGCCAGGGCATCCTCTACATGCTGGTCGCCAGCCTCGGCATCCTCACACTCTTCAACGCGGATGTCCTCCCCCCGCAAGCCCGCCCTCCGTTCACTTGGGCGACCGCCGCCGGCTATGCCGTCGTCACGGTCCTGTTTGGAGCGCTTCTCTACAACACCACCAAAGTCCGCGTCTATGACCGCCTGATGACTGCGTGGCTGCTCCTCACCCTGCTCTTCCGCATCGTCCTGGACTTCATCACTTCAGGCAGTTCCCCCCTTGCCTATCTCGACATCCTCCTCATCTTCATCACCTACCTCGCTTCCCCCCTTTCCTTTCGGAACACAGCCGCTATGGCGGTCGGATTTTCCGTCAGCCTGCTATACATCAACCACTTTATTCAAACCGCAGCCGGCTCACCCGCCGTTCCCATCTTTGCGCATCTCACCGCTCACCTGCTCGGCTGGCTTGCCCACCTGCAAATGCAGACCCATCGCCGCAAATCCTTTCAAGCGTTCATAGACGAAAAAGACGCCAAGGAAATGGTGGCATTTCTTGCCAACATAGACCCCCTCACCAAAAGCCTCACCCGCCGCCAGTTCCTCAACATTGCCGAAAGCGAATTCCGCCGCTTCCAGCGTTACCAGCGCCCGCTCTCCATCATGATCCTCGATGCCGACCACTTCAAAGCGGTCAATGACACGCACGGGCATCACGCCGGCGACCTCGTCCTGCGCAGTCTGTCGCTTACGGCGCTGGAACAAAAACGCGCCCAAGATACCTTCGGGAGGCTGGGCGGCGAGGAATTTGGACTACTTATGCCGGAGACCACCCTCGACAAGGCACGCGTCGTCGCAGAACGCATCCGCCTCGTTTGGGAAGCCTCACCGGTCAAACTGGACGGGGAACTGATTCGCTCCACCATCAGCATTGGTCTCGCCCAAGCCGAACCCACCGACCGCTCGCTCGAAGACCTCCTCCGCCGGGCGGATCAGATGCTCTATAAAGCCAAAGCCAACGGACGCAACCGCGTCGAATCGTAACCCCTGCAAGCCTTCGATTACCTTCCCCCGCTTTGCAACAACAGGAACACAATCAGCGCCGTTACCGCCAAAATGCCGATTTGCACCGAAGGGCGCATGAGCGCCGAACGGTAGCGGCGTAATTCGGGCGAAGTTCTGCGCCGCCGGCGCGGATAACCATATCTTCTCGGCATATCACCTCCCTGCACAATCAAAAGGATTGAAGCGCCTGCTCGAAGTCATCGTAAATCTTGAAGAACAGATTCAACTTTGCGTCTTCGAGGGCTTTTTTTACCTCCGCTTGCGGGTTCAGCAGGCGCACATGCTTGCGGGCATTGCCGCTGTGCGTAAAATCGGGGTTCTCGTCCTCCTCCACCTTGTGCGGAATGCCGCTGTAAATCAACGCAATCTTGTGGATGGCGACCAACCCCGTACTGCTCACGGCAGGCACCTCGCTCAGGTCAAGGATGAGGTTGCGGGCGGGGTTGTTGAAAAGTTCCCGCGCTTTGTTCACCACCTCCACAAAATTCTCGGCGTTGATTTCGCCCCGCAGTTTCATCACAGCCACCGGCTGCAATTTTCCCTGTTCGACGGACACTTGAATCTCCATGGACACCTCTACCTGAAATTGAACTCCTCGAAATGAATGTTGCGGGCGGAGACGCCTGCCTCCCGAAACCCTCGCTCGAACGCCTGAATCATCGCCAGCGGTCCGCACAAATAGACGTGATACTCCCGCAGATTCCCGCCGGCGTTCTTCAAGACCTCATCAACCGTCAGCGAACCGTCCGCCGCCGAAAGGCGGACATGCGCCTTCAGCCGCGCATGTTTCTTTGCGGCGGCTTCGATTTCATCGAGAAACAACGCCTCTTCCCGGTGACGGACGACATAATAAAACGCCACGTCCTTCTCCAGCGCATCCATGTCGCGCAAAAACGACAGGAATGGCGTCAACCCGATGCCGCCCGCAATCCAGATTTGCTTTTGCCCGCCGCTCTTGTAATCGAACATGCCAAACGCGCCCTCGACCACCGCCTCCATGCCGGGCTGGAGATGGGCGAACAATGCCCGGGTGAAGTCCCCGCACGCTTTGACAGTCACCCGCAACACGTCCTCGCGAGGCGCGCTGGAGAGGGTGAAGGGATGCGATTCGTCGAGCAGTCTGCTCGAAGGGAAACGCACGAAGATGAATTGTCCCGCGCGGGGTTGGGGAATGGAGTCGCGTTTGGGGCGCAGGGTCACTTCGGTGGTCGAAGGCGAGGGATGCTTCACCGACTCCACCGTGTATGGCAGGTGCTTTTTGAAAAAACGCCCGAAGACCTCGGTGTACAGATACGAAACCGCACCGAAGATGAAAAAGACCTGCACCCAGTTGATGGCAATGAAAGCGTTGAGCGGATGCGGAACCGTCAGCGAATGCAGAAACCCTGCGATGAAAAAAATGCCGACGAACCTTTTCAGCCGCTTCCAGCCTTCGTACGTGCCGCCCGTGAGACGGTTCAGGAACGGGATGCGCGGCGAAAGGCTGACCATGGCAATGGCGACGATGCCCGTGAACGCGAATATCGCCAGATAGTTGCCCAGCGTCCAGCCGCTCAACGAGATGGGCACTGTCAGCACGTGGACGAAGATGAGCAGCAGAGCGGCGGTGGAGGTGTGACGGTGGGTGACATACATCCGATCCAGCCCGCCGAAGAACGGCTCTGCCCATTTGGGGCGCGCGGAGATGAACAACGAAAAAGCCATCAGCACGATGTTCACCGAGCCAATCACCTCTCCGGCATAGGCGCGCACGAAGTTTTCACGCCCGTCGTTTACCGGCGGAAAGACCAGCCACACGGCAACCGTCAGCGCAACGCAGAGAACAATAAAGAAATTACCGGCATACCGCTTCATTAGCATTCCCGCTAAAACGACTGCACCGCTGCGTTGAAATCGGTGTGAATTTCGAAGGCGGCGCTGAAGCCCACCATATCCAGCACGCTTTGAATTTCCTCGCGCGGGTTGAGCAGTTTGACGTGCTTTTGCACGGCTGACCTGTCTGCATTTGCAACCGAATGAATCGCAGACCAGCCCGCCTCGGTATCGGGCAAAGGCTCGCCGCGCGCCAGCAAAGCGACTGTGTGCAGCGCCACCAACCCGGCGCTGCTGATATACGTCAATCCGCCCAAATCGAGCAAAAAATCGCGCGCGCCGCCCTCATACGCTTCCCTCGCTGTATCAATCAGGCTCTGGTAATTCTGACCGTCCAACTGACCTTCCACCCTGAACACGGTCACCGGCACTCTCCCCTGTTCCTGTAAAACGGAAATATTCATTTGTCTCTCCTCTGGCTGAGGCGGGCGGGACCTGCCGCGCAAAGACCCTTCCGCATTGCCGAATTATATCCCCGCTTTGCGGTTTAACCGTTCCAGGCGATGACGAATTTCCTCCAGCCAGTGCCGCCGCACATAAGCGGGCATCTCCGCCTGCTCCGCCTGTTTCAATGCAGATTTTGCCCACTTCAACGCCTGCTTCACGTCGCGCCGCTGATGCTCGTAAAACTTTGCCAGTTCGATGAACGCATACAGGTGACCGCGCTTTGCCGCCTGCTCCCACAAGCGGACTGCTTCATCCAGGTCGCCGCGCCTCTTTTGCAGGATGGACAAACGCTTCACCGCCACGCTGAAATCTGACTCACCCAACCCGAACTCGAGTCCACGCTCGAACAGCCGCGCCGCATCCTCCCAGCGACCCAGGTCCTCGAACAGTTTGCCGAGCGCCACAAAATCCAGCCCGTGCTGAACCTTGCCGTTGTAGGGATTTTCAAGCAGGTCGTTCATGTGCGCCAGCAAAGCCGCCATTGCCGCCACGTCCATGGCGTTGTGATAGAACACCCCCGCCAGCGGACGCGCGTCGCCCGTGCGCAGGTAATCGAAGTACAGCCAGGGAATCTCGTAGCCCGGCACTTCCTCGCTCGACCGCGTGAACCCCAGCACATGCTCCTCGAGGTACTTCAGCGCGCGCGATTCGAGCCGGTCACGCCAAAGCCGGCGGGCAAGAGGCAGCAGGTCGAGGTGCGAGTAACCGTGATAGGGAATGGGAATCTGGTGCAGGCGATAGCGCGTGGACAGCAGCGGCGCATCGAACGCCTTGCCGTTGAAGGTGACCAGCGCCTCGCACGGCGCAAGGAAACCCGCCAGCCCCTCCAGCAGAGCGGGTTCCTCAGACGGGTCGCGCATGAAGAACTGCCGCACCACAAAGGCATCGTCCACAAAACGCGCCGCGCCGACGAGGAAGGCATACGTCCCGGTGCCGCCCGCCAGGCCGGAGGTTTCGGTATCGAGAAAGGCAAACTTCTCGAGCGGCAGGGCGGAAAGACGCGGGTCGTTTGCCCATTGAGAAATCAGGGCAAGCGGAAAGGAAGAAAGAAGAGGGGAGGCGCCGTAAAGATGCGCCGTTGAGAAGGTCTGTTCGGCGACGAACACCTCGCCGCGCGGGGTGGCGAGAAAACTCCCAGCCACGACCGAGTCAATCGAACCGGAATCAGGCTTGGGCGGAGTCGGAAGCGCACGCGCTGTCTTCACACCGAGCGATTTGAGTTTATCCGCAAGCGAGGGTTTGTCTGCCATCATTGAATCCTGCAAGCATTATAACCAGCCGCGTCACTTTTCAGGCGCAGGGACGTTCTATACTATGCTACACTTGGCGACTCCCATGAAGCAACCTGCGAATCAACGGCTTCCCTTCTGGCTCAAAGTGCTCTACGGCTCCGGCGACTGGGGCATCTCCAGCATCGGCATGATGCGCTCGATTTTTTACGCCATCTACCTGACCGACGTGGTGGGGCTGGAGCCGCGCCTTGCCTCCTTTGGCGCGCTGGCGGGCATCGTGTGGGACGCCGTCAACGATCCCATCATCGGCATCCTCAGCGACCGCCTGCACACCCGCTGGGGACGCCGCCGCCCCTTCCTGCTCTGGTTTGCCATTCCCTTTGGGATGAGTTTCATCATGCTCTGGTCCGCACCCGATTGGGATAGCCAGACGGCGCTGTTGATTTACGTGACGCTCGCCTTCATGCTTTCGGATACGCTGACCACCCTCGTCTCCGTCCCGTTTCTTTCCCTGACCCCGGAACTGGCGCCCGACTATGACGAACGCACCACACTGACGAGTTTCCGCTCGGTGTTTCAACTGCTGGGGGCGCTCTCGATGGTCATTGCCGCGCCCGCCATCGTGGACATGGTACTGCGTTCCGGCGGCACGCAGCAGCAGGGATTCATGCTGGTGGGCGCCATTTTCGGCTCCATCGGCGCCATCCCGCTGTTTTTGTTGGGTCTGCTAGTGCGCGAGACCTCCACGCCGGAGCAGCAGCAAAGCCTGCCTTTCCGCCAAACCCTGCGCGAAGCCTGGAAGAACATCCCCTTCCGCTATGCGGTGGGCATCCACATGCTCAACTGGTCGGCGGTGGACATGGTGGCGGTGACGTTCCCGTATTTCCTCCTCTACTGGGTGGCGCAGGGGAACATGCTTGCCTCCATTCGTCTGTTCGGCTTCGACCTGGCGTATGAGTCGGCGTTCTTTGGCATTCTCATGTCGGTTTGCATTCTGTTCGTGCCGTTCTGGTTGTGGGTTTCCAAAGTACGCAACAAGCGCGAGGCATACATGCTCGGCATGAGCCTGTGGGTGGTCGTGGAGTTGATGATGTTTGCCGTCCAGCCCGGGCAGACGGACATTCTGCTGCTCATCGCCGCGCTGGCAGGAGTGGGCGTCTCTGCCGCCTACGTCCTGCCCGACGCCATCTTTGCCGATGTCATCGAATGGGACGAACTGCGCACCCGCCGCCGCCAGGAGGGAATCTTCTACGGCATCCGCACGCTCATCCGCAAGTTGACGGGGGCGCTGGTGATTTTTGTAACCCTGCAACTGCTCGGCTGGTCGGGATACGTCTCTCCGCCGGATGGCGCGGTTCAGTTTACCCAGTCCGATGCGGCGCTGAGGACCATCCGCCTGCTGGTTTCCCCGCTTGGGGCGGCGATGCTCTCCGGCGCCATTCTGCTTGCCTGGCTGTTTCCGCTCTCGCGCGAAAAGCACGGGCGAATTCAACGCCTGCTGGAACAACGGCGGACGCGCCGCATGGAGGAGGAACAAGCGTCTCTTACGCCGAGGGCGTAGCGGATGTTAGAGAACGTCCGCTTACCTTGGGCTGTATGTTAGAAAGACCAAATCGTTGACATTCGTCCCCGTCGGACCGCAGCAGATTAAATCCCCCAGCGCCTCGAAATAGCGATACGCATCATTCCTGGACAAGAAGCCTGCCGCGTCCAGCCCCAGCCTTTTCCCACGCCAAAAAGTTTCCCCCGTCACCACCGCCCCTGCCGCATCGGTGGGACCGTCTTCGCCGTCCGTTGCCAGCGAGATGAGCATCGCGCCTTCCAAACCCTGCAGCTCCTCCACCGCCGCCAGCGCCAATTCCTGATTCCGCCCGCCTTTGCCGTCTCCGCGCAAAGTGACCGTCGTCTCGCCGCCCGCAATCAGGCAAAACGGACGCTCTCTTTTCGAGCGTTCGTCTTTCAGCCGCCTGGCAAGCATCACGCCGGCTTCACGCGCCTCCCCTTGCAGTTCATTCGTCAGGATTTCGCTCTCGAACCCCTCGCGCCGCGCCTGTTCCATTGCGGCTTGTGCGGCGATTCGATTGTCGCCGATGATGATGTTTTGCACGCGGGAAGGATCAAAACCAGCGGATTGTTGTCCTTCAGACTCACGCAGCCGCTGAGTTACGGAGTTCAAAACTTCTCTCTGTGTCTCCGTGGTTATGCGTGAAAAATATTTATCGAGGATTCTCAAAGCGTCCGCGCTCGTGGTCGGGTTCGGATACGTGGGACCCGAGGCAATTGCCTCCAGCCGATTGCCGATCACGTCCGAAAGAATCAGACTGACCACCTTCGCCTTCGTCGCGCGCGCCAGCCCTCCGCCCTTCACGCGGTCCAACTGGCGGCGCAGGGTGTTGATCTCGTCAATGCGCGCGCCGCACGAGAGCAGGAACGAGGTCAGCGTTTGCAGGTCTCCCAGCGGGATGGATGGGGCGGTCATCAATGCCGATCCGCCGCCGGAGATCAGGCAAACGAGCGTATCTTCCTCGTTCAATGCAGAGACGAATTGCAAAGCGGCTTCGCCCGCGCGGAGCGAATCGAGGTTTGGGATCGGGTGCCCGCCCAATAGAACCGGAAACAGGTTTCGGTCGAGCGGCGAAGCGTGCTTGCTGATGGCGAGCGCGCCGGAGAGCGGAATCGCCTCCGCAAGGGCTGTCAGCATAGGGATGGAGGCTTTCCCAATCCCCAAGCCATAGACCCTGCCGCTCACGGCTGGAAGATTCCGCCGCACCGCCTCCGCCGGGTTCACGGCTTCGAGCGCCGCCGCCAGAACACGCAGAAGGCGCGGGTCGCGCAGGCTATGGGTGGCGAAACGGGAGGCGTCCATATCGGTTATCATATCAGAAGCGAGGAATGGTCATGAAAAAAACCAAAGTGTTCGTAACAAGAATCATCCCCGACAAGGGACTCGACCTGATAAAGGAATTTTGCGAGGCGGACGTGTGGGAGGGCGAACTGCCGCCTCCGCGCGAGGAACTGCTGCGGCGCGTCCAGGGCGTGGACGGTCTGCTCTGCCTGCTGACCGACAGGATTGACGGCGAGGTGATGGATGCGGCGGGAGAGCGGTTGAAGGTCATCAGCAATTACGCGGTGGGCTTCGATAACATTGACGTGGATGCCGCCACGGCGCGCGGCATACCGGTCGGCAACACGCCCGGCGCACTGACCGACGCCACCGCCGACTTTGCCTTTGCCCTGCTGATGAGCGCGGCGCGCCGCATCCCTGAGGGTGAGCGCTTCGTGCGCGACGGCAAATGGAAGACGTGGGGTCCGATGCTTCTGCTGGGGATGGACGTTTGGGGCGCGACGCTGGGGCTGGTGGGTTTCGGGCGCATCGGCAAGGCGGTGGCGCGCCGCGCGGCGGGCTTCGATATGCGCGTGCTGTACTACGACCCTCACGCCAAGCCCGACCCGCAGCTCAAAGCAACGCCTGTGGACTTCGAAACGCTGCTCGCCGAATCGGACTTCATCTCGCTTCACACCCCGCTGACGCCGGATACGCGCCATCTGATTGACGCCGAAGCCCTGAGCCGCATGAAGCCGACAGCGGTGCTGGTCAACACCTCGCGCGGCGCGGTCGTGGACATGGACGCGCTGTACGAGGCATTGCGCGACAAGCGCATCTTCGCGGCGGCGCTGGATGTGACCGACCCCGAACCTCTGCCTGCCAATCATCCCCTGCTGACGCTGGAGAATCTGGTCATTGCGCCGCACATCGCCAGCGCCAGCGTCACCGCGCGCGGGAACATGGCATGGATGGCGGCGAACAACCTGATTGCCGGGCTGAAGGGCGAGCGCCTGCCGCACTGCGTCAACCCGCAGGTGTATAAATAACTCACCTTACGCAGTTTTCTCGTAGCGCGATATTCATGTCGCTTGAAAACGCGAGATGAATCTCGCGGCACCGCGTAAGGTGAGTTATAGAGAAGAAAGTCTGCGTTTTCTGCGTTTATCTGTGTCCCACAAAAGTAAAACCAGGAGTTGCACATTAGGTAGAGTTTCTCATTTTTTACTCCCTCACCTCCGGGTTGTGGTGAGGGAAAATCAAGGAATCTCACATCCACAGAACTTACGCAAAGCCCGGTTTTATTCCGCCCATCCTCGCTAATCTGCACTAATCTGTTCAAAATTCGCGAAGATTGGCGAAGATTAGCGGATAAGAATGCCTGTTTGCGTAAGCCCTGATCCATTAACCTTGTTTGCACCAGATCAATGCCGAAGCAAAAAGACCGAAGGCGCCTGCCCTCGGTCTTTCCTCTTTCTTCTTTCTTTTACAGCGAATAACTTTCCCCCGGCTTCAAAACGACCGCCTTCGTCTTCGTCTCTTTTTCCACGCGTTCCGCCCAGGCGTTCGCGTCCTGTGCAATCAGGTCCCAGGTGTTGTAATGGATGGGGACGACGACCTTCGGCTCGAGCAGTTTGACGGCGCGCAGGGCATCGGCGGGACCCATGGTGTAGTTGTCGCCGATGGGGATGACCGCCAGGTCGAGCCCCTCTTCGCCGATCAACTTCATGTCGCCGAACAGACCGGTATCCTGCGCCATGTAGATTTTCTTCCCGTCGTTCGTGGTAAGCAGGAAGCCGGCCGGGTTGCCGCCGTTCGAGCCGTCGGGAAGCGCGGAGCCGTGCAGGGCGAGCGTCAATTTGAGGTAGCCAAAGGGATGTTTGAACCCGCCGCCAATGTGCTGACCGTGAGTCTTGGGAAGTCCCTGTTTTTCCGCAAACCAGTCGGCGATCTCGAAGTTGCTGATGACGGTTGCGCCGGTGCGCTTTGCTATGGAAACCGTGTCGCCCACGTGGTCGCCGTGTCCGTGGCTGACGAGGATGAAGTCTGCCTCCACAGCCTCGGCGGAGGTGGAAGCGGCGGGGTTACCGCTGAAGAAGGGGTCAATGAGCAGTTTGTAGCCGCCGGTTTCGAGTCCCAGCGCGGCGTGTCCGTACCAGGTGAATTTGGTCGTCATTTCAACCTCCTTTGGAAGATTGATTCAAGTATAGGCAAAATCGAATGGGAGTCAATTCCTGTTGGCAGGCAGGTGGAAAAAACCTATAATGAACCAAAACAACTCGGGAGATGCCATGAAACCCACCCTGCGCCAGCGCCTTCGCTATCATTTTGACAATTTGATGTCCGGCGGCACGCCCGCCATGATCCTCATGCTGTTCGTTCTGTCGCTGACCGTTGTGATCATTGCCGGCGCGGTCATCGCGCTGACGGGCATCTCGCAGGAGGGCGGCGGACGCATCCCCTTTGGCGAAGCCGTTTGGGAAAGCCTGATGCGCACGCTCGACCCCGGCACCATGGGGCAGGATACGGGTCACGGCTTTCGTGCGGTCATGCTGTTCGTCACGCTGGGCGGCATCTTCATCGTCAGCGCGTTGATCGGCGTGTTGAACAACGCCATTCAGGGACAAATCGAACGCCTGCGCAAGGGACGCTCGCGCGTGCTCGAAACCAACCATACGGTAATACTGGGCTGGTCGCATCAGATCTTCACCATCCTCAACGAGTTGATGATTGCCAACGAAAACCAGCCTCACGCGCGCCTCGTCGTTTTGGCAGACATGGATAAGGTGCAGATGGAGGATGCCATCCGCGAACGAGTCAAGGTCCGCGGACGGACGCGTCCCATCTGCCGCAAGGGCAGTCCGCTCGACCCGAACGATCTCGAAATCGTGAGTCCTCACACTGCCAAGTCCATCATCGTCCTGCCGCCCGAAACCAGCGACCCCGACGCCGACGTCATCAAAACGGTCATGGCAATCACCAACAGTCCGAACCGCCGTCCCCAGCCATACAACATCGTCACCCAAATCCGTAAGGCAGAGAACCTCGACATTCTCCGCATCGTCGGCGAACGCGACCATTTGCAAATCGTTTTCACCGAGGAAATCATCGCCCGCGTCATGGCACAGACCTCGCGCCAGTCGGGGCTTTCGGTGGTGTACACCGAATTGCTGAACTTCGGCGGCGACGAAATCTACTTCAAGAACGAGACCGAACTGACAGGCAAGACCTACGGCGAAGCGCTGTTGATGTACGAGGATTCCTCTCTGCTGGGTCTCCGCAAGGCAGACGGCGCACTCTTCATCAACCCGCCGATGGACACGACCATCGAGCGCGGCGACCGCGTCATTGCCATCTCGGAGGATGACGACACGCTTCAACTCTCCGCCTACGCGACCTCGCTCGATGCAAGCCGCAGCCAGATTCCCGTCAACGAGCAGGTCATCTGCTCGAGCCGCACCCCGCAAAAATCCCCGCCCGAAAAATGCCTCATCCTCGGCTGGAACCGCAGCGGCGCCATCATCGTCCGCGAACTGGACCGCTACGTTCCCAAAGGCTCGCTCTTGACCATCGTGGCAGACATCTACGGCATCGAAAAGCAACTCAAGGCGCATGGCGTCAAACTGGTCAACCAAAAACTGGACGTGCGCGAAGGCGACACAGCAGACCGCTCCCTGCTCGACAGCCTGCGCGTCCACGAGTACAACCACGTCATCGTACTGGCATACAGCACGCTCGAACCCCAGCAAGCCGATGCCAAGACCCTCGTCACCCTTCTGCACCTGCGCGACATCGCCGGTCGCGGCGCGACACCCTTCTCCATCGTCAGCGAAATGCTCGACCTGCGCAACCGCGAACTCGCCGAAGTCACCCAGGTGGACGACTTCATCGTCAGCGACCACCTCATCAGCCTGATGCTGGCGCAGTTCTCCGAGAACCCCGAACTCTACAATGTATTCAAAGACATCTTCGACCCCGAAGGCGCTGAAATCTACCTCAAACCCATTGGCGATTACGTGGCAGCGGGAACGCCCGTCAACTTCTACACCGTGGTCGAAGCGGCGCGCCGCCGCGGCGAAACCGCCATCGGCTACCGCATCCTCTCCGAAGCCAAAGACGCCGCCCGCGCCTACGGCATCCACACCAACCCGCCCAAATCGCGCGAGGTCGTCTTCTCCCCCGCCGACAAGGTCATCGTCCTCGCCGAAGAATAATTACCTCACCTTACACAGTTTATTCGTAGTGCGACACATTGTCCCCGCAAGGGGGTTCATGTCGCCTGAAAACGCGAGATAAATCTCACGCTACTGTGTAAGGTGAGTAATCATAACGCTCGTACCTCAATCCCAGCCGCCGCCAGCGCCTCCCGCACCCGCCGCGCATTTTCCGCCGCGCGCGGATGGTCGCCGTGCAGGCACAACGTCTCCACGCGCACGCGCCGCCCGCCGAAATCAATCCCTTTTTCGACAAGTTCCAGCGCATGAGCCGCCACCTCTTCCGGCGACTCGATGATGGCATGAGGCTCGCGGCGCGAGACCAGCGTCCCATCGGGATTGTAGCGCCGGTCTGGGAATCCCTCCTGGGCGACCCTCAAGCCGGCTTCGATCCCCGCTTCGACCAACCCGGAACCTGCCAGCCCCACCAAAACCAACTCCACACTGACAGCCTTCACCGCCCGCGCGATGGCGTTTGCCAATTCCCGCTCCCTTGCCGCCTGGTTGTACAACGCCCCATGCGGCTTGACATGGTGCAGCGCCGCGCCCTCAGCGCGCGCAATCGCCGCGAGCGCCTCCACCTGCTCCCGCACAAGCGCCTCTACCTCCTCCGCCGGCAGAGTCATCTCCCGCCGCCCGAACCCCTCGCGGTCGCGCCAGCCCGGATGCGCCCCCACCGCCACGCCAAACCGCTTTGCCAATCGCACGGTCTCGCGCATAGTCTCTGCATCGCCCGCATGGAATCCGCAAGCGATATTCGCGGACGTGATGTGCGGCATGATGTCCGCGTCATTGCCGGCGCCTTCGCCCATGTCACAGTTGAGGTCAATGTACATTCACTCCTCCACAATCCGTTCCAATTTGCTCATCATCTCTCTATATTTCTTTTGCGCCTTCGCAACCGTCGTCCGCCGAAAGCGGATTTTGCTCCTACCCGGCACACACTGCGCCAGCAGGGGCAGGTCGGCGCTGATGACCGTCCCGATCTTGGGATAGCCGCCCGTCGTCGGGCAGTCTGCCATCATGATGATGGGCTGTCCGCCGGCGGGGACTTGTATCGCGCCCATCGTCATCCCCTCGGAGAGAAGTTCGGTCCCGCCGCGATGTGTCAGCGCGGGACCTTCGAGACGGCAGCCCATGCGGTCGGATGTTGGGCTTACGGTGTAATCATGCGCCAGGAACGCCGCGGTGCTTTCGTCTGTGAAATACTTGTCCTGTGGTCCCATTATGACATCGAGGGTTGGAGTGTCGGAATAGGCGGGTCGCGCCTCGGCGGGCAGCGTCCGCGCGGCGAGGTCGGTCAAGGGACGGGAGGGTGCGCCGCATTTCAGCACATCGCCGGTTTGCAAACGCCTGCCGTCGAATCCGCCGAAGGGACCGCGCAGATAGGTGGAGGCAGAACCAAGCACCGGCGGAGTCTGAACGCCGCCCGAAACGGCGAGATACGCCCACATGCCGGAGTCCAGTTTGTCGAGTCGAACCGTCCAGCCGCCGCGGACGTAGTACGAACTCCAAAGCGGAAAGTCCCAGATGTAAACTGAAAGAGAATATCCGACACCCGCCACCGCGATGACGCAGTCGCGCAAAGCACGCAGGACAATGCCGCCCATGCCAATCTCGAGGGCAGCGGCGTTGAGGTCATTGCCTGCCAGGCGGTTCGCGGCGCGAAAGGCAAACCAATCCATCGGACCCGAAGCCGGCACGCCAAACTTCCTCCAGCCTGTGCGACCGGCGTCCTGAATCGTGGCGAGACCGTTGACTTCGAGGATTTCGAGTGACATCGAATTCACGCACCAAAGTTTTGCGCCTCTCCCGTTTCTGGCGGGATGAGTGACAGGCTCACAATCTTTAGCCACAGATTGCACGGATTTTCACTGATGTTCCTTGTAATCCGTGTAAATCGGTGGAATCCGTGGCAAGGTTTTTGGAATTTCCCGTTATAAACAGTGGAGTCCGTTTTGTGCAATCCGCGCTCTCCAGCGCGTAAGAGAACGCGCTCTACGCGGATTTCTCCTCAACAAATTTCACTTCATCGCCCGGTGCAAAAAGGAACGGCGACTCGGCGCGAGGGTCGAACAGCGTCAGCGGCGTCCAGCCGATGAGATGCCAGCCGCCCGGCGAATCGAGCGGGTAGATGCCGGTCTGTGCGCCGGCAATGGCAACCGTCCCCGCACGGACACAGGTGCGCGGCGTCGCCAGGCGCGGCATGACCAGCGCATCGTCGAGTTTGCCCATGTAAGGAAAGCCCGGCGTGAAGCCCATCATAAAGACGGTGTAGGTTCTGCCGCTGTGCAGGCGGATGACCTCTTCCACCGTCAAGTGAAGATGATGAGCAACGGCTTCCAGATCCATGCCGGCTTCGCCGCCGTATCGCACTGGGACCTCGATCCGCCGCGGCGTGCGAATCGCAGCCGCCTCCGCCTGGGCGAGTTTCTCGCGCAGAAAATCTTTCACCTGCGCAAACGAAACGATGAGCGGGTCGTAGTGAACGAGCAGGGCTGCGTAGGCAGGCACGGTTTCGACGATGCCGCTGAATGGAGAAGCCTCGATAAGTTGCGCCAGCGCGTGAATGCGCCGATTGACTTTGAAATCCATCTCGTTCCCCCATTGAACCAGCATGGCAGAGTCGCCGAGCGGCAGGATGCGCGGCTTCATCGTTCGAACAGGCTGACGCTCTCGATGTGATACGTGTGCGGGAACATATCGAACGGCGTGACATCCTTCAGTTTGTATCCCCCCTTGATCAGCCGCGCCGCATCGCGCGCCAGCGTGGACGGGTCGCACGAGACATAGGCAACGAGGCGCGGATTCCACTTCAGGATTCCATCCACGACCGCCTTCTCCAAGCCGGCGCGCGGCGGGTCCACCACGACGACATCCGGCTTCGCTTCGAGGTGCGGAATCACCGCCTCCGCCGCTCCCTCGTAAAGCTCCACGTTGTCGAATTCATCCAGATTGAACGCGAAATCCTCGCACGCAGACGGCGACGATTCGATGCCGATGACGCGCCTGCACTTGGGGGCGAGAAAGGCACTGAAAAGACCGACGCCGCAATAGACATCGAGGACGGTGATGGAGTTGGTAATTGGTAATTGGGTAATTGGTAATTGGGCAATCAGGTGTTCCACCATCTTTTCCGCCATGAGGGTGTTGACCTGAAAGAACGACGCGGCAGAGACTTTGAAATCGCGTCCCAGCACGCGCATGAAGAGATGGTCATTGCCCGCCAGAACCACCGCATTCCCCTCGTAGAGATGCACCACCGAAACATCCGCTTCGATTGCCAGATCGGGCGGTTCGGGAGAGTCGGATTCGAGGATGAGCATCCGTTCGCCGTCCGCGCCGAGGCGCAGGGCGACGCGCTCGATGCCCGTCTCCGCCTCGAAGTCGAGTTGAGTCCAGAGTTCGTTGAGGGCAGATTCGGGAAGATGACATTCTTCGATGGGAATCACCTGGTTTGAATTCGGCGCTTGAAAACCCAGCCTGCCCTCATCAGTCAATGAAAACTGCACGTGGTTGCGGTAATTCCATGGGCTGGCACAGGCGACCATCGGCTGAACCGGCGGGTTCTCGATTTTGCCGATGCGCTGAAGTTGGTCAATGAGGATGTCCGTCTTTGCCTGTAATTGTTTTTCGTAAGGGAGGTGCTGATAATGGCATCCGCCGCATGACCTCACCCCCGCCCCCTCTCCCATAGGGAGAGGGGAGAAGAAGTGTTTGCATCTTGGGGCAATTCGCTCCGGCGAGGCTTCGAGAATCTCGACAATCTCGCCCCGTGCGAAATTCTTTTTCTCCTCCACCAGCCTCACGCGCACGCGCTCGCCCGGCAGCCCAAACGGGACGAAGACCGCGCGGTTATCGGGCAGGCGTCCCATCGCGTCGCCGCCGTAGGTCAGTTTTTCGAGTTGAAGGTCGAAGGTGGGGGTCATTGTCGAAGGTCTAACGTCGGAGGTCAGTGAAGGAGCCTGATGAATTCAACTCACCAGGCTCCGACGTTTCACTTTTGACGTTCGACTACTGCTTCAAATACTCTTCCATCGCGGCGAGCAGCTTTTCGATGTCGCTCATCTGGGTCTCGCCCATGTGCGCGATGCGGAAGGTGGTCTCCTTGATGGGACCGTAGCCGCCGGCGATGCGCATTTCGCGCTGTTTGAGGAAGGCGTTCAAATCCGAGACGTTAATGCCGCGCTCGTTCTTGATGGTGGTGACTGTCTGCGAACGGTAACCGGGCGGGGCGTACATCGAGAGGTCGTGCGACTCCGCCCACTCCTGCACGCGCTTTGCCATCGCGGAGTGACGCGCGAAACGGTTATCGAGTCCCTCGGCGAGGATGCGGTCGAGTTGGAAGTCGAGGGCGAAGATGAGGGACATGGCGGGCGTGGCGGGGGAGGAATCCTTCAGGCGGTGCTTCTCCATGCGCACGAGGTCAAAGTACCAGCCGCGGTTTTCCACGGTTTTGGCTTTTTCCATGGCGCGGTCCGAGACGGCGCCCAAGCCCAGACCGGGCGGCAAGGCAAGGCACTTCTGCGAGGAGGTCAACACCATGTCGAGCCCCCAGGCGTCCATTTCGATTTTTGCGCCGCCGAGGGAGGAAACCGCGTCCACGAGGATGAGCGTGTCGGGCGAGACGGCTCGAACCGCCTCCGCAATTTCCTTTACGGGATTCTGCATCCCGGTGGAAGTCTCGTTGTGGACGACGGTCAGGGCTTCGAACCCGCCTTTTCGGACGGCATCCGCTATCCGTTCGGGAGAGGCGGGCGTGTCCCAATCGAAGGCAAGTTTTTCGGCTTCCTTTCCGTTCGAAACAGCGACCTCGTACCAGCGGTCTGCAAATGCGCCATTGACCACCGACAGCACGCGCCGCTGGACGAAGTTGCGGATGGCGGCTTCCTGCAAGCCGGTGCCGGAAGAGGCAGTGAGGAAGACGCGGTATCGCGTGTAGAAAACCTGCTGCGCCTTTTCGGCGGCGCGGCGGTAGATGGCTTCGAATTCCTTGCTGCGATGCGGCAGCATGGGCGCGGTCTGCGCCTGCAGCACCTCGTCGGCAACATCCACCGGACCGGGAACAAACATGCGGGACATGATCACTCCATGTGGTGCGACATGAATGTCGCACCACGTTCTTATTTCATGAAGAACGAGATGACAATCAGGACGACGATAAAGAAACCAGCCAGCGTGCCGATGCGGGCGAGGTCTTTTTTCACGTCCGAGTAATCGGGGTTGAACTCAGTGCGGCTCGGTGTGGAAGTCACGCTGACCGCCGGGGTTCGTTTGTTGTTCTTTGCCATTTTTACTCCTTAATTTTGTAACCGCGCAAAGACGACAATGCGCTGTTTGTTGACAAGATACGGATAACACGAAATTAATGTCGCCGTTGGGCTGCCGGTGGGCGCCATCACCTCCACAGCCGTCGGTTCGACGATGGCTGTGCGTTCCACCACATACACATACTGCCGCTGCTGGGTGTAGATGATGATTTGGTCGCCGGGCGCCAGGCGGTCGAGGTGGCGGAAAATCTCGCCATAGACATCGTTATGCGCCGAGAGCACCAGGTTGCCGTTCTGCCCCGGGTTTGCCGAGCCGATGTTCTGCCCTACGCCCTTCTTCAATTGCTCCCAGCCGTCACCCTGCACAATCGGCGCATCCACGTTGATAGCGGGAATTTGAATGCGGATCGCTTGGTCGGGCGCGGGCGTGGGAATGGGCAGGTTCGCCAGCGACTGCACCATCGGGCGCAAATGTTCGGGGATTTCGGCGTCGTTGGGGCGGGTGTTGCCGAAGGCGTCGGGCGGCGTATGTCCCGAAGGCAGGACAACCGCCATCACCAGCGGCGTGGGCGTGAACGTCTCCTGAATCAGGGCGGAGGCGACCTCCTCGTTCAACACACGCAGGATGCCAAAACCACTGATGAGGACTCCCACGAGTCCCATCACCGCCAGGACTTCCACCGCCAAAAGGAGCCGGTCAAAGACCCGGCGGCGCGTCGAAACCTGGACCTGAGGCTGGTCGCTGGACCCCTCGAGCGTATCCACCACCGGAACGACGGGCTCCGGTTCCACCGCCACCACGCGTCCAGTCCGTTTGAAGTGTTCCAAGCGTTCGCGCCGTGCGCCGCGTCGTTTTTCGATGAGCAGGCGGCGCAGTTCCTCTACAGAAAGTTCTTCGGGGGCTTTTCGTCTTGGCATGGCGAGGGGATTATACCGCTGTTACCTGCCTTATCGTTTCCAGTTCAGCATGACCAGCCCAATGAAGCACACAACAATTCCAGCAACATTCACCCACGAAATTTTGTCCCTGAACAAGAAAACCGCCAGCGGCAACAACACTAACGATGCGACCACATTGACCAGGACGGCGGCAATTCCAAGGTTCCAACCGGCGCGGTAGGTGAGCAAAAATCCGTATTCGATGCCGACAATGGCGATAGCAAGCCCGATGGAAGCCCAGTTAAGTTTGGTCAATTCGGCTTTGATACCGCCCGTGACGGGAAAGAAGAGGAAACCCGCCAGCGTAACGACAAAGGCAACGGCGTAGGTCACCAGTAATGAAACGGTGAAATTGACATTCGACGGCGTACTTCGTGCGACAAAATGATAGAGCGCGCTGGAGGCAATGGCGAGAGAAATGGAGAAGTAAAAGAGGAACATGTGTTTAGTCGCATAGTTCAATAGTCTGATAGTCACATAGGCTGCCTGCCATTGCAAGATGGCGCTCCTCCTCGAATGCAATCCTTACCAACGAGGAGGTTGCTTCGCATCGCAACACCATCACGAATTCAACACTTTTAGAATAAACTCCGCTGTTCTCTTTCCAGCACTCGCATCGGTGTAGGTGATTTCGTCTTCGATGAATTTGCGGCGTTCGGCGGAGTCGAGTTGCGGATTCTTGAGATAGGCATTGACTGCCTCGCGCAGTTCCGCCTCGTTTGCTGCCACGCGTCCCGCCTTTGCCTCGCGGAAGCGTTTGTGCGTGGGCCAGTCGCCGATTTCCTTCAGCGAGAGGGAGAATTTGGTCGGGTGATTCCAACCGTTCGGCGAATCAATCACCGCCGCAACGATGGGCGTATCATGCACGGCGGCTTCGACCACCATCGTCGAATAGACCGTGACGAACACGTCCGAATACGCGAGCATGGAGGCTTTCTCGTCCATGTCTTCGCCGCCGTAGTAGCCGAGCGAGCCGCCCAGCGGCTTGGGCTGAACGACATGGACGTGCGGATACTTCTTCTCCAACTCGAAGACGCGGGCGCGTTCTTCGGCGAAGATTTTGGGTTTGTCCTGAAAGTGACTGGGGTGCAGGCGGATCAATAACTGCGAAGGCTCCGCCAGCGCATCGGACGAGACCAGTTTCGCCAGCGCTTCGATATTGGGATAGTTCGGCGCAAAATGGACGAAACTGCTGGCATACGAAATCAACTTACGGTTGGGGTCGAGGTTGTGCAGTTTGAAGTACTCGTCACGCGGCATGAGCCACTGTTTGCGGAAGTAGCCGTCATAGGAGGGGATGCCGCCGATGTGGACATGCCCGGGGTCCCAGTCGGAACCGAGGACGAGTTCGTCCTTTTGCAGTTGAGACCAGCACGTCGCCCATTGCACGTCGGCACCGGAGATGTTGTAGGAGGAGGAGTTGTCCCAGCCGACGATGACGGTCATGTTGGGGATGCCGCGGCGGGCGGATTCGCGCAGGAGGTAGCGATCCAGCCTCCAGCCGGGAGTCGAGGCGATGACCAAATCGGGCTGGTATTTGTCGAAGAGGTCGGTGTAAATTCCAGGGTCGGGGGTGAAGCGGTTTTGCATCCGCACGAGGAGTTTGCGCGCCCAGGCGAAATTCCGCAGGAGGAGAATCGCCAGCGCGGAGGGAATCCAAATGCCGAGGCGGAACTTCCACGAGTTCTCTGCCCAGACCTCCCAGATGTGGCTGTCCATGGCTTCGGTGTTGATGCGGCGCGAACCGCCCACGCGGCGAAGATAAGCGAGCAGCCATTGGATTCTTGGCTGGACTTTCTTTGCATACTCATTCGCTTGTTTGAGGCGCAAGCCTTCGATGGTTAATCCGTGATGTGTAAAGCGTGATTTGAGTTGCGGAACGATTTCGTCGTCGGTGAGGAGGACGACTTCAATGCCTGCATCGAGCAGCGTCGGGACAACGTCGCTTTGCAGGAAGTAGATGATTGCCATGCCGTGATCGGCGCTGATAAAAATTCGTTTCATGGTCAGTGGATTTTACCCGCTTTGAGATTCGGCGGACTAAAATCCTGCCTCAGTTCGTGGAAGTCGGATAAATCTGACTCACGCCGTCAGCCCGAAGGGCTTCCATGTGCTGAGCAAGCGGCTTTAGCCCTGCGATTGCCATGCCGTGAGCGGCGAAGAGGAAGATTCTTTTAGTCATTTAGTCTGATAGTCTGATAGTCTGATAGTCGGATGATTGGGTGGTCAGAGGCAGAAGTGAAAGTGCGACAAAACATAGCCCATTGTATCTTGACATTTTACGCTTTCCGCTGTACAGTATTCCTGTACAGATTGGAGCATCCCTTATGACCATCGAATTTACCTATACCAGTGCGCGCGAACAACTCGCCAGCCTGCTCGACCGTGTCACCAAGGACCGCGAAATTATCATCATACAACGACGCGGCTCCGAGGATGTCGCCATGATTTCAGCGGATGAACTTGCCAGCCTGACCGAAACCGCTTACCTCATGCGCTCGCCGCAAAACGCCCAGCGGATTTTGTCCGCTTTGGCGCGGGCGCTAAAGAATGAAGGTCGAGCCATGAGCATGGACGACTTGCGCCGCGAGGTGGGGCTTGAAAGCGAAAAAGCGTGAAGCGGTCTTCCAGCCTGAGTTCATTGAAGACCTGCGCCATTGGGTGGAAACCGACCGCAAACTTGCCTTGCGCGCCTTTGAATTGATTGACGCCATCCTGCGTGATCCATTCGAAGGCATTGGTAAACCCGAACCGCTCAAATACCTCGCGCCTGGCTGTTGGTCCCGCAGGCTGACACAGGAACACCGCATTGTCTATCTTGTGCGCGAGGAGCGGATTGATTTTCTGCAAGCGAGATACCACTACAGCAAATAAAGTGTAACTGATCACCCGCTGGTCGAGCAAAGCCAGCGGGGTTTGTTTTTATCACGAATAATACCAACTGAAAATCCGGTTATACACCGCCAGTAATATCTTCTTGATAAATCCAATTTCCAGTACGCGCTTCCCAAAGCCCACTTTCGTCTTTCTTCTTTCCTTTTTCTTCAACTCTCCTCTCAAATACCCCAGCGTATTGGACAGGTTCATCGCCAGCGGGTCGGAGACCATCAGGCGCAGCAAGCCCGCTTCGTTCATGCGCTGATCCAACTGGCGCACCTGTCCCATCGGCTTGTCCATGTCGAAGGGCAGGAATTGCTGAAGCGTGGACTTGTAGGCGGTGAACTGCCAGTGCGAGGCGCCTGCCATTGCGGTCATGCCTTTGTATTGGATTCGCCAGTCCCTGGTCTCCGCATAGACTTTCTTATTTTCTTCCTCCGTCTGCCCGAGCGAAAGATTGAATTCGAGGAAGGTCTCCCAGGGGATGAATTGACCCTCTTCGAGCGTCGCGTTTTTCCGCGCCCAATCGAGCGTGGCGGAATAGAACTCCGGCGGCGTGCGGAACGGACGCGCCGTCACCATGCCGACGTTTGGGAAGGTTTCGAGGATTTCCACCGAACGCGCCAGCCAGCCGGGGGAGAACAGCACGTCGCTGTCGGTGTAGGCGATGATTTCGCCCGGCGCGCCGCCGAAGATGACATTCCACGCGCCGCCCTTGCCCACGTTCTTCTCGGAGAGAATCAGATACTGGATGCGCCCCTCTTCCTTTTCCTTGATGAGAAAATCTCGAACTTCGGCGCACGAGCCGTTGTCGAAGACCATCAGGTCGAAGGGCAGACCCGCGTCCCGGCGCATGGATTCGAGGCAGACCTTCAGCACATCGAGAGCCTCGGCGTAGAAGCCGCTCAGGAAGGGAATGTAGTTCAACAGCGCGGCGGTGATGCGCTGAGGTTTGGCAACGGTTTTGACGAACTTGGCGGGGTTTTGACCTTTTCTCATATCGGGTTCAGGTTCCAGTGTTCGGGTTTCAAGTCCGCACAGTATACATCCCGTTTCGTGAATTCTGCAACTTTTCCGCGCCTGCCGCATCCAAAGGATGATTACCTAAACCACCTTTTCCGACAAGGAGCATCAGATTTCGTATGGAAATGATTATTGACTTCCCCGGTGACTTGCGTGTGGATGCACACTTTGGACATTTCACTGTCCACACCGATCAACCCCCCGCTGCCAGCGCCCCAACACCCTTTGCAGTTTTCCTCGCCTCGATTGGGACCTGCGCCGGCATCTACGTCCTGGGCTTTTGCCGCCAACGCGGCATTCCCACTGACGGAATGCGTATTGTACAGCGCATGCACAGCAACCCCTTTACTGGTATGGTCAGTAAAATTGACCTGGACATTCAGGTCCCTGCCGGCTTCCCCGACAAATACCGCGACTCGCTCATTCGCGCGGCGGAATTGTGCGCGGTGAAAAAGCACTTTGAGAACCCGCCTTCGTTCGAGATCACGACCACCAAAGTCGAGATGGCGTAATTCTCAAGGCGCACCAACCGTATTAGCAGATAAGGAACAGAAAGATGGAAAGAGTTCTCAACGACCAGATTATCAAGCAAATCAATGAAGTATTCGAAGGCTTGCAGGAACCCGTGCAGGTGTTGTACTTCGGCTCGAAAGACAACTGCGATTACTGCGACGAGACCCGTCAACTGCTCGAAGAAGTAAGCGCCCTGAGCGACAAAATCGAGTTGAGCGTATACGACGTGAATGAAAACGCCGACGTGGCGAAGCAGTTCAACGTCGCCTATGCGCCGGGCATCGTCATCGCCGCCAAGGACAACGCCGAAGTGACCAACCTCGGCATCCAGTTTTCCGGCATCCCGTCCGGTCACGAATTCAGCACCCTCATCAACGACATCATCATCGTCTCCAAACGGGACTCCGGGCTGGACCCCAAAACCCGCGAATATCTCAAAAACCTCGACAAGCCCCTGCACCTGCAGGTGTTCGTCACGCCCACCTGTCCGTACTGTCCACGTGCGGTTCTGCTCGCACATCAGATGGCGATGGAAAACCCGAAGATGATTCGCGCCGAAGGCGTGGAAGCGACCGAATTCCCCGAACTGGCAGATCGCTTCAACGTGCGCGGCGTGCCGCAGACCGTGATCAACTCCGGCGCAGGAATGGTCGTCGGCGCAGTCCCCGAACAGAACCTGCTGGCGGAGATCCGGCGCGCGCTGCAAAATTAATTATCCAAGATTTCACCACAGAGATCACAGAGGTCGCGGAGATTTTTATAAAGCAAACTCTGTGTTCTCTGTGCGCTCTGTGGTACCGATTGGGCGTTGACATGGCAAAATCACAGAAGAAATATCGCCGCAAGCAAAAGAAGACTTTCCCCATCGTGCCGGTGGCGGCGGGATTGTTCCTGATCGGCTTTGCCGTTTTGGCGCTGGCATCTCCCAAAGCGGATGTCAATGCCGGAACGCAAAATTCGGTCGTGCCGATGGCGGTTGAGTTCGAAGCGCCGGAACTTGCCCTGCAAACCCTGGAAGGCAAGACCGAGGCGCTGGCAGATTACCGCGGACAGGTTGTCCTCGTCAACAACTGGGCGACTTGGTGCCCGCCCTGCAAAGCGGAAATGCCCACCCTCGTGGCATATCACAACAAACATGCGGCAAAGGGCTTCACCGTCATCGCCATCGAAGCGGGCGATCCGGCAGAGGAAGTTCGGCAATTTGCGGAAAGGTACGGCATGACCTTCCCCGTCTGGCTCGACCCGGGCGGCGAGGCATTGAAAGCATTCCGAAATGGAACGCTCCCCAACTCCTACGTGATAGACCGCACAGGAACCATCCGCCTGGCATGGACGGGCGAAATCAGCATGGAAATGCTGGAGAAGTACGTCACACCGTTGATTGCAGAAGGCAATTAAACCAAGTCCACAACGTTTCGAGGTGCAAATGACAGAAACCAAACCCCAACCCCGCGTCATCATTTTCAGCACGCCCACCTGCTCTTTTTGCAACATGGCAAAAAAGTATTTTCGCGAAAAGGGCATCAAATTCAAGGACGTGGATGTAAGCCGCGACCCCGTCGCCGCGCGCGACATGGTGCGCCGCTCCGGTCAACAAGGCGTGCCCGTCATTGACATTGGCGGAAAAATCGTGGTCGGCTTCGACCGCGTAAAAATCAACAAATATCTTGGCATTCAATAGCCATTAGCATAAAATACACTCTCGCGTCAGACTTTATCTGTAACACCAACCTCTGGAGGTAAACATGTCGAAAAAGATCAATCTTCAACCCCTGGGCACGCGCGTGCTCGTCAAACCGCTCGAACAGGAAAGCAAGACCGCTTCCGGCCTGCTCCTGCCCGAAACCGCCAAGGAAAAACCGCAAACCGGCATCGTTGTAGCAGTGGGCGATGACGAAGACATCAAACTGCAAGTCAACGACAAGGTGCTGTTCGCCAAGTACAGCGGCACCGAATTCAAACTGGACGGCACGGATTATCTCCTGCTCGAAGCCAACGACGTGCTGGCAAAATTCCTGAACTAATCCTCTGGAATTCCAGTCCGCAAAAATCCGAAGTCTCGGCTTCGGATTTTTTGTTTTCCCAAATCAGGTATCATCAAGGCGTAATTGGCGGTCTCTACTGCCAGATTGCATACATCTTGCAATTCGTTGATCAACCCACTAATAAAGAAGGACACCATGGAAACGATCCTCATCATCATCCTCATCGGTCTGGCGGGCGGCGTGGCAGTGGGACTGCAAAGCCCGATGGCGAGTCTCCTCACCCAAAAACTGGGTCTCTTCGAAAGCGCCTTCATTGTCCACATCGGCGGGGCGGTGATGGCGCTGATTCCCATCCTGTTTCACAGTGGCGGAAGGTTAAGTCAGTGGCGCAGTGTGCCGTGGTACACGCTCGGCGCGGGCGTCTTCGGGCTGGTGGTCATCGCGGCAATCAGTTACACGATTCCCCGTGTGGGCGTGGCGGCGGCAATTGTCACCGTCGTGGCAGGACAAATTTTGACGGGCGTCGTAATTGACCATTTCGGGCTGTTGAATTCCACACTGCGCCCGCTCGACCTCAGCCGCACCATCGGGCTGGGCATCGTCCTCTTTGGGGTCTGGTTGACGGTGCGCTGAGTTTCACGCGTATAATCGCCGTGGAGGTGTCGCATGATGAACAACCGTCAACTGGCAGACACGTTCACCCTCATCGCCAATTTACTGGAGATCAAGGGCGAGATCATCTACAAAACGCTGGCATACCGCAAGGCGGCGGAAAGCCTCCTCAGCCTGGGGCGTGAAGCCTCTGAGTATTGGAAGGAGGGCAAACTCGAAGACATCCCCGGCGTGGGCAAAGCCATCGCCGAAAAAATTGACGAACTGCTCCGCACCGGCAAACTCGAATTTTTGGAAAAACTCAAACAGGAAGTGCCGGAAGAACTCGCCGCCTGGCTTGCCGTGCCGGGATTGGGACCCAAGAAAGTTGCCCTCATCTGGAAGACGCTCGGCATCACGGCTCTTTCGGACCTCGAAACTGCTGCGCGTGAAGGGAAACTGCGCAACCTCCCCGGCATGGGCGCCAAGTCCGAGAGCGCCATCCTCGAAGGGATTGCCTCCCTCGCCCGCAGGTCGGGACGGATTCCCCTCGGGCGGGCATACCCCCTCGCGCAGGACATCATCAGAATCCTCAAAGGGGTGAAGGGAGTCGTCGCGGCAGAACCAGCCGGCAGTTTAAGAAGGATGCGTTCCACCGTCGGCGATTTGGATATTCTGGTGGCGGCGAAAGAGTCCGCGCCGGTGATGGAGGCGGTCGTCAATCTGCCCGGCGTTTCGCGCGTGCTGGGCAAAGGCGAGACCAAAGCCTCCATCGAATTTGCGGATGGAGTCCGCGCGCAGGTCTGGGTGCATCCGCCGGAACGGTTTGGCACGGCGCTGCAATACGCCACCGGCTCGAAAGACCATAACGTGCAGTTGCGCCAGCTGGCACTCGAAAAAGGGCTGTCGTTATCGGAGCATTCGTTTACCAAGGTGAAGGGCGGAAAAGAAATCCTGTGCGCTACGGAAGAGGAAGTGTATGAAACGCTGGGCTTGCCGTGGATTCCGCCCGAACTGCGCGAAGACCGCGGCGAAGTGCAGGCGGCAAAGGCAAACAAACTCCCCAAGTTGATCGAGGTCAAAGACATCAAAGCCGATTTGCAGGTGCATTCCACCTGGAGCGACGGGAAACTCTCGATGCTGGAGATGGCGCGCGCCGCGGCGAAACGCGGCATCAAGGTCATTGCCTTCACCGACCATTCCGTGAGTCTCGGCGTCACGGGCGGCTTGAGCATCGAACGGCACAAACAGCAAGCCGCCGAAATCAAAAAGATTCAAAAACAACTTGGCGATGAGATTTTGATTCTGCACGCCTCGGAAGTGGAAATCAAAGCCGACGGCTCGCTCGATTATCCCGATGAATTCCTCGCCAGCCTCGACCTGGTGCTGGCTTCGATGCACACTTCGCTCAGACAGCCGCGCGAGAAGGTGACCGAGCGTATGCTCAACGCCATCCGCAACCCGCACGTGGACATCATCGGTCATCCCACGGGACGGCTGATCCCCGACCGCGAAGGCGCGGACCTCGATATGGACGCCGTGCTTCAAGCCGCCGCTGAAAGCGGCGTGGCGCTGGAAATCAACGCCCATCCATCCCGCCTCGACCTGGACGATATGTATGCCCGCCGCGCCAAAGAGTTGGGCATCCCCATCAGCATCAACACCGACGCGCACTCCGAAGGCGACTTCGACATGCTTTTCTACGGCGTCGCCATCGCCCGCCGCGCCTGGCTGACAAAGAACGACGTGATCAACTGCTGGTCAACAGACAAATTGCTGAAGTGGTTGAAGAGTAGAGGGTGATCATCATGAAATGCTCTGTTACAAGCATTCAAAAAACCTGCATAGTTTGCGCTCTCTTGCGCAAACGAAGGCGTTAGAGAACGCCCGGTACGCATCCAAAAATATCCTTACAACGGAATAACCATGAAGAACCCCTTCGGCGACCAGCCAGTGCCCGGCTCGCACCACAACCTGCCGGAACGTCTCTACAAAAAAGTCTCGGCAACTGTCGGGGAGCAGGTCTTCGAGACGATGCTGAAGGCTTGCGAAAACGCGCTGGACGAGGAGCATGTCGCCTTGTCCCGCGCGGAACGGAAGCGCCTGTTCTCTGAGGTTGTAAAAAGAATGATGGAAGAGATGAGCCGGAGGCTTGACCCGCCGTCGAAAGATGTGGGGTAACAAAACGGTTGCTAGCCGGTTGTTTTAGTTTTCCTATGGGGGGGAATATCCATCCGACATATCTACTCACCTGGCTTGTTGGCTGTCGGGCGATTTTCCAGCCTTGACAGCCACACTTTTTGTGATTATATTCACAAATAAGACCTGAATAGTCCACAAAGGAGGCGTCATGTCTGGCAGAGTTTTATTGATCAATCCGGCGCGTCACTTCATTGCCAACCAAAATGGATTGGGCTATCTCGTTCCTCTTGGTCTCATTTGTATCGGAGGTCCATTGGTTGATGCAGGCTTCACAGTCAAATTGATTGACCATGACGCCTACGGATGGTCTTTCAAAAAACTACGCAGGGAAGTGGGGAAGTTTCAGCCGGATTATGTACTGCTCGGACATTCAGGCTCAACGGCGGCGCATAAAACTGCGCTAGAAACGATTCACGAAATCAAACAAACATTTCCACATGTCAAAGTGATTTATGGGGGCGTTTATCCATCTTACGCCGACCAAAGTATCTTACGCGACTGTCACGAAATAGATGTCATTGTGCGCGGTGAAGGGGAGCAGACCAGTGTTGAGTTAATTCGTGCTCTCGAAAATCGGGAAGACCTTGAACAAGTGGAAGGAATCACATGGAGGAAGGGGAGCCAAATCATCGTCAATCGTTCGCGTGCGCCGCTCCAAAATCTCGATGCTTACCGTCCTGGATGGGAATTGGTGGACTGGTCGCTGTATCGAATGTTCGGCTTCAAACGCGCCGCCGGACTTCAGTTCAGCCGCGGCTGTCCGCTCACATGTGTGTATTGCGGTCAATGGCTGTTCTGGAAAAAATGGCGGCACCGCAGTCCCGAAAACATCGTCGAACAATTGAAAATACTTTCGACGGAGTATGGCGTTGATTACGTTTGGTTTGCAGATGAAAATTTTGCCGCGGACAAAGATACCGTCAAACGTCTATTGGAGTTGATCATCGAGGCAAAACTAAATCTCAGCCTTAATATCAATATGACTGCGGCGTCTGTGGTTCGCGACGCAGACATCATCCATCTCTACAAAGCCGCGGGAATTGATTATGTGGTCATGGGCGTCGAGGCGCTCAAAGACAGCGTGATTACCAGCATCCGCAAGAACAATCCGTTCGAAACTTCCAAAGAAGCGGTTAGGCTGCTGCGACAAAACAACATCCTGAGTCTGACAAATATAATTTACGGGTTAGAAGACGAAAGTTGGAAGACCTTATGGGAAAAGTTTACAGGCTTGCTCGAACTGGATTCGGACATTCTCAACGCCATGTATCTGACGCCTCATTTCTGGACGGCGCAAGGGAAAACGACCAAGCCATCTGACGTGATTCAAAGCGATTTGGACAAATGGTCGTACCGAAATCAGGTGATTGCCACGCCGCATCTCAAGCCATTGGAATTGTTCGTTGGGGTTAAAATGACCGAAATTCTCTTTCACCTGCGTCCCAAGGCATTGAAGCGCATCCTCTTCGGCGGGGATAAGAGATACCTCAAGATTATGCGCTCTTCCATGTGGATTGGTGTTAAGGTCATTCTGGCGGAAATTTTCGAATTTGTTTTCAAAACAAAATTTGTCGTGCAAGGAAGTCTGAAAAAATTACCCGGGCATGAAACGCATTTGCCTGTTTTGAAATAAACTGTTGGGGTGGGCAAAATGACTCTCCTCAAAACCATCCTCTTCCTCTGTCTCGTGCCGGGTCTGCTGTTGGGGTATCTTCCCTATCGCGTTGCCGCAGCAGATGTGGAACTCTTCGCGCCGGGCGTTCTCGCCTGGCTGGCGTTTCCCTTTTGGCTGTTGGGCGGCGCTGGCGTGCTTTGGTGTGTTTGGAATTTTCTCTTTTACGGCAAAGGGACACCCGCGCCAATTGACCCGCCCCGCAAACTGGTGACGGTGGGACTCTACCGCTTCGTCCGCAACCCGATGTATGTTTCCGCCATCGTTGCATTACTCGGCTGGAGTCTTTGGTCGCCGTCCGTGCCGCTGCTCGCCGCGCCGTTCCTCTTCTTCACAGCGGCACATCTGTTTGTGACCGGCTACGAGGAGCCCACACTGAAGAAAAAGTTTGGCGCGGTATATGAAGACTATTGCAGACTTGTTCCGCGCTGGATTCCAAAATTGAAATAATCTCCCAATTGTCATTTCCCCACCAAAGGATACCTTCCCATGAATTTCATCGGTGAAATCGCCGGGCTTGCAACGTCTTTCTTCTTCTCCATGACGGCAATGATATTTGCCTCCGCCGGGCGCATGGTCGGCTCGCAGGTGACGAACCGCATGCGCCTCGTGTTCGCGCTGTTTTATCTTGTCATTCTCAATACGCTCCTCTTCCGTGAACCCCTGCCCTTCTCCGCCGACCCATCACGCTGGATGTGGCTGGGAATCTCCGGGGTGATCGGGCTTTCGCTGGGAGATGCATTCCTGTTTCAGACGTTCGTCCTCGTGGGAGCCCGCCTCGGCAGTCTGCTCATGAGCCTGGCTCCCATTTTCGGTTCGGTCATCGCCTGGACCTTTTTTGGCGAAACGCTTACATTGCTGCAAATCATGGGAATTATCCTTGCCCTATCGGGGATCGGCTGGGTGGTCATGTCACATGAAGAACCGCCCGATACGCCTCATGGACACACCCGGCGCGGCGTGTTCTTCGGCGTATTGGCGGCGCTCGGTCAGGCAATTGGGTTGGTATTTTCAAAACAGGGGGTGTTTGGGGATTTCTCCCCTTTTCAGGCAAATGCGATTCGCATGTTGGCGGCAGCATCCTTCACCTGGGCATGGACCGTCTTCGAGGGCAAGGCGGGAACGACCCTTGGAGCACTGCGCGCCAAACCGCAGGTTCTTTGGCTGCTGGCGCTGGGCGCGCTGGTGGGACCGGTGCTGGGCGTCTCTTCATCCCTGCTCGCCGTGCAGTACACGGAAGTCGGTGTGGCAAGCACGCTGATGGCGCTTCCGCCGGTGATCATCCTGCCGATTAGTTACTTCGTCTTCAAGGAAAAGGTCGGCTGGCAGGCAGTGGCAGGGACGATCCTTGCCATTGCAGGCGTGGCGGTTTTATTCCTCGCATAAACGTCATCTTTCAAATCCCGTAAAGTCGGTGTAAGATGGGGTGGCTCGACAAGGATATCCTTACTCACCTTACGCAGTTTTCTCGTAGCGCGACATTCATGTCGCCTGAAAACACGAGATAAATCTCGCGCTACCGCGTAAGGTGACATCCTTAGACAGAACAGGAAGGTAGAATGTCCCATACCTCGATTCCCCCGCAGGAAGTCCGTTTTTTTAGCGGAAGTTCGAACCGACCGCTGGCAGAAAATATCGCCAGCGCGCTCGGCGTCCCTCTCGACGAAACCCACATCACCCGCTTCAGCAACGACAACCTCTACATTCAACTCGGCGCGACGGTGCGCTACCGCCGCGTGTACATCGTCCAGTCGCTTTCCCAGCCGGTCAACGACCACTTGATGGAACTGCTGATGATGCTCGACATTGCGCGCGGCGCGGCGGCATCGGAAGTCCATGCCATCATCCCCTACTACTCCTTCGGGCGGTCCGATAAAAAGGATGCGGCGCGCATCTCCATCACCGCCCGCCTCGTCGCCGACCTGATCAAGACCGCCGGCGCCACGCATGTGATGAGCATGATGTTCCATTCGCCGCAGGTGCATGGCTTCTTCGCCATGCCCACCGACCCCCTCAGCGCCCGCCCGGTCTTCCGCGAGTACCTTTCCACCCGCAACCTGAACGACTGCATCGTCGTCGCCCCCGACATGGGCTCGGCAAAATCCGCCGCCCGCTTTGCTAAAAGCCTGCAACTGCCCATTGCCGCCGGCAACAAGGAACGCATCTCCGACACGCAGGTGCGCATCAGCGGGCTGGTCGGCAATCAAGTGCGTGGACACAAACGCGCCCTGATTTACGATGATGAAATCGCCACCGGCGGCTCCATCGCGGAATTGAGCCGCGTGCTGATCGAGGAAGGCGTGGAGGACATCACCGTCGTCTGCACGCACGGCGTTTTCACGCGCGGCGGGCTGGAACGATTGGCGGAGATTCCGCAAATCAATGAAATCATCACCACCGACACGGTCTATATTCCGCCGGAAAGACGCCACCCCAAGTTGAAGATTCTTTCGGTCGCGCCGGTCTTCGCCCACGCCATTTACAACAACCTGCATCACGAGTCCATCAACGAATTGTTCGTGTTTGGGGAATGACGTATTCTCCTCTTGACAACTACTTCCCTATATGCTATTCTTCCGTTGGAAGAATAGCATACGGATTTAATAATGACAAATCGAATCAAACCGGATGTTGATGAATTGCTGAAAACGTGGGAGGAAAATTACAAGAAGGGACTGCTCACCTTCTGGCTTCTTCTGTTCCTGCACGAGAGACCCGCCTACGCATACGAAGCAGGCGCCGCCATCGAAGCATTAAGTCAGGGGAAAATCCTTGCCGATGAGAACAGCATCTACCGCGCCCTTAACCGCTTCGAAACACTGGGCATTGTCCAAAGTGAATTACAGGCATCCAAAGTGGGTCCGCCACGGCGATATTACACTCTCACAAAAGCGGGAGTCAGATTGCTGGCAAAGTTCATCCAACGGAACATTTTGATTTTCGAAGATGCATCCATTGTCGAACGCATCCAGGCGGTCATAAAAGACGCCGCGGAACTCCCCTAGGAGGCGCAGCTATGATACCCGAACAAATGGAAGGACAGCTTGAGGGATTGAAAAAATTCCTCCTTGTTGGCGTTGGAGCAGCATTTACCCTGCTCGCGGTTACCATCATGGATATTTTGGATGGGAACACGACAATCAGAATAGACCCGCTGTGGTTCATTCTGCAGGTGGCATTCACCCCCATCGGGTTTTACTTGTTGACAAGCAAAGCCTGGAAAATCATACCGCTTTCCGCACGCATCAACACCGCCTTTGGCTACTTGGCGATCGGATGGGTATTGCTCCTCGCGCTGGGATTTTCAACAGCACAAGACGGGAGCAACGAATTGAACGTTCTTGTGCTTCTCAGCGGCATAGCGCTTGGGGCGTCTTACCATTACCTCAAAAAAATACACATGCGCGTCTCGGAAGACGTATTCCCCTAGCGTGACTTTTAAGTCCTGCTTCAAATGACGAAATATCGTGCCATAGGATCTTCGCGGTTGCGGTCGATTTTCACCAATAACACCATAGCCGCCTTAAGGCTATGCCATGTTCGAAAAGTTTAAACAACGCGCCCGCGCCTTGAAACAGGAAGCCCTTGCCGTCTATCTGGCGGCAAAAGACCCGCGCACGCCCTGGTACGTGAAGGCGTTAGTCTTCTTCGTGGTGGCGCACACCTTCAGCCCCATAGACCTGATCCCCGATTTCATTCCGGTTCTCGGCTATCTCGACGACCTGCTCATCACACCGGGCGGACTCTGGCTGGCGGTCCGTCTGATTCCGCCGGAGGTGTTGGCGGAGGCTCGGGAACACGCGGCAGGTTCAGGCGTGGAAAGAAGCGTGAAGGCAGCCGGGGCGGCTGTTATCTTTTTGATCTGGGTCGTTGTCATCCTTCTCTTCGTCAGATGGCTTATATAACTCACCTTACGCAGTTTCTTCGTAGTGCGACACATTGTCCCCGCAAGGGGGTTCATGTCGTCTGAAAAGGCGAGATAAATCTCGCGATACTGCGTAACATGAGTTATATAAGTAGTTTTCCCGCAGCGCGAGACAAATCTCGCGCCACCACGTAAGGTAAGTTATACAATTCTCATCCAAAGCCGTATAATCAGTAAGCCGGGAACGCTCTGCGTAATTTGCGCTCTCCAGCGGAATGCGGCGGTAGAGACCGCCCAATACGCGCTTTCGTGAAGCACTGACAATGAAAATGGAGGACCCTATGATTCAAAAAACCGTACAAGACGCATTGAATGAACAGATCAACAAGGAACTGTTCTCGTCGTATCTCTACCTTTCGATGGCGGCATGGTTCGAAGACCAGACCCTGCCCGGCTTTGCCAACTGGATGCGCGTCCAGGCGGACGAGGAACGCGAGCACGCCATGAAAATCTACGACCACATTCTGGAACGCGGCGGCAGGGTGATGCTCAAAGCCATCGAAGCGCCGAAGTCCGACTGGGCATCGCCGCTGGAGGCTGCCGAGGAAGTGGCGGCGCACGAGGCAAAGGTGACCGCCTCCATCCATGCGCTGTACGAACTGGCGCTCAAGGAAAAGGATTATCCCGCCCAGGTGATGCTCCAGTGGTTCATCAGCGAACAGGTGGAGGAGGAAAAGAACGCCGCAGAGATCGTCGCCCAACTCAAGAGAATCGAGGCGCACGAATCGGCGGTGCTGATGCTCGACCATCGCCTTTCCAAACGCCAGGGCGAGTAGTTTGCCGCAGACCCCGAGGGCGCTGCCCTTGGGGTCTTTTTTATCGCCTCGTTTCCCTTTGTTCCCCCTTCGGCAAGCCTCAAAGCAGACTTATGCCGGCGGACACGTTAGAGAACGTGTCCTACGCTTCGCCTGATTTTCGACCAATGCATTAACCTTTCAACTTTCCAATGACCACCTTCCTCCTCTACGGCTCCTACGGTTACACCGGTCAACTCATCGTCGAACAGGCGGTGAAAGAGGGATTGCGCCCTCTCCTCGCCGGACGCGACGAGACAAAACTGCGCGCACAGGCGCAGCAATACCACCTCGACTACCGCGCTTTCTCCCTCGCTGAGACCGATAAACTCGACGCCGCCCTGCTCGAAGCGGATGCCGTCTTGCATTGTGCCGGTCCCTTCGTGCTGACGTTCCGCCAGATGGCGGAAGCCTGCCTGCGGACCAGGCGTCACTACGTGGACATCAGCGGGGAGATCGAAGGCTTCGAAGCGCTGGCAGGCATGAGCGCGGAGGCGAAGCGGGCGGGGATTATGCTCCTGCCCGGCGCGGGCTTCGATGTGGTCCCATCCGATTGTCTCGCCGCGTATTTGAAGCAGAGACTTCCCACCGCCACCCATTTCCGCCTGTTCCTGCGCGGGGTTGGCGGCGGCGTCTCGCGCGGGACGGCGCGCTCTGCGGTCGAGAACATGCACCGTCAGGGACGCATCCGCCGCGACGGGAAAATTGTCACCGTGCCGCCCGCCTGGCAGGTGTTGGAACAGGATTTCGGGCGCGGAGCAGTGCCGGTCGTCTCCGTCGGCTGGGGCGATGTGTCCACGGCGTATTACAGCACGGAAGTCCCGAACGTCGAAACGTATTTCGCCTTCCCGCGCGGTGCCATCCGCTTTTTGAAACTCTCGCGTTATGTGGGACCTCTGGTCTATTCCCGCCCCGTGCGGAACCTGCTCAAATGGCTCATCGGTTATCTCATCCCGTCGGGACCTTCGCGCGAGCAAAACGAGCGCGGCTTCAGCCTGATGGTCGGCGAGATGCGCGATGCGGAGCGGGTAGTGCGGGCAAAACTGCGGACGCCGGAAGGCTATCGGCTCACCGCGCTGACCTCGGTCGAGATCATGAAGCGGATTTTGTCCGGCGATTTCAAACCCGGCTTCCAAACCCCGTCGCTTGCCTACGGCGCAGACTTCATCCTGCAATTCGACGGCGTGGAAAGAGAGGACCTGCCGTGAAGCGTATTCTGTTACTGACTGCCATCGTTTTGTCTGCGTGCGCCGCGCCTGCAACGGCAGCGCCCGAAACCGTCATTTCCGATCCTTTGGCAATGGAGGACGCCATGACCATGCAACTCACCAGCCCTGCCTTCGCGCAGGGTCAGCCCATCCCCGTCAAATACACCTGCAAAGGCGAAGACATCTCCCCCGCCCTCGCCTGGGGCGAACCGCCCGCAGGCACAAAGTCCTTCGCCCTCATCATGGACGACCCCGATGCGCCCGTTGGGACCTGGGTGCATTGGGTGCTTTTCAACATCCCCGCCTCGGCGCGCGGACTGCCCGAAGCCTTCCCCGCCGACGCCTCCCTCCCCGACGGAAGCCTGAGCGGCAAAAACAGTTGGGGGCGCACCGGCTACGGCGGTCCCTGTCCGCCCAGCGGCACACACCGCTACTTCTTCAAACTCTACGCCCTCGACGAAACCCTCGCCATCAGCGCCGGCGCCGACAAAGGCGAACTCGAAAAAGCCATGGTCGGTCACATCCTCGCCAGCGCCGAACTGATGGGCACCTTCAGCAAATGACGACGATTAACGACTCGCTCATTCAGCGTGCCTTCAAAGAGGGCAACCCCGTCATCCACGTTGACCGCGCGGTCTTCATCTGGCAGGGCGAGACAGCGCCTCACTTGATTGGCGACTTCGACCACTGGGGCGGCAGACCAAGACGATTCAAACGCCTCTCTCCTCGACTTGTGCCTGATTCGACCCAATCCATCTGGTACGCCGCCCTGACCCTTCCCCGCGACGCCTACGTCGAATATGCCTTCCGCGACCCGGTCTCGCAGGAGAATTTTCTCGACCCGTTGAATCGCAAGACTGTCCCCAACGGCATGGGCGGGCGCAACAACTACTTCTACATGCCCGAAACCATGCCCCCGCCGTTCCACCTGCGCCGCGCCGATGTGACGCCCGGCGCATTGACGAGCCATCGCGTGGAGACAAGATGGCTGCGCGACGATTACGAGCGTGAAATCTATTTCTACCGTCCGCCGGTCAAACAGCCTGTTCCCCTGCTGGTGGTCTACGACGGGCAGGATTATCTGCACCGCGCCAAACTGAGCGTCATCGTGGACAACCTCATTGCCGAGGGACGCATCCAGCCGATTGCCATGGCGTTCCTCCCCAGCGGCGGGCGCTGGCGCAATGTGGAATACGCCTGTTCCGACGCTACGCTCCTGTGGCTCGATCAAATCGTCCTACCGCTGGCGCGTGAACAACTCAACCTGCTGGACGTGAAAAAACAGCCCGGCGCTTACGGTGTGCTGGGCGCCTCGCTGGGCGGGACGATGGCTTTTCACACCGGCTTGCGGATGCCCGATGTGTTCGGCAAGGTCATCAGCCAGGCGGGAGCGTTCAACATCGAAAGCCGCGACTTCGTCATTGTGGACCTCGTCCGTCACGGGCAGGCGCGCGGGCTGAAGATCTGGATGGACATCGGACGGCTGGACATTCTGCTGGAAGACAACCGCTGGATATATGCGCTGTTGCAGGAGAAGGGATACAACGTGACCTGCCGCGAGTTCACGGCAGGTCATAACTACACGGCATGGAGGAATGACGTCTGGCGCGGGCTGGAGGCGCTGTTCCCAGTGGGATAAAAAGCACTCAAACCAATAACGGGGGGAGAGACAGCATCCATGAAGGGATGTATCGAATTGTTTCATTTTCAAATTAATCGAACAATGTCAACACGCTTCGTCCATATTTAAATGTAACGTCAATATAATGACATTCGTCACCGAAATTTGCCATAAATATTTGTATCCTACGGCAAAATAGATCGTCTTGTGTGCATAGTAAACGTGCATCTCTACTATTTTGGGAGGCAAAGCCATGTCAAATAATATCGCCAAACGTAACGCTTTGTTTTCGGCTGTTGTCGTGTTTCTGTTGCTGGTCCTTTCCATAAGCAATAGTCTCACCGTGCCAGCCAGGGCGAGGGTGGAGGATACGGCTCGATCTGAGTCATCCCCAGTAAAGACACCTCAGCCGACAGTCGAGCCACAACGGTTGAATGCGCCGCGCGAACCCATCCCCGCGCAAGTCATCATTCAATTTGCCCCCAACACATCTGCAAACGAACGTGCCGCCTACATTAAGTCGCTAGGCGGCACTGTGGTTAATACTATCGAAGCATTGGATACTGTTATTGTGACTGTACCAGAACAGGTGGCGAAAGAGCCGTTGCCTGAGTCTCCCGTTGTTACTGAGATGGAACCCGATTATTACGTTTCTGCGCTGGACGATTTCATCCCCAACGACCCTCGCTACCCCGAACAATGGGCATTACCCGCCATTGGAGCGCCCGAAGCCTGGGCGCAACTGCCAGCGGACGCCCCACAGGTGACCGTCGCAGTCATTGACAGCGGCATCTGCGCCTCCCACCCCGACCTGAGCGGACGCATCCTCGACGGCTGGGACTTCCTCGAAGACGATAGCGACCCACAGGATGACTTCGGTCACGGCTGTTCGGTGGCAGGCATCATCGCCGCCAACATGAACGACGGCATCGGCATTGCCGGTGTCGCGCCGAATGCCCAGATCATGCCTTTGCGCGTCTTGAATGCCAGCGGTCTCGGCTCATATTCCGACGTTGCCGCGGCGATTGTGTACGCGGCAGATAACGGCGCGCAGGTGATTAACCTGAGTTTGGGCGGTTCGAATCCCTCCACGACGTTGGAGAACGCGGTCAATTATGCGATTTCAAAGGGCGTGATCGTCGTTGCCGCCGCAGGGAACAACGGCACAGAAGGCGCTCTCTACCCTGCCGCATATCCCGATGTGATTGCGGTTGGCTCGGTTGACCCCGATTTACAGCACAGCAGTTTCAGCAACTACGGTTCGCAGATTGACATTTGGGCGCCAGGGCGCGATATTCTCACCACCAAGCGCGATGGCGGTTATGGGCTGGTAAGCGGCACTTCCTTTGCCGCGCCATATGTAACAGGGGCGGAAGCAATTTATCTTTTAGAATCTAAGGCAATAGTGTTAAATAATGAAGTACTGTCATTTATTGACATGCCAATATTAGTCCCAACGGCAACTCAATCCCCTACGCAAGAATTCACAGAAGAAAGTCTTATACAAACCACCCTCGATATTCTGGACGAGCCAAATATAGTTGTAAACATTTTTGAAGTTAAGGTTCAGGAAGGCTGGGGTATTACTCGATTTGTGTTAGCAAATAAAAACTTACCACCAGAGACAGGATATGAGCCGGGAATTGCAATAGCAAGGTGGGAAGACGATCAATGGAAAATGGCGCTGGGAACATCGGAGGATTTCTTTTCTTGGCTCCCACTATTGCCTAATGGACTAATATCTGATGAAGAGAGAGATTTTATACTCCCGCGTAGTCCAGTTATTCAGGTCCAAACAGCATTGACAGGGTATAAACTCCCATTTCCAGGAGGCACAGCTTATTATGTCACACAAGGAAATAACAGTTTGCCATCTCACAATGAAGCTAACCATTCTGTTTATGCATTTGACTTTAATTTAAACTCCAATAGCGAACCCATTATGGCCGCTCGTTCTGGAAGAGTCTATGACTTAAGAGAGACTCAAGGAACAGGGTGTCAAAATATTTCTTGTTGGAAAACAGCCAATTTTATAGTTATTATTCACGAACCAGACGATGGAAAAGCTGATTTATATATGCATGTTTCACAAAATAGTGTGATACCAGAGATTGGGGAATGGGTAGAACAAGGCCAACCGATAGCTTTTGCAGGCGATAGTGGCTATACATGCAATTCTGATTGTTCTGGACCAGGAGCTCACCTCCATTTTCAAGTTGAAGATAAACCTACAAACCGGAGTGTGACACTTGAGGATGCTAACTCAACTTGGTGGACAAATAGCAGTTATCAAATTCAATTTAGCGATACTTCTTTATACAATGTTAATGGCATCCCTCCTAAAGGCGGCCCATATGAGTCAAGCGGCGTCACACTGTATGAGCACTTTTATGATGACAATGATCGAACTGCCGGTGGCCGTCGCCAGACTTTTACAGGCTATATTGGCGATCTTAATAATACGTTCTTAAAAAACGATGTAGCATCATCTGTAAGAGTTGCAAAAGATTGGTCTGTTATGCTTTGGAAAGGAATAAATAAAGGGCAACCATTTTTTCGAGCTACAAGATCAAGAAGATATTTTACAGATGAATTTTGGAGTGATAATACAGGATTAGATAATAGTGTGCGCTCACTACGGGTAGGATATGCACAATGTATTAGCCCACTTGAGGTTGAGGGTACTGCCTCAATTGAACTAGGAATTTCTGCTATGGGAGGCGGTGATAGTTGCGATCCAGTTTCTCCAACAGACACTACCCCTCCAACAGGTTCATGGTTAAATCCAAGTAACAACTCTACAATTTCATCATCCAATGTAACTTTGTCTGTAAACGCAAGCGATAACTCAGGCGGAAGTGGCGTGCGTGAAGTGCGCTGGAGCGCGAAATGGGGCGGGAACTGGTACGGCATTGGGTCAGATAACAGCGCTCCATATTCCATGAGTTGGAATATGTGCAACTCGGGCGTGCCTAATGGTGATGTTGAGCTGGGTTTTGAAGTTTGGGATAATGCCAACAATAAATGGGTTTACAGTGAACATTACACCAATTACCACATTACCAAAAATTATAACTGCTCTCAAGGCAGCAATGACACCACACCTCCAACCGGTTCCTGGACCAGTCCGAGCAATGGGGTAACGATCAACTCCTCCACAGTCACATTGAGTGTGAATGCCAGCGATAATACAGGGGGCAGCGGCGTGAAGGAAGTCCGATGGAGCGCAAAGTGGAACAATCAATGGTTTGGTGTTGGAAACGATTCGTCTGCCCCATATTCAGTAGATTGGAATATGTGCTCATCGGGTGTCCCCAACGGGGATATAGAGCTCGGTATGGAGGTTTGGGATAATGCCAATAATAAATGGGTTTATAGTGAGCATTACACCAATATCCATATAAATAAGAACTATAACTGTGGCGGCAATGATGGCGGTGGCGATCCACTTGCAGGGGCGCCGTGGAATACCCATGCCTGGCAAAATAAATATCTGGCGGGGTACACAAATTGGGAGGGTACTATCTCGTGGGGTACATATCCATATATCAATTTCGACTGGGGCACGGGCGCTCCGTTTGGCTGGGGTGGCAATGAGTTTTCCATGCGAATGTGGCGAAGCGTTTATTTCCCGGGCGGGTATTACTCCTTCATGACAAAACATGATGATGGGATCAAGGTTTATCTTGATGGCACTTTGATCATAGACGCCTGGTGGGACGGAGACGGAGGTCACGATGCTGGCAGAAATGTCTCCGCAGGTTACCATGAAGTCAAGGTCGAGTATTACGAAAACCAGGGAAATGCAAAACTCCAGGTCGTATGGTATGGACCCGGGTACCCTGCGCCGGACAATAACCCGCCTGATGGAAAGATCACATCCCCCGCGCATCTTTCTGCAACTACCAGCAGCACGCTCAATATATCTGCAGATGCATGGGATGATGCCAGTGGTGTGGATCATGTAGATTTTTGGGCGTGGTATTGTTATCAAAACGTGTGCGACTGGAGAAAACTGGGATCCGATTATTCATCCCCCTATACTTATAGTTGGAATTGGGGGTATCTCCCCGATTTGCATGTTTGGCTAAGTATTGATGTGTTTGACAAAACGGGGAAATCCAGGGGAAGCGCAGGCGGCTGGGTCGAGGTTGACCTGGACCGCAGTAATCCGACAGCCAGCATTACTTCCCCCGCGGCGAATAGTTACCTGAACACAAACTCGATTCCCATTACCGTTACTGCAAATGATGGTCAGAGCGGCATTTGGAGGGTCCAATTCTTTGCGGGATACAATGAAACGGCGGGAGCCGGAGCGTTGGGCGAGGAGATTCTTCCGCCAGATCCGTATTCGCCTGAAGATCTCCAGAATGTTGATTCATCCGAGGTTACAGCCCAGGATTACTGGCATGAGATCGGCTGGGACGAGGACGGCAGTAACGGCTGGAGCTTTACCTGGAACGCCGCTTCCGCCCCAGACCAAGGCGGGGCATCGGTCTTCGTCTATGTCTACGACAAAGCTGGTAACTACCAAGGCGCTCAAGTCTGGCCCGTGATGCTGGACCGCGCCTCCCCATCTTCGTCTGTAAACCCATTATCCCAATACATCGGCTCGACATCATTCACGGTCAATTGGGCAGGGACAGATGCCACATCCGGTATCGCAAATTACGATATTCAATATCAAGATAATGGCGGCGCATGGACGAATTGGCTTTCCGCCACATCGTCAACCTCTGCCACCTTTACGGGAGTGTTAGGTCATACCTATACGTTCCGGAGCCGGGCGCGAGACAGGGCGGGAAATGTGGAATCTTGGCCGTCCACTGCTGATGCGCAGACAACACTAGTAACAACTCCGTCGAACAACAACTTTACCTCCGCGATCCTTATATCCGCATTTCCATACAACCATACTGTGGATACGCGAGGAGCGACAACCGCTGGAGACGATCCGACCCCCACGTGCGGTTATGGTAAAAACTCCAATAGTGTCTGGTACAAATTTACCGCCCCAAGCACGGGATTGATCGAGATTGATACATGGGGGAGCAATTACGATACGGTTGTAGCCGTGTGGAGAGGAACAGCAGGGAGTCTCACTCAAATCGCATGTAACGATGACGCCTACGGATATCTTGAGGCATGGCTGGAAGAGGTTCCCGTCACTGCAGGAACCACCTACTACATCGAAGTGATGGATTACGGCAATCCCGGCGGCGGGAATCTTAAGTTATCTCTCGACTTTGCCGCATCCACATCCAATAACAATTTTGATACCCCAACCATTATCAGCGCCCTACCATATAATGTTATTCAGGATACACGTGGAGCCACTCAGGCAAGTGATGATCCATCTATATCTGCTTGTAACCGCCTGCCTGGTCAGGCAAGCGTCTGGTATCGCTATACACCATCAACTAATGTCAACTTGCTCATTGATACCAAAGGCAGTGATTATGACACGATGCTGGCAGTATGGACCGGTTCGCGCGGCAACCTTGTCCCTGTGGGGTGCAACGACGATATTGGCTACGTGAATGGAGTTTGGGATCAGGATTCGATACTGTCGGTTCCCGTTACCGCGGGCACGACCTACTACATCGAAGCGTCCACATATGCGGGAAAGATAGACATTAATGGCGCCTCCGCCAGCGGACTGGACGAGAAACCGGATATCGAACCGGCTTCCGTCAATGGCTTGCAGGATTTACAGGAAAAGAAAATCGAAATTGACGAAAACGGCGGGTCGGTGATGTCCGCGCAATCGGAACGCCCCGACGCCATATCCGCGCAATTCTGGGGCGGAACGCTCCAACTTCACGTCACTTTCACTCATACAATTTCAGGGAATGCCGGCATCGCAGGCGCGATCCTAAGCTACACAGACGGCACCCTGAAAACGGTCACTGCGGATGGAAGCGGAAACTATTCCATCACCGTACCCCATGGCTGGTCCGGGGCGGTCACCCCCTATAAGACCGGATATAAGTTTACGCCGCCCATCAGGACCTACAGCAGCCTGCAGAACGATCTAACGGGTCAGGATTACACGCCGCAGGCTTGTACCGTCTGTGCCGACATTGATGTCTTGATCGGCGGGAACTCGATGGGTAGGTACACCCTGGCAGGCGGCGAGGAGAAACGCGAATACTACCCCGTCAGCGGCGGACCGGTCAAGGTGGAGAGCACCAATGGCGTGAACATCGTCTCCGCCATCCGCCTGCAATCCTACGCCAATAACACCCTGTACTCCTTCGTCGAGACCATGGGCGTGCCGCAGGGACTGCTCTCGTACAAGTACGTCTTCCCCA